>ERZ857801.1508-NODE-1508-length-24206-cov-12.113991_pt1 | contig 24206 bp, 20 predicted proteins | sample MGYA00519762_ERZ857801 | MGnify/ENA primary metagenome ERZ857801 (study PRJEB31778, sample SAMEA3449368) | human gut metagenome | biome: human gut; feature: human-associated habitat; material: faeces | place: United Kingdom | collected 2010/2012 ...
GCAACCCGACATTATCGAGCATTTTGGCAACGCAGATGCCGTGCCGCAGCTGCCGAAGCGGTGCTTAAGCCGCAAGGCGGGAATTGTGCGGTATTGCCTTAAAAATAAAAAGCGGCGAAAGAGAGGCAGCTGAGATGATCCGCCATATTTTGTTCTGGAAATATACCGACGCTGTAAAAGCACAGCATCAAGAAGCTGAAGCTTTGAAGTTTTTACAAAATTCCGTTGCCACCATGCGGGGCAGGATCGACGGCTTGCTGTGCATTGAAATTGGCCTCAACCTGGCCGGAGGGGACTATGACTTGATATTCTATGCAGAACTGCGGGATGAACAGGCGCTGCAATGCTTCCAGCAGCATCCGCTGCACGCTGCCCACCGTGAGCGCTGCAAAGACCTTGTAACGGCGCGCTTGTGCGGTGATGTGAGAGTGGGTACGAATTAAAGGCCAGTTGCGCAAAAAGTGCGGCGGAAAGCCGTGCAAATGTGGTCATTCTCGGCATGTTTTTTGCCGGAATGATATGGTATAATCGTATCATCAAAACAATCCTGCGGGCCTGCCCCAAGCATGGCTGCGGGAATGTAAGGACGTAATATAAAGAGGGATCAATGTGGATAATTTAATGTTCAGCCTGAACGCGACCCTTCCGGTATTTCTGGTGATGGTCATTGGATGGGCGCTGGGGCAAAAAGGCTTTTTGCCAAAGCAGTTCTGCACCGTGGCCGACAAGCTGGTGTTCAAGGTAACGCTGCCGGTCATGCTGTTCTGTGATATGGCAACCCTGGACCTTGCCCACAGCTTTGATGCAAAGTTTGTCTTGTTCTGCTTTGCGGTAACGGCCATTGCCATTGTGGTCATCTGGGTGCTGGCGCGCCGCCTGTTGAAAGATAAAACCCTGGTGGGTGAGTTCGTACAGGCCAGCTACCGCAGCAGCGCGGCCATTCTGGGCGTGGCGTTCATCCAGAACATTTACGGCACTTCCGGCATGGCCCCCCTGATGATTTTGGGCAGTGTGCCGCTGTTCAACATTTTTGCGGTCATTATCCTGACGGTGGAAAGCCCGCAGCAGCATGGCAAAGTGACCCCCTCCAAGCTGCTGTACGGTGTGCTGACCAACCCCATTCTGGACGGCATTATTCTGGGTACGCTGTACAGCCTGCTGCCCTTTGGCCTGCCCACCCTGGCGCAGAAAACCCTGACCAGCCTTTCCAGCCTGACCACCCCGCTGGCGCTGCTTTCCATCGGCGCTTCGTTTGAGGGAGCCAAGGCCATCAAAAAGCTGGCACCCACCCTGGTGGCGGCTTGCTGCAAGCTGATGGTGCTGACCACGATCTTTATCCCCATTGCCGTCAAGCTCGGTTTCCGGGACCAGCAGCTGATTGCCCTGCTCATCATGCTGGGCAGCCCCACCACGCCAAGCTCTTACGTTATGGCCAAGAACATGGGCCATGAGGGTGTGCTGACGGCCAGCTGTGTGGCGGCAACCACGCTGTTCTCGGCGCTATCGCTGACGTTCTGGATCTTTGTTCTGCGTAGCGGCGGCTATATTGCTTAAAAATACAGAATATCTTAACACAAAACAAACCCCCTTTGCATAGTGTGAAATGAGGGCGGGCGGCAAGCCTGCAACACACAGCAAAGGGGGCTTTTTTATGGCAAATGCAATGCCGGAATATGGCGGAACCGTGCTGCGGCCGGGGGCATCCGGCCCGGATATTGCCCTGGTACAGCGCTGGCTGGGCGGACTGAATGTGGATGGACGCTACGGCACCAGCACCGAAACCGCAGTGCGGCGGTTCCAGCGGGAACAGGGGCTGAAAATTGACGGCCACGTGGGCCGCGATACCTGGGATGCCCTGTACCGCGCCTGGGCGGATAAAAACGGGGAAGGGGAGATCTGGCCCGGTGTTACCATGCGCCGCGGCAGCCGGGGCGCAACTGTGAAAAGCGCCCAGCAGAAATTGAAAACCCTGGTGCCGGAACTGACCACCGATGGCCGTTACGGTGCCAGCACGCGGGAAGCGGTTCTGGCCTGGCAGGTAGTGCATAACCTGAAACCGGACGGCATGCTGGGCCGCGCAACCTGGAACAGCCTGTACGGTGTCACTACCAGAAAAGCATAACAAACGCAAAACAGCATCCGCATGGCGGCCCACGGGCAGGGGGCACCATACGGATGCTGTTATTTTGTGAAAAAGCAAAGGCAATACCGCACAATTCCCGCCTGACGGCTTAAGCACTGCTCCGGCGGCTGCGGCACGGCAACTGCGTTGCCAAAATGCTCGATAAGACATCCAGTATTATCTGCGCTTTTGGCTTAGCAGCTGCCGCACCTCGCTCGCCGTATCGGCACTTAGAATTATGCGGTATTGCCCAAAGCCGGAACCATCAATTAAGAAAAAGTGGAAGAACCAGTGCGACGACCCCAAATACCGCAAACAGCACACCGCCGATTTTGGTGCTCAGGATATAGAAGTCCGACGGTCCGTCTGCCGCATAGGACTTCCACTGCTCTGTCAGCGCCCAGAGCCATTCCGGTTTCAGGAAAATCAGGATCCCGCCAACGATAAATGCAATACAGCCGAAAGGGTACCACCATGGCATAACATCGACCTCCCAACAAAATCAAACGGTCTGTGCGGCAAACAGGCGGACGCCCGCTGAGTTATAACCCCAGCAGTACCGGCACAACATTCAGCACGACCATAACAACAGCAAAAGCAATAAAGCAGCCGTAAATAATCCTGGAGGTTCGACTCGCAGCTTTTTTGATGCAGAACGCCAGAAAAAGGATCCAGACCAGGTATGCCACAACCAGAAACACAAGGTTGTGGGCCAGAAACGCCAAGAAGAACAGCATGTTTACAATTTTAATGCCGTTTTCGGAGAAGAGCAGCTGTTTGAATTTTTCCATGTTTCTCTCACTTTCTGGTCATGTTCCAATGGAATAAGGGGCTTTTTTCCAGTATATCAGATAACTGCCTCCTGCGCCACCCCAAAACAAAAAGCACCCGGAAAAATCCGGGTGCCAGTTCATGATGATATAAGCAGAAATCAGCGCTCTTCCAGCGGCAGGTACTCCTGCGGCTCGCCCAGGTATTTGTAAGCGGGGCGAATGATGCGGTTGGCGTACTCAACTTCTTCTACGCGGTGGGCGCACCAGCCGGGTACACGGGCAATGGCAAACAGCGGGGTGTACAAATCTTCGCTGATGCCCAGCATGCGGTAGATCAGGCCGCTGAACAGGTCCACGTTGGCGCAAACCTTTTTGGGGCCGTGCTTTTCTTCGGCAAAAATCTCCGGGGCCAGGCGCTCAATGCTGCACAGCATGTTATATTCTTCATCGTAGCCTTTTTTGTAGGCAAGGCTGCGGGCGTGGTTTTTCAGGATCTGGGCGCGCGGGTCGCTCAGGGTGTACACCGCGTGGCCCATGCCGTAAATCAGGCCGCTGCCGTCACCGGCTTCCTTGCGGATGATCTTGCGCAGCATCTCGCGCACTTCGCCGTCATCCTCCGGGTGCTCCACATTGGCCAGGATGTAATCCAGCTGGTGCATAACTTTCAGGTTGGCGCCGCCGTGCTTGGGGCCTTTCAGGGCACCGATGGCCGCAGAGATGGCTGCGTATGTATCGGTGCCGGAGGAGGACAGCACACGGGTGGTAAAGGTGGAGCAGTTGCCGCCGCCGTGGTCTGCGTGAACCAGCAGGCACAGATCCAGCAGGCGTGCTTCCTCGTGGGTGAACTTCTGGTCTGCACGGTAGGAGCTCAGAATGTGCTCCGCAGTGCTCTGCCCGGCGATGGGGTAATGGAAGTACATGCTTTCGTGGTCATACACACGGCGCTTGAGCTGGTAGGCGTTCACCATCATGGTGGGCAACTCGGCAATCAGGTTGATACTCTGGGTCAGGATGTTGGGCAGGCTCAGATCATCGGCGTGCTCGTCATAGCTGTACATCGAAAGCACGCTGCGCGCCATCTTATTCATAATGTTGGGGGAGGGCGAGTTCATGATCATGTCGTCCGCAAAGCCCTTGGGCAGCTCGCGGTGCTCATCAATCAGCTTGCAGAACCGGGCATACTGTTCCTGGGTGGGCAGTGCGCCAAACAGCAGCAGCCACACCACTTCCTCAAACATGAAGCGGTCGTTCTTGTCGGCTTCGGCGGCCAGAGTGTCAATATCAATGCCGCGGTAAACCAGGCGGCCCGAAATGGGGCGGATGGTGCCTTCGGGCAGCTTTTCGTAACCAATAACGCTGGAAACATTGGTAATGCCCGCCAGAACACCGGTGCCGTCCGGGTTGCGCAGGCCGCGCTTAACGCCAAGGCGGTCCGCAATGTGGGGGTCAAGATGCTTGTTGTGCGCAACATACTCATTGCACAAAAGTTCAATATCTTCCGGGTCAAGCGCCGGAACATCCGGGTAATACATCAGATGCGCCCTCCTTACTTTCCTGCAAAAGCGCCGCTGGGGGCTTTTGCCTGCACTCTATTACCAGCACGTGCAAAAAACGGGCACAGCGCCCGCAGTGCGCCCTGCCCGCCGCCATGCGGGCCAAAAACGCTTCAAAGTGCTGAACAGTTACAATTTTATAGTATTTGAGCGCTGTAGTCAAGCATGAATCTTAAAGAATTGTAAATATGAACGAAACATGACTTTATAAAATAAAGTTTGAATCCGCAAAATACAGGTGCAACTTTAATGAATTACGTTGACAAGGCTGACCAAAATGGGTATACTCAAACTGTAATATTATTAAAACAAATTTTTTGCAGGTGTGGTTCAGCTTTTGGCAGGTTTGTCCTGCGTTAAGGCGCGGCCCACCGGCAAAAAGCAGTCCGGCAGGGCGGGGTAAACGGCCACGGCACGCCGCACCCCTGCCGCTTTTTTAGAAAGGGGCAAACCGATATGAAGGCAGTTTTGATTCCTGGTGACGGCATTGGCCGCGAAATTGCGCAGAGCGTGCGCAAAATTTCGGATGTTTTGGCAACCGGTATTGAATGGGAAGAATACGCCGCCGGCGCAGAGTACGCCGCAGAGCATGGTGAGCTTTTGCAGCCCGGCGCACTGGATGCCATTGAAGAATACGGCTGGGCGCTGAAAGGCCCCACCGCAACCCCTATCGGCAAAGGGTTCCGCAGCATCAACGTGCAGCTGCGCCAGCGCTTTAATACCTACGCCAACCTGCGCCCCGTGCGCACCCTGCCCGGTGTGCCCACCCGCTTTGAAAATGTGGACCTTGTTATTGTGCGCGAAAACACCGAGGACCTGTATAAAGGCATTGAGTACATGCTGAACGATGAGATCGCCAACGGCGTAAAGCTCATCACCAAGCCCGCCTGCGAGCGCATCTGCCGTTTTGCCTTTGATTACGCTGCCGCCAACGGCCGTAAAAAGGTGACTGCAGTCCATAAGGCCAACATCATGAAGCTGACCGACGGCATGTTCCTGTCCACCTTCCGCGAGGTCGCCAAGGATTACCCCGCCATTGAAGCAGACGACTGCATTATTGACGCCCTGTGCATGAAGCTGGTGCAGAAGCCGGAGCAGTTTGACGTTCTGGTTGCCCCCAACCTGTACGGTGATATCATCAGCGACCTGTGCGCCGGTCTGGTGGGCGGCCTGGGCTTTGCCCCCTCTGCCAACATTGGCGCCAAGACCCGCATCTATGAGGCTGTCCACGGCTCCGCCCCCGACATTGCAGGCCAGAACAAGGCCAACCCCAGCGCCATCCTGATGGCATTTGCCATGATGCTGAACGACCTGGGCATGACGGATAAGGCCGCCAGGCTGAACGCCGCCATTCTGGCACAGGTTGCCGAGGGTAAGGCTGTTACCGCGGATATTGGCGGTACCGCCACCACCACCGAATTTACTGACGCTGTTGCGGCACGGCTGTAATAAAGCCGTCTTGCAGGAAGGAGCATAAAAATGAAACTGCACGACCACGGCGTGTACCTGGTCAACGGCCAGCTGACCGATACCGCACCGGCCCATGTGACCGAAGCAGAGGCCCGCAAGGGCACCATTGCTTACGGCATTCTGAAAGCCCATAACACTGCGCCGGATATGAAAGACCTGCGCATCAAGTTTGATTCGATGACTTCCCACGATATTACTTATGTGGGCATCATCCAGACGGCGCGCGCCTCCGGCATGGAAAAGTTCCCCCTGCCGTATGTGCTGACCAACTGCCACAACTCTCTGTGTGCGGTGGGCGGCACCATCAACGAGGACGACCATCAGTTTGCCCTTTCCGCTGCGCATAAATACGGCGGCATTTATGTTCCGCCCAACATGGCGGTTATCCACAGCTATAACCGCGAGATGATGGCAGGTTGCGGCCGCATGATCCTGGGCTCTGACTCCCATACCCGCTATGGCGCACTGGGCACTATGGCCGTGGGCGAAGGCGGCGGCGAGCTGGCCAAACAGCTGGTGGGCCGTACCTATGATATGGCCATGCCCGGCGTGATCTGCGTTTACCTGACCGGCAGGCTGAACCCCGGCGTTGGCCCGCATGACGTGGCGCTGGCCCTGGTTGGCGCAACCTATGCCAACGGTTATGTGAAGAATAAGGTCATGGAATTTGTTGGCCCCGGCGTTGCCAGCCTTTCCGCAGACTGCCGCAACGGCATTGACTGTATGACCACCGAGACCACCTGCTGGTCCAGTATCTGGCAGACCGATGGCGTGACCGAGGAATACCTCGCAGGGCATGGCCGTGCCGATGCTTATAAAGAGCTGAAGCCCGCCGATGTTGCCTATTACGATGGCTGCATCGAGCTGGATCTTTCCAAGATCGAGTGCATGATCGCACTGCCCATGCATCCCAGCTATGCTTACCCCATCCGCGAACTGAAGGCAAACGCCAAGGATCTGCTGCATGAGATCGAAACCCGCGCCAATGAGCAGCTGAGCGGCAAGGTCAAGATGGATCTTGTCAGCAAGGTGCGCGCCGACGGCAGCATTTATGTGGATCAGGGCATTGTGGCTGGCTGCTCCGGCGGCACTTATGAGAACCTGTGCGCTGTGGCTGACATCCTGCGCGGCAAGAGCTGCGGCAACGGCGAGTTCAAGTTCAGCGCTTACCCGGACAGCATGCCCACCTACCTGGAACTGGTCAAGAACGGCGTGGTGGCCGATATCGTTTCCGCTGGCGGCATCTTCCGCGAATGCTTCTGCGGCCCCTGCTTCGGCGCAGGTGATACCCCGGCCAATGGCGAGTTCAGCATCCGCCACACCACCCGCAATTTCCCCAACCGCGAAGGCTCCAAGCCCGGCGAGGGTCAAATCTCCGGCGTGGCGCTGATGGATGCCCGCTCCATTGCGGCTACCGCAGCCAACGGCGGCATTCTGACCGCAGCCAGCGAGGTTTGTGACCACGACTACACCGCACCCAAGTATCACTTTGACCGGGGTGTGTACGATAAGCGTATCTATAACGGCTGGGGCAGCCCCGAACCGGAAACCGCCCTGCGCTTTGGCCCCAACATCAAGGATTGGCCGCAGCAGCCGGAACTGACGGATGACCTGCTGGTCAAGATTGTCAGCTACATCACCGACCCTGTCACCACCACCGATGAGCTGATCCCCTCCGGTGAGACTTCTTCCTTCCGCTCCAACCCGCTGCGCCTGGCAGAGTTCACCCTGTCCCGCAAGGACCCGGCCTATGTCGGCCGCGCCAAGGCAGTCAAGGTTCTGGACGAAGCCCGCACCGCAGGCAATCTGCCGGAAGAAGTACAGGCTGTGTATGCCGCGCTGGAAAAGGCCGGTTACAAGCCGAACGCCGCAGCCACCAACATTGGCTCCGCCATCTTTGCCAATAAGCCCGGCGATGGCTCCGCACGTGAGCAGGCGGCTTCCTGCCAGCGCGTGCTGGGCGGCGCGGCCAACTTTGCCAAGGAGTATGCAACCAAGCGCTACCGCTCCAACTGCATCAACTGGGGCATGTTGCCCTTCCTGGTGGAGGACCCCAGTGTGTTTGAACTGGGCGACTGCATCTACCTGCCCGGCGTGCGCAAGGCTCTGCTGGAAGCTGCCGATACCATGCCCGCCGTGGCTGTTAAGCCCGATGGCAGTGTGAAGGAGTTCACCGTAAAGCTTGGTGCCCTGACCGATGCCGAGCGCCAGATCCTGGCCGATGGCTGCCTGATCAACTACTACAAAAATAACTGATTGATTTAATGGTTCAAAACGCCTCCCGGCGGACCGTGGGTCCAGGCCGGGAGGCGTTTTTCGCTTGGAAAAAGCGTTGAGTTAAAAAAGAATAGTGAATCATTGTGGAGGACCGCGGCACAAACATGCCGCTCAAAAATATTAGGCGATTGAGCCTTTTGAAATGTGAGACAAACAATGAAAAAATGGTAGGGCGCGATGCCCTCATCGCGCCGCAGAGAAACGTAAAGCAGTTGACGCAAACCCGCAAATCATCTGTAGGGGGACGATGACGAGCATCGTCCCGTGGCGGTTTGCCCAATGCGGGACCATTGAAAAAAGTATTGCCTATTTAGGTTGGCGGGCGCACAATGTGCGCCCCTACGGGTGAGATGCCAATAAATGCCCGACATAACACATAAAAACTGCAATATAAAAATCACCCGCATACCGCTCCACCACCCCGCATATAAAATCCATAATAAACCCAACCCCATTTCCAATTCCTAATTCCTCATTGCTAATTTCTAATTGCTTGCGCCCAACTCCTCCCTCCTAACTCCTAACTAAAGCTGGGGTGTTCACTATGCTTCTTCCTCTCCTCATGACAACCATCGCCGGTCTGTCCACTGGTCTGGGCGGGCTGATTGCGGCGCTGTTCCGGCCAACGCCAAGGCTGATGGCGTTCTGCGGCGGCTTTGCCGGGGCGGTCATGCTGACCGTCAGTTTGGCAGACCTGGCTCCGGCGCTGCTGGATTTTTACGGGGCGCTGCTTTCACCCTTTGGCTGTGGGGCTGCGGCTGCGGCACTGCTGCTGGGTGGTATGCTGGCAGCCTGGCTGTTGGCCTGTGCTCTGCCGGACGAGGATACACTGGCCGACCGTTTTGGCTCCCAAACCCAGGGCTCTGCCATGCGGGCTGCGCTGGTAACGGGGGCAGCCCTGCTGTTGCATAACCTGCCGGAGGGCATCCTGACCCTGCTGACCAACGTCTCGGACCCGCAGCTGGGGGCGCGCACGGCACTGGCGATTGCCCTGCACAATATCCCGGAGGGATTGGCTGTTGCGGTGCCTTTTGCCTGCGCCACCGGCAGCCGGGCCAAGGGTGCCGTGGCTGCGCTGGTATCTGGCCTTGCGGAACCGGCGGGGGCCGTTTTGGCGGCACTGGTGCTGGCCCCACTGTTGACGCCGGGACTTTTGAACGGCATTGTGGCTGTGGTGGCGGGCATTATGCTGTGGGTGGCGGCTGCCCAGCTGCTGCCCGCGGCGTTTGAACCGGCGTGGCGCAAAATGGGGGTGACAGGCTTTTGCGTGGGGGTGCTGATGATGATTCTTGGCATTGCAGCGTTGGCTTGATTGTGGTATACTATAATCTGTATTTGTCTGGGGTGCAAATAGTGCCTGGAAACCATGCAGGGGAGGGAAAAGATCCATGCCATACCGCCGCAGCTGCGCCGCGTGCGCACTGGCAGCCGCGCTGCTGCTTTCCGGCTGTTCTGCCGTAACCGGCAGCGATGTGGAATCCCTGCTGCGCGCGCCGCAGGCTTCCGGCGAGACGAGCGCCGTACAAAAGGCGCTCAACAGCGCCCTTGGTGTAACCGCGACCCTGAAATACCCTGCCAGCGGCGATTTTCTTTCCCCTCTTTTGTTTGGCGATTGGGATGGTGACGGCCAGGATGAAGCCGCCGTGCTGTACACGCTGGATGCCTCTGCGGGCAATGTGTACCTGGCTATTCTGGAACCGACCGAGGAAAACGGCTGGCGGGTGACGCAGACGGCAGAAGGGCTTTCCAGCGAGGTGGAAAGCGTGAACACCGCCCATCTGCGGGATGAAAATTCCTTGCAGATCCTTGTCGGCTATGCCAGCGCCCAAGGCGACCGTTATATGGTGGTGTATCTGTACACCGAGGATGGCCTGCAGATCATCATCAAGCAGGCATACACCGAAATGATCCTTGCCAACCTGACGGGCGGAGAGGGCACCCAGGATTTGGTATTGGCCCTGCCTGCTGAGCAGGAGGGCGGCGGCCTGAACCTGCAGCTGCTGACCAACACCGAGGATGGCTTCCGCTCCGCCCAGACCCTTGCGATTGGTGATTACAGCGGCTGTGCGGCCCTGCACGCGGGCATTGGCGCGGACGATGGCAACTATCTGGTGGTGGATGGCTGGACCGGTGCTTCCGGCACCAGCCTGGCAAGTTCTATTGTAGTGTATGACCCGGAAACCCGATTCTTGCAGACCTACCGCCCGGCGGGCGTGGCCAACCTGACCAAAGCGACCCTGCGGTATGACGCCGCACTGGTCAGCACCGATCTGGACGGCAACGGAACGATCGAGATTCCCACGATGATCGATGACGGCGGCAAAATTTCCACCGGAATGGACAAGCGGCTGCGCTTTATCCTGTGGCGGGATTTTGCCGCGGCGGATGAGACCGGCAGTCACTTTGGTGTGTATGACAGCGAGTACAGCTTCTTTCTGGCGCTGCCGGAATCCATGCACGGCTCGGTGCTGCTGCGCACCAACCGGGATGGCAGCGGCTGGATGGTGTGCAACCGCGAGGGTACCACAGTTTATTGTGAACTGCGCCTGACCGACCCCGCCAAAGAAACCCAAACCCCGGACACCAACGGGGAACAGACCGAAGCCGGGGAGTACCGCCGCATTGCCAACATTGGCAGCCAGCAGCTGCAGGCCCGCGTGGTGACCCCGTATTATGGCCTGAGTATTGACGATATCATCCACGGAACAACCGTGTTCCGTTAAAAAAAACTAAGGTAACACCGCACAATTCCCGCCTTGCGGCTTAAGCACCGCTCCGGCAGCTGCGGCACGGCATCTGCGTTGCCAAAATGCTCGATAATGTCGGGTTGCGGTACCCGCATCGTGCTTCGGGGGCAAAAGCCCCTCGCACTCTGCGACCGCTGCCCCTGCTTCGGTTCGCTGTTTCCGCCACTGGCGGCGCTCACCTTTGCAGCATCCAGTATTATCTGCGCTTTTGGCTTGGCATCTGCCGCACCTCACTCGCCGTATCGGCACTTAGAATTATGCGGTATTACCCTAAAAATATACGGTAAAACGCGCATGTCTATCTGCGGGCGGTGCGCCATAACAATCAGGCGGCGGGAAACAGAATCCCGACCGGGAAAGGAAAAACAATGAAACGTATTCTGGTCGTAGAAGACGAAGCCAGCATCCGCGAACTTGTGGCACTGAACCTGAAAATGACAGGCTGGGAAGTATTGGAAGCCCCCAGCGCGGAACGTGCGCTGGAGTTGATCCAGAAAAATCCCCCCTGCGATGTAGCGCTGCTGGATATCATGCTGCCGGGCATGGATGGGTTTTCGCTGTGCGAAACCATCCGCCACGGCGACCCGTACATCGGTATTATTATGGCGTCCGCCAAAGGGCAGGAGAGCGATAAGATCCGCGGCCTTTCCATCGGCGCGGATGATTACATCACCAAGCCGTTCTCGGTGTCGGAGCTGATGGCCCGCGTGGAAGCGCTGGCCCGCCGAGTGCGCCGCAGCGCCACTGCGGACGATGAACAGGCAGGCTCCGAGCCGGATCAGCTGGTCAGCGGCCCCTTTGTGCTGGATGAAAAAAGCCGCGTGCTGTACAAATCCGGCAAGCCCATTGACCTGACCCAGGTGGAATTTCAGATCATGGAGCTGTTTTTCCGCAACCCCGGCACTGCCCTGGTGCGCGAAAAAATCCTGGAAGGCGTTTGGGGCAAGGGGTATTTCGGTGATGTCAAGATCGTGGATGTCAACATCCGCCGCCTGCGCATGAAAGTGGAAGATGAACCCAGCAGCCCCCAGCACATTTTGACCGTCTGGGGCTATGGCTACCGCTGGAACGCATAATTACCGCATTTTTATGGAAAGGGGGCTGCCGCCTGTGCAGAGCATTACCCGCCGCTGGCTGCGCGGCAGCCTGCTGATTACCATTTGCATCCTGGCTGCGGCGCTGGGGCTGTTTTTGTATTACAGCCACCAGAATTTGTACGGCGGGGTGCAGCGTGCCATGCAGGCGCGGTTTTCCACCGTGGAGGGACGTTTGCAGGCAACCGGCACCGCCGGCAGCAGCCAGGCAACGTCTGAAAGCCGCAGCCAGTCCCTGCGCCGCACGGTGGAACAGTTTGATGAAAAAGATAAGTTCGAGTTCATGCTGTTGGATTCCTCCGGCGTGGTGCTGGCAACCTCCAGCGGCACCATGAACAAGAATCTGCTGAGCGAGGGCAGGGATTTTTATAAGGCTGTCACCGGCTCCACCGGCAGCGGCATGGTCACTTTCCGCACAGCGGACGGCGAACACGTGATGGCTGTTACCAGCCTGGTGCCTTATGCGGCGGGCAATGTGACGGCCATGCGCCTTGTTACCAGCCTGACGCTGGTGGACCGCCAGTGGTACAGCACGCTGATGGTTTCGTTCGGCGTGGCGGCGGTGGTGCTGGGGTTTGCGGTGTTCAGCGGCCTGTTTTTTATCCGCACCATTGTGCGGCCGCTGGGCCAGGTGGAAGCCACCGCCAATCGCATTGCCCACGGCGATTTGACCACCCGCCTGCCGGATGCCCCGTATGACGATGAGATCGGCCGCCTGTGCAAAGCCATCAACCAGATGGCCGAGGACCTGACAAAAACGGAACGGATGAAAAACGAGTTCATCTCCTCTGTCAGCCACGAACTGCGCACTCCGCTGACCAGCATCAAAGGCTGGGTGGAAACCATCGCCAACATCCGTGACCCCGATGACGAAAACTACCGCAAGGGGATTACCATTATCCGCAGTGAGACCGACCGCCTGTATGATATGGTGGAGGAACTGCTGGATTTTTCCCGCCTGCAAAACGGCATCAAGCTGAACTGCGAGGTGCTGGATTTTGTGGCCGAAGCCACCGACGCTGCCCTGTTTGTGGAAGCCCGCATCCGGCAGGAGGGGCTGCACCTTGTGTATGACGAACCGCCGGAGCCGTATCCCGTTTGGGCTGACCCCGCCCGCCTGCGCCAGGTGTTTGTCAACATATTTGATAACGCCATCAAATATTCGCCGCCGGAAGGAACCATTTTCTTTACTCTGACCCGCACCGCCACCACCGTAACGGCCAGCATCCGGGACCAGGGCCGCGGCATTGCGCCGGATGACCTGCAAAACGTAAAGATGAAATTCTTCAAAGCCAAAAACGCCGTGCGTGGTTCCGGCATCGGCCTGGCGGTGGTGGATGAGATCACCAAAGCACTGGGCGGTACGGCGGATATCACCTCAACGTTGGGGCAGGGTACCACCGTTACCATCACCCTGCCCATCTACCACGCTGGGCAGGAACATCTGCACGCGCCGATTTGACCGCAAAAATAAAGGAGAACCCATGCCGCAAGAACAACGTCCAACTGAAAAATTCCGTACCTCTGTGGGCGGCCAGGCCCTGATGGAGGGCATTATGATGCGCGGTCCTGAAAAAATCTGCTGCGCGGTACGCCGCCCGGACGGCACGATTGATCTGAGCTATTCCGATGTGACCACCCACTGGTACAATAAAGTTCCTCTGGTGCGCGGAGTGTGCAATATGGTGGAAAACCTGATGAACGGGTACAAATACCTGATGCACTCTGCCGATATTGCCATGACGGAAGAGGAAAAAGAGGAAGAAAAGCAGAACGAGAGCAAGCTGGACCGCTGGCTGGACGAACACGCCGGCCCCAAGGTACAAAGTGCGCTGATGACCCTTTCCGCCTGCGCAGGTGTAGTGCTGGCAATTTTTCTGTTTACCTTTCTGCCTACGTTCCTGACTGGGCTGGTGGCAAAAATGATCCCCATGGGGCGCTGGCCGCGGGTCATCTTGGAAGCAGTGCTCAAGCTGGCAATCTTTTTGGGTTACATGTTCCTCTGCACCCGCATGAAGGAAATCCACCGTATGTTCCAGTACCACGGGGCTGAGCACAAAACGATTGCCTGCTATGAGGCAGGTGAGGAATTGACGGTTGCTAACATCCGCAGACATACGCGGTTCCACCCCCGCTGCGGCACCAGTTTTTTGATTCTGGTCATTCTGGTCAGCATTGTGCTGTATGCGGTGCTGCCGTGGAGCGGTACCATGCTGCGCGTGCTGTACAAGCTGGCCATGCTGCCGCTGCTGGTGGGCATCTGTTATGAGATTTTGAAGTGGGCAGGACGTTCCAACTCGCTGCTGGCACGGGCTGTTTCGGTGCCGGGGCTTTGGCTGCAGCACCTGACGACCTTTGAGCCGGAAGATGACATGATTGAAGTGGCCATCGCCGCCGTTACCCCCGTACTGCCCAAAAAGCCGGAGGACGGCCAATGGTAACGCCGCTTGCCCCACAGCAGCTGGCGGGCATTCTGCCGCGCCAGGCTGTGCGCATGGTGCAGGATGCTCTGCAGGCCGCAGGCTGCCCCGATGCTGATTACGACGCCCGCGAACTGCTGCGCATTGCCGCTGGAAAAGATCCGCGCTTGCTGTTTGACCCGCTTACCCGGCCGCAGGCTGAGTGCCTGGCGGAACTGGCGGCTCAGCGCATGCAGCGGGTGCCGCTGCAATACCTGGCAGGGGAGTGGGACTTTCTGGGGTTGACCTTCAAAGTCGGCCCCGGTGTGCTCTGCCCCCGCGCAGACAGCGAGGTGGTGTGCGAAACTGCCATTGAGCTGTTGCAGCAGATGGGAAAACCTGAGCCCCGGGTGCTGGACCTGTGCGCCGGAACTGGCTGCCTGGGCATTGGCATCCGCCATTTTGTGCCAAGTGCCAGCGTGACCTGCGTGGAAAAAAGTCCGCAGGCGCTGCAATACCTGCAAGCCAACGTAAATGGCACCGGTGTGCAGGCAAAGGCAGCGGATGTGCTGCAATACTGGCGAGAGCTTATGCCCCAAAGCGTGCAGCTGATCATCTCCAACCCGCCGTATCTGACCGGGGCAGAGATGCAGGCCCTGATGCCGGAGACCGCCCACGAGCCAGCTATGGCGCTGGACGGCGGAACGGATGGGTTGGATTTTTACCGCGCCATTGCCGCCCACTACCGTGATATTGTCTGCCCTGGTGGGTGGCTGGTGTTTGAGATTGGCTGTGCCCAGCGGGCGGATGTGATGGAGATATGCCGCCAAAACGGCTGGCAGCAAGTGCAGGCAAGGAAGGATTACGGCGGCAACGACCGTGTGGTGTACGCCCAACGGGTGAAATAAATCTGATTTTCAACGTTTTGCAGCTGAAATGTGGAAAATGCGAAGAAAATTTTGAAAAGATGACAACAAATGGTTGTAATTCGTGCCGTGATTGGTTATAATAATACCTGATAAACGCAGGACGACCATTTGGATAGCGGCGCACCTGCCGTACAAAATAAAAACAGCACCGCAGTTGCCTGTGGTGCGTATGGGATACAACGCACGATCGCTCAGATAAGGAGATATAAACTTATGGCAGCAAAAAAGGAAAGTTCATCCAAGCAGCTCCCCACCGGCCCGGCAGGGGATAAAAAGGCAGCGCTGGAGACGGCACTGGCCCAGATCGAAAAGCAGTTTGGCAAAGGCGCCGTGATGAAGCTTGGGACCAACGTTGCCATGCAGGTGGATGCCATTTCCACCGGCAGCCTGGGGCTGGACCTGGCGCTGGGCATCGGCGGCCTGCCACGCGGACGCATCATTGAGGTATATGGGCCGGAATCTTCCGGTAAAACTACCCTGGCCCTGCATGTTCTGGCTGAAGCCCAGAAGCTGGGCGGCGAGGTTGCCTTTATCGACGTTGAGCACGCCCTGGATCCCACCTATGCCCGCGCCCTTGGCGTTGACATTGACAGCCTGCTGGTCAGCCAGCCGGATACCGGCGAGCAGGCCATGGAAATCTGCGAAGCTCTGGTACGCTCCGGCGCGATTGACGCTATTGTTGTGGACTCTGTTGCTGCCATGGTGCCCAAAGCCGAAATTGAAGGCGAAATGGGCGATTCCCACGTTGGCCTGCAGGCCCGCCTGATGAGCCAGGCTCTGCGTAAGCTGACCGGCATCATCGGCAAAACAAACACCGTCTGCATCTTTATTAACCAGCTGCGCGAAAAAGTCGGTGTGATGTACGGCAACCCTGAAGTGACCACCGGCGGCCGTGCCCTGAAATATTATTCCTCTGTACGTATTGATGTGCGCCGCATTGAGGGCCTGAAGGACGCCAGCGGTTCCTTTATCGGCAACCGTACCCGCGCCAAGATCGTCAAGAACAAAGTGGCACCCCCGTTCCGTGAGGCCGAGTTTGACATCATGTTCGGCGAGGGAATCTCCAAACTGGGCGAAATGATCGATCTGGGTGCTAAGCTGGGCATTGTGCAAAAGAGCGGCGCATGGTTCAACTATGGCGATATCCGCCTGGGCCAGGGCCGCGATAACGCCAAGCTCTACCTGAAAGAACACCCTGATGTGGCTGCTGAGATTGAAAAGCAGGTGCGCGAAAATGCGGACCGTCTGCTGGCGGCCGGCAAAAAGGGAACCGTGAAGCCGCTGGAGAAGCCGGCTGTTACCCCCGTTGTTGCTGAAGATGCCCCTGCCGCTCCCATGGCGGATGCACCCAAGACCACCGGCAGCGAGATGGACCTCGACATCATGGTTGACGAATAAGCGATGCCGAAGCTGACACAGGTAAAAGAAACAAAAAGAGGCCGCTATGCGCTGTTCTTTGACGGCGAGTTTGCCTTTTCGCTGGACGAGGACACCTTTGCCATGGCGGGGCTGCATACCGGGGATGAGCTGGAAGAATGGCAGATCCATGACCTGCAGACCAAAAGCGACACCCGCAAGGCTGTGGATAAAGCCATGGACCTGCTGGCCCTGCGGGACCATGCAGCCGGGGAGCTTTATCAAAAGCTCTGCCGCAGCTTTGACCCCCACAGCGCTGCCGCCGCCGTGGCAAAAATGCAGGAGCTGAACCTGCTGGATGACGCCGGTTTTGCCCGCCGCCGTGCGGCGGAGCTGCTGCGCAAGCGCAAGAGCCGCCGTGCAATTCTGGATGATCTGCACGCCAAAGGCATTGACCGCGGCGCGGCCGCCGAAGCGGTGGAAGCTCTGTTTGCCCAAAGCGAGGAGGACGAGGAGGAAAACCCGGAGCTGGCCAATGCCCGCGCACTGGTGGAACGCCACTATGCCGCAAAGCTGGCACAGGGCAAATGGCAGCAGGTAGCTGCCGCTTTGGCACGGCGCGGGTTCTCCCACAGCGTGATCCGCCAGGCATTGGCAGATGCCGAGACAGAAGAAACCGAAGCGTAGCACAAAAAAGTACACACCGCAGGGGCAAAAAATGCTCCTGCGGCATTGTGGTATCAATGCACCGAACGGATAGCTTTGCCTGAATTTTGCCCAAGCAAGCGGCAGAGCCCAACATAACATACTGAAAAGAGAGACAGGAACAACCATACATGAATATTGCAATTATTTCCCTTGGATGCCCCAAAAACCAGGTCGATGCTGATGTATTCTGCCACGCGCTGATCAAGGCGGGCCACCAGACGGTTGCGGACCCCGAACAGGCGGACATTATTATTGTCAACACCTGCGGCTTTATCCAGTCCGCTAAAGAGGAAGCCATTGAAAACATTTTGATGGCCTGCCAGTATAAGCAGCAGAACCCCAACCTGAAGGTGATCGTGACCGGCTGCCTGGCTGAGCGCTATAAAACCCAGATTGTGAGCGAAATGCCGGAAGTGGACGCCGTTGTGGGCATTGGCTCCAACGCCGCTCTGCCCGCCATTGTGGAGCGCCTGACCGCCAACGGCGCGGGCCAGGTGGAAAGCTATGGCCCCAAATGCGATATGGAGCTGGGCGGTGCCCGTGTTATCAGCACGCCGCGCCACTATGCTTACCTGAAAATTGCCGAAGGCTGCAACAACCGCTGCCATTACTGTGCCATCCCGCTCATCCGCGGCCCGCTGCGCAGCCGCCCCATTGACGATTGTGTTGCCGAAGCTCGCTGGCTGGCCGGGGAGGGCGTGAAAGAGCTGATCCTGGTGGCGCAAGACCCCACCGCTTACGGCGAGGACTGGGGCAAACCCGGCGCAGTTTGCGAACTGTTGGATAAGCTGAACACCATTGAGGGCATCCGCTGGATCCGTGTGCTGTACGCCTACCCGGAGCGTATCTCCGATGAATTCATCGCAGCCCTTGTGCGCAACAATAAAGTTGTGCCGTATCTCGATCTGCCCATCCAGCACTGCGATGACGAGGTGCTGAAAAACATGAACCGCCGCGGCGGCCGCAAAGAAATTGAAGATGCCATCCGCCGCCTGCGCGCGGCCATCCCCAACATCACGCTGCGCACCACCCTGATTGCAGGTTTCCCTGGTGAGACCGAGGAACAGTACAGCGAGCTGTGCGACTTTGTCAAAACCGTCAAGTTTGACCGCCTGGGCTGCTTTGCCTATTCCGCCGAGGAAAACACCGTGGCCGCCAAGATGGACAACCAGATTGACGAGGAAGTCAAGCAGCGCCGCGCAGACCACATTATGGAGCTGCAGGCCGAGATCAGCGCGGAAAAGGAAGCAGAAAAGGTCGGCAAGACCTATGAGTGCATCTGCGATGGCGTGGACGATGAAACCGGCATGTACCTGCTGCGCTCCGCAGCAGACTGCCCGGAAATTGATGGCAGCATCATGACCCCGGCAGATACCCCGCTGGAAGCCGGCGCGTTCTATAACGTTACCATCACCGATGCCGATACTTATGATCTTTATGGTTATGCGGAAAGCAAAGTGGAGGAATAAACCATGAATCTGCCTAACAAATTAACGATGATGCGTGTCATCATGGTGCCGTTCTTTATGGTATTTGCTGCCATGAGCCATATGGGCACGCTCCGGTTCAACGCAACGTATGCCTTGATAGCGGGCATTCTGTTTGCTGTGGCCAGCTTTACGGATTTCCTGGATGGCTACCTGGCCCGCAAAAACCACCTGGTAACGGACTTTGGCAAGTTTATGGATCCGCTGGCTGATAAAATGCTCACCACCGCCGCCATTATTTATATGGTGGTGGACGGTGTCTGCTCCCCCGTGGTGCTGGCCATCATCATGTTCCGCGAGTTTGCTGTGGCCGGTGTGCGCATGATTGCGGCAGAGTCCGGTACCGTCATTGCCGCAAACATGTGGGGCAAGGTCAAAACCGTGCTGCAGATGGTCACCATCATCTTCTATTACTTTGCCATGGCGCTCGCCCCGGCGGACGGCGTTGGGGTTATCAGCTTTACCACCCAGGTGCTGTGTTGGGCCGTTGCTGCCGTTACCGCACTTTCCGGCTGCATCTACCTGTGGCAGAATCGTTCCTGCTTTATGCAGGCAAAATGATGCTGCCCCCTTGCAACCGCTTATCAGGGCGGCTATAATAAATCTGAACGGTTTGCAGGTTTAGCCGCGCCGTACCAGCAAAGTTGGGAAAGGAAGTTCCTGTCCATGCAGATTTTTAATACCATGACCCGCAAAAAGGAAGATTTTATCCCGCAGGAGCCGGGCGTTTATCGCATTTACGTCTGCGGCCCTACGGTGTATAACTATATCCATATCGGCAATGCGCGCCCCATGATCGTGTTTGACACGCTGCGCCGCTATCTGGAGTACCTTGGCAACAAGGTGCTGTATGTCTCCAATATCACCGATATTGACGATAAACTGATCAAAAAAGGCCAGGAGAACGGCACCACCATGCAGGAGGTTGCCCGCAAGTTCGAGGCCGAGTACATCAAAGATTCCGAGGGCCTGAACGTTAAGACCCCCACCGTGCGCCCCCGCGCAACCGAGCATATCGGTGAGATCATCAAGATCGTCAAGGACCTGGTCGAATCCGGACATGCTTACGTTGCCCACAACGGCGATGTCTACTTCCGCGTTAAGTCTGATCCCGGTTACGGCAAGCTGAGCCACCTGAACCTGGACGATCTGGAAAGCGGCAACCGCGAACTGCGCAGCCAGATGGATGACGACCTGAAAGAAGACCCCGCAGATTTTGCTGTCTGGAAAGCCGCCAAGCCGGGCGAGCCTTCTTGGAACAGCCCCTGGGGCCAGGGCCGTCCGGGCTGGCACATTGAGTGCAGCGCCATGGCCCGTAAGCACCTGGGCAAGACCATCGACCTGCATGCAGGCGGCCAGGACCTGATCTTCCCCCATCACGAAAACGAGATTGCACAGTCGGAGTGCGCCAACGGCTGTACCTTCAGCCATTACTGGATGCACAACGGCTTTTTGAACATCAACAACCAGAAGATGTCCAAGAGCGCCAACAACTTCTTTACCGTGCGTGAAATTGCCGATAAGTACGGCTATGAGCCGATCCGTTATTTTATGCTCACCGCTGGTTACCGCATGCCGCTGAACTATACGGTGGACCTGATCGAGAGCTGCAAGAACAGCTTGGAGCGCCTGTACACCTGCCGCGATAACCTGGATTTTGCCATCCGTAATGCCCATGGCACTGACACTGCCCTGACTGAAAAGTGCGAAGAAGCACGCAAAAAGTTCAAGACCGCCATGGATGACGACCTGAACACCCCCGATGCTCTGGCCGCCATTTTTGAGTTCGTCAAGGACATCAACACCATGTCCGATGCTGCCGATAAGGCTACGTTGGAAAAGGCCGCCGCCACGTTTGACGAGCTGACCGGTGTGCTGGGCCTGATGTACAACCGCAAGGCCGAGGAAGCCCCCGACGAAGTGAAGCAGCTGGTGGAAGAGCGCGCCGCAGCCAAAAAGGCCAAGGACTTTGCCCGCGCCGATGCTCTGCGCGCCAAAATCACTGAGCTGGGCTGGAATGTGATGGACACCGCCAAGGGCCCGCAGCTGACCAAGCTATAATTATTACTGCACTATCACGGCAAAACAAAGGAATTGGAAACAGGGAAGCATCTGCCTCTGCTTCCAGTTCCTTATTTTATTGCAGCGGCAAATACGCTGCATTATCTGGAGAGTTCAGAATGACAAATACCAGAACCAAACAGAAAGAGCGAACGCTGTATATTATATTGGCCGCAGCGCTTGCCGCGCGCCTGCTGCTGGCCCTTGTTACTGAAGGCTACACCTATGATATGAGCTGCTTTGTGGCCTGGGGGGATAAGCTGGCCAGCGAAGGTCCTGCGGCCTTTTACAGCGCCGATTATTTTGCGGACTACCCGCCCGGCTACATCCTTGTGCTGGGGCTGGTCAGCCTGGTGCGCAAGGCGCTCCAACTGAGCTATGAATCCCGTTGGACCTATTTTTTGCTGGCACTGATCCCCGCAATCTGTGATTGTGCCGCCGTGGTGCTGCTGGACCATATCAGCCGCCGGTATATGGGGCAGGGCAGGGCACAGCGCTGCCTGGTGCTGTTTGCGGCGTTCTGCCCGCTGACCTTGTTTGATACCGGCATCTGGAAGCAGATTGATGGGGCTTTTGCGCTGCCGTTGCTGCTCTGCTTCTGGCTGCTGGAAGAGCGCCGCTACCTGCTCGCTGCGGTGCTGTACGGCGTGGCGCTGGCCATCAAGCCGCAGGCACTGTTGGCTGGGCCGGTGCTGGCCGTCTGCTTTTTGGTGGCTATTGCGGATGCCGTGCGGGATGGCAAAAGCCCGCTGAAATCGGTCGGCCAGATTTTTGGCGGTGCTGCGCTGGCTTTGCTGCCGCCGCTGCTGGCGGGCCTGCCGTTTTACGGGGCAAAAAATCTGGTGCCGTCCTTGATCGATAAGTACATCACCACGGCGTCTGGCTACCAGTATGCCACCATCAATGCGTTCAACTGGTTTGCAGCGCTGGGCGGCAACTGGCAGGCGCTGGATGCTTGCCCGGTGTTTAACCTGAGCTGGAAAGTGCTGGGCATTTTCAACATCGCTGTTATCACGGTGCTGCTTGTGGTGCTGGCGGTCATCAGCTGGCGGGCGGGGCGGTTTTCCCCGCTGCTGCTGGCAGCGTTTTACACGGTGGGGATTTTTACCTTTGCCCACTGCATGCACGAGCGTTATCTGGTGCTGGGCATGCTGCTGGTACTGCTTGCTGCGGCGCGCTGGAATGACATCCGTCTGTATGGCGCCGGGTTTGGTCTGTCGATAACGGGCTTCTTGAACCTGGAAACTGTGTATACCCTGGTAGGCAGCGATGACGAGTGGCTCAGCAGCGATACCAGCCGCGAGTTTGCCATGGCAGTCGGCTTTGCCGAAACAGCAGCCTTTGTGCTGCTGGCTTTCACCGTGTGGGCCATCTGCCGCCATGGAGCGATTTCTCCACTGGCAAAAGTGGAAACCATCGAAAAAGATAAAACAAAAATAGTGCAGAAAAAGCTGGAACTGTGCACCCTGCGCATTGATCCGCAGCCTGCCTGGACGGCTAAAGAGAAGAAAGCCTTGGCAACGCTGACGTTGATCGTTGCTGTGGTGAGCTTTGCCTACCTTGGCAGCATGAAAGCACCGCAGAACCCTGTGGATGCTACGGACAGCACGGCAACCGTCGACTTTACCCCGCAGCAGGACGCGGTGGAAATCTGGGTGTACCCCGGCATTTCCACCGGCGGCAGCCTGCGCATCACGGATGCAGCGGGCAATGAGCTGTACCGGAAGGAACTGAGTTATGCAACGCCGTTCTGCTGGACCAAAACGGCCATCACGGCTCCGGCAGGGCAGACCCTGACCGCAACGATTGAAAATGCGCAGATGTTTGAACTGGCCCTGCGGGATGCCACCGGTGCGCTGGTGCCGGTAACGGGCGGCGATGCCCTGTTTGATGAGCAGAGCGAAGTGCCAGATACCATCAGCCAGCTGAACAGCATGTATTTCGATGAAATCTATCATGGCCGTACTGGGTACGAAATGCTGCACCGCATGACGGCATACGAAACCACCCACCCGCCGCTGGGCAAAGATTTTATCATGCTGGGCATTGCTATTTTTGGAATGACAGCCTTTGGCTGGCGCTGTGCCGGAACGCTGTTCGGCGTGATGCTGGTGCCGCTGATGTGGTGCTTTGCCCGCCGTCTGACCCACAAACGCTGGGCCGGGGCCATGGCAGGTGCGCTGATTGCCGCTGGGTTCATGCGATTTTCCCAAAGCCGCATTGCCACAATCGATATTTACGGTACGTTCTTTATCCTGTTAGGCGCATATTTTATGGTATGGTATTGCCAGAGCGTGCTGCAAAACGGCGTAGACGGCTCGCTGCTGCCCATGGCGCTGGGCGGCGTGGCATTTGGGCTTGGGTGTGCATCCAAGTGGACCGGAATTTATGCCGGGGCAGGGCTTGCGGTATTGTACCTGGGTGTGCTGTATGCCCGCTGGAAGCAAAAACAGCCGGGCTTCTGGAAAGAATTCCGGATGGCTGCTGTGGGCGGTGTGGCGTTTTACATCGTTGTGCCGTTCCTGATCTATCTTGCATCCTACCTGCCTTATTGGTGGAAAGACCCTACCTTTGGTTTGCGGGATTGGTGGGATTGCCAAACCTACATGTACTGGTACCATTCCACCCTGAAAGCAACCCACCCGTTTGAAAGCCGCTGGTACACCTGGCTGCTGGACCTGCGCCCAGTGTGGTATTACAAAAATTCTTACCTGGAAGCTGGGCTTCAGGGCAGCATTGCGGGTTTTTATAACCCGGTCATTTGCTGGGCGGGGCTGTTCTGCATTTTGCTGCTGCTGTGGCGCCAGGTTTCGGCTCGCGGCACGGCAAAGGGAGCGGGCGTTCTGATCTTGTACGCCAGCCAGCTGCTTTCCTGGATGCTGGTATCGCGCTGCACTTTCATGTACCATTACTTCCCCAGCTCGGTCTTTGCGTTGACGGCCATTGTGCTGGTTTTAACGCAGATGAAGCGGCAGGACCGCGCCAAAAAGATTGGCGCGAGGCTGTGCATTGCGGCGCTGGTGTGCTTTGCCTGGTTCTATCCCGTTCTGTCCGGCTTGCCCGTGCCGACCCTGTGGGCGCAGAGCACCAAGATTTTGCCGAGTTACGGGTTCTATTAAGGCAGTTACGGGGAGTCTTTTCGGCCTTTTTGAAAAAAGGCCTGGCGAAAAACTTTAAGGCAATACCGCATAATTCTAAGTGCCGATACGGCGAGCGAGGTACGGCAGATG
>ERZ857801.1512-NODE-1512-length-24154-cov-5.492095_pt1:0-22500 | contig 24154 bp, 20 predicted proteins | sample MGYA00519762_ERZ857801 | MGnify/ENA primary metagenome ERZ857801 (study PRJEB31778, sample SAMEA3449368) | human gut metagenome | biome: human gut; feature: human-associated habitat; material: faeces | place: United Kingdom | collected 2010/2012 ...
GCTGGTAAAAGAGCCTTACAGGCGCATATGAAGAACCACCGGCTTTGCCGGTGGGTCACTTTTTTTCCCGGATGTTCCGGTGTAGGGTGATCCTCATGAATGACAGAATCTTCAAGATGGGAAAGCTTGTCCTCTGGGGCGTCGGCCTGTGGGTCTTTTTCGCGGTCATCACGCCGCGCCTTGTGGCCCTGAGCCCTGCCTGGCAGCATTATGACCGCGTTCAGGAAGAGAACGGGCTGGACAGCGGTGCCCTGTATTACACCAATGTCCCTGTGGTACAGTCTGCCGAGGAGGCCATGAAGCATGCCGTCAAAGCCGGGATGGCCGAGCGGCGCGAACTGACCATAGCCCAGCGCCGGAATGCGGAGCTGTGATGACGACGCCCGTATGCCGTTTTGTGGTCAGCGCCTGTCTGGCCGGGGAATTTTGCCGCTATGACGGCGGGAGCAACGCCTGTGCTGCGGTCCAGGAACTGGTGCGCAGGGGAGAGGCCGTCACGGCCTGTCCAGAAGGGCTGGCCTGCCTGCCCGTGCCCCGCCCGCCGTGCGAGATCAGAGAAGGGCGCGTCCTGTCGCAGGATGGCAGGGATCTGACGGAGGATTTCCTCCGGGGGGCCCGCCTGGCCATGGAGACGGCCCGCAGGCATGGCTGTACGGCGGCCATCCTCAAACGGCGTTCGCCCTCCTGCGGTGTGGGGCAGATCTATGACGGCACGTTCAGCCGTACCCTTTGTCCCGGTGACGGGCTGTGGGCACACATGCTGCGCGAGGCCGGGTTCGCCCTGTATACCGAGGAACATCTGCCCGAAGATATCTAGACCTGCGAAAGGTCGTTGCCGTCGTTGCCCGTCTTCCCTGAGGACGGGCTTTTGTTTTGGGGCGCTGCGGCTTGTGTTTCTCCTATCCATCAGATAAGAAAAAAGGCCGGCAGACGCTGCCGAATGGACTTTTTACGGAACGAGGAACCCATGAAAACCGAATCGCTTTGCCTGCATGCGGGCTATACTCCCAAGAACGGTGAGCCCCGGGTACTGCCCATCGTGCAGAGCACGACCTTTACTTATGACTCCACGGCCGAAGTGGCCAAGCTTTTTGACCTGGAAACTTCCGGCTTTTTCTACACCCGTCTGGGTAATCCCACGGTGGACGCCGTGGAGCAGAAAATCGCGGCTCTGGAAGGCGGCGTCGGCGCCCTGTGCACCTCTTCGGGACAGGCTGCCAACCTCATCGCCATCCTCAACGTGGCCCAGAGCGGCGACCATGTGGTCAGCATGGCCAGCATCTACGGCGGCACCTTCAATCTGTTCGCCGTGACGCTGAAGAAAATGGGCATCGAAGTGACCTTCGTGGACCAGCGGGCCGATGACGCCGAGATCGAGAAGGCCATCCGCCCCAACACCAAGGCCGTGTTCGGCGAGACCCTGACCAATCCTTCCATGGACGTGCTGGACATCGAACGCATCGCGGCCCTGGTCCATCGTCACGGCCTGCCCCTGATCGTGGACAATACCTTTGCCACGCCTGTGCTCTGCCGTCCCTTCGATTTCGGTGCCGACATCGTCGTCCACTCCACCACCAAATACATGGACGGCCATGCCCTGCAGATGGGCGGCGTCATCGTGGACAGCGGCAAGTTCGACTGGACTTCCGGGCGCTTCCCCGAATTCACCGAGCCCGACGCCTCGTATCATGGCCTGATCTATACCAAGGCCTTCGGCAAGGCCGCTTACATCGTCAAGGCCCGCGTGCAGCTCATGCGTGACCTGGGATGTTGCCAGACGCCGCAGGGCGCCTTCTACATCAATCAGGGCCTGGAGACCCTGCCCCTGCGCATGGAACGCCACTGCCGCAATGCCGAAGCCGTGGCGACCTTCCTGGCCGGGCACGACAAGGTGGAGAGCGTCTGCTACCCCTGGCTGCCGGACAGCCACGACAAGGCCCTGGCCGAAAAATACCTGCCCAAGGGCTGCAGCGGCGTCATCTCCTTCTCGCTCAAGGGCGGCCGCGACGCCGGGGCCCGTTTCATCGACAGCCTGAAGATGGTGTCCCTGCAGGTGCATGTGGCCGATATCCGTACCTGTGTCCTGCATCCGGCCAGCTCCACGCATCGCCAGCTCAGTGACGAGCAGCTCACGGAAGCTGGCATCACGCCCGGCATGGTCCGCCTGTCCGTCGGTCTGGAAAATATCGACGACCTTCTGGAAGACCTGTCGCAGGCGCTGGCTCAGGCCTAAGCCATAACAAGACGGTACAAAATGAGAGAGCGGGTCCCGCAGGGGGCCCGCTCTCCTTGCGTTGTGGCTGATGGGCTGCTCCTGCTCCGTCAGGGACAGGCAGGAGAGGACGTCTCAGACTTTTTTGCTGTCTTTTGCAAACTGTTTCAGTCTGCATTATTGGCGATCTCGGCCATGGTGGCGCCGGTGGCCCGGCACAGGTCGTCCGGCGAAAGGCAGAGCTGCACCCCGCGCTGTCCGGCGCTGATGTAGATCTGCTCCCAGAGGATGGCATGCTCATCCAGAAAGACGGGGTAATCCTTTTTGGCTGCCAGCGGCGAACAACCGCCGCGGATGTAGCCTGTCAGGGGCAGGACTTCCTTGAGGTGGACCATCTCCACATGCTTGTTGCCGGATGCCGTGGCCAGGGCCTTCAGGTTCAGTTCCGCCGCGGCGGGGATGCAGGCCATGATGACGCCTGTTTTGTCACCGCGGGCCACCAGGGTCTTGAAAACGCAGCCGGGATCCACGCCCAGCTTGTGGGCCATGGTCACGGCGGAAAGGTCGCTTTCGTCCACATCGGCCTGATGCAGGGTGAAGGGGATCTCCAGACGCTCCAGCAGGCGCGCGGCATTGGTCTTGGCTATTTTTTTGCTGCTCATAGTGCTTGCGATAAACTTGTGATCGAAACGGGGGATGGCGTCATTAGGCCTGCCAGCAGGCCGTGACCTGCCGGAGGATATCATCCTGTGCCTGTTGCCGCAGAGCGGTCAGCTGTTCCAGCAGGGCAGGGATGCGGGCGCGAAGGTCCGCCGGTGTCCCGGCATTGTCCACCACCAGATCGCTGGCGGCTTCCTTGCGCTCGGCTGGCCACTGCCATGCCTCCAGAGTCGCGGTTTTTTCTTCGCTCCAGCCGCGGGTGGCCATGATGCGTTGCAGGCGGATCTCGCGCGGGCAGCGTACCGTCAGGCTCAGGGCACCGGGCAGACCGGCCTTATGCCAGCCGCATTCGAAATACAGGGGGATCTCCGCCACGGCGCAGTCCTTGCCCTCGGCTTCCGCCTTGTCCCAGAAGGCCAGGATGGCGTCCCGGACAAGGGCATGGACCATCTGCTCCACTTCTTTGCGCAGGCCGGGGTCCTGCTGCATGGCCTCCAGCAAAGCGGGTTTGCACACGCTGCCGTCATCCTCCAGCAGACGTTCCCCGAAGCGGCGGCCCAGATAATCGGCCATCTCCCCACCGGCGGCATAGAGCTGCGCCACCAGGGCATCGGCGCTGACCGTGGGCAGGCCCGCCTCTTCCAGGGCATGGGTGAGGGTCGATTTGCCGCAGCCGGGATTGCCGGTGATGACCAGCCGCTGCATGCGGCTGCTGTTGTTCAGGATGGCCCGGAGCATGTCGTCGGGCGGCGGGCAGAAAAATTCCAGCGCCTCGCCCGACAGGGGATGGCAAAAACTGATGTGCCAGGCATGCAGCATCTGGCGCGGGGCACGGGCCGCCACAGGGGCCGGGGCGTACAGGGCGTCGCCCAGCAGGGGATGGCCCACATGCGCCATGTGGACGCGGATCTGGTGCGTGCGTCCGGTATGGATGCGCACGGCCACCAGCGAGAAATCCTTGCGCGGGCTGCTCCAGAGCACGCGCCAGTCGCTGTGGGCCGCCTTGCCGCCCCGGTTCTCCGGGACAACGGCCATCTTGACCTTGGCGGTAGGATGGCGGCCCAGAGGTTCCCGGCAGGTGCCCGTCTGCGGGGGCACGCCCTGCACCAGGGCCAGATATTCCTTGTGGACTTCCCGCCGGGCAAAGGCCTCGCTCATGCGCAGGCGGGTGGGCTCGTCCAGGGCCACGAGCAAAAGGCCGCTGGTGTCCTTGTCCAGACGATGGACCACACCGGGGCGCAGGCCTTCCTGTTCCCGCAAACGCGGGAAGTGGTGCAGCAGGCGCTGGACAAGCGTGTTTTCCGGGCAGGACGGACAGGGATGGACCGTCAGGCCCGCGGGCTTGTTGCACAGCAGCAGATGCTCGTCCTGCCAGAGGATGTCCACCGCCTCGTCTTCGGCGCGGAGCTCGTTGGCCGTATCGGGCAGATCGAGACGGACCTCCTGGCCGGCCTTGAGCTTGAGGGACGCCGTGGAGACCGGCAGCCCGTCGATGCGGCAGGCACCGGCCGTGATGGCACGCTGCACGGCAGCCCGGGAAAGATCTGGCAACAGGCCGCACAGAGCCTTGTCCAGCCGTTGCCCCACCAGGGCGCCCGCCACACGGAAGTCCAACTGCCGAGGGCTTTCCCCGCTCATCAACGGCCTCCCAGGACGGTGATGCTGTTCACGCGGTCACCGAAGGTGGTGGTGCGGTACAGGTTGCGCAGTTCGCTGCCGGGCGTGATGGAGCTGACCACGGCACGACCGATGACGAAGCGCTCGTTGTCGCTGGCGCCCTCCACGGTGCGCACGCCCCAGACATTGTGGAAGATGGCGGGCCGTCCCTTGTAGGGCCCCACATAGAGCATGATGTGCCCGCGCAGCCAGACCAGGGTCAGGAAGGGGACGCCGTCGCGCAGGATGGCCTTTTCCTTTTCCTTGATGCTCATGCCGTCCAGCATGATACGCCGCCCGCTGCGCGCCTGGGACAGGGAGTTGCGGGGCAGCCAGATGCCGAAGGGCGTCAGCAGTTCGCGGGTCAGGGCGGAGCAGTCACGGTCACCGAACATGCCGCCCCAGCCGTAGCGCTGTCCCATCATGACGTTGCCGATGAGGGCCACCTGCGCCGGGGTCATGGGCAGGGGCTTGATGGCGGCGTCTTCATGGGCCAGCGTCAGCGTGACCACGTTCGCCCGGCTGCCGTTCTTGACGGGGACCAGCACCGCCAGACGGGTGTTGTCGCTCTGGGACGGGGCCAGGGGCAGGACAGTGCCGATATTGACCTGTCCGGCAAGGCTGTCGGGCAGGGGGACGTTGTCACGCAGTACGGCCACATAGCTGCCGGTCTTGTAGCTGGCCTCGAAAGCCTCGTCCACGATGCCGATATCATTGGCGTCCACCCAGCCCGCGGCCACGGGGGTCTCCACATAGTACCAGTTGCCGTCACGGCTGGTGTGGGCGATGAAGACCGGCGTCCCCACCGGCAGCAGGGAGTACTGGAAGTAGTCGAAGGGATTGGTGCGCGGATCAGGGGTGGGCTCGCTGAAGCGCGGCGTATGGCTGGGCATCTCGCGCAGGTCGGCATTGCGCACCGTGATGCCGTACATGGCCGTATTGGGGAAGCTCTTCAGACCGGCGTTGGCGCGCATGGCGTCCCATTCGTCCTGGGTCCAGCGCACGTCACCGTATTTGTAGCCCTTGGCCTTGCGGAAATAGATCTCCACGTCCCGTTTGCGGATGGAGGTCTTGCGCATGTCCCAGGGGCCGAAGAAGATGCGATTGAAGCGCGCGTCCTGCTCCGCCTGGGCCTGGCTGTCCAGCAGGGGCGTGTCGGCACCGGCCTGCTGGGCGAACACGGTCAGATCCTGCGGAAAGCTCCGCATGTCACGGATGGTGCCCAGATGCGGGGAAGGGATGCCGTCACGCGGCGGGATCTGTTTGCCGCCGCAGGCGGCCAGCAACAGCAGCGAACACAGCGCCGCCAGCCGTACCCCTGTCCAGAGGAAAGACCGAGTCATGATGCCCCCTTATTTGAAGCTCACCTGATACTTGCGCAGAAAGTCCGTCGGCAGATAGGTCATCTTGGCCTGGCGCAAGCCTTCTTCATCCAGATCCTGGGCCCGGTTCAGCAGCTCGAAGCCGTTGCCCGCCTCTCGGGAGAAGCAGGCATTGATGGTCTGGTAGACGCCGCGGAAACCGTTGAGCCCTTTTTCATAATGGACCCCCAGCGTCTTTTCGTCCAGTGCTTCCCCCACGCTGAAGGCCACCATCTGGCCGTCCACATACAGGGAACCGCCGCACAGGCCGTCCAGAAGCTCCCAGTGGGAGAGTACGCGGTTGATGGCTTCGTTCTCGGCACGCAGGGAAGGGGAGTCCTCGCATTCATGCCACTGGCACCAGTCGTCCTGCAGGCCCAGCACGTCTTCCACCATGGCATCGTCCAGCGGCCGGTAGTCGATGCCGTAAGCCTTTTCGAAGCCGCGCAGGTGGTTACGCTTTTTATGGTAGCGGTTGCCCGGCAGGGTGGCCAGATCGCTCTGCAGATACAGGTATTCCCACTGGCCGCGCGAATCATGCTCTTCGACCTTGTCCGGCAGGGCCGCGCGCCAGCGCTCCAGCAGTTCTTCGGGCACGCGGATGAAGCTGCGGCAGGCGTCGATGCCGCTGGCAGCCCAGTCCACGGCGTCCCAGTCGCCCACAGGGGCCCAGTAGGTGACGAAGGGCACGGTCTGGCGCAGCCAGCACAGATCGCCGTCAAAGGCCCACTGCAGGCCGAAATACTGCTGCCAGCCCCAGATATTGGGCAGGCTGTAGTCCAGGGAACGGCGCGGGGTCTTGTGCCACAGTTCGTAGAATTCGGAACGACCGTCCAGGGTGACGGGAGTGAAAGAAAGATTCTTCATCAGGGGAACCTGTTGTTATCTGTTGTCGTGATGGTGCCGGGCGCGCATGGCAAAGCGGGCCCAGTCGCGGTACAGCAAAACATAAAACATGATGGTCGTTTGTAAACACTGTGAGACCAGCATGGCCAGGAACACGCCGGAGGCCGTGCCCCACAGCCAATGGCCCAGCAGCCAGCCCAGCGGCAGACGTACCAGCCAGAAGGTGCCGCCGTAGACCATCAGATTGTAGCGTGTGGCGCCCGCGCCCACCATGACGCCGCCCATGACGGTGCTGGCGATGGAAAAGGGCGTGGAGAGCAGATTGTAGGTCAGATAGTTGATGATCTGGGCCTGCGTGCCCGCCTCGTGGGAGAGCAGGGCCGCCAGTTCGGCCCGGAAGGGCCAGAGCAGGGCCGCCACGACGCTCATGCCCAGCGAGGCGATGACGATCATCTGCAGGGCGACGCGCTTTGCCTTGGCGGGCTCGCCCATGCCGAGACAGTTGCCCACCAGCACGGAGACGCTCATGTTGAAGGCCATGCCCGGCAGGAAGAGCAGGGCCTCGATGCGCAGACCGGCGGTGAGGCCCGCCAGGGCGTTGATGCTGTCGAAAGGCAGGGAGGCCACCAGGACGAAAAGCATGAGGTAGCCGGACTGCCAGACGATCTGGGCCGCGCCCGCGGGCAGGGCCACCTTGAGCAGGTAGGGCAGACCGGCCCGCAGCCAGCGAGTGGTGGGCATGGCCCGGCGGCACAGGTAACCGGCACGGCAGAGCAGCAAACAGTTGGCCACGGCTCCCAGACACTGGGCACCGGCATTGGCCCAGGCGATGCCCATATAGCCCATGCAGGGCAGGCCGAACCAGCCCAGGCCCAGCCCCAGACAGCCCAGCAGGTCGAAGACGCAGACCGTGGCCGCCACCCAGAGCGGCGGCAGGACCTGCCGGGTGGCACGGAACATGACGCCGGTGGCGGCGTAGACATACTGGGCGGGCAGGGCCAGCATGGTGATGTCCCAGAAACCGGCGGTGACCGGCAGGATGCGCTCCGGGACCTGGAGGACGCGCAGGATGGGGCTGCCCAGCTGCCAGCCCAGCAGGGCCACCAGGATGCCGGCCAGCAGGCTGCCCAGGACGGTGGTGCCCACATAGCGCTGGGCGCGGCGCATGCGCTTGGCCCCCAGTGACTGGCTGACCGCTGCCGTGGCGCCGCTGGACATGGACATGGCCACGACCATGAGGAACAGGCCGCACTGATTGACCATGCCGAGCGCGGCCTGCACGTCGGCACTGATGCGTCCGGCCACCCAGATATTGATGAAGCCCATGAAGAAGACCAGATACATCATGAGCATCTGCGGCCAGGTGAGCTTCCATATGGCACGGGGAGAAACGCTGAGATCCGGTTCCGGCATGAGGTGTTCCAAAGATGTTTGCGTGCGGATGACACGGAAAAGGTTGGTGGACAGCAAGGGGCCCTGGCCGGGAAGGCTTCCTGCTCCGGCAGCCCGGCGGCAGGCCGTGAACGGCAGCGCACCGGCGTATCGGGGAGTCGTACGCCCCGGCAGAGCTGGGGACAGGCGACGTGCAAGAACTGCGGCCCTGACGGAGGAGCAGGTCCCGTGGACTGCCGGGCAGGGCAGGACGCCGTCACTGCAAGGAAAAAGGAGGAGCGATCGTAGCTGGCCGAAGCGCTCGAAGGGGGAAGAGGGCGCTTTCCCGCTGGAAAAGTCCCCTTCCCCCTTCGTGAAAATCAGGCAGGCGGCCCAGGATTACAGCAGGCCCTCGTAACAGGCGGCCAGATCTTCCAGGGTCTCGCGGCGGCGGATCAGACGCACGCTGCCGTCGGCCTGGATCAGGATCTCGGCGGCCCGGCAGCGCTGGTTGTAGGAGGAGGACATCACGAAACCGTAAGCCCCGGCGTCCAGCACGCCCAGCACGTCGCCTTCATGCAGCAGGGGCAGCTGGCGGTTCTTGGCCAGGATGTCGCCGCTTTCGCAGATGTTGCCCACGACGCTTTGTTCCACGGTCTCGGTATCCGGGCCCTGCGCGCCCTGACGGTACACTTCCACATCATGGAAGGAGTCGTACATGGCGGGACGCACCAGCACGTTGAAGCCCAGGTCGGTACCGGCATAGCGTCTGTCACCGTTGGTCTTGGTGGCGTTGACGCTCCCCAGCAGGACGCCGCATTCGGCCACCACATAGCGGCCGGGCTCCACCAGGAAGCGGCCGGTGTAGCCGGTCTTTTCCGCCCAGCCGCTGATGAGGCCGTGCAGGCGGCTGCCCAGGTCGTCCATGTCCAGACGGGGCTGGTCTTCGTATTTGTGGTAGGGGATGCCGAAACCGCCGCCGAAGTCGATGACTTCCAGTTTTTCCAGCACGTCGGCGGGCAGACGTTCGGCCAGATGCAGCAGGACCTCGGCAGCGGCGATGTAGCCGTCGGCCTCCATGAACAGGGAGCCGATGTGCTGGTTGATGCCGGCCAGATGCAGGTCATATTTTTTCAGGATGGCGAACAGGTCGTCCAGCAGTTCCGGCGAGACGCCGAACTTGGTCTCCTTGCCGGCGGTGACGACCTTGGCGTGATGGCCGGCGCCGATACCGGGGTTGAAGCGCACCATGACCTTGCCGCCGGGATTGACGCGGCCCAGGGTCTCCACCTGGGAAAGGGAATCCACGCTGATCAGCACGCCGTGCCGGACGGCATTGCGCAGCTCGTCTTCAGAGATGTTGTTGGAGATGTAGAGGATCTCGTCGGCGGTGAAGCCCGCCAGCTGGTCCATGTACAGCTCGCCGGGGCTCATGGCGTCCACCACCAGGCCTTCTTCGCGGATGATGCGCAGCAGCACGGGGTTGGTGTTGGCCTTGACCGAATAGTTGACGCCAAAGCCGGGCAGGGAGGAAAGGGCCTTGAGTTCGCGGCAGCGCTGGCGCAGCACGGTCTCATTATAGACATAGAGCGGCGTACCGAACTGTTGGGCCAGATCCAGAGGAGAATGGCCACCATAAAAATTGATACTGTCGGTATAGCTGGAGCGGATCTGGGACATAGGGGATTCCTTGGTCTGAAAGGCTGCCGGCTCTGGCCGGCTCAGGAATTGTTTGGGCGCTCAATATATGCTGTTGCCTCCCCCGGCTGTCAAGATGGCAGGCCCGCGGCAAGGACGATTTCATGGCCACCCGGGCCATGCCGCAAAGGGGAGGGCGGGCCCGTCCGCATTGACATGGCAGCCCCCCTGCTTTATTCCAAAACAGCGGACCGGTGGAAAATGCCCTGACGGCATCCGGGTTCCAGCCTTTCACGCGGCCCTTTGCCGCGCATTCTTTTTTGTAATCAACCGGGCTTGCCCGAATCATACGGAGTATCCATGGCTATCAAGAATGGCGACACCCTGCGTGTGCACTACACCGGCACTCTCAGCGACGGCACTGTTTTCGATTCTTCCCGCGAACGCGACCCCCTGGAATTCACCATGGGCAAAGGCATGCTCATCCCCGGCTTCGAAGCCGCCGTCATGGGCCACGAAGCGGGCGAGACCGTGACCGTCACCATTCCCCCGTCCCAGGCTTATGGCGAAAGCGATCCCGAGCTGGTCTTCACCGTGGATCGCGCCCAGGTGCCCGATCATATCCCGCTGACCGTGGGCGTGCCGCTGCAGCTTTCCAATGAACAGGGCCAGATGGACGTGACCATCACCGAAGTCACGGACGAAGAGATCACCCTGGATGCCAACCATCCCCTGGCCGGCAAGGAACTGACCTTCGAAATCGAAATCGTCAGCGTCAACTAGGTTCCCGGACGTTGACAAGGGAGCTTTCATGAGCAGCAATTCCGCCCGCAGAAGTGCCGTTCAGGCCATCACCACCTACAAGCCGGAAGCGTCGCCGCTGAACTTTTACGATACCAAGCCCACCGACATTTTCGGCTGTAACGTGTTCACCGACAAGGTGATGCGTGAACGCCTGCCCAAGGATGTCTACAAGGCCCTGCACAAGACCATCGAATTCGGCGAACGCATGGATCCCGGCATCGCCGATACCGTGGCCGCCGTCATGAAGGACTGGGCCATCGAAAAGGGTGCCACCCACTTCACCCATATCTTCTACCCCCTGACCGGTCAGACGGCGGAAAAGCACGACAGCTTCCTGATGCCTGACGGCCAGGGCCGCATCATCGCCGAATTCTCCGGCGCCATGCTGATCCGCGGCGAGCCCGACGCTTCGTCCTTCCCCTCCGGCGGCCTTCGCTCCACCTTCGAGGCGCGCGGCTACACGGCCTGGGACGTGACCAGCCCCGCCTACATCATGGAAAACCCCAACGGGACCTTCCTGTGCATCCCCACCATGTTCCTTTCGTGGACCGGTGTGGCCCTGGACAAGAAGACCCCGCTGCTGCGTTCCGGCCAGGCCCTCAACCGTGAGGCCCGCCGCGTGCTGAAGCTGTTCGGCATCGAGACCAAGCTGCCTGTGGTCTCCTACGCCGGTCTGGAGCAGGAATACTTCTGCATCGACCACAACTTCAACTTCGCCCGTCCCGACCTGCAGGTGGCAGGACGCTCGCTGTTCGGCGCCCGTCCGGCCAAGGGCCAGGAATTCAGTGACCAGTACTTCGGGGTCATTCCCCAGCGCGTGCTGTCCTACATGATGGAAGTGGAACGCGAGCTCTACAAGCTGGGCGTGCCCGTGCGCACCCGCCATAATGAAGCCGCTCCCAGCCAGTACGAGATCGCGCCTCTGTACGAGGCCAGCAACCTGGCCGTGGACCACAACCACATCATCATGTCCACCCTGCGCAACGTGGCCAAACGCTACGGGCTCAAGTGCCTGCTGCACGAAAAGCCCTTCTACGGCGTCAACGGCTCGGGCAAGCACGTGAACTACTCCATCGGCAATGCCGAGCTGGGCACGCTGTTCAACCCCGGCGAGACCCCGCACGCCAATGCCAAGTTCCTGGTGTTCTGTGCGGCCATGATCCGCGCCGTGCACAAGTTCGGCGGCCTGCTGCGTGCCACTGTGGCCAGCGCCAGCAACGACCACCGTCTGGGCGCTCACGAAGCCCCGCCGGCCATCATGTCCATCTTCCTGGGCGATCAGCTGACGGAAGTGTTCGAAGCCTTCCGTGCCGGTCGTATCGACGATGCCGCCAACAGCAAGAGCGGCCGCGTCATGAACGTGGGCGTGGATACCCTGCCGCCCCTGCCCACCGACCCCGGTGACCGCAACCGCACCAGCCCCATCGCCTTCACGGGCAACCGCTTCGAATTCCGTGCCCTGGGTTCCAGCCAGTCCGCGGCCGATTCCATCACTGCCCTGAACGCCATCATGGCTGATTCGCTGGGCCATGCGGCCGACTTCCTGGAAGGCGACCTGGCCCGCGGCAAGGACCTCAACACGGCCATCCAGCACTATGTGCAGCATGTCATCGAAGAGCACAGCGCCGTTATCTTCAACGGTGACGGCTACTCCAGCATCTGGCATGCCGAAGCCGAACGTCGTGGCCTGTCCAACCTGCGCACCACGCCCGAGGCCATGCCCGAGCTGATCCGTCCCGAAGTCATCGACCTGTACGAGCGTCTGGGCATCCTGAACCGTGCCGAGCTCAAGGCCCGTTATGACATCTATCTGGAGCAGTACTGCAAGACCGTACGCACCGAAGCCATCCTGACCATCCGCATCGCCCGGACCATCATCTTCCCCGCGGCCATGCGTTATCAGGGCGAACTGGCCGAGACCGCGGCCCGCATGAAGGCCATCGGCAAGGACTTCCGCACCATCACGCTGGACGAGGTCACCGAGCAGCTGCGCGGCCTGCAGGATGCCACCCGCAGCCTGGAAGCCACGCTGGCCAGTGTGGACGGCAAGGGCGACTTCCTGGCCCGCGCCACCCGCTACTGCGAAGAAGTGCTGCCCATCATGGGCGAAGTGCGGCGCTATGCCGACCTGCTGGAGACCCGCGTGGCCGATGACCTGTGGGATCTGCCCAGCTATCAGGAAATCCTTTTCGGAAAATAATTGACAGCCGAAAAGAATTGTGATTTTCTACGCAAAGAACTTTTAACCAACAGGATTATTTCCATGTCGTGCACTTTCTCCAACATCTGCTTCCGCACCTTCTGGTGGCGCGCGAGTCAATGTACGGGGGACGTGCAGGCATAGCCTGTTGCGATTGATACGTCACATGCATTGAGCAAGCGCCGTTCCCCCACAGGGGAGCGGCGCTTTTTTTTATGTTTTGAAGGAATGACCCTATGAATACGACCACACTTCCCGACGCGGCCTCCCATGCTCCTCTCGTTTCCCTGCAGCAGCAGGCCCGCTGGCTGCCCGCCGACATGGATACGCCCATCAGCCTGTATCTGGGCATGGTGGGCCGGCAGGACGGCATCCTGCTGGAAAGCGCGGAGGTGGACGGCCGCTGGGGTCGCTACAGCGTCCTGGCTTGCGATATGGCCCTGTATGTCCGCTGCCGTGAGGGGCGGCTGGATCTGCGCATCGAGGACGAACGTCTTGCCCCTCTCGCCGTCCTGCAGGGGCTGCCTTTCGTGGAAGGCCTGCGCCGCCTGATGCAGGGCCTGCACCTGGAGGCCCCGGCGCAGATCGAAGGCCTTCCGGCCATAACCCGAGCCCTCTACGGCTGGGTGGGATTCGGTATGGCCTCCCTGTTCCAGCCCCGTCTGGCCGCGGTCATGCCGCCGGAAGAGGCGGAGAGCATGCTGGTGCTGCCCGGGACGCAGCTGGTCTTCGACCATCTGTACAACAGGCTGTGCCAGATCAGCCTGGGCGGACACCGCGAGGTGCTGGGCAGCCGTGGGGCAGAAGGAAAGTTCACTGTCCGCGGCGATGTCCGTGCCGATCCCGGAGAGACCGGTTACAAGGCCATGGTGGAAAAGATCAAGGCCATGCTGCACCAGGGCGAGGCCATACAGGTGGTGCCTTCCGTCAATTTTTCCGTGGCCTGCGAAGGGGATCCCTTCGTGCTGTACCGGCGCATGCGTCGCTACAATGCCTCGCCGTACATGTTTTTCATGCGCCTGGGAGATTTTTGCTTCTGGGGGGCCTCGCCAGAGGTCATGGTACGCTGCGAAAAGGGGCGTCTGCAATTGTCGCCCATCGCCGGGACGCGCCGTCGCGGCCGGGATGATCTGGAAGACGCCCGGCTGGCGGAAGAGTTGCGCAGCGACCCCAAGGAACAGGCCGAGCATGTGATGCTGGTGGATCTGGGGCGCAACGATCTTGGCCGGGTGGCCCAGCCCGGCAGCGTGAACCTGGAGCGTTGCATGGATGTTGAGCGTTTTTCCCATGTCATGCATCTGACCAGCCGGGTCACGGCCCGTCTGGCCCCCGGGCGCGATGCCCTGGACGTGCTGGCGGCCACTTTCCCGGCAGGGACGGTGAGCGGGGCGCCCAAGGTCAGGGCCATGGAGATCATCCGTAGCCTGGAAGGCCGTGCCCGCGGGCCCTATGCGGGCTGCATCGGCTGGCTGGGACTGGATAAGGACAGCGTGGATCTGGACATGGGCATCGCCATTCGCAGCATGTGGAGCCGTGAAGGGCGCCTGTTCTGGCAGGCCGGTGGCGGCATCGTCCATGATTCGGACGCCGCTCTGGAATGGAAAGAAGCTTGCAACAAATCAGCCATCATGCGCCTTGTGCTTGAAGAGGGTGACGACCATGTTCCTGCTCATCGATAATTACGATTCCTTTACCTACAACCTGGTCCAGGCGTTCTACGCCCTGGGGCACGAGCCCGTGGTGCTGCGCAATGACGATCCCGCCATCCTGGACATGGCCGCGGATCCCGCTCTGGAGATGGTCTGCATCTCGCCCGGGCCGGGACATCCCTCGCAGACGGGCTTCTGTCCCGAATTCCTGCGCCGCCTGCCGCACCATGTACCGGTGCTGGGCGTCTGCCTGGGCCATCAGTTGCTGGGCCTGCATGCCGGGGCGCGGGTGGATGTGGGGCCCTGCATCATGCACGGCAAGCAGTCCGAGATCGTGCACGACGGCAGCGGCCTGTTCGAAGGCCTGCCCAATCCCATGAAGGTGGCCCGCTATCATTCGCTGGTGGTCCATGCCGGAGAAGGGGAGGGCAATGCGCTGTTCACGGTGACGGCCCGCGCCCCTGAAGGCGAGGTCATGGCCCTGCAGTATCGCGACAGGCCGTGGGTGGGCGTGCAATTTCACCCCGAGTCCATCCTGACGCCGGACGGCCTGCGCTTGCTGGGCAATTTCCCGCAGGCCATCCTGCCCCGGCAGGGACGGGACGGCGGCATGGCCGAGGTGCTGGAACATCTGGCGCGGCGGGAAGACCTGACGGCGGACATGGCGTCCCGCAGCTTCGGGGCGCTCATGGACGGCAGACTGACGCCTGCCCAGGCCGGGAGCTTCCTCATGGGGCTGCGCATGAAGGGAGAAAGCTCTCTGGAACTGGCCCACGCCACCCGGGCTGCCCTGGCCCGCGCCGTGCGCGTGGAAGGCATCTCGGGTCCGTGCATCGATGTGGTGGGGACCGGCGGTGACGGCCGTCATTCCTTCAACTGCTCCACAGCGACCTCGCTGGTGCTGGCAGGCATGGGCTACAAGGTGGTCAAGCACGGCAACCGGGCTGTCTCGTCCACCTGCGGCAGTGCCGATGCCCTGGAGAGCCTGGGCATCCCGCTGGATACCGATCCCGCGGCGGTGGCGGATATGGTGGCCAAACGCAATTTCGCCTTCCTCTTCGCCCCGCATTTCCACCCGGCATTCAAGAATATCGGCCCGCTGCGCAAGGAGCTGGGGGTGCGAACCCTGTTCAATCTGCTGGGCCCCATGATCAATCCGGCCCGGCCCAGCCATTTGCTCATGGGGGTTGCCCGGCCCGAGCTGGTGCCTCTTCTGGCCGATACCCTGTCGCAGTCCGCGCTTTACCGGGCGGCGGTGGTCTGCGGGGCCGGGAATTATGACGAGCTGACGCCCATGGGCCCGGCCACGGCCATGCTGTTGCACAACGGCAGCGTCCGTCCGTTGGTGCTGGACCCGGCCAGCTTCGGCTTCCAGAGCTGCACGCCGGAGGATCTGGCGGTGGAGAGCCGCGAGGAGGCTGTGGCAGTGCTGCGCCGTCTGCTGGATGGCGAAGGCCCGCGTCCCATGCGCGACATGGTGGCCCTCAATGTGGGGCTGGCCATCTTCCTCATGGAAGAAGGGCTGCCGCTGGATGTCTGCATGGCCCGTGCCCGTGAAGCGGTGCGTGCCGGTCTGGGAAGGAGGGTCCTCCATGCTGCTTGAGCGTTTCCTCTGGGCCAAGGCAGATGAAGTGACACGGTTGCGGCAGCAGGAAAGGAAAGGGGCCCTGCCTGTTCCCTTCAGCGGGCAGCGCGGTGATTTTATCGCGGCCCTGCAACAGCGGGAGGCAGGCGTGCCGCTGACCGTCATCGCGGAATTCAAACAGGCTTCACCGTCCCGTGGGCCCATCTGTCATAGCCTGACGGTGGAAGAAGCTGCCCGGCAGTATGTGGCGGCCGGGGCAGGGGCCCTGTCCATCCTCACGGAGCGGCGTTTTTTTGCCGGTGAGCTGGATTTCCTGGGGCGGGCGGCTGCCTGTTGCCCCGGGACGCCCCTGCTGCGCAAGGATTTTATCTTTGATCCGTTGCAGGTGCGGGCCACGGCAGCCACTCCGGCAGCGGCCCTGCTGCTCATCGTGGCCCTTACCCCGGATGCCGCGTTGTTGCGTCGTCTGCGGGAACAGACGGAAAGCCTCGGCATGCAGGCCGTGGTGGAAGTCTGCGGCAAAAAGGATCTGGTGCTGGCCCGGGAGAGCGGGGCGCGCATCATCCAGGTCAATGCCCGCGATCTGGATACGCTGCGGGTGGACAGACAGGCCTGTCTGGAACTGGCACGGCAATGCCCGCCGGAACGGGGCGAGATCTGGATCGCTGCCAGCGGCATGGATCGCCGCGAGCATCTGGAAGAAGCCGCCCGGTCCGGATTCTCCGCCGCGCTGGTGGGGACGGCCCTCATGCAGGAAGGGCAGCCCGGTGCCGCGCTGCGGCGGCTGCTCCGCGGCCGGGAGGAAGGGCATCATGCTGCTTAAATTCTGCGGTCTGCGGCGGCAGGAAGATGTGACGCTGGCAGCCCGGCTGGGGGCCACGCATTGCGGCTTCGTGTTCCATGCGGGCAGCCCCCGTTGTGTGGATGCCGTGACGGTTTCCCGCCTGGAGAGCGGGGACATGGTGCGTGTGGGCGTCTTCACCGGGCAGGACAGTGACGAGATAGCCCGCATCATGCGGCTGGCGCGACTGGACATGGCCCAGCTGCATGCAGACCAGTCCGTGGACTGTGCCCGTCGGCTGGGGGCGGAGCGGGTGATCCGGGTGCTGTGGCCGCAACGGTACGGTGATACGGCCGCTCTGGAAGTCGCGGCGGGACAGTACGCCGACAGCTGTGCCCTGTACCTGCTGGATGCCGGCAGGTCAGGCGGCGGCAGCGGTCACACGCTGGCCTGGGAAACGCTGGGCGGCCTGCGCCTGCCCCATCCCTGGCTGCTGGCCGGGGGCATGTCGCCCGCCAACTTCCGTCAGGCGCTGACGGCGTGCCGTCCGGACGGTCTGGACTGCAATTCCGGCGTGGAAGATGCGCCGGGGCAGAAGGATGCCCGGGCCATGACGGATATGGCCCGCCTTGTCGAAGAAGTTTTCCGGGATGCTCCGGCAGATCCTTCCAGACGGGCCTGACGGCCTGATCCCGGCAGGGCTGGAGAGCCGGACGGATAAAAGTTATAAAATACGATACAGTTCAGATACAGTGGAGAACGACCATGAAGAAAGGCTATTTTGGCGAATTTGGGGGATGTTTCGTTCCTGAGTTGCTGATGCCGCCGCTGCTGGAAGTGGAAGCCGCCATGCGGGACATCATGCCGACGCAGCAATTCCAGGACGAGTTGCAGGATCTGCTGCACAATTATGCGGGGCGGCCCACGCCCCTGACCTTCTGTCCGCGCCTTTCCGAAGAACTGGGCTTTGAACTGTGGCTCAAGCGTGAAGACCTGCTGCATTCCGGCGCCCACAAGATCAACAACACCCTGGGGCAGGCGCTGCTGGCCAAGTATATGGGCAAGACCGCTCTGGTGGCCGAGACCGGCGCCGGGCAGCACGGTGTGGCCACGGCTGTGGCGGCCGCCCGCCTGGGCATGAGCTGCACCATCTATATGGGGGCGGAAGATGTGGAGCGGCAGGCGCCCAACGTCATGCGCATGCGCCTGCTCGGGGCCACCGTGCACCCGGTGGAAAGTGGTTCGCGCACGCTCAAGGATGCCATCAACGAGGCCCTGCGTGCCTGGATCGTCAGCCAGCAGACCACGCATTACTGCTTCGGCACAGCTGCGGGACCGCACCCCTTCCCCACGCTGGTGCGCATGTTCCAGCAGGTCATCGGACAGGAAGTGCGGAAACAGATGCTGGCCCGTGCCCAGCGCCTGCCGGATGCCGTGGTGGCCTGCGTGGGTGGCGGCTCCAACGCCATCGGCCTGTTCCATCCTTTCCTGGAGGACGAGCGCGTGCGCATCATCGGGGTGGAAGCCGCCGGTACGGGCGAGCCGGGTTGCTTCAATTCCGCGCCGCTCAATCTGGGCAGCCCCGGTGTGCTGCACGGCAACCGTACCATGCTGCTCCAGAACAGTGACGGCCAGATCGAGCCTTCGCACTCTGTTTCGGCCGGGCTGGATTATCCCGGCGTGGGGCCTGAGCATGCCTTCCTGCACAAGACGGGCCGTGTGCGCTATGTGATGGTCCGTGACGCCCGCGCTCTGGCCGCCTTCGAAAAGCTGTGCCATGCCGAAGGTATCCTGCCCGCCCTGGAATCTTCCCATGCTCTGGCCTGGGTCCTGGATCATCCCGAAGAGTTCGAGCCCGGCAGCAAGGTGGTGGTCAACCTCTCCGGCCGGGGAGACAAGGACTTGGCCATCGTGCGCAAAGCCCTGAACCTGCCGGAAAGCGGGGACATCTGCTAGCGCCATCCGCGGAATAGAGCCTCCGGCCAACGGACGGGCAGGGGAGCCGCGCGGGGATGGTACATCCCCCGCGTGCATGGAGAGGGAAAACAGCCTCATGCCCTGCTGTCGTTCGGGAAAAGCCGGCAGAGAGCCATATAACAACAGCCATAACGGGAGTGGTCGTCAACGGCCGCTCCGGGAGTTCGTCATGCATATCCTTGAAGAAAAGATCCGTGCGGCCCGTGCCGCCGGACGTCATGCCCTGATCCCCTTCGTGACCTTCGGTTTCCCGGATGAAAAACGCTTCTGGCCCGCTCTGGTGGAACTGGACGAGAGCGGGGCGGACATCATCGAGATCGGTGTCCCCTTTTCCGATCCTGTGGCCGACGGCCCTGTGGTGGAGGAGGCCTCGCGCCGGGTGCTGAGCGACGGTGTCTGTCTGGAACGGATCATGGAAGAGCTGAAGTTGCGCGCCGGTGTCTTCCGTGCGGGCATCGTCCTGATGGGCTACCTGAACCCCTTCCTGCAATACGGTCTGGAAAAGCTGGCTGTGGAGGCCCGCGAGGCCGGTGTGCATGGTTTCATCATCCCGGATCTGCCCTTTGAGGAATCCGGGGACATCCGCCGCATCTTCGCCGCACAGGGCCTGGCCCTGATCGCTCTGGTGGGTCCCAATACGCCGGAGGAACGGATGCGCCTGTATGCGGACGTCAGCGAAGGCTATGTCTATGTGGTCTCGGCCATGGCGACCACGGGACAGCGCGCCCGCATGGAGATGCAGGTCGCCGAAACCCTGCAGCGGGCCCGCTCCGTGTTCCGCCTGCCGCTGGCGCTGGGCTTCGGACTGGAGCAGCCGGAACAGATGCAGGGGCTGCCGCCGGATACCCTGCCCGATGCCGTGGTCTTCGGCAGCGCCCTGCTGAAACATCTGGATGCCGGGAAACCAGCGGCAGAATTTATTGCACGCTGGAAGTAACATTTTTAAATATATTGTTTTTTCAGAATAAGGTGTGGGCAGTATCGAGCGTTGCCCTCACCGGAAAAGAGGAGCCATCCCTGTCAGTGCAGGGGCGGCCCCTCTTTTTTTGAGGATGGTTATTTTTTTATTGACATTGAAATCCGTTTTCAATTAGGTTGAATTTGCAGCAAGTGGGGGCTGAGTGTGAAAACAAGATAAGGAGCCATATATGTGCGTCACTCTCATCGGCGGAATGGACAGACTCAAGCAGGATTATATCGCCGCTGCCCGTCAGGGGGGAGCAACCCTCAAATGCATCAGCCGTAACGAACGGAATTTTGTGGACAAGATCGGCAACCCTGATGCCATCATCGTGTTTACCAACAAAGTCTCGCATGAAGCCAAGCGCAAGGCTCTGCTGCATGCCCGCTCCCGCAATATCCCCATCCATCTGGTGCACTCCTGCGGAGTGTCCAGTTTGCGTGATTGTTTGTCGTCTTAATAAATATTGACATTCATTTTCAAGTTGGATAGGGTTCGGGAAATGAAATTCGTTTTTTCGAACCCTTACCTTTGTTTCGCCAATTAGTCACACAAGGCCTCAAAGAGGAGTTTTTGGAATGAGTGCTGAAGCCCGGTTTGATGGTGGTCAGGGGAAAATGACCACGGGAGCGTTGCGGATCGCTCTGGCAGGCAATCCCAACTGTGGCAAGACCACGGTGTTCAATGCCTATACAGGCGCGCGACAGCATGTGGGCAACTACCCCGGCGTCACGGTGGACCGCAAGGAAGGCCATGTGCGTCACGGCAACGCCGACATCACCCTGGTGGACCTGCCCGGGACCTATTCGCTGACCGCCTACTCCATGGAAGAGCTGGTGGCCCGTGCCGAACTGGGCAGTGGCGATGTCCAGGCCGTCATCAACGTGGTGGACGCTTCGGCTCTGGAGCGCAACCTGCTGCTGACCGTACAGATGATGGAGATGGGCCTGCCGGTGGTGCTGGTCTGCAATATGATGGACGAAGCCCGCAAGGCCGGCGTGCATATCGACATGGAGCGCCTGTCCAGGATGATGGGCATCCCTGTGGTGTCCGCCGTGGCCCGTACCGGCGAAGGCCTGCAGCAGGCCCTCGGTGAGGCGGTGCGTCTGGCTGGTGAAGGCCGGCGCCGTGTGCTGGAACTCAATTACGGCGCGGACATCGACGAAGGCCTGCGGGCCATGTGTGCCATCATCAATCGTGAAGGCCTGCTGAAAAAGTACGCGCCCCACTGGATCGCCGTGAAGCTCATGGAAGGTGATGCCGAGATCCGCAAGGAAGTGCATCAGGCCAGCAGCGAGGCGGCGGCGGAACTGGATGCCGTACGCCGCAAGGTGGCCGAGCACATCCGTACCGGGCACAACATCTCCATGGAAGCCTACATCACGGATGCCCGCTACGGTTATATCCGCGGGCTGCTGCGTGACGGTGTGGTGCGTCAGGATGCGGGCAAAGACCGTCTGGCCCTTTCCGACAAGCTGGACAAGGTGCTGACCAATGCCTTTTTCGGCCCGCTCATCATGCTGGCCGTACTGTATGGCCTGTTCTATGTGACCATCGAGGTCGGCGCTTATCCCCAGGGCTGGGTGGAAGATGGCTGCGCCGCGCTGGGCGAATTCTTTGCCGGGATCATCCCTGAAGGGGAGCTGCAATCCCTGGTGGTGGACGGCATCATCGGCGGCGTGGGCGGTGTGCTCAGCTTCGCGCCCCTCATCGTCATCATGTTCGCTCTCATCGCCTTCCTGGAAGACAGCGGCTACATGGCGCGCATCGCCTATATGATGGACCGCATCTTCCGCGCTTTCGGTCTGCACGGCGCCTCCGTCATGCCCTACATCATCGCGGGCGGCATCGCGGGTGGCTGCGCCATCCCCGGCGCTATGGCCACGCGTACTCTGCGCAGCCCCAAGGAAAAGCTGGCGACCCTGCTGACGCTGCCGTACATGAGCTGCGGCGCCAAACTGCCCGTGTTCCTGCTGCTGGCTGCGGCCTTCTTTGGGGATCAGGCCCCGACGGTGATGATGCTGGTCATGCTGTCCGGCTGGGTATTCGCCCTGCTGGTGGCCCGCCTGCTGCGCTCCACCATCATCAAGGGGGAGGCGACTCCCTTCGTCATGGAACTGCCTCCCTATCGTCTGCCCACCCTGTTCAGCGTGCTCATGCACTGCTGGGAACGTACCTGGATGTATGTGAAGAAGGCCGGTACCGTGATCCTGGCCATCTCCATCATCATCTGGGCCGGTCTGACCTATCCCAAGCTGGATGAAGCCGAATCGGCCAAGTTCGACACGCAGATCGAGCAGCTCACGTCCCAGATGGAAGCCCTGCCTGTCGAAGACGAAGGCCGCGCTGCCCTGGAAGAGCAGATCACCAAGCTGGAAGAAGAGAAGGGTGCCGCCGAACTGGCTTACAGCTATGCCGGCCGCCTGGGTAAGGCCATCGAACCCCTGACCCTGCCCGCCGGTTTCGAATGGCGCACGGACATCGCCTTGCTGGCCGGTGTGGCCGCCAAGGAAGCCGTGGTCTCCACCATGGGCACGGCTTACTCTCTCGGTGACGTGGACCCCGAAGATGCCCAGAGCCTGGGCCAGTTGCTGCAGAGCAATCCCAACTGGAACAAGGCTACGGCCCTTTCCCTGATGCTCTTCGTCCTGCTGTACTCGCCCTGCTTCGTCTCCCTGGTGGTGATCCAGCGTGAGGCCGGGGGCTGGCGCTGGCTGATTTTCAGCATGGTCTTCAATACGCTGCTGGCCTTTGCCGTCTCCGTAGCAGCCTACCAGATCGGTCTGGTGGTCTGGGATT
>ERZ857801.1514-NODE-1514-length-24127-cov-12.252576_pt1 | contig 24127 bp, 30 predicted proteins | sample MGYA00519762_ERZ857801 | MGnify/ENA primary metagenome ERZ857801 (study PRJEB31778, sample SAMEA3449368) | human gut metagenome | biome: human gut; feature: human-associated habitat; material: faeces | place: United Kingdom | collected 2010/2012 ...
GTATCTTTTTGTGCTTTTTTAGCACAGAAAGAAAAAAAGGGAGAATTTTGAATTTAATCAAATATTCTCTCTATTGTAATGTCATTAAATTGACGACATTGAGCAGTAAATTCTGCTTCTTTTTAGCATAAGATATATTTAAAATCGTTATTATCAGTTGAATAAATAAGATCTTCTGAAGTGTCATTACGAAAATGGAAGAGCTGTCCATCTTCAATTTTTCCATTCCATGTTGCAACAACAATAATATCTTTTGATAATTCTTTAAGGAAAGCTAATAAATCAATTTGACTGTTTTTTGCATAAAGAATTTTTTTATTATCTAACAATAAAACTTTTTGGTGGTAAGTTGTTAAAAAGTTTTTCATCTCAGGTAGAAGTTTTTCACTTGGTGTATGATAGAAAATCTTATCAAGATCAAGAATAGGAATACCTGTTTCTTCACTATATTGACGAATGACTTTTGATTTTCCACTTCCAGGCTGTCCAATGATTAGTAAAAGTTTGTACTCTGCATGACTGATGTCTTCTATTTTTTTATTCAAATCCATTGCTATAATCTCCTTTTCTGTTTTTATTTGTTAAGAATATTATAGCATTTTCTGTAAGCGTTTTCTATGTATATCGTAAAAAAAGCTTTTTTTATCTTTTATTTATATTCTTGTAAACATAATATCAATTGACCAATTAAAATATATTCTTGAATATTTTCTATTTTGATGATACGTGGTAGATACTTTTCAGGTATATATTGAGCAATCATTTTTCTTAACTCATCAACATCAGGAATAAGAGTGCAAGAAAGAATAATAGCTTCTGGTCCAATCACAGAAGATAAAGCTACAATTGTTTTAGATACAAGCTCTAAAGCGCCTTCAGGTGTCTTGGCAAGTGTTTGTGGTGGGGCAGAATAATTGAGTGGTAAGTATTGCACTTCTCCAGCAATATGCGCATGACCTTTAACAAGTTGTCCATTAACAATAATTCCTGCTCCTCCAAAATGATTATTTGGCTGAAATAAGAAAATCAGTGATGAAAATTGTTGTTGAGAAGCGTAATAACCGACTGCAGCAGTATTGACATCATTATCAATGACAATATGTTGATGGTAGCGCTCCTTGAGTAGCTGATACATGTTAAAATTATTTAATCCTATGATACTTGTAGAAGCGACAAAACCATTATTGATAATACCTGGTGTTGAAATGCCAATGATTTGAATACGTGGATATTGTAATAAGATTGTATCAATGACATCATAAATGTCTTCCATGCTGATTTTAAATTTAATAATTTCATTGCTGCTGATAATATGATTTTGTTCATCATAGAGATGATAGGCAATGTGAACACGTAAACTGTTTCTAAATAGAGACAAAACAAGAATCTTTGTATTTTGATGTGGAATGACTTGTAATGGTTTGATAGTTGATTCAGTTTTAGAATTATGAGGTAACTTTTGATGTTCTAAGGCATGTCTGACAAGTTGTAAAGTTTTGGCGACATCATATTTGGCAAAAACTTGTGGAGGTACTTTTAAGACAATTTTATCTTTTAAGATTTCCTGTACTTTTGCATGCATGAATGAGATTTGTGGAGCTAATAAAATCACATCATATTCATTGCCTACATTAAATAAATCGGTATATCCAATCGCTCTGACCTCATAATGATAATCTAAAATTTGAGCTGCTTCATTAAGCTTAGAAGCAAAATAAGACGTTGTTAAACCACCACTACAACTTAATAATATTTTGATTTTTGGTTTATCAACCAATTGTAGAATATTATTCATCATTTCATTAAAAAAGTTCAGTAGCATGTTTCATAGTTTTCATTTGAAAATGAAGATAAAACTCAATATTTTGAGTCATTGTATTGGTAACACTTAATTCAATAATATTTAAGGGATTAAAAATAACTTGACTGAAACTATAATTGGTTTTAATATCTATGATATTTTCATTTTTATCATCAAGATAGATTTGACATTGACTTTGATTCTGAATTAAAATCCATTGCTTAAAAAGCATTGTGTGAATATCTCTTAAAAATTCATCCATAAAAAATCCCCCTTTATCTTTATTATAGAGGGAGAAATGGATAAAATCATATATTTTGCTAAAGTAGAAAATAATTTTTTAAAAAAAGTTCTATTTATCAATATTTTTGATAAAAAACTATCATAAATTGAAGAATGAATTGTTTTGTAAATAATAATCAATGACTTCTAAAACACCTTCATCATTAAATCCTGGTGCCATCCATTGAAAATCTTTTTTCATTTCTTCTTTTGCATTTGCCATCACATAGCCATATTTAACTGTTGATAACATCTCTCGATCATTGTCAGCATCACCAAAAGCCATAACTTCATCAGGTGAAATATGAAACTCTTTCATTAACAATTGAATTGCCATGCCTTTGCTGACAAAACGAGGAATAATATCAATACAGGCATGTCCGCTATCAACAATTCTAATATCTTGACTGGCAATTTGAGTCAAATCATGAATACGTTGAGTTGTATTTTGTTGAGGTAAGTAAAGTGCAAATTTCACAATAGGTTCTTTAATGAGTGAAAAGTTTTGAACTTTTTTCACATGAGGAAAATAGGGAAGAAACATTTGATAATAATGTTCAGGTAATGATTCTAATGTGTAAGATTGATTTTTTGTACATACCCAGCATAAAACATCAGGCATTGTTTGAAGTGTATCAATAATCAGTTGACTGTCCTGAGAGGATATATGTGCAAAATATAGCTCTTTACCTTCACTGATAATGTAACCTCCATTTTCAGCAATATAAGTTAATTCATTTTGAATATGAGGAAAACAGTTTTGAAGTTTCTTGTATGGATTACCACTTGCTACCACAAAGCGAATGCCTCTATCTTTTAATATTTGATAAATGTGATCAAAACGTTTTTGATTATAAGATGAATTTTCATCTAAAAACGTTCCATCCATATCTACCGCAATCATTTTTATAGCCATGAATTTATTCCCCTTTATTTGATATATAAGCATTATAACATAAAAAATTAAGAAAATATTAATAAATAGACATGAAAAATATGGATAATAAAAAGAGGAGGGATTGATATGAAAACAGTTATCATAAAACCCCATCATTTTATGGATATTTTTAAATTATATGGTACAGGAATTGAAGAATTTGTTCCTGACTAAAAGATGGAGCATGATTTTTATGCTATTGCTAATGCTATTATAAAAAATCCTTATTTGCTTTGCCAACTGACAATAGAAGGGGATGATATATGTAAACCATGTCATTATTATCAAAAACATCAATGTCAGGATACTCTTTTTCATATTCAAGGTATTTCAAAAAAAGGACAATATAATCAATTGTTAGATCAAAGAATTATAGAACTGTATCAGCTTTATAATACCCAATATCAAGTGTTGGAATTATGCCAGATATTTTATCGTCATCATGAACTTATAGCGAAGGTATGGAAAGAGGAAGATGATCAGCAAGTGGAGAAACGTCGTGACTTTTTCGTAAAAGGTGTAGAAAAATACTTTTTTAAATACAAAGATGATGTCATGACAAAATATTTTGAAGATATATAAGAGTCAAAAAGATGCAATCATGTGCATCTTTTTTCTAAATATTCATAAATAGATAGATTTTTTTGTAAAAAGAACTGTTTTAAATTCTGTTCATCAATAATTTTAACATGATGATAATCTAATATCTCATAAACAGATTTTCTATCCTGCGATGTTTCCTGATATAAGGAACTATTTATTTGAAAATGATTCCCATCTCGCATATGAAATTGATAGATAATATTATAATATGTCACAGGTCCAAAACCAATGCCACCAATCTTTTTTTCAACATGGATTTTAACATTGCAAATATCTTTGTATAAATAATGTCTGGCTATTTCATGGGTTGTGTTTTCTAATACTGCTTTTATACTCTTTGCCTTCATTTTATAGCTGTCAAATATATAGAAATCAACAATTCCAAATTCATAGTATTTTTCATGAAATAATATGAATATGAAAATAATTGTCAGGAGGATAACACTCAATAAATATAAACCCCAATGTATATGAGTCATTGTATGAGTATTGATAAAATATAAAAGAAAGCTCATAGTGATCAAAGTTGTAGAAATAAATATGAGTATTATTTCTTTTAGAAATTGAAAAGGGGTTGTTTTTCTTCCTAATGTGACAACAGGGTAGGGCTTTATAAATTCAGATGCTTTATGAATAATTGATTTAATTTCATCATGTGAATGAGCAGGCTGATTTTGAAATTCTCCATCAATAATTGCATCTAACAAGGGAATGTTTTTTTGATTTAAATGGAAACATTTCTGTTGAACTTCTTCTAGATTTTCAATCTTTGCTTGTAAAAATTTTAAATGTTTATTTAGTATATTTTGAAATTGATCTGGATTTAGAAGAATTGTTTGAATCATTTCTAGAGGAATATCTAAATCTCTTAAAAAATGTACTTTTCTTAATATCTGGACATCTTCCTGTGTATAATTTCTATAACCATTTTCATCTCTTTTTGGCTTTAAAAAACCTAATTTTTCATAATAGCGTATTGTTTGAGAATTGATTTGTAATAATTTTTCGACTTCTTTGATTTTCATATGCATATCGTCCTTTCGTCTTTAAGCGTCTGTGATTATATTTGAAAAGAGTTATATATGATCTCTTTTATTATAACATACACCTTTCAATAACTATAAGGTCAATATGATTTTATAAAAAAAGAGCTTATAAGCTCATTTTATTTAATAATTTAATTTTTTTATTTTCTTCTCTATTTCTTTGATGATTTTGATGAATTCATCATCACTTTTTCCAGTAGGGTCATCTAAATTCCAATTATCATCAAAACTTTTACCTACATATGGACAAGTAACGTTACATCCCATAGAAATAGCGATATCTACTTGAGGAATATCTTGGACTAATTTACTATATTGGTTCTGTTCCATATCAATTTGATACATGTCTTTTATAAGTCTGACAGCATCCTGATTAATTTGAGGTTTCAATTCTGTTCCACAAGAGTAAAAATCATATCTGTCACTCATAAACTTTTTTCCTAATGCTTCAGCAATTTGACTGCGACATGAATTATGAACACACACAAATGCAATTTTAAGTTTTCTTTCCATATATTTATTGACCTTTCATTTTTATTGATAAAATATGTTTGACTTCATCTACTGATAAAACTTTCCCAAAAGAAACAACTTCTCCATTCAATACTAATGCTGGTGTGGACATAACACCATAGGATGCAATTTGAGAAAAATCAGTGATATGTGCAATTGGTAAATTAAAATTGAATTCTGATAATGCTATTCTTACTGATTCCTCTAGTTTATCACATTTTTGACATCCTGAGCCTAAGATTTTTATTCCATCATCTTTTATTAATTCCTCAGCTTTTTTAACACTTTCCTCATCAATCTGACTACAACAACATTCCTTTTTTTCTTTCTTTTTAAATAGATTCATATACATTCTCCTTTTCATTTTTCATAATCAAACTTTGATTCCACATTAAGAATATGTTCATTGTCTTTGCTTTTTCTAACTCTCATCCATTTTTTATCCAGATACTCATTCATATATTCAATAATTTCATCAATAGGATATTCCTTACCATCTTGTCGAAGTTCTAAGCCATTGCATGTACATGCTCCAATAGCATGAATGGAATATTCTATTCCTTTTTCTTTTCATAACTGATTGATATCGACGATCATATTAAAATGAACAACATTTGCCATATGCCTTCCTCCTAATACAGTAAAAATGAAAATATGTTAAACAAATAACCAACAATCATAATTCCTAGAGTACAGATTGCAATAAACAATGCTAGAAGTTTGGGTTTTACAGCTTTTTTTAACATAATTAATGAAGGTAAACTTAATGTTGTTACTGCCATCATAAAGGCTAATACTGTTCCAAGTAAAGCACCTTTAGCCAGTAAAGCTTCGGCGACTGGAATAGTTCCAAAAATATCAGCATACATTGGAATTCCTACAATTGTTGCTAAAATAACTCCAAAAGGATTATTTCCACCGAGTATGCCTTCTATCCATGATTCTGGAATCCAGTTATGAATAATGGCTCCAATTCCTACACCTATCAAAATATATGGAAAAACTTTTTTAAAGGTTTCTATAACCTGCTCCTTGGCATACTGAAGACGTTCTGTTTTACTTAGATCTGGTGAGCTAATATCTACATGACTAGATTTCATAATGAAAGCTTCAACATATTTTTCCATATGCATTTTTTCAATAACTATTCCGCCAATAACAGCAATAATAAGCCCAACTATAACATAGGCGACTGCAATTTTGATTCCAAAGATACTCATCAATAAAACAAGACTTCCTAAATCAACCATAGGTGAAGAAATCAAAAATGAGAAAGTGACTCCTAATGGCAAGCCAGCACTTGTAAATCCAATAAATAGCGGTATAGATGAACATGAACAAAAAGGCGTTACTGTACCTAATAAAGCAGAAATGATATTTGCTTTTATACCAAGAAATCGACCTAGAATTTTCTTGCTTCTTTCTGGTGGAAAATAACTTTGAATATACGAAATAATGAAAATTAATAAACATAATAAATAAGTTATTTTCAATACATCATAAACAAAGAATTGAATACTTCCCCCAATATGACTTGTCATATCAAGTCCTAAAGAAGTTAGAAGCATTCCTATAAGATCATTCAACCACTTCATACCTAGAACTTGATTTTGTATAAATAACCATAGCTGTTCCATATGATTCCTCCTTATATCGATGTTTTTCGATTTATAATATTTTATTTTTGCCACCTATTTTGGTGGCAGACTTATTTCATTTGATCTAAATAATCAATTGCAAATTGTATTCCTTCTCTTGATAGAGAATAATGTGACCATTTTCCATCTTTTCTCACATTCACAATTTTAGAATCTGTTAATATTTTCATATGATGTGATAATGTTGATTGGCTTACATCTAATATTTCTAACAATTTACAAGCACAGTGTTCTCCAGATTTTAAAATATCTAGAATTTTTAATCTATTTGGATCACAGAATGCTTTAAAAATTTTAGAATCTCTTTCATAATCTTTTTCCATATGACCACCTCACATTCATATTCTTCGATATAAGAATATCATACATATCGATAAATGTCAATATGTTTATATTTTGTTATAATATAAATTTTTCAATTTATAACTCTTATTATAAACAAGTCCTAAATCTGCACTTATTGCTTATCCTTATTTTATTTTCAGGTTCTTTTCAATCTCTCTGTTTTTTCTGAATCTATCCATTGATTGCTCAATAAGATCTTTATGTTTAAAATATTCATCTGCGTTTAATGGATTAATATATCCTGTTTCATAGGGAAAACGATCAAGCATATGATAATAATTAAGAACATAATAAACTGTAAGCATTATATATAATTCATTATTTTTTGTCATTTTCTTGTCCATAGCTTTAATTTCTCTTATTCTTTTTTCATCCACTTGTTTTATAAGTTCTTTAGGGTCTTTATAATCAATTTCTTTGAGTGATTTATCAAATTCAACGATACCAGCCAATTCCAAATCAAGGCAATTAATGACATACCTGTACCTTATGCTATTACCTTCTTCTCCAAAATATGATATAAACAGGAAAAACCATTCTTCTTTCATTGTGCATCCACTCCTTTTTTCACGACACACAATATCAAAACTTTCCTGCAATAGCTACTGAATATTTAAAAACGATTCAAAATCATATAATCATGCACAAAATGCACTATTCTTGTACAAAATACACTTTTAACGATTGATAAAGTGACTTTAACCTTCCTTTTGGATACTTTCTTTTCAGCTGATATTTGTAGTTTTCAAAATAAGAATAGTACCTTTTAGCCTTGAGTCCTGCTAATGATCTATCATGTATATCTGGATAAAAGCATTGAATATGAACACCCTTCGTTCTAATAATTATCTCATGAGTCAAACAGTCATAGATTTCTATATTTCCAAATTCTCCAAAATGTGCAATAAATGTTGAAAATTCATCTTCACTGATAATAACTCCTATTCCTTCTGGCTGTATAACTGCCATATATCTTTGATTCCATTCCATTATTTCATAGCTCCTGCAATTGTTCTGGTAATTGTGACTGCGGATTGTGCAGCATAGATTGTTGACATCAGATTGGCTTTCGTACTCGTATCCAGTCCAAACTGTCCAGTGATCCTTGGTATCTCGCTCGCTGCTAAAATGATCCCAATTCCTAATAGAACATTTTCTCTCATAACTCCAAGCCCTGCGATAAGGATGACAGATTGCAGAAATGCTGTTAAACAGATTCCCACAACCTGTTTGCACCACTGAATAAATCCATCTGTATATCCTCTCACTATAGAAAACATATAAAGCGATCCTACTACAACAGTAATCAAGAGGATTCCTCCTCTTTTCAGATTGGCGAAAAAGACCTTGATAATGGAATAGCCCATCATAATAAGAAGAAATATAAGCAGTCCTGTTCCTACTTTTAGACTGCTGATAGCTGTCAGTGACTGTTCTGCTGAAACACCAATTGACTTTCCACCAATTAAAGAAGCCATATCTTTTGTGAGAGTCAGTTGTAAGGAAATACAGAATTTATAGAGTTCTATAGGCAATACTGTAAAAAGAGAAACAGCCATAAAACCTTTGATAGCATTAAGGGAAGCACCTTTTACACTTCACCTGCCATTTTGATATTCTATCGCTATTTCAAAGACGGCTACAACCAGTCCAGTCGCAAATAAAGCCCAGCCAAACAATCTAAAAATTTCAACAATCGCTTTGATAAAATCATAACTGAATAGTTCTGCTCCCATGTTACCCATCATCGAAAAAAATTCACTTAAAAATTCCAATGTCTTTTCATATATCCAGTCAACGATCTGCCCCATGACCGTATCAGCCACAAAATCCCATAAAAACATTTTCTTTTACCTTTTTTCTTATAGGATGTTCCAGATATAATTAGGAGCAGTTAAAGTAAAACACAAACATCCAAACAGTATAGCTGGAGCTGTCCATTCAAACTGCCCCTGTTTTCTGTAATCGAAATATGCCATACCCAGCTTCACAAAAAAGAAAACTGCAAGGATCAGATCAATAACAGGAAAGACAACATTATTCACGACATTCTTGATTTGGGTTTCAGCACTCTTCCATGCATTTTGAATAACTCCAGATACATTTCCAGCAGCATATGTTGGCTGTATCACAACAACTGCAATCAACATAACCAACAACACACATAACAATAGCCTTACTTTTTTATTCTCTAATAATTTAATCATTCATTTCCTCCTTCTCTGCCAGTTCCACAAGTCGTTTTGCTAAAAACAAAAGACTGCCTCGATCTAATTTCTTGGCAGTCGACAATATCATATTTTGCATGTTTTTAAGTGATTCATCATTAAGTTTGACGACATTCAGTTTCTCTATGATGATAGAATTTTTGAGGACTCTTAGTTCTAGGATATCTCCCTTTTGAATATCTACCTGATTTCTTAATTCAGCTGGAAGGACTAATCTTCCCTGTGAATCAAGTATTTTGTAAACACTCATCTTCATATATATCATTGATGCAGTCTGCAAGATCATCTGCTAATCTTTCAAAGTCAACTTCCTGAAGCATAAGACATGATACAACTTCTGCTCCTAAAGAAGACACTAAATGATCACTTGTAGTAAGAGTCATTGTCCCATCACTCTCTAGAATCTGAACACTCTCAAGAGGAATATGACAGTTTTCAAAGAAACGTTCTAGGATGCAGTAAAACCCTTCATTAAACATTTCCTCCTCATTATCCTCTCTCACCTGAAAACATTTTTCTCTTATTGGCTGTCTTTCCCATTCAATCTTTATGGAATCGCCTGTTTTTAATAACAAATGCTCCATCATTTCCTTAGGAAGCTGAACACAGCCATTTTCTAATACCTTTACTGTTGATATGATCTTCATTGATATCTTTTCTCCTTTCTTTTTAAATTTAACTTAAAGCAAATATTTATAATATTCCTATTTATCCTATGACTCATCTTCATCATCAGATATATCAAACAGATCGAGCTGTTTTGACAGTGAAACACTTTCCATTGGATTGTAGTTGGAAACCAGTATTTCTGGAAATTCTGCTTCATTGTCATAGCGAAGAGCCATATTATTCAATCTGGTTACTGACTCAATATAATAATCTTTATAAAGTTCTCTGATAAATTCACAGTCATTATAGGACAGCAGGAACTTGCCTCTTATCTTTTTAAGCGTATCTCTTAATCGAATATGATCTTCTTTTGTAAAAACAACTGCATAGTGTCCTTCTGTTTCGAAGTACGGTGGATCACAATAAAAAAAAGCATCTGGTCTATCATACTGGATAATCAATGCTTCAAAATCTTTATTTTCTATAATTGTATTGGCTAATCTATCACTGATGTTCCATACAAGTGTAAATGCCTTTCGCACATCGTATGGTCGACATCCAAAAGTCTTGCACCCAGACCCATAGGAATATCTGATCAGTTTAAAGAATGCAACTGCAAGTTTAACATCCTGTTTTTCTATACGCTCCTTTTTCATCACTTCCTGTATCTCTTCTGCCTGCAGTTCCGTAAAGTAAACCTTAACCTTCTTCATTTCCTCTTCAATATATTTGTCTTCAATTCTCTGTTTTGAAATAATTTCTTTATAAAGATTAAAGATAAATCGTCCATTTTCTGGAAGATATCCCAGTTCCTGAATAAATGCTAATGGCTGATCCCTGACAACCGCAAACATATTTGTCAGGTTGTTATTAAAATCATTATAAACTTCAAACTTATCTGGCTTTTTTCCAAACAGTACCCATCCACCTCCACCAAAGACTTCTATGTATCTTCCATAGTTCTTGGGGAATCTTTGATAAATGAGTTCTCTTAATGCCTTTTTTCCACCAACCCATGAAATAAGGCTCTTTAATAATGCCAATCATTATCACCTCCTTTACCTAATCATTTTCATATTCATTTCCTGTTCCTTGATATCATAGTTTTCTTCCAGCATGCTTAGATACTCATCAAATGTCATGATTTGATTCAAATCAATAAAGTCTATATCTTCACTAAAATCGATATATCCTCTTTCTCCAAGATCAATAGGAACTCTAGAAAATATCGTACCATAATGATTCACTAGAATATGCTTGGCTAGAACACATGGTTCAAAGCCTTCATCGGAATGTCTTATTTCGTATTTAAAAAGTCCCTCTGGAACAGGTTCTTCAAGGTATCTTGCACGTGCTGGTGTAAACAAGACCTTTCTACCTTTAAATTCATAGAATTCAAATGTCTCTTTTCTCATTTACATCACCTTAGGTGTAAATATAGGAAGATAGAGATATCCACCTTTGTACAATAAATATAGGATCAAGAACATAAAACCAATCATAAGAATCATTTTCACAATTTCCTTATTGTTCATCATTTTTTCCTCTTTTTCTTAGTAAAATGAGACCTGCAATAGCACATAATGAAATACCAGCATAAGATAGGATATTCACACTGTCGCTAGTTTTCAGAATAGTAGGAATATGCTGATCTAACATGACTATCTTTTGTACGACTTCTCCATTATCATCAACAGTAAATGTGATGGATTCTGCAATATTATATCCTTGAGGAGCTGTTATTTCAGTTAATGTGTATGTCTTGCCAACTTCCAACATCACTTCATGCGATTCCTTTGTAGAAATCCATTCTTCAACGATATTACCATCTTCATCAGTGATTTTTAAATGAGCTCCTTCTAGTTCTTTCTTTGTTGTAGCATCCTGTTTAGAAATGACAACCTCATCTAGCTTGATATCTGTCATAGAGATGACTTGGTTTTCGTTTTCTTTAGAAACAGAGAATTCTATATCATCAGCTTTGATATAGTTTTCAGGAGTTTCAATTTCCTGTAGAATATAGGTTTTACCAATTTCCACATTTTTTGAATAATAAATATTTCCATCAGTCACAAAAGTTTCAATGACCTTCTGACTATCTTTCTCTACAATCTGAAGTTTAGCACCAACAACGACATGACCATTTTGATCTATTTTCTTAAATGAAACTTGCTTATCTTTCATAACGATGAATTGATCTTCTTTGTCTGTACTGACTTCAAATGTAATGGATTCAGCTTTGATATATCCATCTGGTGCAGTTGTCTCTGTTAGTGTATAGATTTTTCCTTCTACTAAATTGTTGATATGATGAGATTCTTTTGTAGAAATCCATTCATCAACAATCTTTCCATCTTCATCTGTGACTTGGATATGTGCTCCTTCAAGTTCCTTTTCTCCTGTCACATCTGTTTTGGAAACAGAAACAATTTTATCGATCATAATTGTCTTTTGCTGGTCTTCTTTAAAAGTAAATGTGATATCACTTGCTTTTACATATCCTTCAGCTGATACTTCTTCGTGTAATGTATAAGTTTCTCCAATGATCAATCCTTTCATGATATGTTCTTCTTTGGATGAAGTCCATTCATCTATGATATTTCCATCTTTGTCACTTAATACAAGTTTTGCCCCTTCAACTTCTTTTCCTGCAACATCTGTCTTTTTAAAATATGCAGTTGTTAATTTATTTTCTATTTGTTTGACTTCTCTATAGACTTTTGTTGTGTTATCCTTAATAGAAAAATCATAAGTAACAGCAGCATGATTTAACACATATCCTTTTTCTGTTTCCACTTCTTTAAGGATATAGCTTGCTTCACCTGTTCCAAGTGGCAAATCTGTTATTTCAAGCTTCCCATCCTTTGAAGTTGTATAAATACCATCTTGAGAATTACCTGTTTTGACAACATCACCTTTACGATAAATCACTGTTCCATCTGCTGGATCAACAATTTCAGAATTAGCAGTTAACTGAAATTTTGCCTGTAGATTTTCTTTCTTAGGTGCAAACGAATTGTCGCTTTGTTCAAATGCTTTTTCCAATACGATTGTTCCAGTTGGCTTTTCATTTTGAACAGTGATCTTTAATACTGGATCACCTTCATCATCAAATGTTATTGTTTTGTCTTCTGAATCAATTTTAAATTGAATATTGTCACTTAAAAGGAAACCATCAGGACTTTTGATTTCCTCAAGAGTATAACTCCCTGCCTTGACCATATCTTCTAAAACGACCTTACCATCATCATCTGTTGTCCATTCATCTTTATAGAACAATCCTACTTTTTGTTTTAAATAGTTTCCTGCTGAATCTTTAATCTTAAATGTGGCATGACTTAATTTCACATTATGACCCTGTTTATCAGTTTTTACTAACTGTAGCCATGCTTCAAATGGCTTATTGTTGACCATTCTGTATTCGATTTCTTTATCCTTATCAATCGTTACAAAAAAATCTCCACTTTTTAAATAATTGGAGTTTGTCTTTGTTTCTCTAACGATATAAGTACCATAAGGAATTTTTTTAGAAATACCTTTACCATTTTTATCAGTTGTAATTACACTGTAAGTCTTGGCTTGATTCCAGCCTTTCGCATTGACTTCACTTTTTAACTTCATTGTAAATTCAATACCTTCTAAACCAGGTACTACACCACTTTCTCCACTGTGACCTGATTTTGCGATTTCAAGCTGTCCTTTGATAACCTGTTCCTGAGAAAGGACATTCTTCATTTCCAGTTCCTTTTTTGAGGATGTCTTTTCTAATGTCACTTGATGTGTTCCATCGATGAGATATCCTTCTGGAACTTTTGTTTCCTCAATAACATATTCTCCCATAGGAAGATTCTTCCATGTGATACTATACTTATCATCAACTGTTTTTTCACCTGTATCTCCATACGTGGAATTTCCAATATTCTTAATAGAAATCACTTCACCTTTTTTATAGATGACACTTCCATCTGCAGGATTAGTGATCTTATCATTGGCTTTTAATGTATAAACAGCACCTTTCAGCGTTGCATCTCCTTGTGCTGTCTTTCCTGTTTCTATATCTTCTTTAGATAAATTGATCTGACCTAATACTGGTTCATTAAAAATCGTAATGTCATATGTTTTTCCATTTTGGGTAATGCTTTGTTCCTGCACTAATGTTGCAATGACATAATTGGCAGGTTCTTTCTTTTCTCTGACAATATATGTTCCATAATCAAGTAATCCTGATTTTGCGATGCCATTTTCATTTGTAGAGATTGTTTCAATAACTTTTGTTCCCTGAACAATTTCAAATTCAGTACCAGCCTTTTTAACAACCTGTCCTGTTTTTGCATCTTTCTTTGTTACCTGTATATATCCCTGTTTCCAGTCATTGGTTGCAGTAAAACTTGATACATCATTGGATTTGATTGTTACTGCATGAATGGTTTTATCAATGATCAAATGATCTGGAACTTTCGTTTCCTGAACATACACTTTTCCAGCTTTTAATTTATTGATTTTAACTTTTCCATCTGTACCAGTTTTATATGTCCCAATTGGTGAAGACATATCAGCATTGTAGCTGACCTTGAAAGAAACATCTGGAACATAATTTCCCTTGTTATCTTTTTTAGCAATTTCAAGACTTCCAAATGAATTGATATCAATTTTGATATTGAAATATCTAGGATCACTGTACCCAGGTGAACAGATCAGATCCTGCTTTTCTGTACTTTTCAATACAAAGTTGACCTGACTTGAGGAAGAATTGGTATATTTAGACATTCCACCTTTAATGGCATCAGAAGTTGTGATGGCAACACTTTCCTTTGAACATTTTGATGATACTGTAACCTTCATCGTATTGCTTCCTTTTGTATGTTCAAAAGTCACACCATCCTTTGTATAATCGAATGTATCATAATACTTTAACACTCCATTTGTATCTTTGAGGGTCTTGCTTTGACCTAATTCAAACTTTTGTGTTGATGTATGGAAGCTGGGCATTGTATCCCATTTGTTATATTCATCCATGATCTTGCTTTTCCAGCTGGAATAATCATCCCCCATACTATGACCCTGAGAAACCTGACCTAATACCTGCCATATAAGATTTTGAGTATATGCATATCTTTTCATCCCGCCTGATTCTCCATTATTGTATCTATAGGTTGCAAGATAAGCGACTCTCGCAGCATTTCTATAAATTCCTGTAGGATCTCCATTATTAAAGATATGTGATCCTTTTGGGAGTGTTTCTCCATGCTGTACACAGAAAGCAACCTGCCCCCAATGTGTTCCATAATCAGGAATATCAGCTCCCTTGATCCTTAATTTTAGAAGATTTGTTCCTCTATCAGTCTTATAACCAGTTTCATATTCTCTGATTGAATATTTGACCTCTTTAGCACTAACGATACCTAAATTTCCCAATGCACTGGAAAACATCATTACTGCTGAAATGATTGCTAAACCTAATTTTTTTAATTGATTTGTTTTCATTTTCTTCTCCTTTCATTTTTACTTCTTTACTGCTTGTATACTGATCTAAATCATCACGACCACCTCCTTTGTAAATAAAAAAAGAGTTAGATTTTTTATCATCTAACTCTCTTATAGCTATTAGTTATTATTGATATAATACTCTTAATCATACATCAGATTTAATCCCTGCATGCCACATGTACATCTGTAGATTTCATATCCAGTAGGACACTTTCGACAATATTCATCCCAACTGATTTCTCCATCTTCATATTTTTTATTCCATTGATCTGAGATGGATTGAAATTTTCTTATTGCTTCATCACTTGTTTTATACCATCCACCATTGACAGTGAACCTGTGTTTATGTTTTTCCTCTTTCTTAGCCTTATCTTCTTTCTTGTTATTCTTCTGTGGTACTTTTTCAACAGGTGTCTTTCTATTTTTTTCTTCATCATTTTGTTTTGATGGTTTATCAGTATTTCTTGATTCTGTCGTTTTACTTGTTTTTTTATTTGTAGTTTTCTTTTGATTAGAAGTTTTATTATCCACTTTCTTCTCTTCACTTTTCTTATTATTCAATTTTTCTGCAGGTTTAGAAGTACTTTCTTGTTCTTTTTCTTCCTCATCGGTTTCATCAGTCAATACAACTTTTTCTTCTTGATTATTTAAAGACTTTGTTGTTTCTTTATTTGGATTCTCTAAACTACATCCTGTTAATAGGAGAACTGCTAATGCTAAAAGTAATATTTTTTTCATAATCATCATCCTTTCCTACATATATTATCAGCACATAAATTTAATAAAGTCTATACTTTTAATTTATATCGTTTTACGTTAACATGTTATACTTTAAACTCAAAATAAAAAGATGATTCAAATCATTCATTAAAATGAGATTCAATCATCTTCATTTTATTTTTCTTCATCTTCTAAAATTTTAATTGTGAATACATATATTAAAATTTATAGATAAACTGGAATTTGAATAACACAATTTTATAGCCTCTTAGCAGAGGTTATAGTCTATCAATAAAATCCTCCAAAAGCCTTGAAAATAAAGGATTTATCGCAATGTGTTCGCCTTATCCCTTTATATGATTTCACACAAGTTTACTCTCTCCCTGACTGCTTATAAGGGCAAAATCAAGGGAAAGAAAATCCCATAACAAGATATAACAGAGTGTGGCAATCGGAGAACTGTGACATATGTGCGAATATATTATAGTGGAGGATTTTTTAATGAACAAGTATATTTATGATGAAAGCAATGGTCTTTGGTATGAACTGCAAAGAGATTATTATATCCCTTGCCTGACCTTACCAGCCGAAAAAGAAAACAAACCTATCGGTTTATGGGGGCAGCGACACAAACGATATTTACAGGAACATAAGAGGGCGTTTTACGCCACGCTACTCACAAGTGGCAAGTTGAATGCTTATCTTGCGGATGTCGATAAACAGGCGGAGGAACGCTTTGAAAGGATTGTAGAACAGATGAAGCAGGCACAGGGTATCACGGAACGCCTAAAGGCGAAAAATGCCTTAGAATGGGTTGGACAGATGAATAACATTCGGGCTTGTGCTATGGAGATTGTGGAGAGGGAAATTATATTCGCATAAGTAGACAAGGCGGCAGGGAGTAAATTCTCTGTCGCTTATTTTTACTGTATTTTCGTTACGAAACTTGACAAAAATCTCTCCCTTTATTATAATTTATGTTATATAACAATAATTATAAAATGGCGGAGAGGTGAAAAATATGCCACCAAAGGTGAAAATTACAAAAGAGATGATTATAGATGCAGCATTTGAGATAGCACGAAGTGAGGGAGCAGAAAATATCAATGCACGAACTGTATCAAAAAAATTAGGCTGTTCCACTCAACCTGTTATGTATCATTTTAAAACAATAGAGGAATTGAAAAAAACTGTATATGTTAAGGCAGATGAGTATCATTCCGAATATATAACTAATATTCAGAGTGAAAATCCGATGAAAGATATTGGACTGAATTATATACGCTTTGCTGAAACAGAAAAAAATTTGTTTCGGTTTCTATTTCAAACAAATGAGTTTATAGGAAAAAATATTTCTGAGTTGATAAATTCTGAAGAATTACAGCCTATTATAGCTATACTGAGTAAAGAAGTAGAGGTCAATACAGAACAGGCGAAAACCATTTTCCGTTCATTATTCCTGATTGCACACGGATATGCAAGTATGTTTGCAAATAACGAAATGACCTATGACGAACAGACGATTATATCTGATTTAGACTTGGTATTTGACGGAACAGTTTATTCATTGAAAGGAGGATTATAATGTATCGTTTATATAAGAAAAATGAATTAAATTTCTCATTGGTTTGGATTATTTCCTATGTTGTTTTGTTTAGTGTTGCTGACAGCTTTTCTGCTTCGCTTGGCACTGAAAAAATAATTGCTGCACCCGTTGCTATAGTTTTTACATTGCTTCTTTTAGTTTTTGTGAGTAAACACAACTTAAAAGAAAAATACGGTCTGTGTTCTTTTAATGGAAGCCTTAGAAATTTCTTATATTTTACTCCGCTACTTCTAATTATGAGTATTAACCTATGGAATGGCGTTACGATGAAGCTGTCTGTTTTAGAAACTGTGTTATATATTTTAAGTATGCTCTGCGTTGGATTCATTGAAGAAATTATTTTTCGTGGATTTCTGTTCAAAGCATTATACAATGACAATGTAAAGTTGGCGATTGTTATCTCAAGTGTTACTTTTGGAATTGGACATATTGTAAACTTACTGAACGGAAAAGATTTAATACCTACACTCTTACAAGTTTGTTATGCAATCGCAATAGGTTTTCTTTTTACAATTATTTTTTACAAAGGAAAGAGCCTTTTACCGTGTATTATTGCACATAGTTTTGTAAATTCTTCGAGCGTTTTTGCTGTTGAAAATTCTTCAATGAAGTTTCATATTATTTCAAGTGCAGTATTATGTATTATTAGCTTAAGTTACGCACTGTGGATATTGAAAAAAACAAAACAATTTGATGAATATGAAAATAATGATAGGCGGTGATGATATTATATGCCAACTATTATTTCAGAATGGATATATTGCCCTGTATGCGGCAATAAAACCCGTACTATGATACGGGAAGATACGGAATTAAAAAACTTTCCTCTCTACTGTCCGAAATGTAAGCAGGAAACAATCATCAATGTTCAGGATATGAAAATTACACTTGCAGACAGTAAATAATTATGTATACCGCCGCTATGGATAACACCATACACGGCGGTTTTTGAATGCCTATCGGCTATCTCTGTCAAAGGATTTCTTACGCTGTCTTTGGGGCGGTTTCTGCTTATTGCGTTCCTGTATCTCACGCAGATGTTTTAACACGCTTTGCTTTTCGGGCGGTCTGTACTGTGCCTTAGCGGTGGCTGTCGGTTTCCTGCTGACTTGACGTTCCCATTCGGCAAGGTCACGGTTATATTGTTCTACAACACTTTCCATTTCTCGGAAAGTACGCATAAACGCCTGCACATCGGGATAACCGTCCTCTTTCAGAATATCGGGCAGCTTATCCAGCTTAACGGAGATTTTCTTTTCCGTCTGCTGTATCTGCTCGGTAATCGTTTTACGCTCTTTGCCCTTGAAAATCCCTTTTGTATCGGCAAGCTGCGCTCTCAGTTTTGGAAGAATATCGTCTTGTAAATGACGGATTTCCTTTGCCCCCTCATGCGCTTTTATCATCAGGCTTCGCATATGGCGGAACTCTGCCATATCAATATCAAGCGTAGGCTTAGGCTGGGAAAATGCAGGAATCCTCAACGGAATCGGACTCTGGAAGGTAGAATCTCTTGATGGCACAGATTATCGTGAGCAGGCATATAAGCTCGGCCAGAGTATCTGATTGTATACATAATTCATTGCAAAATGTTTTTATAGATATATAATTGTTAGTATAAACAGGCGAATGACCGGTTGTTTATAGGCGTTTTTATAATATGGAGGTGTTTTTATGGCAAAGTATGTTTGTAAAGTATGCGGTTACGTTCATGAAGGCGAATTAACCGATGATTTCAAGTGTCCGGTATGTGGTGCACCAGCAAGTGAGTTCGAAAAGGTAGAGGAAACATCTACAAAGAATATCTATGCGGGAACAAAGACTGAGAAGAATTTATGGACTGCATTTGCAGGTGAATCTCAGGCAAGAAATAAGTATACGTATTTTGCTTCTGTTGCCAAAAAGCAGGGATTTGAGCAGATTGCAGCATTGTTTTTAAAAACGGCCGAAAATGAAAAAGAGCATGCTAAGCTCTGGTTCAAGGCTCTTGGCGGTATTGGTGATACAGCTGAAAACTTACGTGCTGCAGCTGAGGGTGAAAACCACGAATGGACAGATATGTATGTTCAGATGGCTAAGGATGCTGACGAAGAAGGCTTCCATGAGCTTGCTGAGCAGTTCAGAGGCGTAGCAGCAATCGAAAAGGCTCATGAAGAGAGATACAGAGCACTTCTTAACAATGTTGAAACGCAGCAGGTATTTGAGAAGAGCGAAGTTAAGGTATGGGAATGCCGTAACTGTGGCCACATCGTAGTTGGTACAGCTGCTCCTGAAGTATGTCCTGTATGTAAGCATCCAAAGAGCTACTTTGAATTACATGCAGAGAATTATTGATTAATATGATGCATTCAGTGTCTGTCAGTAATGACGCTGCCACATGCATTGGCGACGGTCGTCTTTTGACACTGTACATATGACTGTTAATATACAATAAAACAATGCCGCAGGCGTTTAGTACCTGCGGCATTGTTTTATTGTATACCTGATTTTCGGATGAGGTTATAATCATTTTGCTTTTTCATCACAGTACTTGCATCTGTATGTATGGTGAGAAGCATCTGCCAGGTAAAATATCTGGTCAAGATTAGTTTCAGATGAAGTAATACAACGTGGGTTGCTGCATTTTATGATATTTGTTAACTTCTTAGGTAAAGAAAGAGGCATTTTTTCAATAATTTCTCCATCCTTTATGATATTAACGGTTATATTGCAGTCTATATATCCTAAAACATCAAGGTCTACAAGATCCAGTCCGCCGTCAATTTTTATAATATCTTTTCTCTCCATCTTGTTGGATTGAGCATTTTTTATTATGGCTATTCCGCAATCAAGATTATCAAGATCCAGATATCTGTATATTTCCATTGCCTTGCCGGCTTCTATATGATCAAGAACGATACCGTTATTCAGGGCTCCTATGCTTAACATATAATATCCTTTCGTGAACAGTTATTCATGTGTTGATTATTCTTCGGGAATCAGATTCAAAAGCGTTAATATTACTGCCTGTCTGACATATACGGCATTCTGAACCTGCTCAAAATACTTAGCGCGCGGGTCGTTGTCAACATCGGTGGCAATTTCGTTCACACGTGGAAGCGGATGAAGTACGTACATATCAGGTTTTGCAAGTTTTAGCTTCTCTTTATCCAATATATAGTAATCTTTCATTCTTAAGTATTCGTCTTCGGAAAAGAATCTTTCTTTTTGAACACGCGTCATATAAAGAATATCCAATTCTCCGATTACATCTTCAAGTTTTGTAACTTCTTTATATTCAATATTTTTTTCGTCGAGAATACTTTTTATATAACTCGGAATGCGAAGTTCTTCCGGTGATATGATAACAAATTTGACATTCTTATAATGTGAAAGCGCTTTAATAAGAGAGTGAACTGTCCTTCCGAATTTTAAATCACCGCAAAGTCCGATTGTGAAATCGGATAAGCTTCCCTTCAATTCTTTTATTGTCATAAGGTCTGCCAAAGTCTGAGTAGGGTGTTCATGTCCGCCGTCACCGGCATTAACTACCGGAACGGTAGCATTTTCCGATGCAACAAGAGGTGCACCTTCCTTAGGATGTCTTATTGTAATAATGTCAGCATAACATGATACAACTCTGATAGTATCAGCTACAGTTTCGCCCTTTGAAGCTGAGCTTGATTGGGCAGAAGAAAAGCCAAGCACATTACCGCCCATATTCATCATAGCGGATTCAAAACTCAAACGAGTCCTTGTACTCGGCTCATAGAAAAGTGTTGCAATCTTAAGACCATCACAAAGATGTGAATACTTCTTTGGATCAACTTGTATATCGTGTGCAAGTGATAGAAGGTCGTCAATTTCTTCTGTAGAAAAATCTTCCGGACTTAATAAATGTCTCATAGTACCCCTCCTGTAATTTTTTACCATTTTACAATGAAAAAAAAGGTCTGTAAATGGAAAAAACGAATTTATTTAATTATACCAAATATAAATATTAAAATATTTTCTTTCTATGCTATACTATAACGATAAGCATGGTATATAGACGCGTGAATTTATTAAATGTCTGTGCCAAATAACTAAAAGAGGTACGTGTAATGAGTAGAATTATAAAAGCAGTAACAGCCAACGGTGAAGCAAGAGTTTATCTGGCTGAAACAAAAGAAGTTGTGGATGAAGTAATGAAGAGACACAACATGAGTCCTGTAGCAGGTGTTGCCATGGGAAGACTTATTACTGCAGGTGCCATGATGGGCACTATGATGAAGAACGAGCAGGATATCTTAACAATCAGAATTAAGGGTAATGGTCCTATTGGAGATATGCTCGTAACAGCAAGACCAAATGGTGATGTAAAGGGATATGTTACTAACCCTCAGACATTCGTCCCACTTAGAGAAGATGGAAAGATTGACGTAGCCAAGGCTGTAGGTATCGGTGTTTTAAGTGTAACAAAGGACATGGGACTTAAGGAGCCTTACATCGGCGACTGTATTCTTGTAACAAGTGAAATTGGTGATGACCTTACATATTATTTCGCAACAAGTGAGCAGACACCTTCAGCAGTAGGACTTGGAACAACTCTTAACAGTGATAACACGGTTAAGGCTTCAGGCGGATTTATCATCCAGATGATGCCAAATGCTACTGATGAAACTATCGGTACAATCGAAGTAAATATCGCAAATATTACATCTGTATCAGGACTTATTGAAGAAGGTAAGACACTTGAAGATATTCTTGCAATAATCTTTAAGGATCTTGACTACAAGATTGTTGAAGAGTTGCCTACTCAGTTCAAATGTGACTGTTCAAGAAAGAAAGTTACAGATGCACTTTTAAGCCTCGGTGCAGATGAGCTTAAGAGCCTTATTGAAGAAGGAAAGCCTGTAGAAACTACATGTCAGTTCTGTGGCGAGAGATATGAATTCGGTCTTGACGAACTTGCAGTTATGGAACAGGCAATGAGAGTTAAGGAATAGCTCAGAAAGTCTAAGAAGACTGCAGCGGAAGAAGAAAAATCTGAAGAATCTGACGAAAAGGAAGAAAACTGATTTGAATAAGGAAATTAAATCAAAAAACAATATCATACTTATCGGAATGCCGGGAAGCGGCAAAAGTACAATAGGTGTTCAGCTTGCAAAATGGTTGGGATATAAGTTTCTTGATTCTGACCTTGTAATGCAGGAGATTAAGAATAAGCCTTTAGGTGATATTCTTGCTGAGCTTGGAGATAAGAGTTTTATTGAATTTGAAGATGAAACAAACTGCTCAATTAATACTGAGAGAACAGTAATTGCGACAGGTGGCAGTGCTGTATATGGTGCTGCAGCAATGGCTCATTTTAAGGAAATCGGACATATAGTTTATCTTAAGACAGATGTAGAGCTTCTTAATGGAAGACTTGGTGACCTTTCAGTAAGAGGAGTTGTATCAAATGGCAAAGAGACAATAGAGGAAATATTTGCTGAGAGACAGGCACTCTATGAAAAGTATGCAGAGATAACTATTGATATGAATAAAGATGAAAGTTACAATTCGGCAAGACATGTATATGAAATATGTAAAGACTTGCTTGACGGCTAAATGAAAGGAACGGTATGGAAAAAGAAGAATCAACATACAAGAATTTTATTGAACAGATTATAGATAAGGATCTTGAGGAAGGGAAAGTAGATAAGATTATCACAAGATTCCCTCCTGAGCCTAACGGATATCTCCATATAGGTCATGCAAAGTCAATATTCTTAAACTACGGTATTGCAAAGGAATATAACGGTACATTTAACTTCAGATTTGACGATACTAATCCGGGAAAAGAAAAGGATGAGTATGTTGACGCTATTTTAAGTGATCTTAACTGGCTTGGTGCTAAATTTGACGGAGATATTAAGTATGCTTCTAATTACTTTGAGAAAATGTACGAGGCAGCGGTTACTCTTATTAAGAAGGGCAAGGCATATGTTTGTGACCTTACAGCTGATGAAATCAGAGAGTACAGAGGTACACTTACAGAGCCTGGTAAGGAAAGTCCATACAGAAACAGATCTGTTGAAGAGAACCTTGATTTATTCGAAAGAATGAAAAATGGTGAATTTGCTGATGGTGAAAAGGTGCTTCGTGCAAAGATTGACATGGCATCACCTAACATCAACATGAGAGATCCTGTTATCTACAGAGTAGCTCATCTTACACATCACAGAACAGGTGATGACTGGTGCATTTATCCAATGTATGACTTTGCTCATCCACTTGAGGATGCATTTGAAGGGATTACACATTCACTCTGTACATTGGAATTTGAAGACCA
>ERZ857801.1525-NODE-1525-length-23976-cov-5.405878_pt1 | contig 23976 bp, 22 predicted proteins | sample MGYA00519762_ERZ857801 | MGnify/ENA primary metagenome ERZ857801 (study PRJEB31778, sample SAMEA3449368) | human gut metagenome | biome: human gut; feature: human-associated habitat; material: faeces | place: United Kingdom | collected 2010/2012 ...
TCATGGAGGAGCTGGCCCAGCTGGCCGGCCTGGACCGGACGGTGGTGGAGCCGGTGTTCAAGACGGTGGTGCTGTCCATCCTCACCAAGCTCACCGGCGAGGTGTGCCGCTCGGCGGGGGAGGGCGGGCTGGCCTCCGCCGTGGAGATCGCGGGGACGGTGCTGGCCCTGGCGGCCGCCCTGCCCCTGGGGCGGGGGGTCATGGAGCTGATGGCGGAGATGCTGGTATGAGACGTACAATCTGTGTGCTGATGGTGCTGCTCCCCTTCCTGGTCCTGCCCGCCCTGGGGGCGGAGCTGTCCTTCCCCCAGGTGGACGAGCTCCTCCAGGAGGCAGAGGGCTACGGGGTGACGGAGACCGACGGCCTGGGCCAGGGGGTCCAGAGCATTTTGGAGACGGGACTGGACCAGGCGGGGAGCCTGCTCCAGCACAGCCTCCAGACCGGGCTGAAGCTGCTGGCGGTGGTCCTGCTGTGCGGCCTGGCGGAGAGCGCCGCGCTGGACGGGAAGGCGGGCGGCCTGAAGGCGGTGGAGGTGGCGGGGGCCCTGGCGGTGACCGCCCTGACGGTGAGCGACATGAACGCCATGATTGGCCTGGGCCGGGAGACGATCCAGCAGATGGACACCTTTGCCGGCCTCCTCCTGCCCACCATGGCTACCCTCACCGCCGCCACCGGCGGCGTCACCGGGGCGGCGGTGAGGCAGGGGGGGACGGTGCTCTTCTCCGACCTGCTCATCACCGCCATCGACCGGCTGCTGGTCCCCCTGCTGTACGCCTATGTGGCCGCCTGCTGCGCCCAGGCCGCCCTGGGCAATGAGGGGCTGAAGAAGCTCTCCGCCCTCATCAAGGGGGCCATCACCTTCCTGCTCACCGGGGGGCTTCTGGTGTTCGTGGGGTACTTAACGGCCAGCGGGGCCATCGCCGGGTCGGCGGACGCAGCGGCGGTGAAGGCGGCCAAGCTGGCCATCTCCCGGGCGGTGCCGGTGGTGGGGGGTATCCTCTCCGACGCGGCGGAGACCGTCCTGGCCGGGGCCGCGGTGCTCCGGGGGACGGTGGGGGTGGTGGGCACCCTGGTGGTGCTGGCCATCTGCATGGTGCCCTTTCTCCAGCTGGCGTTTCACTATCTGACCTACAAGGGGGCGGCGGTTTTGACAGGCACGGTGGCGGACAGCGGACTGAGCCGGCTCATGGACGAGATCGGCGGGGCCTTCGGGCTGATCCTGGGGATGACGGGGAGCTGCGCCCTGATCCTTCTGTTCAGCATCGTGTCCGCGGTATCGGCGGTGGCGTCGCCATGATGGAGCTGCTGCGCGCCTGGCTCACCGGGATCACCGCCGCCGCCATCCTGTGCGCCCTGGCCAACAGCCTGATGCCCGAGGGGGTGGTGCGGCGGGTGGGGAAGCTGGCCTGCGGGCTGGTGATGCTCTCGGCCGTTCTCAGGCCCCTGGTAGAGGTAGAGGCCCTCTCCCCCGGTGACCTTCTGGAGGACTATCAGGCCCAGGCCGCCGTCCAGACCCAGGAGTTGGAGGAGGGGCGGAACACGGCGCTGAAATCCATCATAGAGCTGGAATTTGCCGCATATATTGTGGACAAGGCGGACCAGCTGGGGGCGGCATGCACCGCCCAGGTCACCTGCCAGTTGGGGGAGGGCGGCGTCTTTCTCCCCCAGTCCGCCGCAGTCCAGGGCAGCTTCACCCCCCAGCAGCAGGAGGAGCTGGCCCGCATCCTGGAGGAGGAGCTGGCCATCCCCCGGGCGCGGCAGAACTTTTCAACGAAGGAGGAGGAATCCCCATGAAATTTTCCTGGCCCAAGGGACTGGCTCCCGGAATCAAAAAGCTGCTGAGCCGGTACCAGTATGTCCTGCTGGTGCTGGCGGCGGGCGTTCTGCTCCTGCTGCTGCCCCTGGGCGGCGGAGAGGAGGAGCGCGCCCAGACTCCGGCACAGCTCCAGGAGGAGTTCGACCTGGAGGCCTTTGAGGGCCGGCTGGCGGGGGCCCTGTCCCAGATCCAGGGGGCCGGAGAGGCCCAGGTGGTTCTTACCTTAAAGAGCGGCAGCCGGCAGGTGCTGGCCCAGGACACCCAACAGGGAGCGGACGGGGACTCCAGCTCCGCCACCGTCACCCTGGGCCGGGGCTCGGGCAGCCAGGAGGTGGTCCCCCTCCAGACCCTGGCTCCCCAGTTTCAGGGGGCCCTGGTGGTCTGTCCCGGCGGAGGGGACCCGGAGGTGTGCCTCCAGATCATCCAGGCGGTCTCCGCCCTCACCGGCCTGGGCAGCGACCGGATCTCTGTGTGTCCAAGTCAGTAGGGGAACGGCCGCGTCAAAAGCGCGCCAAGCCGCCGCACCACACAAAGGTTCGTGGGTGTATGTAGGGGCGGATACCATCCGCCCGAACATTGCACCCCTCTCCGCCGGGCGGCTGATAGCCGCCCCTGCACGACCGTTTATTTTCATCAATTTTCTTTTCAGGGAGGAATGGAAACATGAAGACGAAAGGCAAGGGACTCTCTCAGCTCTGGAAGCGCAACGCGGTGGTGGCGGCCATCGCCCTGTTCGTGTGCGCGGCGGTGTATCTGAACTGGAGCTATGAGCAGGAGGCGGCGGGCAAGACCCTGGGGGAGTCTACCCTGGTGGGCAAGGAGGACCCCCTGCTGGGCGGGGGTGCGGACAGCTCCTCCTCCGGCGCGGCTGAGGGGGACGGCCAGACCGGGGAGGGCGCGCAGGCGCAGGAGGGGACCAGCCAGACCGGCGCCGCCTCCAGCGACTACTTCTCCACCGCCCGGCTCAACCGGCAGCAGTCCAGGGACAGCGCTCTGGCCCTGCTCCAGGACGCCGCCGGGGAGGACGCGGACCAGGCCTTGAAGGATGAGGCCAACGAGACCATTCAGGCCATGGCCGATTACACCGTCACCGAGGCCCAGATTGAAAACCTGGTCATTGCCAAGGGGTACGCCGACTGTGTGGCCTTCATCGGGGAGAACGCCCTGAGCCTGGCGGTGGCCGCCCCGGAGGGGGGGCTCACCGATACGGACACCGCCCGGATCGTGGATGTGGTCCATCAGACCACCGGCTTTACCGCCGATCAGGTCAAAATCATCTCAGTAGATCCCCAGGCCTGAGCCTCTGCGCCGCTCCCCGCAACTTCCCGGTTTTCAGTTGTCAAAACCACTCCGGCGTGGTACAATAAGGCCAAGAATTCCGTGGGACGTGTTTTCCTCTGTCAGGAACCCGTCCGGGAAGTCAATGTGAAGGAGCGTGACCATCTGTGAGTGAGAACAAGGAGTATGTCTCCCGCTCTGACGAGCTGGGCAACATCCATATTTCCGAGGAGGTGCTGGCGGGCATCGCCGCTGCCGCCGCTCTGGAGGTGGAGGGGGTCAGCGGCCTGGCCGCCAACCTGGGCAGCGACATCGCCGAGCTGCTGGGCAAGAAAAATCTGGCCAAGGGCGTCCGCGTCCAGATGGAGGACGAGAAGGTGACCGTGGACCTGTCCATTCTCATGGCCTATGGCCACACCATTCCCGAGGTGGGCCGCGCCGTGCAGGACGGCGTGAAAAACGCGGTGGAGTCTATGACCGGCCTGGAGATCGCAGCGGTGAACGTCAATGTGGGCGGGATCACTTTCCCCCCGGCGGCCAAGGCATAATCCGAATCACATGGAACCTGTAGAGGCGGCGCTGTGCGCCGCCTCTTTTCCTTTTTTCGGAAGTCAACGCCGGCGCTCCCCAAAAATTCCAGGAAACCCGCCCGCGTAATTGTGAATAAATCTTGACATGACCCCCAGTTGCCTTTAAAATAATCGGTAGGACAAAAATTGAAAAACTTGGGGGATGTTTTTCAGTTGTCGCAAGGATGGTGGGCCACCGCGGCACAGCATGCCTTGCGGCTCCTTTTATGCTGTCTGACCCGGCGGGAAGGTCCCGCCCGCCGGTGTGAAACCATATTCCCGCGGCACAGGCCGCGCCGGGGAGCGGGGCGTCCCCAAGCAACTTTTGTATTTTTGGAGGTGTAAGCATCCCACATGGAGTATATCATCGGAGCTGTCATCGGCCTTCTGGTGGGTGCTGTGCTGGTGTACGTGTTCGGCGTTCTGCGGGAGCGGAAGCAGGCGGAGGAGGATCTGAACTCCGCCCGAAACCAGGCCAAGCAGATCGTCAACGAGGCGTATAAGAGCGCAGAGAACAAGAAGCGGGAGGCCATGGTCGAGGCCAAGGAGGAGATCCTGAAGGCCCGCAACGAGTACGAACAGGAAGAAAAAGAGCGCCGCGCCGACCTGCAGAAGCAGGAGCGCCGTCTGCAGCAGAAGGAAGAGAACCTGGACCGCAAGACGGAGAACATGGAGAAGAAGGAAGAACACCTGTCCAACCGTCTCGCCAAGCTGGAGGCCACCCAGGCGGAGGCCGAACAGCTCAAGCAGGAGCAGGTGGCCAAGCTGGAGGAGATCTCCGGCTTTACCGCCGAGGAGGCCAAGGCCTACCTGCTTGACCAGCTGGAGGCCGACGTGACCCACGAGTCCGCCATGAAGATCAAAGAGATCGAGGCCCGGTTCAAGGACGAGGCGGACACCAAGGCCCGGGAGATCATCTCTCTGGCCATCCAGCGCTGCGCCGCCGACCATGTGGCCGAGGCCACGGTGTCTGTGGTCCCCCTGCCCAACGACGAGATGAAGGGCCGCATCATCGGCCGCGAGGGCCGCAATATCCGCACCCTGGAGACCCTGACCGGGGTGGATCTGATCATCGACGACACGCCGGAGGCCATCACCGTCTCCTGCTTTGACCCCGTCCGCCGGGAGATCGCCCGGCTGGCTCTGGAGAAGCTGATCCTGGACGGCCGCATCCACCCCGCCCGCATCGAGGAGATGGTGGAAAAGGCCAAACGGGAGGTGGACGCCACCATCAAGGCCGAGGGCGAGCGTGCCATCTTCGAGACCAACGTCCACGGCCTGCACCCGGAGCTGGTGAAGCTTCTGGGCCGGATGCGCTACCGCACCAGCTACGGCCAGAACGTGCTCAACCACTCCATCGAGGTCAGCCACATCGCCGGCCTGCTGGCCGCCGAGATCGGCGCCAACGTGGCCGAGGCCAAGCGGGCCGGACTGCTCCACGACCTGGGCAAGTCCATCGATCACGAGGTGGAGGGCTCCCATGTCACCATCGGCGTGGAGCTGGCCCGGAAGTACCACGAGAGCGAGGCCGTCATCCACGCCATCCACGCCCACCACAACGACGTGGAGCCCCAGACGGTGGTGGCCTGCCTGGTTCAGGCGGCCGACGCCATCTCCGCCGCCCGGCCCGGCGCCCGGCGGGAGAACCTGGAGAACTATATCAAGCGTCTGGAGAAGCTGGAGGAGATCACCTCCTCTTTCCCCGGCGTGGAGAAGTCCTTCGCCATCCAGGCGGGCCGGGAGGTCCGCATCATGGTCAAGCCCGACCAGGTCAGCGAGGACCAGATGGTGCTCCTGGCCCGGGAGATCGCCAAGAAGATCGAGGACGAGCTGGAATACCCCGGCCAGATCAAGGTCAACCTCCTGCGGGAGACCAAAGCTATCGAGTACGCGAAGTAATATCCCCCAACCAAAATACGTCTTTAAAAGCCCGGAAGAGCAGAGTGCTCTCCCGGGCTTTTCTTTTCCATGTCTGACCGGAACCACCGGTTTTTTCTTCCGCGCCCATCACGGCCCGGCGGCGCCCCTGTCGTCCTCCGCCCCCAGAATGGCGTGGCAGTGCTCCAGGGCCGCCTGGAGCTCCTGTGTCTCGGCAGCGGTGAGGGGGAGGCCGTCCACCGCCTGGTCGGCCAGGGCCTGGTGGATGTTCACCAGATACCGCTGCTGTCCCGCCGGCTGTCCATTTCGGTGGACCATGTAGTAGGGCAGATAGCTCACGTGGGTGAGGCTGGTCTTCCCCGTCCCCGGGTCCCGGGTGAGCTCCAGCTCCAGCACCGCCGTGGTGCGGGTCTCCAGGTCCTGCTGGTTGGAGATAAAGTTGCCCAGGGAGTAGCAGACAAAGCCCTGCCGTTCCCGGCCGTCCCAGCCGGTGACCGAGATGGTCTCATAGGGCTGGAGCACGTGGGGGTGGCTCCCCAGCACCAGGTCAGCCCCCCGCTCCACCAGGAACCGGGCCATATTGGTCTGGTAGGTGTTGGGGGCGTTCTGGTACTCCACCCCCCAGTGGATGATGACGGCGATCAGGTCGGCGTCCAGCGCCCGGGCCGCCTCCAGGTCCGCCTGGAGCCGGTCGTAGTCCGGGTCGGACAGGGTGGTGTAGTAGTCCAGATTAAAGAGGTTGACGGCGTACTCCTCCCCCTGGGGCAGGCGGAAGCCGTTGAGCCCGTAGGTGTAGGACAGGAAGGCCACCGAGATGCCCCCCACGTCGGCCACATAGACGCCGGAGGAGGCGTCCCGCTCCTCCTGGGACCGGTAGGTCCCCGCGTGGGCCAGCCCCTCCTGGTCCAGCACGTCCAGGGTCCGGTAGACTCCCCGGGTCCCCCGGTCCAGGCTGTGGTTGTTGGCGGTGGACAGCAGGTCAAAGCCCGCCGCCCTCAGGTCGGCGGCCAGGCTGTCCGGGGCGTTGAAGGTGGGGTAGCCGGAGTAGTCCGGCCCACCCGCCAGAGGGGTCTCCAGATTGGCCAGGGCGTAGTCCGCCCCGGAGAGCTGCTCCGCCGCGTCCTGGAGCATATGGTCGTAGCTGTACGTACCCGAAGCGGCCACAAAGGCGTCGTTGGTGATGGGCATGTGGCTCATCACATCCCCCGCCGCCATCAGGCGGACCACCGTGGGCTCCGGTTCCGGCTCAGGCTCGGGGGTTGGAGCCGGCTGGACTGAGGAGGAGGACTGGGTCCCCTCCCCCTCCTCCGGGGCGGAGCTTCCGCCGGACGGGGCACACCCGGTCAGCAGGGCCAGAATCAGCAGCAGGGATAGGAGCGTCTTTTTCATGCTTCATGTTCCTCCATGGCGGCATATAATTGTTCCGACAGGCGGGCGCACAGCTGATACAGCCCCCGGTCGTCCACCTGCCGGGGGGCTCCGGTGGTGAGGACCACCACCCCGTCCCCGGTATTGGGGTCATAGGACAGCAGGGCGTACACCCCGTAGGCGCTGCCCGTGTGGTAATAGAGCTCCTCCCGGCCCAGCAGGTCCTCCTGCCGCCGGAGGATCAGGCACTGATCGAAGGGGGTGGTGCCGTCCCCCGGGTCCACAGAGAACTGGACGGTCTCCATCTCCTCCACCGACTGCGGGGACAGGAGCGCCTCCCCGTTGTACATCCCGTCGCCCGCCAGAATGGACACCAGCTTGGCCAGGTCCACCGCGCTGATGGTCAGCCCGCCCGGGTAGTAGGAGGCCCCCAGGCCGATCTCGTCCGGGACAGTCTGGCCCGTCTGCTGTCCGGGGCTCCGCAGCACGTTCCCCCGTGTGTCATAGAGGGAGGCCACTTCCTCCGCCTCCAGCTTCCCGGCGTGGAGAGAGGCCCGGATGCCCATGGGCTCTAGGAAGCGGCTCTGAAAATAGCTGTCCAGCAGCTGCCCGGAGGACAGCTCCAGAGTGGTGCCCAGCACGCAGACGCCGAAGTTGCTGTAATACCAGGCCTCTGGGGTCCCCGGCTCCACATTCCGCCAGGCAGAGGAGCTGGACAAAATTCCCCTCAGCTTGGACAGCCCCCAGGTCACGCCGAAATCCTTCAGGCCGGAGGCGTGGGCCATGAGGGTGCGGATGGAGGGCTGGGTCTGGGCGTAGGGGTCCCGGACCCCCTCCCCCCAGTACGTCCCCAGGGGGGCGTCCAGATCGGCCAGCCCGTCCTCCGCCATGGCCATGGCGCACAGGCCCACCGCCGTCTTGCTGAGGGAGGCCGCCCGCACCTTGGTGTCCGCCGTCATGGGCCGCTCCCCCCGGACCGCCCAGCCCCAGGCGGCGGAGGCCCCCACCTCCCCATCTTCAATCACAGTCAGCGAGACCCCCACGGCGGAGGAGTCGGCCATGACCTCCTCCAAGATCTGCTCCGCCTCCCCCTGGGTGAGGGGCTCCGGCTCCGGGAGCGGCGCGGGCTCCGGCTCCGGCTTTTCCTCTGTTGTCTGGGACCCCTCCGCCCAGGCGGAGACGGCGGGCTCGTCCACAGTCTGGGGCTCCTGCGGAAGCTGACAGGCGGTGAGGGCGCACAGAAGCCCGCACAGCGCCGCCAGGGCCGCGCCTTTACTTCGCTTCATCCCCTGTTTTTCCCCTCTTTCCCGCAAATCTCTGTTGTCTCCATTATAGTGGAAGTTCTCCGCCCCCGCAAGCAATCCCCGAAGAAGTTCCCCGCCGCCCCTCCCCCGCAATCAGCCGGTCCGCTGCCGGCCATGCAAAAGCGGCGGCACAGGAGCCCCTGTGCCGCCGTCTGGCTGTGATTACTGCTTCTGGAACCCCAGCAGCCGCTGGGCGTTGCCCCCCAGGATGGCGTCCTTCTCCTCATTGGTGAGGGGCAGGGCGCGGAAGCGCTCCAGGCTCTCCTGCTGGCCGCTCCAGGGGCTGTCGGTGCCGAACAGGAACCGCTCGTATCCAAAGGTGCGGATGATGCGCAGGAACTGCTCCTCCCCCATCATGGGCAGCTCCTCGGGCTTGTAGTAGCCGTCGTCCAGGGGGCGGATGCTCCCCAGGGAGTAGGAGGTGTCCAGATACACCGGCGCGTAGGGCAGCAGTTCCTCCACCTCTTCCCAGTTCCGCCAACCCCCCATGTGGGCCAGGATCAGGGTGAGGGGCCCCACCTCCTGAATGGCGTGAAGGACCATCTTGGGGGTGACCCGCACCTCCCCGGGGAAGCCGATGTCCAGGCCGGAGTGAGTGAGAACGATGAGCCCCAGCTCGGCCGCCCGGTCCAGGATGCGCAGGGTGCGGATGTCGTCAAAGTCCACCCCCTGGTACACCGGGTGGAGCTTGATACCCTTCATCCCCAGTTCCTTTACCCGGGAGAGCTCCGCGCGGTAATCGGAGAAGTCCGGGTGCATGCAGCCGAAGGAGTACACCCCGGTCTCCGGGCCCAGATCGTTGATCTGGGCGGAGCTGTCGTTCACATGGACCACCTGGCGGGGGTTGGTGGCCACCGGCAGCACCAGGGAGGCGTCCACCCCTGCCCGTGCCATGGAGGCCCGCAGGCCGGAGACGGTGCCGTCCACATAGGCCCGGGTGTGGGACATTCCCTCCAGCTTGGGGATGGTGGTGGCGGCCAGCTTGTCCGGGAAGGTGTGGGTGTGAATATCAATGACCATGAAGCTCACAGTCCTTTCTCGTAAAAATGGTGCGGTCCGGAAAAACCGGGCTCCGGGTACAGGGTACCACAGGAGCCCGGCTTTGAAAAGGAACTTTCTTGCCCAAAAACTGCCGTTTTTGGACCAAACGGAGGTCACTCGCCGTCGCCCAGAGCCTCCCGCTGGCGCACCAGCACCTTCTGGTCGTAGCAGGAGAAGGCGTCGTCCACCAGTTTACGGTCCGGCTTGGGGGTCACCAGGGAGACCACCGGCACGATGACCAGCCCGGCCAGCATGCAGAAGGCGCCGGCGTTGATGGAGGACCGGAGCACTGCCGGGAACAGCTGGGGCGCCAGCATGTTGGCCAGCATGACCACCACCGAGAACAGGAAGCTGGCCCAGCAGCCGGCTTTGGTGGCCTTCTTCCAGTACAGTCCGTACAGGAAGGGGGCCAGGAAGGCGCCCGCCAGCGCCCCCCAGGAGATGCCCATAAGCTGGGCGATGAAGGTGACGTTGGAGCGGTACTGCACAATGGCGATGACCACCGAGATGGCGATGAAGATGACGATGAGCACCCGCATGATGAGCACCTGGGTCTTTTCCTTCATATCCTTCACAAAGTTGTCCTTCAAAAAGTCCAGGGTCAGGGTGGAGCTGGAGGCCAGCACCAGGGAGGACAGGGTGGACATGGAGGCAGACAGCACCAGAATCACCACAATGGCGATGAGCACGTCGGGCAGTCCGGAGAGCATGGTAGGGATGATAGAGTCATAGCCGTCGGCAGCCACGTCCACCTGATCGGAGAACAGCCGCCCGAAGCCCCCCAGGAAGTAGCACCCGCCGGCAACGATGAGGGCGAACACGGTGGAGATGATCATGCCCTTGTGGACGGCGGTCTCGCTCTTGATGGCGTAGAACTTCTGGACCATCTGGGGCAGACCCCAGGTGCCCAGGCTCGTGAGGAGCACCACCCCCAGCAGGTTCAGGGGGTCGGGGCCGAAGAAGGAGGCGAACACGCCGGGTGTGGAGGAGGAGGCGGGGTCGCTGACCCGGGCCAGGCCGTCCAGGGCGGCCATGAAGCCCCCCTGGCTGTTCAGCACAGCGGCGATGACGGCGACGATGCCCACGATCATGATGATGCCCTGAATAAAGTCGTTGATGGCGGTGGCCATGTAGCCCCCGGCGATGACGTACACCCCGGTGAGCACCGCCATGACAATGACGCACACGGCGTAGTCGATGTCAAAGGCCATGCCGAACAGCCGGGACAGGCCGTTGTACAGGGAGGCGGTGTAGGGGATCAAAAACAGAAAGGTGATGGCCGAGGCGGCGATCTTCAGCGACCGGGAACCGAAGCGCTTGCCGAAGAACTCGGGCATGGTGGCGCTGTCCAGATGCTGGGTGATGATCCGGGTGCGTCGGCCCAGCACCGCCCAGGCCAGCAGCGAGCCCAGGATGGCGTTGCCGATGCCCGCCCAGGTGGCGGCCACGCCGTATTTCCAGCCGAACTGCCCGGCGTAGCCCACAAAGACCACGGCGGAGAAGTAGGAGGTGCCGTAGGCAAAGGCGGTGAGCCAGGGCCCAACCGACCGTCCGCCCAGTACGAAGCCGTTCACATCGGAGGCGTGCCGGCGGCAGTACAGGCCGATGCCCACCATGACCGCGAAAAACACCAGAAGCATACCCAGTTTGATTGCCATAAGAGGATCTGTCCCTTCTCTTGTTTCTTTCAACGATTTGCTGCGTTGACGCGTTACAGTTTAACGCAGAAAAGCAATAAAGTCAAGAGGGGGAACCATATTTTTTTCGCCGCCGCGCCGGGGCTGCATCCCGGAAACATACCAGCCCTTTTCTCAGAATACAGTAGAGGGAGGGGGGATGAGCTTGGCGCGGGAACGTGGAATGACCGCCGGGGGGAGCGTGCTGTTCCTCACGGTGCTGGGGACCCTGTCTCAGCTGCTGGGATTCGGCTACCGGGTGGCCCTGTCCCGTATGGTGGGGGCGGAGGTGATGGGCCTCTATCAGCTCATCATGCCGGTGTACTCCGTCCTCCTCTCCCTCACCGCCGTGGGACTGACGGCGGCGGTGTCCAATCTGACCCCCCAGTATCTGGCTTTAGGCAACAGCCGGGGGATTCCCCAGCTGTTGGGCACCTGCCTGAAAATTCTGTTTCTGCTGATGGTCCCCATCTCGGCGGTGGTCCTACTGTGCTACGACCCCATCTCGGTCTACTGGCTGGGGGACGCCCGGACCCAGCTGGGGCTGGTCCTCCTCCTCCCCTGCGTGGCCCTCACCGGGGTGGAGAATCTGCACAAGCACTTCTTCTACGGCTCCAGCCTGGTGCGCCCCCCGGCGGTGGCCGAGCTGCTGGAGCAGCTGGTGCGCACCGGGGCGGTGCTGGGCCTGCTGGCCTATTTTCTGCCCCAGTACCCGGAGCGGGTGGTGGGCCTTATTGTGGCGGGCATGGTCATCTGCGAGGTGGCCTCCGCCGTGACCCTCACCGTGCTGTGCCGCTGGAGGCTCCGCCGCATGGGCCTGAAGGGCCCCGGGGAGCCGGGCCGGGTGCGCCGGAGGCGGGTATTCTCCATCGCCCTGCCGGTGGGGCTCAACGCCCTGCTGGGCAACCTCATGGGGGCGGTGAACGCCGCCCTGGTGCCCCAGAAGCTGGTGGAGGGGGGCATGGACCCCTCCCAGGCCATCTCCGAGCTGGGGGTGGTGTGCGGCATGACCCTGCCCATGCTGGCCCTGCCCACCGTCTTTTTAAGCGCTATGAGTCTGGTGCTGGTCCCCCGGCTGGCCCGGTCCACCGCCCTGAACCGCCCCCAGGCGGTGCGGGACACCGTCTCCAAGGCCCTGTCCGCCGTGTCGGTGCTGGCCCTCCCCGCCATGGGGATGATGGCGGTGCTGGGGGAGGAGCTGGGGGTGCTCCTGTTCCGCCAGGAGGCGGTGGGGGAGTACCTCCTCCCCCTGGCGGCGGCCACCGCTCTGAGCTGCTACCAGGCCATTCTGGGGGCCTCCCTCAACGGGGTGGGCCGCCAGGGGACGGTGGCCTGGATCTCCCTGGTGTGCGACGGGGTGCAGCTGGCCTTCACCGCCTGTCTGGTGGGCGTCCCCTCCGTGGGCATGGGTGGCTTTGTGGCGGGGATGCTGGTCTCCACCGCCCTGGGGCTGGTCCTGTGCGCCTGGCGGCTGCGCGCCTTCACCGGACTGTCCTTCCACCTGTTCCACTGGGTGACCGCCCCGGGGCTGGCCGCTCTCCTGTCCGCCCTGGTCACCAACCTGCTGTTTCAGGTGCTCCGGGACAGCGGCGTGCCCGTCCTCTGGCGCATCCCCGGTGCCCTGGCCTTCGGCCTGGTCCTCTATATCGCCGCCCTCAGCGCCCAGGGGGTGCCCCTGCGGGGGCTGTTCCGGCTGGAGTAAGGGAGACGCCGCCCATACGGGCGGCGTTTTTCCTTTGCTTCAAGATTTTCCTGTCCCCATCAGCTTCAGTCTCCAGAAATGGGGATCAGCGCCTGTAATAGCTCCTCCCCTGTGACACCTAACTGCGCATCATCCCCTGCGAATGGGATGCGCAGCAAATATTGCTGGTCCACTTCATAGACATATACGTAGATGCCGGAGCCAATATCCTGCGTATCCCCCAGAAGGGAGAGAACCTCGGCCCGTGTCATGACCGGGGTCAGTTTTTTGATCTGGTCGGAGGTTACCTGCGCCGGTGTCTCCGCCGGTTCCTGGTGTTCCGTCCGCAGGGCAAGAATCTCCTCCGTCAGAGGACTGCTCTCCCCCGCGTCAATGGTCTTTGCCGCTTCCTTCACTTCTGACCGGGAGTAATCCCTTAGTTCTTCCACCGGAATCCCCAAGGAGTTGAGATAGTCCGCCGCCGCATGGTACTGAACCGTATCAATGGCAAATGCGGTAAGCGGCAGCAGCAGGCAGAGGCAAGCGGCGGCCGCCCCCCACCTCATCCAGCCGGACTTTTTAGCTCTGCGGCCCACTCCGGCCTCTTTCACATAGGTCTCGTCTATATCGCCGAGGATTTCACAAAACACTTCTTTTCTCACAGCTCAAATCCCCTCTCTAACAGGTAGCGGTGCAGTTTGGCGCGAAGGCGGCTCAAAACCACCGACACATGGTTTTCTGTCATTCCAAACCGGGATGCAATATGGGCAATACGGTCAAAGTACCAGTACCGGCAGACAAAAATGCTTCTCTTATCCGCAGGAAGCTGTTCCAAAAATGCGTCTATCGCCTTTATCAACTCCCTGCGGTCTATTTCCTGTTCCACACTGTCTGTATTCGATACAAGCTCCGCGATTTCTTCCAGGACGGCCGGAGCCTCCCCACCGCCCCGCTTGTCTGCGGTATTGCATTTATATCGGTTGAAGGACAGGTTCCTCGTGATTTTTCCCAGGAATGCAGACAGAACGCTGGGCCTGTGGGGCGGCATGGAGTTCCACGCGCTCATATATGTATCGTTGACGCATTCTTCGGCATCTTCTGCATTGCCCAGTATGTTTCTGGCAATCGAGGCGCAGTAGGCTCCATATTTGTCCGACGTAGCGGAAATGGCCTGCTCATCCCGATCCCAATATAGCTGTACGATTTTCCCGTCATCCACGCGCTTCCACCTCGCTTTCAAATTTCCCCGTTCACTGATATACACAACTTTTGCGCCAAAATCTTACAACCCAAGCCACACTTTTTTAGCCGCCTCCTGCCTACGTCAGGACCACAGAAACAGAAACGCCGCCCATGTGGGCGGCGTTTCTCTGTCATGAGAACAGGAACCCCTGCAGCTGCCCCAGCAGCTCCATGGATTTGAATTTCAGCACATAGCCCTGGTCCTCCTCGGTGATGAGGGCGGCCTGGTCCTGGGAGAAGTACCCCGCGGCGGCGGCGTCCTCCACTGTGTCGGAGGCCGCCCCCAGGCACAGGGGCGGGAAGGCCACGCACCACCAGTTCTGCCCCTCCCCCGCGCCGATGACCACCCGCAGGGCGGTGTACTCCCCGGCGGGGAGGGCGAAGCCGTCGTATTCCTTGGTGGGGAACCAGCACTTCTCCAGGGAGGCGGTCACCGGGTAGTCGTACCCGGCCGCCTCCACCGTCTCCTGCCCCGTCCGGGCCAGCTCCCCCAGGTGATCGGAGAGGGCCGCCCGGGCCTCCTCCAGGGTGGCCTCCTGGGGATAAAACTCCTCCGTGGCCGAGAGCACCGCGTCCCGCACCTGGAGCTTCAGGGCCTGGTCCTCCGGAGTGTCCGAGTTGGCGATCACGTGGAACCGGATCACCCGGTCGGCCAGCTGGGTCTGCTCCTCCCCCAGCCAGAAGCCGCACAGGAGGGCGCACAGCACCCCCGCCATCAGGGCGATCTCCCACCGCTTTAAGCTGCGATCCAAAGGCATAAAAAACACCGTCCATTCTATTGGCATCCGTTATGTATCGGTACCCATAGAATAGCCGGTGTTTTCTCTTTTTAAACCGTCTCGCACAAAAAAGTGTCCCGGTAGCGCTGGGCCAGACAGGCCCGGGCCTCCTGGGCCGCCTCCAGGCGGTCGAACAGGCCGAAGGCGGTGGGGCCGCTGCCGCTCATGTTGGCCCCCAGGGCCCCGCACTGGATCAGATCGTTTTTGATCTCGGCCACCCGGGTATAGAGGCGGGCGGGGAGCACGTCCTCAAAGACGTTGTACATCCGCCGGGCCACGCCCCCCAGGTCCCCCGCCTCCAGGGCGGCCACCAGTCCGGCGGTATCCGGCCGGCGGCGGAGCTTCACCCGGTCGGCCTGGGCGAACAGCTCCGGGGTGGAGATGGGGAAGTCGGGCTTGCAGGCCACCACCCAGCACCGGGGCAGGGGGGGCAGCGGGGTGAGCACCTCTCCCCTCCCCTCGGCCAGGGCGGTGCCCCCCAGCACGCAGTAGGGCACGTCGGAGCCCACCCGCTCCCCCAGCCGGGCCAGCTCTTTTGGGGAGAAGGGGTCCCCCGCCCGCTGGTTCAGGGCCCGGAGGACGGCGGCGGCGTCGCTGCTCCCCCCGGCCATCCCGGCGCACACCGGGATGCGCTTCTCAATGCGGATGTCCAGGTCCTCCTGCTCCCGGCCCAGGGCCTCCCAGAACCGGAGGGCGGCGGCGGCGGCCAGATTCTTCTCCCCGGTGGGGAGAAAGCGCAGGTTGGCGCTCACCCGCAGCCCCTCCCCCTGGTTCTCCTCCAGAGTGAGGGTGTCCGCCAGGGTGATGGACTGCATCACCATCCGCAGATCGTGGTAGCCGTCCTCCCGCTTCCCCAAAATGTCAAGGGTCAGATTCAATTTGGCAAAGGCCTGTATTTCCACACCGGCACCTCCCCGCCAGGGATTGGATTTCGGTCAGTCCCGGATCTTCCGGGCCTCCAGATAAAAGCGCTTGTCGTGGGCCTCCCCCATGGAGAAGGTCTTGCGGGGGAGCACCCCGTCCCGGATGACCGTGGGGAAGAGCTCCTCCTTGCCCATGGCGGGCAGCAGGAATCCCACCGTGTCCGGCTGGGCGGCGAGCTTCCGCACCACGTCCTCCCCGTGGATGTAGTCCACCCGCACCCCCTTGTGCCGGGCCAGGTACCAGTCCAGGAAGTTCTGGAGGGTGCCCACCGGCAGCTGGGCCGCCGGGTTGGGGACGGAGATTACCCCCTGGGTCTCCCCGTACACATAGGTCAGCTTGTGGCCGGCCCCATCGCCCCGCTTGGCCCCCGGGTAATACTCCTCCAGAGCGGAGAGCAGCTCCTCCGGTTTCGCCCCAAACACCAGGCGGTGGATGGGCTCGAACTCCAGGGAGGCGTCGTGGAGGTTGTCCAGCTCCACCAGGGCGTACCGGGCGGGCAGATTGGCCCAGTGCTCCGGGGGGGTGAGCCGCTTCTGCCGCTCATAGCACTCCTTGGCGGTGGCCAGGGAGTGGTTACCGTCCCCCACGGCAAAGAGCATCACCGCTGCGTCCTTCGTGCCGTAGCGGTCGTTGAACTTGGCCGGGTCGGCCAGGGCGGACAGGGCGCGGGCCACCTGGGCCTGCTGGTCCTCCGTCAGCTCCCAGCCCTTGATATGGCCGCCGCGCTCCATCAGGTAAAAGTCGTACAGCACCTGCATGGAATCCGTCTGGTCCGCCAGGGGCTCGATCACCGTCTGGTCCGGGTCGTCCACCAGGAGCATCACATGGGGCAGCTCCACCGGGGCGTTCTTCCGCACCGCCACCCGGGGTGGGATGCGGGAGAGCACCGTCCCCTCGGTGGCCCGGATAGGGGCGGAGGAGCCCAGCTCATAGTCGTACTGCTCCAAATCCACCATGCCCATCAGCCCACGTCGCACCTTGCCGTTGTCCAGGGTGCGCTCCACGTAGAACAGGGCGCCGGGGTGCTCCACAAACCGCCCCTCCCGCAGATACCGGCTCATGGTGTTGTTGATCTCCATGATGTCGGTCTCCACATTGGGGCCCTCCAGACAGCTCTCCGGCAGGATCAGCCGCAGGGTGGAGGGGGACCGGCCCACGTACTCCTCCACCCGCTGCCAGTACTCCGGCTGGGAGGTGTACTGGTCGCAGGCCACCACGCTCCACTTGGAGTACTCGCAGTCCTTGGGCAGAAGGATGTCCGCCGGGCGGAAGGGGAGGGATTCAAATAAATCGTTCATCAATGGTCACTCACTTTAATTGTTCTCTTGATGCAGGGGGAGTTTCGCCGACATCTTCGTCTTTCTCACTTCTGTAGGGCCCGATGCCCTCATCGGGCCGCTGGGTGGTTCTTTTCGCGGGGGATTTCGCCGCCGGCCCGGTTTCCGTTTACTCCGTAGGGCGCGACGACCCGGCGCGCCGTCTCGGGGGGCACAGGGGATTTCGCCGCCTGCGGGCGGCGACCTTCTTTTTCCATGGCGAAAAAGAAGGCAAAACGCCCCCGGGGACGCGTCCGATGGGCTACGGCTGCGCTTCGCTCCGCCTAGGCCCATAGGCCGCTTTCCCCGGCCCCCTGTTACGGGAGACGTTCTCCTGTAAACGCGTGGAAAATTTCCGGCGCGCAAAATTTGAGTGGGTGTCTAAATCTCCGCCGGGCCACTGGGCCCTGAGTTTGCAAAAATTTACGCCGTTGCGGTTCATCTTCTGCGCCTGGCTTTGCCGAGCCAACGCTCCCGGTTTGTTTTCCGCCGTAGGGGCGGCCCTTGCGGCCGCCCGCCGTGAGGGGACCGTTTCCCCTGTAGGGGCGGCACACTGGGCCGCCCGGTTGTGCCAGGGGTTCTCGTCCGGGCTTTGTCCAAGAAGGCAATCTCTTGGTTGTAAATTTCTCACAGGCCGGAGTTGTCCCGCCTCACGAAACTGACGCTCCCCCGGGCCTGTTCTCCGGTGACGGTAATGTTATATTCCCCGTCCTCTGGAATTTCCAAGGAGAACTGCCCGGTGGGGACGTCCTCCCGGGCATACAGAGGCGGCGCTCCCTCCTTTTGGATGTTCACCGACACAGTTCCGGAGGTGCTGACCACAGCCACGTCCAAGGCATCCCCGGCCTCCAGGGACAGGGTCTGCCCGTCGGTGGTATTGAGGACGGTATATTCCATCAAAAATTGGCTGTCGTTCCCGGTACGGCTCCCGTTGAAGGTGGGGGCGGAGCATCCGGAGAGAAACAGCGTCAGAATCAAGGCAGCCAGAGCGCTGCGGCCAAATAAGTTCAAGGGTCAGTCCTCCCGAATCACATAGCCCACGCCCCGCACGGTGTGGATGAGCTTGATGCCGAAGGTCTCGTCGATCTTGCTGCGCAAAAAGCGGATATACACGTCCACCGAGTTGGTCTCCCCCACGAAGTCGAAGCCCCACACGCTGTCCAGCAGGGCCTCCCGGGAGAGAACCCGGCCCTTGTTCTCCAGCAGGTGGTGGAGCAGGTCGAACTCCTTCTTAGTGAGCTCCACCCCCTGGCCCTTGACGGTGACCGAGTGCTTGTCCACGTCCATCTCCAGGGGACCGGCCGAGAGAACCGCGCCGGTCCGGGCGCTGGAGCGCTTGCGCAGGGCGGCCCGGATGCGGGCCAGCAGTTCCTCGATGGCGAAGGGCTTGGTGATATAGTCGTCCGCCCCGGAGTCCAGGCCGGACACCTTGTCGATGACGCTGTCCCGGGCGGTGAGCATGATCACCGGCATGTCGCTCTCCCGCCGGAGGCGGCGGAGCACCTCCATCCCCGACAGCTGGGGCAGCATGATGTCCAGCAGCACCAGGTCGTACTTCCCGGACAGGGCCTCCTCCAGGCCGCTGCGGCCGTCAAAGGCTTTGGTTACCTCATAGCCCTCATAGCGCAGTTCCATCTCCACCATGCGGGCCAGCTTTTCCTCATCCTCCACCAGAAGGATCTTCTCTGCCATTTCCATCTTCTCCTTGCGGCGGCCGCCCGGCAGGCGGCACACCTGTTGATTTCCCTGCCCGGCGGGCGGGAACGATACAAAATGTTATTTCTTGCGGTTATTATACTTTTCGTGCTGGTTTTTCAGCTCGTCCATCACCTGACGGCCCACATCGGCCGCCGTGCTGGCCGCCGAGTCCATCATGCCGTTGATGGTGTCGTTCTCCAGGTCCGGCCCGGCGATCTGATACCGGAAGCCCAGGAACAGTCCCAGGATCAGCAGGGGAATGGCGATCCAGTACAAAAAGATCACAAAAATCAGCAGAATCAGCATGGGGACGGCGGTGATGGGCTGCCCCTTGCGCCAGATCTCCAGCTCATTGTCCAGCAGGATGCGCCGCAGCCAGTGGAGCAGATGGCGCACGCCCCGGCGCTTGTGCTTTTTCTGCTTGGCCTGTTTGGCCTCGGGCTTCACCTGGAGGACCGGCAGCTCCTGGGGCGGCGGAGGGGGGGCCTCATTCTTGGTGGAGTAGTAGGCGTCCTCCGGCCGGGGGATGACCCCCTGCTCCTCCAGATAGATCAAAGCGTCCAGCAGATTGCCGCCGCTGTATTCCAGGGCCGCCTTGGCCTGGCCGTAGGACACATCGGCCTTTTCCCGCAGGCGCTCCACTTGTTCCAATGTGATTTCCATGGGATTGCTCCTTTCCCTTGGGATGGATGACGGCCCTGGGCCGGTTCATCGTCTCTCAGTATACCGCGGCGGTCTTAAAGGGTACTTTTCTCTTTCTTAAAATCCGATTAAATGCACCTTTTTCCGAAAAAGGGACGCTTGCCCAACTGATTATACTATGTTATAATCCCGATAGCAACCCAGGAACCAGTGCGGGAGAGCGTCCCGCCCGCAGCGGCGGGCGGGATTTTTCAGCTGGGCAGCCTGTGAGGAGGATACCATGGAGGAGCGGAACATCGCCTTAAAACTGATGTATAACGGGACGGCCTACCACGGCTGGCAGGTGCAGAAAAACGCGGTCACGGTGGCGGAGACTTTGGAGAAGGCCCTCTCCACCGTGGTGTGCCACCCGGTGAAGTGCACCGGGGCGGGGCGCACCGACGCCGGGGTCCACGCTGAGGTCTATGTGGCCAACTTCCGCACCACCTCCACCATCCCCTGCGACCGGATTCCCCTGGCGGTGAACACCCGCCTGCCCCGGGACATCGTGGTGGTGAAGGCCACCCAGGTGCCCATGAGCTTCAACGCCATCGGCTCCTGCCAGCGGAAGGAGTACACCTACCGCATCTACAACTCCCGCCTGGGCAACCCCTTCTACGTGGACCGGGCCTGGTTCTACCCCAAGCACCTGGACGAGGCGGTGATGCAGCGGGCGGCGGACCAGTTCGTGGGCACCCACGACTTCCGGGCGGTGCGCTCGGTGGGGACCGAGACCCGCACCACGGTGCGCACCGTCCACTACTTCCAGGTGTCCCGGGCTGGGGAGCTGATCGAGTGCCGGGTGTGCGCCGACGGCTTCCTCTATAACATGGTCCGGGCCATGACGGGCACTATTGTCTACGCCGCCGAGGGAAAGCTGTCCCCGGAGGACATCCCGGCTATCCTGGCCTCGGGCAACCGGACCCTGGCCGGTCCCACCGTGCCGCCGGGGGGGCTCTATATGACCAAGCTGTGGTATGAGGAGGACGTCCTGTAAGGGGCGGCGCAGGAGACCTCACCCGCGGGGCAAAATGCCCGGCGCAAAGATTCCAACCATCCTGACGCATCAAACAGATGCCCAATGCAACGATAAGGAACAGGCCCATGAAAGAACAACAGGAATCAAAACCGAAAAAACCGAATATCCTAGTTCGTCTGATCGCCCTGCTGGTGACGGCGGCGCTGCTGCTGGGCGCCCTGGTCCTGGTGGTCTACCGGGACCGGCTGAACCTGGATGCGCTGGCCCGGTGGTTTGAGTACCGGAATCTGGAGACCAGCGAGAGCGGCGAGGCGGCTCCCTTCTCCCACGCCGGGGGCAGGCAGGCCAGCTTCGCCTATCTGGACAGCGGCGTGCTTCTGGCCTCGGATACCGGGGCCCGGTACTACTCCTTCTCCGGGGAGCTGTACGCTGAGGAGGTGCGGAATTTGGAGCAGCCGGTGCTCACCCACTCCAGCAGCTGCGGCGTGGTCTACGACGCGGGCGGCCAGGATCTGTTCCTGTTCAGCGGGGTGGAGGAGGCATTCCACCTGACCCTGGACAGCGGGGAGCTGCTCTCCGCCCGGGTGAACGACTCGGGCTGGCTGGCGGTCACCTCCCACGGCGGGGGCTGGCGCGGCCTGGTCACGGTGTACGACAGCTCCTACAACACAGAAGAGCCCCCCATCCAGATCCGGCTGTCCACCACCTTTGTTGTGGACGCCGCCGTCTCCCCCGACTGTAAGACGGTGGCCGTTGTCACCATGGGACAGGAGGGCGGCACCTTCCAGAGCGAGGTCCGTTTTTATCCGGTGGACTCCCAGGAGCCCTCCGCGGTGATCTCTCTGGGCAACACAGTGGTGCTGGACCTGGACTATGAGGAAGGACTGCTGTGGGTTCTGGGGGAGGACCAAGTCTCCGCCATTCAGGAGGACGGGACGGCGTCCGGCGTCTATACCCTGGGCCGGAATTACCTGAAGGGGTGCAGCTTCGGCGGGGACGGATACGCCCTCCTTCTGCTGGGCCGCTATCAGGCCGGCTCGGCGGAGCGGGCGGTGATCCTGGGGCCGGATGGAACCGAGCAGGCGTCTCTGACGCTCACCGCCAATGTGCTGGATTTTGACGCGTCCGGCCGGTATGCGGCCCTGCTTACCGGGGACCGCCTGGACGTCTATACCGAGGACTTCACACCATATGGCAGCCTGGACCAGACCCAAAACGCCCGCTATATCTCACTGGCCGATTCTGGAGCGGCTCTGCTGGCCAACTCCCAGCAGGCCTGGCTGTATCTGCCGTCTTAAAAACCAGTGATCCGCAGAAGAGGAGTATTTCATGGGATTTTTCATCTTTGATCTGATTGTTTTAATTGTGCTGATCCTGGCGGTGGTCCAGGGCTATCGGAAGGGCTTTGTCCTTACGCTGTGCGGCTTTTTGGCCGTTTTTGTGGCGTTTATCGGAGCAAGCATCCTCTCCGACGCCCTGGCCGGACCGGTGAGCCAGGCCATCACTCCCGCCATTGAGAGCGGCATTCAGGACACCGTGGGCAGCTACTACCAGTATACGCCCCCGGTTGAGGACAGCGGGGACGGCAGCACGCCGGGGGACGCCTTCTTTGACGAGCTTCCCCTGGAGGATGTGCTGGCCGCCCTCCAGGACTCCTCGCTCTACCGCAGCCTCACCCAGAATTTCCAGCAGGCGGTGGAGGACGGTGTGGAGACCGTCGCCGCCAACGCCGTCCGGGCGCTGGCGGAGTATGTGGCGGTGCAGCTGACTCGGACGGTGCTGTTTCTCCTGTGCTTCGTGCTGATTCTGGCGGGGTGGTTTGTGCTCAGCCACGCCCTGGACCTGGCCTTCAAGCTGCCGGTGCTGTCCACCCTGAACCAGTGGAGCGGGGCGGCCGTTGGGTTGGTGAAGGGCGGCGTGCTGCTGTTTATCGCCTGCTGGCTGTTTCAGGGGCTGATCCCCCAGGAGGCGGTGGACCAGTCCATCCTGCTCCGTTTCTTCTGCACCACCAATCCGTTTCTGTTAATTGCCTCCATTTTTTAAAAGATTCATAACCAGTTCACAATTATGGTGTATGGTTTCCCACGAGACGAAGTTTTCTCCGGAAAGGAGTGGTATGCATGCAGCCGACTATGTGCAGCCGCTGTCACAAGAATGTGGCGGTGATCTTTATTACCAAGCTGGAGGGCGGCGAGACCAAGAACGAAGGTCTCTGTCTCAAGTGCGCCCGGGAGCTTGGCATCAAGCCCATTGATGATATGATGAAGAAAATGGGCATCTCCGACGAGGACCTGGACAACCTCACCAATGAGATGATGTCCGCCTTCGGCGGGGCCGAGGGGATGGAGGGCCTGATGGCCCAGCCCAATCAGGAGGAGGGCGACGAGGACGACGGGCGCACCGCCACCTTCCCCTTCCTGAACCAGCTCTTCGGTGGAAATGGCGGCCAGAACGGCCAGCCCAACCCCGGCGGAGATCCCAACCGGGGGGACAAAACCGCCCAGAACGGCAAGGGGGAGCGCCCCGCCAAGCGCAAGTTTTTGGAAAACTACTGCATCTCCCTCACCAAGCGGGCCCAGGAGGGCAAGCTGGACAAACTCATCGGCCGGGACCGGGAGCTGGAGCGGGTCATCCAGATCCTGAACCGCCGCCAGAAGAATAACCCCTGCCTCATCGGCGAGCCCGGCGTGGGCAAGACCGCCATCGCCGAGGGGCTGGCTATGAAGATCGCCAAGGGGGACGTCCCCTATAAGCTCCAGGACAAGGAGGTCTATCTGCTGGACCTCACCGCCCTGGTGGCGGGTACCCAGTTCCGGGGCCAGTTTGAGAGCCGGATGAAAGGTCTCATTGAGGAGATCAAGAAGCTGGGCAACATCATCCTGGTCATCGACGAGGTGCACAACATCGTGGGGGCCGGGGACGCGGAGGGCTCCATGAACGCCGCCAATATCCTGAAACCCGCCCTCAGCCGGGGGGAGCTCCAGGTGATCGGCGCCACCACCCTCAACGAGTACCGCAAGCACATTGAGAAGGACACCGCCCTGGAGCGCCGCTTCCAGCCGGTCATCGTGGAGGAGCCCTCCATCGAGGACAGCGTGAAGATCATTGAGGGGGTGGCCCCCTACTACGAGGCCTACCACCAGGTGTCCATCTCCCCTGAAATGTGCCGCCTGGCCGTCACCATGAGCGAGCGGTACATCACCGACCGCTACCTCCCCGACAAGGCCATCGACCTGCTGGACGAGGCCTGCTCCAACGTGAATCTGAAAAACCGGACCCTGGCCCGGGAGGCGGAGATCTCCAAGGAGATGGCCGACCTGGAGAAGGAGAAGGAGGTCATGATGGCCGCCGACACCGAGGAGGCCTACGCCCGGCTGGCCAACATCCGCAGCATGGAGCTGCGCCTGGAGGCCGAGCAGCAGCAGCTCCAGCAGCAGGGCGTCCCCGCCCTGACGGCGGAGCACCTGGCCAACGTGATCGAGCTTTGGACCAACATCCCCGCCAGCCGCATCCAGGAGCAGGAATTTGAGCGGCTCTCCAAGCTGGAGGACCGGCTGAAGGAGCACATCGTGGGCCAGGACGAGGCGGTCCACGCGGTGGCCGCCGCCATCCGCCGGGGCCGGGTGGGCATCAGCCCCAAGCGCAAGCCCGTCTCCTTCATCTTCGTGGGCTCCACCGGCGTGGGCAAGACCGAGCTGGTGAAGCAGCTGGCCCAGGACCTGTTCAACGCCCCCGAGTCTTTGATC
>ERZ857801.1528-NODE-1528-length-23945-cov-6.849393_pt1 | contig 23945 bp, 35 predicted proteins | sample MGYA00519762_ERZ857801 | MGnify/ENA primary metagenome ERZ857801 (study PRJEB31778, sample SAMEA3449368) | human gut metagenome | biome: human gut; feature: human-associated habitat; material: faeces | place: United Kingdom | collected 2010/2012 ...
GGGCGTTTCACCGGAGTATACCGGCAGAAGGGATTTCCAAGGCTTATATGATTGCATTTCTGTCCCTGCTGGTGGTGTGCGGCGGAACATTACTGCTCTGCATATTGGAACCGGGATATAGCTTTATCCAACTGATGTTTGAGGTGACATCGGCCTTTGGCACCGTGGGACTCTCTACCGGGATCACACCGGAGCTGGGGAACTTCAGTAAGCTTTTGATTATCCTGATTATGTTTATCGGCAGGCTGGGAGCCTTTACCCTTGCTTCCATGTGGGTATGCCGGCCGGCGCCTCATGCCCGGTATATAGAGGAATCCATTATTATAGGTTAAGGAGATACGAATGAAGAATATGAAGCATACCACGTTCGGTGTGATTGGACTTGGCCGTTTTGGGACGGCATTGGCGAAGAGCCTGGCGGAAGCGGGCAAGGAGGTAATCGTTGTTGACTGTAACGAGAGCAAGGTCAGGGAGCTGCGGCATTATACGGAGCACGCATTTGTGGCAGAGGATCTGTCAAAGGAGACGCTGGAGGATATGGGAATACAGAATTGTGACACGGTGATTATCTGTATCGGGGAAAAAATCGACACCAGTATTCTAACTACTTTAAATGTAGTGAGCCTGGGTATCCCCCAGGTGATTGCCAAGGCTATCAGCCGGGATCAGGGGGCTGTGCTTGAAAAAATAGGAGCAGAAGTCGTCTACCCGGAACGGGATATGGCTTTAAGGCTTGGAAAACGGCTGGTGTCCAACAATTTTCTGGATTATATCTCGCTGGACAACGATGTGGAGATCCAGCAGCTTCCCGTTTCGTCCAAGATGGTTGGAATTACCGTGCAGGAGTTTAATATCCGGCAGAGATATGGATTGAATATTATTGCGATTGAGCGGGAGCATACGACGGATATCGAGGTGTCGCCACAGTACCGCTTTGCAGAGGACGATATCATTGTGGTGATTGGAAGGGTTGAAAATATTAAACGGTTTGAAATGGACTTAGGCGATTAGAAGTGGCGAAGCGACAGGTAAGCAGGAACATGAAGCTAAGCAGACAAAAAGACTGCCAGCGGCCTCCCAGGGGGAGGAGAGCAAGCCGCTGACAGTCTTTTATTTATTCTAAACCATGCGTAAAACGCAGAGCCAGAATCTAATCAAAATTCACATCTCCAACAGGAAGCGCCATATTTTTCCCTTTTTTCATAATACAGCTATAGGTAAACATTCCCAGGCACCCGGCAGCAAACAAAATTCCTATCGGGTAGGCAACAGAGGTGGACAGGCGCATTCCTTCCTCTGCCATCAGAATATAGGTGCAGGATACGGCTGACATGAAGGTTGCCGGCAGCGCAGTCACAAGATAAGCCCTTCCCCGTTTTAATAAATAGACGCTGGCCGCCCAGAGGGCAATCATAGCAAGGGTCTGGTTACTCCAGGAGAAATACCTCCAGATGATCTGCACATCAATCTGTGTAAGGAAAGCTCCTACGCCTAACAGCGGCACGGTTAAAATCAGACGGTTCCTAATGGGCTTCTGATCGAAATTAAACCAGTCAGCCAGGGTAAGACGGGCGCTTCGGTAAGCAGTATCCGCGGAAGAGATTGGGCAGGCGATAACGCCAATCATTGCGATTACTGCCCCTATGGGTCCCAGCAGGGTAAAGCAGATTTCATATACCACGGACGCCTGCCCCTGTCCCAGGGCGGTCAGCAGCCCGCCGGTGCCATTATAGAATGCAGCTCCCGCAGCCGCCCAGATCAGGGCGATAATGCCTTCCGCGACCATGGCGCCATAGAACACGTTTCGTCCGCTCTTTTCACTTCTCATGCACCGGGCCATTAATGGGGACTGGGTGGCATGGAAGCCTGAAATAGCGCCGCAGGCAACGGAGATGAACATAACCGGCCAGATGGGCGTTCCATTGGGATGAAGGTTCTGCAGGGTGATTTCAGGAATCGTGTAGTTGCCGCTGAATAAAATCATCCCGCCAACGCCAAGAGCCATTACAATCAGGCAGATTCCGAAGATCGGGTAAATCTTTCCAATCAGCTTATCAATCGGTACAAAGGTTGCAAAGAAGTAATAGACAAGAACTACAATTAACCAGAAATTCATGTCCAGCACTTCCGGGGTCAGCATTGCCAGTAGGTTAGCCGGGCCGGTGGAGAAGCTGACGCCTACCAAGACCAGGAGAACAACGGAGAATACGCGCATGACCTGTTTCATGCCATTTCCCAGGTACATGCCGGTAAGCTCAGACACGCTGGCTCCCTTGTGGCGCATGGACATCATGCCGATCATGTAGTCGTGAACGCCGCCGCCCAGAATGGTTCCCAGGGTAATCCATAAGAATACAGATGGTCCCCAGGCCGCGCCTGCCAGTGCCCCGAAGATGGGTCCCAGCCCGGCTATGTTTAAAAGCTGAATCAGGAAAATGCGGGCGGTTCCCATGGGTACATAGTCCGCGCCATCTTCCATGGCGATTGCCGGTGTGCGGCGGTCATCCGGTCCAAACACTTTCTCGGCAAATTTACCATAAACAAAGAATCCGCCGATTAACAGGAACAGACAGATAAAGAAACTAATCATACGTTACGCCTCCTTTTTTTAAATTTATTTTATGGTCTTATTATACAGAAAACATAAAAAATGAAAATATTTTTTGTGGGAAATGTGAAGTTCGGAGCGTAAACAGCAGACTTCGGCGCATACAGCGCAGATGAAAAGGCGGGATTCGATGTTTGGGTGAAACGATCACTCGCACGCTCTGCGCACGAGTCACCGTCACCAATAAAAAGGACCGCCGCCAAAAGAGGGCAATCCTTATATCCTCATTCTCTGACGGAAGGTTTTTGTCTTTTCCCTTCCAATGGGAAAAATTTCAGAGCCACAACCGTCCAGCTTCAGGGCCAGTCCGTTGTTGGCCCAGGGGAATACTTCGGAGACAAATGCAAGGTTGACGAGATAGCTCTTATGGATACGGAAAAAGCCCAGGTGGGTAAGCCTTTTTTCGTAATCGCCAATCAGTACATTTTCCGCATAGCTGCTGGTCCGGGTGTGAATCCTACAGCCGCGGCCGCTGGTCTCAATGTAGATAATGTCTCTGGTATCTGTAAATATTACCTTGCGGTTAAAGCGGATGGCGATTTTACTCTCCATCGGGTCGGAAACGGACGGGGTTGTGTTGGAAACAGCCATACATTTTTTCAGGACAGCCCGCAGGCGGTCCGGTTCAATGGGCTTTAGTATGTAATCGGCCGCATTCAGCTCAAATGCCTTCACGGCATAATCGGAATAGGCGGTGGCGAAAACAACCGGCACCTCCGGGAGAATTTTCTGCATGGCGGCGGCCAATGTGGTTCCCTCCATGTCGTTTAAGTTGATGTCCAGAAACGCCAGACCGATATCCGGGGTTGAGAGAAAAAGCTCCAAAGCCGCAGCCCCGCTTGCTGCTTCCAGAATTTCGGCTTCAGGAAGGATATCTGTTATCAGAAACGAGAGTTCGCTCCTGGCGGGACGTTCATCATCGACTATTGCTATCTTCATACACAGCGCCTCCTCTTGCATTATTCGAATACGTCTATTCCGCAGGTACCCAATCTCCGGCTCTGTGAGTGGGAGCGGAAATGGGAATCAAAAATGAGATTCTGGTTTCTCCGTCCGTATGCTGTATGGTAAGACCGCCTGACGGTCCGTATATTTTTTTCAGCCGGGTGTGGACGTTATAAAGACCATAGGATTTTCCGGGTTCCTGATCGGATAAAATGGCCTCTGCAATGTATTCAGGCATTCCAGGACCGTGATCGGCTACTTCAATCTCTATTCCTGCCGGCGTCTGGCGGACGCGTATTGCGACGGTTCTAAGCCCTGTCCTATCGGCGCCGTAGCGCACGGCATTTTCGACTAATGGCTGTAAGATGAAGCATGGGATGGAACAGTTTACCTGTTCCGGTACATCTGTCTCTATCGACAGATTTTCCTCAAAGCGTGCTTTTTCCATCTCTAAATAGCGGAGGACCTGGAACAGCTCCGTATGTAAGTCCGTCATTTCGTGATGTGGCTCAAGGGTCTGCCGGTAATACACGGAAAGTGTCCGCGACAGCTCTCTGGCCCGCTCCGGATTTTCCCTGCACATGCAGGAGATTGTGTTTAGCGCGTTGTGCAGAAAGTGAGGGTTGACCTGGGAGCGTAGGGCCTTAATTTCCGCTTTGCGACGCAAGCTTTTCTCATAGTTTAAATCCGCCAGCTCCAACTGGGTGGAAAACAGAGCGGAGAGATTTTCCGCAAAGACGATACGGGACTGGGACCTGTGCCAGCGCTTTTTATAAAACAGACAGAGACAGCCAGATACCTGGCTCCGGCTTGTGAGGGGAACCGCTATCAAAACATAGTTCTTAATTACAGGGGCGAGCGGATCGGAAGCACTGACATCCGACACGCAGATGGTTTTCTGTCCTTCCATGGAGTTCTTTACCTGGACATTCAGCAGGCTTTCAACGGCAGTAAAGTCCCGGTTTCCCGAAGCGCAGGAAAACGCCAGGATATGTTCCCGGTTGGTAATCATGATGGCCGAACAGGAGGTAGACTGAAGGATGATATCGGCGGCCGCCTTGATATCTTCCGGACTATCCAGCCCTTTGCGGAGGTGCGGCAGACACTGGCTTGCCACATGCAGCGCCAGGCTGATTCCGCTGGTCCTTTCATTATCCTTTTCCATGGACAGCGCTCGGAAGGTGCCGATGAACACCACCATGCCGCAGGAATTTAATATAATCATTGGCAGCGCAATTTCCTTCACCACTTCGAGGGCGGCGGAAAATGGGCGAGCAATCAGAAGAATCAGGAGCATCTGACAGACTTCCGTGATCGCTGTAAGCAGAAACAACATTCCGTTGTCCCATTTTCCCCGGTGAAAATACTTGGAGCAGACAACGCCGATCATGCCTTCTGCCATTGTTGACACTGCACAGGCGGCAGCGGTCAACTGTCCGGCCTCATAAAAGTACCGGTGGATACCGCCAATCAGCGCGGCCCCGATTCCGATTACAGGCCCGCCCAGCAGACCGGCGGACAGCACGCCGATTACCCGGGTATTGACGATTGCGCCCCCTGTCTCTATGCCTGTGTAAGTGGCAAGTATGCTGACAAAGCCAAACAGGACGGCGGCCAAAAGCTGGTTAGGAACCGATAATTTTTCGCATGTTAACATATTCCTGACAGTGGGGATTCTGGTCAGAATAAAGGCCAGGAAAATTAGAAATCCGATATTGAATAGCAGGGAGAGGAAAAGGTTGTCCGGCATGGATAAGTCGCTCCTTTCCGATACTGTTAATAAAAGGGTGTTATAATGATTTTAACATGAAAGTCCTGGCATAACAAATATTTTTTTGAGATCGCCCAAGGCCGCCAGTCTCCGCGCTTTGGCCGTCTCATACAGCGATGACAGGTGGCGGAACGCAACCGCGCAAAAAATAGCCGCATAATAAGAAAATACCCCGTGTCAAATAAACACAGGGCTATAAGATACTTCTAAATAGTTCTAAGAACAGATCCCGCTGCTTCTCGGACATAGACGACCAGCAATCTAACACTTCTCTTTGCTCTGGTGAGAGGCATACTACATCGCAAGGAACACTTGATTTCTGTCTATTCCGCATGGGACAGCCGGTTGTATGGCGTATTAAGACATTCGTTTTATCTGGGATACCGCTATGCAATATCGGTAATTGATAATGTAAAGCCACTTAGTGTATCTTTGGATATGACTGGGAAAATATTACTGACAGAATATGAACTGGGCTTTATCCGCACCCTGTCGGAGCAGGAGCAAAGGACAACCTGATGGACCAGCGTTTAACATAAAATACAAGATATAGAAAAATGATATTGATTAATTCTATATCTTGTGTTAAACTATTCCTGTAATTGATTTTTGTGCGAAACCCTTGGGTGAGGCGGTTATTCTGGCATGTATGCAAAATAGTCGCATTGCACACGCTGTCAAGTTTGTATTTTCGTACCAGTAGTATCCTTGCGCCCTTTCGGCCAATGATTTTACTGGTTTTTTTATTTTTCGGGTTTTCCCTTATTTGCGAGAATGGCTTTGGTTCATAGAGCACTATGGACATCAGGTGCTTAGTCCCTCAGCCATCCTCGCTTTTTTTGTTGCCCAAATGCCAGTATATGGCTTTGAGGATAAATTCTATAGCTGAAAGGTGGTACAGACATGAATGTCAAACAGAGAACGAGCTTTAAAACGAATTCAAAAAGGAGGGTGGTTTCACAGAGATGGAATACCGGAAACAAAAAGGTGGAATTGCGGAAATGGAATCGTTGTGCAATCGTAAAATCGGTTTTTATTCCCCGCAGAGCCCGAAGGGGGTGTTGATGAATGGGTGTAAGCCGAGCCCCGGACAGGAAACGTCATATTCCCAGGGTGCTTGTAGAAACGGAACATCTTCCGGAGGAGGAATGGTTATCTTACCGGAGACGCGGAATTGGCGGCAGTGACGTGGCGGCTATTCTCGGAATTTCACCGTTTCGGACGGCCCGGGATCTATACTACGATAAGTTAAACATCGTATCTGTCAATGATAATGAGGAAAACTGGGTAGCTATGGCAATAGGACATCTTTTGGAGGATCTGGTAGGCAAAATTTTTCAGCATAAAACCGGGCTGAACATTTATCAGGTAAAAAAGATGTTTTATCACCCAAAGTATCCGTTTATGCTGGCGGATATTGACTCCTTTGTGACCTTGCCGGACGGCTCAACAGCCTTACTGGAATTAAAGACCACGAATTATAATGCCCGGGACAAGTGGTGGACGGATAAAAAGGAAATTGTCCCGTCCTATTACGAAGCGCAGGGGCGGCATTATATGTCGGTCATGGACATTGACCGGATTTTCTACTGCTGTCTTTACGGGAACAACTTGAATGAGGTAATTATCCGTGAGTTGAAACGGGACCTTGCCTATGAGGAGGAAATGATTTTCCTCGAACATGAATTCTGGCAGAATCATGTACAGGCCCAGGTGCCGCCACCATACACGGAAAACGGAGATCTCATCGTAAAAAGTGTCCGCAGCCATGTAGGCAATGCAGATGAAAGCGCGCCGGTCATTACATTTGACGAACATATGGCAGTTAAGCTGATGCGCTTCCAGGAGCTGAAGAAACAAAAAACCGCCTATGAAGCACCCACGAAAAAAGTCAAAAATGAAATGGAGCGCCTAAAGGGCCAGATGATTGCCGAATTAGGGGAGAACTGCACCGCCGTCTGCGAGCAGAATGGCACCAGCTATACAGTTACTTATAACCCGGTTCGGGAACCTGCAATCAGTAAAGATAATCTGATACGTCTGAAAATCCTGTATCCGGAGATATATAAGGAGTTTGTCACTGTCTCTGAATCCAGACGGTTTCGTGTTGCGGCTTCGTCCAGAAAAGCAGCCTAAAGGTTTGATGAAAGGAAAATTTTATGAAAGAAAAAAGCAGATACAAAGGTATAGGAATTTGCGGAACGATTGCCCTTATTTTAATTGTCCTTAAAATTTTTGGAGTAGTTGACTTAGAGTGGCTAGTGGTATTTTCACCGATTATAATTTGCTTTACGTTAAAGCTGGCCTCCTTATTTCTCACACTGTTAGCAATCGTGTATAACTGGAGGAAACGAAAATGAAGTATACCGGAACCTACGATAAAAAAATATTTTATAATCCTGCAAACAGATACTGTATTATTAGTGTAAAAACCTCAGACAAGACAATACCGGAAAATGTCCGCTCATCTGTACGGCAAAAAGATCACCTGATTCGCTTTATCGCCGTTGGATACGAGCTTCCACTCACAGACGCGGTGGAACTGGAGCTGGAGGGGGAATGGGTTCTCAACAAAAAGCATGGCTATCAGCTCCAGGTAGAGCAATGGCAGGAAATTGTTCCTAAAACAAAGAGTGGCGTTGAGGGATATCTTTCCTCCGGATTGATTAAGGGAATCGGTCCCAAGCTGGCTTCCGACATAGTAGCCAGATTTGGAGTGGACATCATTGACATTTTAGATAAGCAGCCGGAACGCCTGCTGGAGATTCGGGGAATAACGGAAAATAGGCTGGAGGATATAAAAACCTCTTATGCGGAAAGCCGTATGCTCCGGGATTTAATGACTTTATTGGCGCCTTATAAGCTGACTCCGAAAACAGCGTTAAAGATATACCAGCATTTTGGTCCTTCCAGCATTGAAATTCTCGAAAACGATCCTTTTGAGCTGTGCCGGATTTCAGGCTTTGGCTTTCGACGGGTAGACAGTATCCGGCAGAAAACCGGAGGCGGCCTGCATGACCCATTGCGTATTAAGGGCGCGCTTCTTTGTGTGCTGGACGAGGCAAAAGGGAAGAACGGACATTTATTCCTGGAAAAAAAGGAACAGCTAAAGGCTGCCTTATACCTGCTGAATGAAAAAATACTGATTCCCAGTCAGAGGATTCGGGAGCAGCAGGTACTGGATATGCAACAGGAGCTAATTTTAAGCGGAACTGTCGTATCTATGAAGGATTGTATTTATAAACCTGACATCTTTGAGATGGAGGACGAGACAGCGCGTCAGATTGCCCAGCGTCTGCTGGACAAAACGCCTTGTCCCAATATAAATTCTCTATTGGAGCAGGTAAAGAGCCGGTTTGGACTTTCCCTGTCCGCAATGCAGTCAAAAGGCGTTCAGCAGGCGTGTATATATAATCTTTCTATCATAACAGGACCGCCGGGATCTGGTAAAACCTCTGCTATTAAAGCAATCATAGAGGTGTTCCGGATTTTGTGTCCCAAGGGTATCATCATGCTTATGGCTCCCACCGGCCGCGCAAGCAGGCGAATGGTGGAAAGCACGGGCTTTGAGGAGGCCAGCACTCTCCACAGCGGTTTAAGTGTCATCAGTGAGGAGGATGAGAGCTGCCGGAAAAGAGAACCCGGTCTTTTGGACGCTGACCTTATTATTGTGGATGAGGTTTCTCTTGTAGATATGTGGCTGATGAGCCAATTTTTTAAGCGGCTGAAACGGAATACGAAAATTGTATTGGTAGGCGATGTGAACCAGCTTCCCAGCGTAGGAGCCGGCAACGTATTGTATGAGATGATACATTGCGGGCTGATTCCGGTCACCGTGCTGGACGAAATCTTCCGGCAGGATAAGGACAGCAGCATTCCCTATAATGCCAGGCTGATTAATCAGGGCTGTACCAAGCTGCATGATGGCAGTGACTTCACTTTTATTTCCAGCGTCAATCAGGTGAAAGCCGCGGAGGTTATAGCGGAGAGATATTGTCAGGAGATTGAAGAAAACGGAATTGAGCAGGTGCAGATTCTTTCACCGTTCCGAGAGGATGGGGCTGCTTCCGCGGCACATTTAAACGCGGTAATCCGGGAGCGGGTAAACCCGTTTTGTTCCACGGAAGATGAAATACATTCAGGAACAATGTCTTTCCGGGTAGGTGACCGAATTATGCAGACTAAAAACACAGAGCATGTGTCCAATGGAGATTTGGGATTTATCCGGTATGTCAAAGACACACCGGAGGGTAAACGGATTGGTATGGATTTTGGAGTCGGGCGGGAGCTGGAATATGGGATAGAGGATCTGTCACATATCGAGCTGTCCTATGCCACTACTGTTCATAAAGCCATGGGGTCCGAATTTCCGATTATACTGATTCCGATTCTGGAAGCCCATAAAATCATGCTTTACCGGAATCTGCTCTATACGGCGGTTACGCGTGCCAAAACAAAGGTTATCCTGGTAGGGCAAAAATCAGCGCTCCTTACGGCTATTCACCGCAATGGTAATAATAAGCGCAATACGCTTCTGGGTCACCGAATCCGGTTGTATTACAGAGCATTTGCCAAAAGTGCAGGAATTCCGATACCCGCAGATTTAGAAGAACTGGAATTAAAAAACGCAGGTTAAAAATGAGATGCAAAGTGCAGAAAAAGCATGGGGTATCTCTTATTTTATTTATGGAAGGAGATTTTGCAAATGAGTGAAAAGAAGCATCATGTGGCATCTTTGTATGAAAGGAGTCCTGCTGTGGCAGGGCTGAATCAGATCCAGGGCTTCGACCCGTGTAAACTGCTGCGGCGAACTGTTTCAAGGACAGGGGAGGGAGAGGTTTTAAAACTGGATCTTCGTTACAAAAAGCTGTGGTTCCGGCTGGCCTATCCCCAGGGAAGGCTGAAGCTCAACGCCCTCCGTATCACAGAGCAGCTTGCGATTTATGAAGCCAGGGTTTATTTGGACCGCAGCGATGTGGAACCCATCGGCAACTATACAGCTACCTGTACCCGGGAGGAAGCCACAAACGGTCACTATATAAAGGTGGCTCAGGAAGCGGCATTGGACGAAGCACTGACAAATGCCGGATTTGGGCTGCAGTTTTCCGATATCTGTGGCGATAAAAATGGAGAACGGTATGGGAGTGAAATTCCCCTCTCCGGCGAACGGACAGACAGGAACGACAGAGAAGCGGTTAATCCCGGAGCAGACTGCCGGCCGCAGGCTATGACTACTGCTGTAACTACACAGCAGACAGTACCGCCTGCCGAAGATTTGCAGCCGACCGCAGATAATGCGGACCCTCGGGAACAAACTGTAAACGCTGTCACAATGATACAGCAGGCAGCAGACGTTTCTAAAATTCCGGTACAGACGGAACACAGGACAGACTCTCCGCAACCGGCTTTCGCAGAGAGGGAAGGAGTACAGAAATCGTCTGTCACCACAAGGGAAGAAGGAACCGCCATGCCAACGGCGGCGGAGGAAATTCTGTCCCGCAGAGAACATGTGGTGATTAGTGGAGAGAGGGATCAGCTTCCTACAGAAATGATGGATTATGCGGCGGCTGAAGGCAGAGCCAAAAGTACCAATGCAGATACACCTGTCCCGAATGGCGGGGCTGTTTCCGGGCAGATCATTCAGGATACGGCACAGGAACAAGCCCGTCAGGTGAGCTATACGGCCGACATGCCGGTGGCGGAAATCATAAAGAGAATGACCTTTGAGGAAGCCCAGCAGGTAACGGTTGATGAAGGAACCTGCAACGGCTGGACCTTGGCCGAGGTTGCAGAGCGCCGTCCGCCAAGCCTTAAATGGTATGTATACGGCTATAAGAAGAATAACAATATTCTCCGCGCGGCGGCCCAGATTATGTGGGATTCGCTGAACGCGCAAAAGGCCGGCTAACGGAATACGAAATAGGCACGCAACCATGATGAAGGGAGAAACAGCAGATGGACTCTTATCCCCAGGATTTCCCGTATGGGATATTGGACGTGGCGGAGCTGCTGCACCTGCAAAGACGCCGGCCTGGTCCAAACAGCGTTTATACAGACTGTCCGTTCTGCAAAGACCGAAGGGGTAAGATGAACCTGAATTATGTCAAGAATGTTTGGCGCTGCAATTACTGCGGGGAACAGGGGGGAATGTTAAGCCTGTATGCAAGGCTGAACCATATCACGAACTCGGAGGCGAACAGGGAAATACGAGAGGCCCTTCGGATTGAAAACACTGCTTACAGCAGCAGGCCAGTTATTAAAGTCACAGAGGGTTCCGGTGATACCGGGCCGGGATTATCGGAACCTGTGGCTGCACCGGGAAATGGTTTGGGACACAACAGCGGTTCTTTAGCAGAAGTACCGCAATCTCCCCGCGCGGATATACAGGAAATACATCAGACTCTTTCACTGCTTTTTGGAATGCTGACCTTGAGGACGCCGCACAGATTGCATTTGCGGTCTGATAAGCGCGGCCTGACAGATGAACAGATTGAGGTTCTGGGATTTAAGAGCACACCGTTGCCCTTTCTATGCCGTTCTCTTACAGACCGGAAACTTAACTTAACGGTAAAACAATTACAAAAAGATGATTTGATATTTCCGGTTCCGCCCAATGCTCTTTGATACACGGATTTCCTTAATAATTGACCTCCAGAAGGCCCTCTTTTCCTCATTGTTTAAATTATTATAGATGATCTCAAAATTGCAGTCCAGAACTTGCTTAAGCGGTTTTAGATTTTTTATTGGTTGTTCCATGTCTGGGAGGGCAGCAAGCTGTTCCTCATACTCCGCGCGGTCTTTTTTATATTCTTCCAGATTGATCACTTCATTCAGGTACAAATCCTTCAAACGGTCTAGTTTCCTGCGGATCTTATTCTTTTTTGCGCGATTATCAATTCTCTTGGCTTCTCCTGTCTCAAAATCTACCAGATAGCCGCTTAACTCTTCTCGGACATGTTCCAGCAAGTATTCCTCAATCCGTATTTCTCGAATCTCGCCTCCGTTGCTGCATTTTTTGTATGCACGGTACTGCAGGCATTCATAGGCAGGATATTTGTAGCGGTAGACTTTTCCGCTGGTCCTGCGGCTCACGACGTTAATGTGGCAGCCGCTCATTTTATGACCGCACTCGTCACAAATCAGGATTCCTGAAAATATGTAAGGGTATTTTTGGCTGGAGCGTATCGTGCTGTTGTTGTCAAGAACACGTTGAATGTCCTGATACATCTCGTCAGAAATCAGGCGCGGACAGTAATTTTCGTTGCCGCGATAACGGCCAGTGTATTTCTCGTTTCGCAGGATACTGTTTTTAAGGTTCTGGATACTCATATTTATTCCGTGGGTTTCCCGCATGTAGTTTACGGTTTTGGCAAGTCCCTGTTCCCGATGGAAGTACTGAATACTATCCAACATCGCGGGTGCCTCGTCAGAAAAAACTAAATGCTTATTTTGAATCATGTAGCCGCGCGGCACCTTTCCGGTTATAACTTCACCATGCTCTACCTTGCTTCGGAACACGTCGGCAACACGAAGACCGCCGTTCTGTGCCTCCAGCTCCGCCCAAGTCATAGACTGGGCCACGAATGCCCGCCCATAAGGCGTGGAGGTGTCAAAATAAGGTTGGTCAATGGCTGTCCAGGCTACGTTGTATTTATCTAATATAACCTGAGTGTTAAGATAATGGCGAAGACTCCTGAACCATCGATCTAATTTCGTAAATATGATGAGATCGACCAGGCCGGCTTTGACATTCCCGATCAGGCGGGTAAAATCATCACGGTCCAGCTTTTGGCCGGAAACGCCGTCGTCGATATAGGTATCTTGAAGGATCATGTTCTGGTGATCATCGATATATTTAGTTCCGCGTTCCTTTTGGTCGCGGATAGAATCACCACGTTCAGCCTGCTCATCTGAGGATACACGGATGTAGAGGGCTACGCGCTGAAGGGCGGTCTGTGGTTGTGCCATGATATCATCTCCTTGGTCTAGTGTATTAATTTGGCGTATAAAAAATACACCTCTTGTCAAGACATTCTGGAAATGATATAATCAATTTGCGAGAAAGACATATCTTTCCGGAATGATCCGGCAAGAGAATCTATGTGAAAAGCTCTTGGAGTTGGTAGCTCCTGGGGCTTTTTACTTTATTAGTTTTTAGATTTCCAATTAACCCTTAAAACAAAACCTACAATCCAATAAATTCCACCTGTAAAGCAACCTAAGATAAAAATCCAAAACCACTTTAGATACCATGGCAGCGCTCTTTTCCCGCCACCAGATACAGATGCAGCAGCGCTGGCACTGGAACTGGATGAAGATGAATTATTAATAATAATTGGGGTATCCTTACCACTGCTTAATTGTTCCACCTGTTTACCACATTTTGGACATACGACACAGTCGGTGTCAATGACCTCTCCACAATGTTTGCAGAATTTAGTACTTTCCATACATTAATTCTCCCTCTTTTTATTCATTTTTATTAAAAAGCCACAGGCTATTTTAATCTGAAAATTTTATGTTACTCATCTTAAAATATAATTCTGTAACCGTTCAGGAAAATATCTCTCAAGCATATCGTGATACTCTGCCCATGCGGTGTGTTTTTCTTTAGGCTCTTTCTGCTCAAGGATACGTTTGGGTTTTGGCACCGGCATTTCCGGTATAATAACAGGGAAAAACCAGTTATGTATTTCCTGATTTATTTCTTTGCACTCACTTAAATGACACATCTTATAATCTTCGTATATTCGATTCGCGGCCATGCAGGATACTCCATAAGTACGACAAATACCTCTGACACTATCCGATCGCATATGCCAGATGGTTGCACGAGGTACGAGAATGTTACTGGCGAAATAGTCGGCGAGATCTTCAAATGATTTATCTGTTGACGGAAGATCCATGATATAATGCCCTAACTCATGCATTAGCGAAAAACGGATCCGTTCAGATGTGTTTTTTTCATTATACGCAATAATTTTTTCGTAAGTAAAAGCGTCTTCTGTGCAGCTCTGGCATATCGTATATAACTCAAAGTTGATCTCCTTCAACTCTGAATAACTCAAAACCTTAAAGCCATAATGCCTAAGTATCGAAAAGCAATCAATTGGAAAAGTAGTTATATTGCATTCCTTGTAGACAGTTAATACATAACTGAGCAATCTTTTAAGTCCAGCTCGGTTAAAATCGGTGCAGCATAAATAATTTCTCAATAAAATCAGTCCTCAAATTCAATTTCGGACAGGAGCTGTATCAGGCGCATTTTCTGTTCAACAGACATTTTCTTTCCGTTTCTGGCTACAAGTTTTTCTACATCAGCATAGGTGGGCTGAGGAACTGCTTTGGAGCCATCATTTGCCATTGCTTCGAGCTCGTCGGTACTAATTCCTAACGCATCGCAGATTTTGCAAACATTTACATAACTTGTTTTTTCAATACCATTTTCTAGCATAGATTTAATGGTTGAATAAGCAATACCTGTAATCCGTACTAAATCAGCAACTTTCATGTTTTTTTCTTCCATAATATTTCGTAAAATCTGTGCTCTCTCCATATGATCACCTCTAGTTTGATAATACACTATTTTTTGCAATATGTAAATAATAAATTGCGAAATACTGCAAAAAGTTATTGACAATTGCGATATAATGCAATATAGTATATTTATAAATTGCGGTATATCGCAAAACCAGAAAGAGGGTGAATAAAAACTGTGAAAATTAACTGCAAGAACTTAGAAGCAGAAATGAAAAGGTATGGCATATCCAGGAAAGAAATAGCTGCAATGCTTGATTTGTCTTACAGCACAATTCACACAAGGTTTAACGGAACAACACAATGGCTCTATGAAGAGTGTGTGCGAATCCAGCAAACATACTTTCCTGATTCAGAACTTAAGGACCTTTTCACGGTTGAAAATGATGCCTAAAACAAACTTATGTTCGATATGGCAAATATACCACTATCGAACATGCATGTCAATGGAAAATGAAGGACAACGCAAGTAGTACAACCAGTCAGACATACAATCTATCAGAGAGGGGTGGTGATATGAAAGATACTGTAGTTGCGCTTAACAGCGTTAATGTGGAACGGGCGTTTGAGGCTTTGGCTCGGATTTTTACGGCGCGGGGAGAATGTACAGTGACCGTGAAATCTATCAGAAAAAAAGACGAGGTACAGAAAGATGAAACCGCTTAATAGCGGTACTGATGGACAACCCCGCATCACAGGAAGGAGGGGGAGGGGAATGAAGAAGTATAAAAAGAAAAAGACTGCCTCTGGCAGGAAGCAGCCAATTTCCGAAAAAGACTTGAATATTATTAGGAATCTTTCTGAGAACCAGATTCAAGAACTTTTTCGCCGGTCGCATAGAAATGATACAGCCGTAGAGCATGGACAATCATTTCATCAATGAGTTTCAACTGCATGTCGTTGAAGCCGTATTTTGTAGCAATAGCATTACCTTTTTCATCATTGATGTAAATCTCCTCCAATGATTCTCTAATTTGGTTAATGCTATCCATAGAGAAATTCGACATTTGTAATGGCCTCCTTTCATTTGTATTTCGGCCTGGCAGGGCTGATAAGAAGATTGTATCACAGGAAGGGGAACGAAGCAATGTGCCAACTGGGAAAGGAGGGTGAGAGAAGATGACTAAAAGAAAAAATATCACTCCTTGTAAGAAAGTAAACATCTTAGGAAGGAAGCGATATTCGGAAAAGTGTAGCGCAAAGTATGTAATTGAACAGAGCTTTGATGACTGCTGGCGGGCAATCACGCGGCTCCATTTATTAATCATTTTGTTGCTATTGCATCAGTTAAAGCTTAGCGCAGATAAGAAGAAAGTGAATCCATAAACTGTTTTAGCATAATTCCTAGACCAAGGTCCTGGCATGACCTGTAAGTACATTATAGCTGGGAGAATCTGGAAAAGCAATCAGGAAGGAAAGTGATCCGCATCAATGTAACATGCAACACCTGCCGGTACCGCAACCGCTGCATAGAGCAGAGCCGTCGGTACCCGTGCAGAGATTATAAAAGGAGGGACAAGCCATGCAGAAGTACTACACAGACCTCGATGACTTCAAAGACGACAGCCGATCCCGCCTGCTGGAAGTAACAGAGCGGTGGCTGATGCCGGCGGTTATCTTTGTGGCCGGGGTGATTATCATTTTAGCAGTTTGCGCTTCACTGGAAGCGTTGTAAGCGTTGTGAGAGGAGGAGAAGGGCAATGAAGAGAGTAAATGCCGAAGAAACATATTTTAATAGCATGAACGACACGGTAATTGTTTTATGTAGCAACGAAAATATTGCCGAAGAAGGGCTTAAGCACATCATTTTAGAGCCGGAATGGAAAAAATACGAACCGGATGACAGCCCTGTAGAATATCTTACACTGGCGGACATTTCCGAGCAGTTTCAGGGACACAGTTGTCTTATGGTAATCGCGGAAAGCCCGTTAGAAGGACATGTCTACCGCTATAACAACTATGATGAAAAAGAGTGGGTGGAAGTCGGGACAACCTGTGGTTATGCATAAAGCTGTGAGAGGAGGTAGAGACGATGAGTGGCAGACTGAAAAAGAATACGAAACCCCAGGAGCGGCAACTCCCAGGGAATCAAGGTAACTACTAATTATTTCACACCCTTAGTATAAGGGATCTCGTGGAGGATTGCAAGATGGAAATGAATACACAGCGTATGGACGCATTTGTGAAAGATGTAACAGACTGCAGGAAGGCGATTGATCTCTGCCGCGCAGCAATTAAGAAGCTGGGAGAACAGCCGTTGCATCTACTGGTTTCAAATGACCTGGAGAGAATCACGCTTAATAGTAAAGAAATCGGATTAAGCAAAGAAAGTCAGGCTGCTATCGTAATGGTAGTCAAGGGATCGTTAGAGGCCAGAGAGAACGAGCTCTGCTGCCAGATGGACGAGCTTATGGGAAATTACGGCCGTACTACTGACTTCGAAGCAGTGCCGCCGGCCCTGACACCCAAACAGAAGCGCCGCCAGTGTTACGGACCGATTAATCCGGATGATGTGGAATGGTAAGGAGGCTGCGATGGGAGATTATCGAAAACTTTGGATCCTGCTCAGAGAACAGCTTACAAGGCAGGAAAATGAATCGGAAAAGTATTCTATTGAGCGCGATGTAATCCATAACGTGTTGACACGAATGTCCGAGATGGATGCCGCGGAGTTTTTGGAGGATTGAACGATGGTAAAAGCAAAAGATTTAAATGTTGGACAGGTTATCCGGTTGGAATGCGGAGATGCCGGAAACTGGGGAAACTTTGAAGTTGATAAGATTACTGTCCTGGAGGATTCCGTGGACGTGCTCTGCCATTATGGAGTGGTACATATGGAGTTTTCATGGGAGCTGGATAAGATGCTGGAGGTAGTGTAATGGAAAAACTTAATTTCAGAACTCTCCAGGCGGACGAGATTGACTGTCGGATAGCGACGATAAAAGAAAGCGGCTTGTCCCTGCTTCTTTATAAAGATGCCAGAGTTGATCAGAATATGCTTGATGAAGCCGTTGGTCCGATGAACTGGCAGCGTCACCACAGCCGCGACAATGCAAACTGTACTGTCGCGATCTGGGACAGCGAAAAGAACCAGTGGATCGAGAAAGAAGATACCGGGACAGAAAGCTATACAGAGAAAGAGAAGGGGCTGGCATCTGATAGCTTTAAGAGAGCCTGTTTTAACTGGGGGATTGGCCGGGAATTATACACGTCCCCCTTTATTTGGATCAGTGCCCAGGACTGTAATATAAAAAATTCCGGTAACAGGTTCACATGCAATGATTCGTTTTATGTATCCCAGATCGGGTATGACGAAAAGCGCAATATCAATTCTTTAACTATTAAGAAGTCAAAAGGAAACAGTATTGTGTTTTCCATGGGTAAGAAGCCGGAAAAACCAGATGAAGGTCAGGCGAAGCAGCCTGAAAAGAAATCCGAGGGCATTACAACGCCGATGATTGAATCAATTAAGTCTTTGGTCGAAAAACACAGCGGGAAGGGCCTGAAAATGGAGAAGATCCTTGCAATGTACAAGATTAAGGATATCAATGAAATGACAATAGAGCAGTATAAGGACTGTATGAATAAGCTGAAACTATATGAGGAGAAAACAATACATGAATAAAGTAATACTGATGGGAAGACTGACAAGGGATCCGGAAGTCCGGTACTCTCAGGGCGAGCGAACCATGACCTTAGCAAAGTATACGCTTGCCGTGGATCGGAGGGGCCGCAGGAGCCAGGACGGCAATGAGCAGACCGCCGACTTCCTGAATTGCGTCGCATTCGACAGAGCGGGCGAATTTGCTGAGAAGTATTTCCGCCAGGGCATGAGGGTATTGATTTCCGGAAGGATTCAGACCGGAAGCTACATAAACAAGGATGGCATAAAGGTTTACACAACGGATATTATCGTGGAGGATCAGGAATTTGCCGACAGTAAGGGAGCAGCGTCAGGAGGTCAGACAAACGGCCGGCCTGAACCTGCAGATGCTGATGGGTTTGTGAATATCCCTGATAATCTGGAAGACGACAGTCTGCCATTTAACTAGAGGTGATTATTGCTTGAATATACAGATCGACAGCCGGGAAAAGGCCAAAGCGATACAGAAAATAATAAAAGAGTTTGATCGGCAGGGTGTGGACCACTTTGTCTCGAAGCTTTACGTCGGGGATTATATGAACTTTGATAATCCCCGGGTGATTATAGACAGAAAGCAGAATCTGACAGAGCTTTGCGGTAATGTCTGCCAGGGCCATAACCGATTCCGGGATGAGATACTGCGGGCTAATGAGCACGGAATTGAAATTATAATCCTGTGTGAACACGGGAAAGGTATCGAGCGCCTGGAAGACGTGATCTGGTGGGACAATCCCAGGCGAATTGAGAGGTACAAGGATCTTCATGCGGGTAAATGGCTACAGCGGGAAACCAAAGCACTGACCGGAGAGAAGCTGTATAAGATCCTCTCGACCTTCCAGCGGAAATATGGCTGTCAGTTCCTGTTCTGCAACAAAGAGGAGACAGGAAGACGGATTATAGAACTGCTGGGAGGTGAGCTAATTGACAGTGGAAGAGATTAAGGCAGCATACAGCATGAGGGACATCGTGGAGCGGTACGGCTTCCGCCCAACGCGTGCGGGGTTCATTCCATGCCCTTTCCATTCAGACGACCGTCAAGCATCGCTGAAGATTTATCAAGACAGCTTTTTCTGTTTTTCCTGTGGAGCTCATGGCGATATCATTGACTTTGTGATGATGATGGACGATGTAGATTTCAAGACAGCCTTCCAGAGCTTGGGCGGGGAATATCAGAAGCCGACATTTTCCAGCCGCATGAAGATATACGAGGCTCAGAAACGGCAGGAAATGCGCCGGAAAGCGCGAGGGCGGATTGCGGCGCAGAAAGAACTTAACAACACACTTATAACCGTCTACAGGTCCTATATGGAGCGCTCAGAGCCGCTGAGTGACGTCTGGACAGACTGTTATAACGCCCTGCAGTACCAGCTGTATCTACAGGCGGAATTAAACGACATGGAAGCGAGGTGGTAGCATGGTGCCGTTGAAAGAACTGACGGCTGAGACGATCCTGTCAAAGGAGATATTGACGGAAGTATTCGATCAAGAAGATGAGTTATACCGGGCCGAGCTGCTGGCCTCGCTGGGCCTGCGGGCCGCCGAGCTGAAAGTAAAGACGGAGTTCCGGGAGATGGTGGCGACCTACAAACGGATCGAAAAAGAAATGAAGCGGCAGGAGCGTGATAAAAAGAGTCAGCCGTGCACGTTGGAGCAGTGGACGAATTTTGACGGCCCTTACGACAATATGCAGTGTAAGCAGTGGATTGCCTCGGAGAACGGTATCTACCTGAACAATCCATCAACAGGCTACACCGATATCCTGGCCTGCTATCATCCCATCTTACCAATCGAGCGGTTAAAAAATCTCGAGACCGGAGAGGAGCAGATCAAGCTGGCTTACAAGCGTAATGCACGTTGGGAGGAAATTATTGTCCCTAAGACATTGGTGACGTCGGCTAACAAAATAGTAGCCCTGTCAGGCCGCGGAATCGCCGTTACAAGCGAGAATGCTAAATACCTGGTGAGATACCTGGCCGACGTCGAAAACGCCAATGAGGAGCATATAAACGTACAGTATTCTACGTCAAAGCTGGGGTGGATCCGGAAAGGATTTCTGCCTTACGATACGGAGATTGTATTTGATGGAGATGCCAAATTCCGGCAGGTTTACGACAGCGTGGAGCAGGCTGGGAGCCGGGAGGAATGGTTCGACCATGTGAAGGAGTTGCGCCGGTCCGGGAGGATCGAGATCAAATTTATGTTAGCGGCCTCATTTTCGAGCGTACTTGTGCAGCCACTGGGCGGCCTGCCATACTTTGTAGATCTCTGGGGAGAGACGGAGGGCGGTAAAAGTGTGTCAACCATGGTAGCAGCATCGGTATGGGCGGATCCGGACGAGAACGCCTATATCGGGGATTATAAAACCACTGATGTAGGACTGGAGGCTAAGGCAGATATGCTTAATCATCTGCCACTGATCCTGGACGACACGAGTAAAAAGAACCGAAAAATTGAAGAAAATTTCGAGGGGCTGGTATACGACTTATGTTCAGGCAAGGGAAAAACCAGATCTAACAAGGATTTGGGGCTTAACCGTGAGAATCACTGGAAGAACTGTATACTGACCAACGGAGAGCGGCCGCTGACGTCCTATGTAACGCAGGGCGGTGCGATTAACAGGGTCCTAGAACTTGAATGCGGGGATCATGTATTTAAGGACCCTGGCTACACAGCGGAGCTTGTTAAGCGCACTTATGGTCATGCTGGCCGTGAATTCGTGGAGCTGGTAAAGGATCTGGGGATAGATGCCATCCGGGAAATCCAGCAGGACTTTCTCTTCCAGCTGGCCGATGATGAGAAGATGCAGAAGCAGAGTCTGTCCCTGTCTATCGTTCTGACGGCCGATAAGCTTGCTACGGACTATCTGTTTAAGGATAGACAGTACATAAGCCTGGAGGAGGCCAGGGAGGTCCTGGTGGATCGCAACGAGCTTTCCGACAATGAACGCTGCTATCAGTTCCTGATGGATAAGATCGCTATGAACCCGGCGCGGTTTGATGGAGACAACGAGAATATAGAGAAATGGGGCGTGATTGAGGAAGGGTATGCAATCATCTACGCTACTGCCTTCTCGACATTGTGCAAAGATGGGGGATTCTCTCGAACTTCCTTTCTATCATGGGCTAACCGGAAGGGTTTCCTGCAGACGGAAAAAAGCGGGAAGAAGCTGGACAAGATCAAGAGCTTTAAAGGCAATAAAATCCGCTGCGTGTTCCTGAAATTGAACGACGGGGTCGATAAAGATGGATTTATCCAGACAGATGAACAAATGGAGTTGCCATTTGAGTAAAGAGTAACCTCGAATGGGTTACTGCAAAAAGCTAGATTTTATGCGGGTTTGAGGGCTGTTTTATGGCAGAGTAACCCAGTAACCCACAAAAACAGGCTCCTATATAGAGAAAAAAATATTTTACAATCTTTGTATTATATTTAACAAAGTTTTATAAAAAATGTCTCGCGCGTATAGAGATTATAAAAAATTAGGTTACTAGGTTACCGTGACCGAAAAAGCTAGATTCTATAAGGGTTTTAGCGGTAACCCAACAATTAAAAAAATGGGTTACAGTAACCCGAAAATAGGTTACCGGAGGGAATAACGTGACAAACGATGAGATCAAAAACATTCTTAACGAGGTTCATAACGTTTTCTGGGTGAAATGGAGAAACAAGGTGCCAGAGCGCGGATCCTATGAATGGGAACAGTTCATTCAAGACGGAGGCGAGTTGATGAAGAAATACAGCTATTGCTCTTTGGTTATCAAAAATGTTAATGAATTGATTGGAGAAATGACAGATCGTATGGAGGCAATGGAAAAAGATGCCAGAAAAAAAGAAAAGTGATCCTTCAGAAAAAAAAACAGCCCATCGTGTGTTCCATCTGCGGGCAGGAGATTTACGGGGATCATGTGTACATAAAAACCAGAAGATGGACGGAATTGCGGATACACTTTGAGTGTATGCCAGGAGGGAGAAAATCATGAAGATAACAATAGCACGTGGGACTCTTACCAAAGAGGAGCAGTATAAACTGGGAGAGTTGCTTTTAAAGGCTGGGTATGTGGTAAGTGTCCGAAAGGGGACCACGAAGGAAACGAAATCTATGACGATTATTAATCTGGTAGATCCTGAGCCAGAAGCTGTAGAAGAAGATCTGTCTTAGAGTTGGAAAAATTAAGGTTTGCGAAAGAAGGTGGAGGACGATGGAGCAAAGGGATGATGCCGATTTATGCGCAGGTAGCGGTGATTTTGAGGTGATTTATTTGCTTATACCTCTTGTTACAATTTGCATAATAGCGTTTATCGTAACTCATTAACTTAATATTTTCAAGATACCCGGAAAGGATGATGAGATTGCGAAAATTATTATTAAAACTGGCACATAGGGTTCTAAAAAAATATGGGGTGATTCCTCTGGATTTCAAGGACAAAGTCCTTTTTATGGGAAATATTTATGAAATTCAGAGTTATGTTATTTCGAAAGAATTTTTTAAAACTGATGTTACCGTAGAAATGTGTGATTGCTTCAAATTCCCTGATTGTGGGGGATCATGACATGAAATTCCGGAGGAGTGGAGGAAAGTGATACATGTTTAATTGGATTCGGCATTGCCTTTGCATACATGATTTTGAAAAAGTGAAACAAAATGAGTATCCAGACAAGACAGTAACGACGTATTTGTGCAAAAAATGTGGCTGGATTCGGAAGGTAACGACAAGATAAGTTAGATTAATATTCCGGGACTGCCGGAAGAAAGGAAAAAAATCATGGGATTAATTGATGTGTTTGAGAAAGAGGATCGAACGGAAATAAAGTTGAGCCAACTCTGTGAAATGTTAAGCGCAGGTGCCAAAACTGAATTGCTTATGAACGCTGTAAACTGTGATGTGCCTCACCAGTATATCAGAGAAATGGTAACAGGAGAAAAAGAAGTGTCTGATTGCGTCTTATTTTCAACAGAAAAACGATAATCGGTAGTATTAACATTTGGAGGACAAGAATCATGAAAAAAATAAAGTTCAGAGCTTGGGATACAGAGAAAAAAGAAATGGCAGAGGTTTTGTCTATGAGCTTCAATGATGATGAAATACATCTCATGGATAAAGAGTGTCGTACATGGACTACTGTTAAAGATTATATTGCTATCCCTATGCAATACACTGGCCTTCACGATAAGAATGGCGTAGAGGTTTACGAGGGAGACATAATTTTAGCAGGACACCACCAGTGGAAGTGTAAAGTTGTGTGGGATGAAGAGTGTGCAAGATTCATTGCATTAACAAATGAAAAAGATGTGAGAATCATTTATGTCGATATGAAGGATAGAAATCAAGAATCCGCAGTTGAAGTGATTGGAAATATCTATGAGAATCCGGAATTGCTTAATCCACAAAACTGATATTTTCCGTATGAAGGGACAAGGGGGTGGGAAATATGGAAGGAC
>ERZ857801.1537-NODE-1537-length-23770-cov-58.849209_pt1 | contig 23770 bp, 17 predicted proteins | sample MGYA00519762_ERZ857801 | MGnify/ENA primary metagenome ERZ857801 (study PRJEB31778, sample SAMEA3449368) | human gut metagenome | biome: human gut; feature: human-associated habitat; material: faeces | place: United Kingdom | collected 2010/2012 ...
ATTTTTATTTTAGGTTGATTCAGCGAGGAGGCGGTCCACATGAAGGCAAAGGAAAGGCTCTGTTAAACCAACTTTGACATATGAACGAGGGGCGCTTATTCGAGAAGAAGTCCAGACCTTCAGTCTCTGGCCGTTATTATTAAATGGTTATCGATACTCTAAAGCCAGAGGTGTCCATGTCCAACATCAATGTTCAGGTTGCGGAAGTTAATGACGCATTCTTCAATCCGCGCCTTGCTGACAACCCATGCGTAAGCAGATACAATCTCAGAAAAGCTGACTTCGCCAATACGATGACAGACATCTATGAGTTCATGGGTGATCTGAATGTGATGAGCGTCGAACGTGGGTGGGGGCGATTCGAAGATATGCTTCAGCTTCAGGCACTGTCCAACGTTCTTTCAAACCTTCTTAACAGCACCATGGCGAAACATTCACGAGAACTTGTGGTCAATACTCTTCCAAACGGGCATCCAGATCTTATCCGAACCGGTATTTATCCAAACAATCTTGTGGCGGAAGCCGAAGATGGCGTTGAAATGAAAGCCACCAGAAACACCGGAGCAGCCGTTGACATGCATAGTGCAAGAGAACAGGACCTCTGCACGTTTGTATATCAGGTTGACGAACGACGAGATGACCCCGGTGTGCCAATCGCCGAAAGACAACCCCTCACCTTCACCGGAATATTCCTCGGACATGTCACCGAAGAGGACTATAGGCATAATGAGCGTGGAGAGCGTGGCACACGAACGGCCACACTTTCCAAGGATGGATTATCCTCCTATAGACGTAGCTGGGTCTATCTCACCAACGAGTTACGCGGAACGATATGGGCAAGACGCAGTCTCAATCTTCCAATGCTGTGAGTTTAGGAATCGCATTGCAGGCAAGATTGTAGTATTCGGAGTCTCGTTCAATGCCAAGGCTTGAATACCCCAATGATTCAGCAGCGGCTAATGTGGAGCCCGAACCGGCAAAGGGATCAAGGATCATGCCCATTCCTAGTGGCAGTGCTGCTCTGACTATTTGTCTCATCAGCTTCTGCGGTTTCAAAGACGGATGGTTGGCTATGGCCCGCTCTTCCTTGCGGGTCGGAGCCGACTTGATGACATCTCCAAATGGGTGATCGTCATCGATACGCCGCCAGCCGCCGGTACCATATTCGGCAAGATTGCGACCGGTTGTTTCATCCATTGGCTTGCGCATGATCACCCAAGGTTCAAATTGAGAACGAGGCATCACGCTTACATCCGGATATTCAGACTCAAATCCCTTTGGACGATCGCCCCCTCTCATGGTCTGGACCAATCGCACGAGCTGTCCTCGCGGTTCCAACCCGGCGGATTCCAAGGCCCCCGCTACAAGATGGCTCACAAGCGGATTTGTTGCCACGACGATGTTTGCGCCGGGGACAAGTACACGCAAAGCCTGTTCTCCGAACCTTCCGAAGAACTCGACTATCTTCTCTCGGTCAGCGTTCGTCAAAGTCGTAAATCGAGGCAGGGGGCTTCTTTTCGCGCCATCAAAGGATGGCGGAATCCGCCATACGCCTCCCTGCCCCTTGCGCAGTTTTGAAACTTGGCTCTTTTTGTACTCAACCAGTCCGTAAGGGGGATCTGTCACGATGGCCTGTATGGAAGATTCCTCAAGAGAAGCCATCACTGCGAATGCATCGCCCTGTATGAGAGTCGCCTTACCATATTCGAACCTAGACGTCGACTGACGGCTCATGGCATATAAGCCACGAGATACACGAACGATACCGCTGTCTGGCTTCTTGGCCTGCAATCGCAGTGACGAACGGATGCTGGACGATTCAAATGTTTCATTGAAAGAGTCCGCGATTCGGCACTCTATCTCAGTGACCGTCAAGGGAGCCTCCGATTGCGCCAATATGTTCGTAATGGCATCCCGAACCTGTCCAGGCTTCCGCACTTTTACCTCCTTGACGACGTCTAGACGTCATTATAGCACCAAAAGACGTCACATGATTGGCAAAATACGGCTAGTCTTCCCCTCTTGGCTGAGCCTTAAGTTCGAATGGCATCCCGTTTTCGCGTACTACGGCTTTGAGGAAGATGGTGACGGCTCCGGTCATGTTCAGCCCCAATGGCTCCAGCACCTTCATGGCCTGGTCCTTGAGTTCGGGGTCGAGGCGCATGGTCGTGGTGGGCGTGTTCGCCATGCCGTTCCCTGCAATATCGGATATGTACAGTGTACTTGCAATCTATGCCGCCATGCCCCAATACTCCATGTACGGCGGCATGATGCCGTTCCAGTCGCGGGTCACACCGGGGCATGGTTGCGCGTCCACCTGCCTGATGATGCTATCGTTTCGGTCGTCACGGAACGAGCGTCGCCACAGGAACCACGTCAGATAGGATTGCAGATGCTTCGTGGACACGCCCTTGAATCCGTGAAGGAACCCGTCGAGGTTCGAGTGGAGCGTGTTGATCCGGTTGATGCGATGTGACTTCGCGTCCACTTGCTCGAACACGGTGCCCAACGCCTCCAATGCTCCCGGATAGGCCGCCGCGGTGTCCGCCATGACGTGCGCTCCGTGCAGTATCCGGCCGTCCAACGCCTCGATTGCGCGTTGTTTGGAGATGACGCCGCGCCCGCTCAGTATGGCGAACGCCGTATCGGAATCGCTCACGCCGGTCATGATGCAGATCTGCTCCCTGCCAAGCCCGCGCTTGTGCAGGGAGGCTCCGCGATGGCGAGCGGTACGCGGCATGACGAACTTGCCCTTGGTGTGGTTGCCCTTGAAGCTCTCGCGCAGATACGTCTCGTCCAACTGGACGGATACGCCCGCACCGGCCACGAACTTCGGCAGATACCGTTCGAGGCATTTCAACAGACGGCGGCGCATGAGCCACGCGGTACGCAACGACACCTCGCAACGCGACGCGCAAGTACGCAATGCGAGACAATCCACGAAGCATTCCACGTACATCATCCACTTGGCGACCGGCAGCTTCGACCGACCGATCAGGGTATCCCGCGTCTTGGAGAACGTGCGCCGGCAGTCTCTGCACTGCCAACGCTGGGAGCCGTCCGGATTATGCCCCTTCCTTACGATGCCGATGGAACCGCAGCGCGGACATGCTAAGACATCGTCACGGCTGGCGATGGTCTCGTAGGCATCCTCGTAGATGACCTCACGTAATTCGCGCACCGCGCTCTCACGCTCGACCGGATTCATGCCCTTGAGCTGAATGCGTACCTCGTCCGCTAGCCTCATCGCCACCACCTCCAATACTGTAACCTCAGTGTAACTACAGTACTGGACGTAGAACCTATGTCAAAGCTGGTTTAACAGAGCCAAAGGAAAACCCATTCAAGCCAACGGCAGGAGGGGAACCGCCCCTGCTCATCGGCCGAGGCAAAGTTATCCGCGATTTCGAGAAAGGTCTCGATAACGGAGTCGGTGCCCCAGGGCGCATTATGCTCGTCACCGGCGCTCGTGGAACCGGAAAAACCGTGATGCTCACTGTGTTCGGAGACCGGGCCAAAGCGCGCAGATGGGATGTCATCGAAGAAACGGCCTCTGCCGGACTATGCGAACGCCTTGTTGATGCCTTACGAACCGGGCGAGGGGCCCTTGACCACCTCACTATCCGACCATCGTTGACTTTTGCTGGAGCGGGCATCGGCCTCGGAGAAGCCGAACTATCCCCGAAGCGTATGCCCGAAACGTTGAGAAGTGCCATTGCCGGACGGTTGGATGCGCTTGAGAAGCGCCATGCTGGGTTGCTTATCACCATTGATGAGACTCAAGCGGCTGAGCGATCCGACATGATTGCCATCGCCACTGCCATACAGCATCAAATCAGGGAACGACGCAATATCGCCATCGTGTTCGCCGGTCTCCCACAGATGATTTCTGATTTGTTCAATGACGAAGTCATCACGTTCCTACGTCGCGCGAAAACGAACATACTCACAGATATTCCTCTTGATGAAGTGCGCGATGCTTTCGCCACAACATTCCGCGCCTCCGGCATGTCCATCACCGACGCTCAATTAAGCACTGCAGCCAATGTGACAGCCGGATACCCCTATATGATTCAACTGGTTGGCTACCATATCTGGGATGCCGCAGACATGCGGGACTCGGATACCATCATCGACGCTGATGTTACGGCAGGTATCGAGGAAGCACGTATTGACCTTGATAACGCCGTGTGCATCCCGGAGTTGCAAGGCTTATCCAAAAACGACCGTGAGTATCTCGAAGCCATGGCAGCGTCAGATGGTCCCTCTCCCACCGTGAATGTTGCACAGCGCATGGGCAAAACGCCTAACTATGCCGCCACCTACCGCAAACGCCTCCTTGACGCCTTCGTTATCCGCGAAACAGAACGAGGCGAAGTCGATTTTGCCGTGCCCTTCCTGCGCGAATACTTGCGTCGGAATCAGTAATCGGCACAATGCACAGTATCGATATATTCCGTTCCATATAATGACTTTTCGCATTCAGATACACAATGGACGGCCTGTTGAGTAGCACTCAGCAGGCCGTCCATTCTATTTAGCTATTCAGTTATCGGAGACACACCTCAGGCCTTGACCGGAGCGTCAGCGGGAGCCGATGCCGCCGCGGCCAGTTTGCGGCGCTTGAGGTACTTCATGATGGTCAGGACCATGCCGCGGAAGCCCCACTCGCCACGCAGGACAGTGTTGAGCAGTCCGGAGTGGGAACCGCCCCACTCCATACCGATGTAGTTGAAGGCGCTCATCACGGCACCCGCGCCGCCCTGCTTGACGCTCATCTCGAAGGGCTTCAGGTAGATCTCGCGAATCGACTGCTCGTTGGCCCAGGTGGCGAGCTCGCTCAGTCGGTTGGTCTCCTGGTCGTTCAGCGCGAAGTGCTTCATGAAGGCGTACACGCCCTTGGCCTGAGCGCCAGCGACCTGCTGGGAGGCCATCACGCCGAACAGGTAGCCGTCTTCGGAGAAGTATTCGAAGGTACGACCGGCGAAGTCGCGGCATTCGAATCTGATATCGTTATCGATTCGATCAGCGGCTCACGATACTGCCCTTGCATCGCTGTGCCACTGTTGAATGTGCCCGGCTGGCTCACCTTTGGGTCACCGCCGACACATCCTTGATGCCGATGGTTATAGAGTCGCAAATTCACGACTGGCGCACCTGCCCACGCACCTATCCTGTCATTTCGAGCGCATAATTTGCTACCACATCCGGTCAGGGCAATCGACCTTAATGGCGTAAACGGCACTTCTCAATACGTAAACGGCATTTATTCTTGGCTCCCCTCTCAGAGAGGGGAGCCAAGAAATATCAAGCTCGGCCTCCCAGGAGAGAGCCAGAATAATGCACCAGCAAGGCATTAGGATGGAGGGCATGAGCGATTTGAACGCGTTGAATCTTGAGCCCGGCGAAGTGGTTGGTGGGTATACGCTGATCTCCCGGCTCGGCTCAGGAGCTATGGGGTCGGTGTGGCGGGTGCGCGACGACGGCGGCACCACCTATGCCATGAAGATTCTGCGCGACTCCCTGACCGACGAGTCAGTGGCAGGCTCCGGCTCTGCGTCCACGGCCCTGCACGACCCCGACCTCAAGCCCGATGTCACGCCGCGCGAGCGCCTGCGGCGCGAGGCCATGGCCTTGAAGAAGATCAATCATCCGGGTGTGTGCGGCATCGTGGATATGGAACTCGACGATACGTTGGCGTTCATCGTCACTGAACTCATCGAGGGCAAGAATCTTAAGGATGATGTGGCCGCCAATGGCCGGTATGTGGGCGACGATCTGGAACGCTTGGCCCGCAAGCTCATCGAAGCCACCAAAGCCGTACATGCGGCCGGCATCGTCCATCGCGACATCAAACCCACCAATGTGATGGTGTCGGCCGCCGGACCGGTATTGGTCGATTTCGGTATCGCGATGGGCGAGGGCGAAAGTCACGTGACCCGCACCGGCCTAGTGATGGGTACACCCGGATTCATCGCACCCGAGATTATTGACGGTGCCGAATCCGACGACGCCACCGATTGGTGGTCGGTGGCGTCCGTGCTCGCTTTTGCCGCAACCGGCGCGCCTGTGTTCGGCACCAAGCCGATGATGGCGGTACTTGAGCGCGAGGCCTCGGGCAACGCGAATCTTTCCGGACTACCGGCCGGCACATTGGCTGCCTTCCGTTCTGCACTGGACCCGGATCGCAGGGATCGTTGCACGCCGGATCAATTGCTGAATGCCATCGCCTTGGATGCGTTGAATCCCAACGCTTGGCAGGGCGAGCAGGCGGGACCGTTCGCCGCGGGAGCCGTGGCTGGACAACCGGCTGCGATCGTTGCCGAAGCCGCGGAGGCGATGCCCCCTTTTGGCGCGGCCGGCGGCGTTGACCGCAATAATCCCCGAACCATCTGGCGCGCGGCCGAGGAAGCCGCTGAGGCTCCCACCATGGCCGTGTTCTCCGGCAATAAGGGCGATAACGGCGATGGCGAAACCGCCGTATTCTCGCCGGCTGGCGCCGCTACCGCCACGCTGCCCTTAGCCGATATGCCGCCACGTCCGCCGGCCGGTGCGGAGCAGGCCACGCAACTGTTGCCCGACGCTGCTGCCGATTTCACCGACGACGCCGGCACGCAGGTACTCACCGGCGCGACCACACCGATGCCGGACCAAACCACGCCGCTGGCCGAGCGCACCACCGTACTCCCCACGCCGCAGCCGTCATCATTCCCCCCGTCCGGCACCGCCCAGAGCAGCTGGGATCCCGCAAGCAACCAGCCCACAGCGGTGGACCCCGCCATTCGCCCGGCATTGCAGCGCATCATCGACCAAACCGCCCAAGCGGCCCCCACCGAAACCATGGTCCAAAATCCTCCCATGCCCAATCCGGTGGACGTGAAGCGAGGGGAATATCTGCAGCGCGGCACCCTGCCATTGATCCTGCTGGCGGCGCCGCTGGCGGCACTGGCGGCAAATGCTCCGCTCGTGGCCATCATCGCGGCCACCGCGTTGTTGTGGCTACTGCTCACCCTGGCCTATAACACCGAACCCCAGCTTGAGCGCGAGGGCAAACGCGGCGGCGAGCGCAAAAACTCCGATTCGTGGATTCGCGTGGCGACTTTTCCCTGGCATCTGGTCAAAGCCCTGCTGCTGGCCATTCCCCGCATACTGCTGCTAGTCATCATCTATATGTCGGGAACCGCCGTGGCCACCGCGGCTCTGGCACTGCCCGTTCACACCATCTCCTGGTATTTCACCGCGGATTGGGGTATTCCGGTGCCGTTGCTCAATGATGTGCCGTTCTCCGCTTCCGGGCTGGCGCTGGGCGGTTTCATGGCCATCGGCTGGCTGGTCACTGTGTTCGCCCCACAGTCGATGATGATTCGGCTGGGGGGCGGCGTACTGCGCGGGCTCAAACACAGTCGCCCGGCGGGCGCGCCATCCACCGAAGTGGGTGGGGCTCCACCTGCTCCAGTGGCACCGGCGCCCAAGGGCGGCGGGCGCGGCACCGTGCTGTTCACCATATGGGCCATCATCACCGTGGCCTTGTGCGCGATGCCGATTCTGGGCATGCCGATCAACTGGATGCCGTTCGCCTAGAGCGGGGCGGAATCTCACACATCAGCCATCCGCACACATGGCCGTTGTGTATCCGATACGTTCGTTCCGTCACACTTTTTACAGGGAATTCACCTCAGATCAGCTCTGGGCGCAGTCCTCCTCAGGCCCGGTCATTATGATGGGGCCCAAACATTGAAGCGATTGCAAGGGGATAGCTATGTCAGATCCGAAGCGTCAGGCCAAGCGTGCCACACGCGCTGAGCGCCGAGCGGCCGAGGAGGCCGCCCAGCAGGCACGGGCCGAGCAGGCGGCTAAGGAACGTAAGCAGCAGACCATCATCGGCTGCATTGTGGTGGCCATTATTGTGGTGCTGGTGGCCATCGCTGGATTCGCCGTATACAAGGCTATGCGGCCGTCCAACACCAGCAGCAGTAGCCAGCAAAGCAACATGACCGTGGACGAGGCCTATAGCAAGCTCAAGAAAGTCAGTACCCAGCCGGCTAACGCCGACGACAAGGCCGGCTTCGTAATCTCCAACAAAGGGTATGGCCAGAAAGCCGAGGGGGCTCCCACCGTATCCATCTACATGGAACCGCTGTGCCCCGGCTGCGCCTCGGTGAACCGCCAACTCGACCCGACGCTCGTCAAGCTGATGAACGCAGGCCAGCTCAACATCGATTTGCACTTCCTCAATTTCCAGAACAACAAGAGCTCCGACAACTACTCCAACCGCGTGTTCAACGGTGCCATCTACATTGCCGAGCATGATGACGATCCCGACCACCTCATGAGCTACCTCTCCAACATCTACGCTGAGGATTTCCAGCCGGGCGAATTGTCCAATTACGAGCCGGTAAGCAACGCCAAGCTGGAGAAGCAGGCCGTCAAGGCCGGCGTGAGCGAGGATGTGGCCGCCGCGGCGTTCAGCGGCAAGAACGAATACCTCGACTGGCTCACCGCCTCCAACAACTACACGATCCTGCGCCCCGAACTGTTCAACAGCTCCGGCGCCTTCTCCTCCCCCACACTCACCATCAACGGCGAATACTGGGATCTGAAGCAGCTCACGCTGGCGGACACGAATATGGTGGACGGCTTCCTCAAGTCCATTGGGCTGGATGCTGACCAGGTAGGCGTGGAAGGCAAAATGCCATCCATCGGTGCCAGCGGAAAGCCGATTTCGGTCGCCTCCTGATGCTGCGTGGCCGAATAAGTTGACACCGCGACATATGCAATACCGCCTGCGGCTCGGCTTAAATTGACCACTCGGGAAGTACCGGTATACTAGTCATTTGTTCGCAACGATTTACGCGTTAAGAACAATCGCCTCTTTAGCTCAGATGGCCAGAGCGGCCGCCTTGTAAGCGGCAGGTCGTCGGTTCGATCCCGACAAGAGGCTCGTCGCGCAGAAAAAATGGCGTATTATGTGATACGTAGACTTTTCTACGCATATAATTCTTACCTTGGGTAAGTACTCCAGGAGCCTTCCCCCAATTATGGGCTTCCTGGAATGAGGGCGGAGCGTCCCCCAACCAGCTCCGCGCCTTCAAGGGGGCGGGAACATCCCCTTCTCTCCCGCCCCCCTTTTCTTTTCTTTTTTTGAGCTCAGAACAATCTGACGAGCAGGAATGGTGACGGTGGCCGGTGAAACCGCAGTACGGGCCGGAACAACCGTTACGATGGGTGGCGTAATCGTTCACCCAGCAGGAAGAGTATGGCAATGGCACGGCGTTGGACCCCGCAGCGGTTTGTTACACTGCGTCGCATCCGCGTAATCGCCTGTATCGCGGCGACCAGTATCGCGCTGGCTGGATCATTCGCGTTCACCGCGCGTAAATCCGTGGCCCTGAACATCAACGGGCAAACCACCCAAGTCACCACATATGCGATGACGGCCACCCGTCTTCTGGAGGAACAAGGGGTGGATATCAAGACCCACGATATCGTCACTACCTCGTCCGGCGACCAGCTCGCCAATCATGCCGTGGTCACCGTACAGTCCGCCTACCAGACCACTATCAACATCGACGGCACGTCCGTTCCCTTCTGGACCGTGGCCACCAGTGCCGACCAGCTACTGGGATTTTTCGAGGAAAACCAGAACAACGCCGCGAAGATCACCGTCGACATCAAGAACGTGTACAACCAGCTCACCGGCGGCCTGGTGATCAACCAGTCCGGGCCGGTCACCGTCATCGCCGACGGCAAAAGCTCGGTGGCCCCCAATGGCAAGCTGCCGGCCGCCTCCATCCTCGATTCCAAGGGCATCGTGCTCAACAAGGAGGATCGCGTCAACGTTGAGAAAGACGGCGACGAGACCATTCTGCGCGTACGCCGCGTGACCCACGGCGAGGAGACGCGCACGTCCGTGATTCCGTTCTCCACCCAGACCATCATCGACCCGAATCTGGCTGAAGGGCAAGCCGATGTGCGCCAGCAGGGCGTCAACGGCGAGAAGACGCAGGTGTACGACGTCACCTATGTGGATGGCGTGGCCGAATCGGAGACGCTGAAATCGGAGACCGTCACCTCGATGGCCATCGACCAGATCATCGCCGTAGGCGCCGCCAAGTCTGATACCAATAAAGGTTCCGATAAGAAATCCGACTCCGCCGATAACGGCAAGGCCGATTCCGGTTCCAACAATCAGCACGAGTCGTCCAACGACAATGCCGGCAACACCGGCGGCAACAACTCCGGCAACACCGGCAATTCCGGTAACACTGGCAACACCGGCAATTCCGGTAACACTGGCAACACCGGTAACACCGGCAACTCCGGCAACACCGGTAACACCGGCGGCGGTACGAACAACAATTCCGGCTCTTCTGGCTCCGATTCAGGAACAACCACCACGCCTTCCGGTCGACTCTGGCATGCGACCGTAGCCCAGGCTCAGGCCTATGCCGCCGGTGCCGCCGCGCAGCGCGGGTGGACGGGCAACGACTGGGATTGTCTGGTCAAACTATGGACCCGCGAGTCCAGTTGGCTGTGGTATGCCGAAAACGCGAGCTCCGGTGCCTACGGCATTCCTCAGTCGCTACCAGCAGACAAAATGGCTGCGTTCGGTGCCAATTACCGTGACGATGCCGCCGTACAGATCGATTGGGGTCTGTGGTACATCGCACAAGCCTACGGCAGCCCGTCCAAGGCATGGCAACATTCCGAACAAGTCGGTTGGTACTGATCGGTTACGAAGCCCACAAGGAACACACGCTTATGAACGACACCATTCCCGCCACCGGTCACCTGTTAGGTGCCGCCGATATCCGTCGTATCGCGGCCGATGCCGGCATCAGCCCCACCAAGAAATTCGGGCAGAACTTCGTCATCGACCCCGGCACGGTCCGTCGTATCGTACGCGAGGCGGGAGTGACCGCTGCCGATCATGTCATGGAAGTCGGCCCCGGCCTGGGATCGTTGACGCTGGCGATTCTGGAAACCGGCGCCACCATGACCGCAGTCGAAATCGATCCGCCGTTGGCCGAACGACTGCCGGGCACAGTCGCCGAATTCATGCCCGAAGCCACGTCACGACTCACCGTCGTCAATCGGGATGCCTTAACCGTCACCCCGGAGAACGTGCCTGATTTCAGCGATGACGCATCGTTTACGCTGGTCGCCAATCTGCCGTACAACGTGGCCACGCCGATTCTGCTCACGCTGTTGGAGCGTTTCGACAACCTCGGCTCGTTCTTGGTGATGGTGCAGAAAGAGGTGGCCGATAGACTCGCCGCCAAGCCCGGTTCCAAGATCTACGGCACGCCGAGCGTGAAGCTCGCCTGGTATGGCACCGCCGAACGGGTGGGCACCATCGGCCGCAATGTGTTCTGGCCGGCTCCCAATGTGGATTCCGCGCTCGTCAGATTCACCCGGTATCAGGCCGATGACCCGGCTGCCCCGGGAACTGCGAACAGCACAGACGACGGCACACAACGGGAACTCGTATTTCGTCTGGTCGATGCGGCATTCGGTCAGCGTCGCAAGACCCTGCACGCGGCATTGAAGACCATTGCGCCCTCCGAGGCATTCTCCATCGCCGGCATCGATCCGACCCGTCGAGGAGAGACGCTCACCATCGCCGAATTCACCGCTCTGGCCAAGGCCATCGAATCATGTGGAGATGGAGATGATGCACAATGAGTCCGGTAACCTCACATCCACGCCCAGCCGCTGCCCGACATCAGTTCGATGAGCTCTCCCCCATCACCATTACGGTGGATTGCCCGGCTAAAACCAATCTCACCTTGGAAGTGGGGCCTGCTCACGACGAGTGGGGCGGACGCCACGAACTGGACACCATCTACTGTGCAATCGGTGTATACGACACCGTCACCGCAACCGCCAAGCAACCCGGAGCGGGATTCTCTCTGGAGCTCGAAGGCGCTTATTTGGGCGACTTGGCCTCCTCACGCAGCGACATGCGCCGCAACCATGCGGTACTGGCCCTCTTCGCCATGGCCCAGGCGGCCGAGCGCGAGCCGGATGTGGCGTTGACCATTACCAAGCGCATTCCCGTGGGTGCCGGACTAGGCGGCGGTTCAGCCGACGCCGCGGCGACCATGCTGGCGGTCAATCGTCTCTGGGATCTGAACTGGCCTATAGAGCGCCTGCGCACCATTGCCGCCACGTTGGGCGCGGATATGCCGTTCTGCCTGACCGGTGGCCTTGCATACGGCACCGGTTTCGGTGAACGCATCACGGATATCACCCCCGGCAGCCGCGATGAGCTGGCGCTGATAGAACAGGGATTCAGCGGCGAAGTATTGGTCGGCGCATACCAGTCGCAACTCAGCACTCCTGAGGTCTACCACACCTTTGACATCGTGGGAGCCGCAGAAGGCGACCGCAATCATCTGCAGGCTGCGGCAATCAGCCTGCATCCCCGCAGCGGGCAGGCCATCGACGCCGCCACGCAGGCGGGTGCCAGCCATGCATTCGTCTCCGGATCCGGCCCCTCAGTGGTCGCTTTCGCCGCCGACGAGGCAGCGGCACAACGCATTATCGAGGTGTGGCGCGATACAGCTGTGGTCGATCGTATTATTCGAGCCAAATCTCCCGAACACCCCAATATCAGCGTCAGACAGTGACGCTAAGGTAGCAACCAGCCACCCGACCCATGAAAGAAGTCCACCGATGACGTATCAGGTTGATGAACGTGAAGCCCGCAAGGCGTACGTGCGCCGCCGCCAGACCATCGTCTTTTCCATCAGCGGCGCGGTATTGGCAGTAGTGCTGGTCATAGCCCTACTGTTCAATTTCCACGTTTTCGGCCTCGGCGAAGTGGAGACTCCGGCCAGCCAGCCGAATTACGGCAACGCGGCGCCGTGCGCGGTCAAGGACAGCAGCGGCAAAGCGCAATACGTGTCCAACGCTTCGGTCGGCATTCGCGTGATGAACGGCACCTCTCACGGCCAATTCGCCAAGGCCGTGGGTGAAGCTTTGGCCAATCGTGGATTCAGCGTGCAGAAAATCGATAACTATTCCAGCACCGACGTTGAACGCACCACCATCTACTTCGGCAAGAACGCCATTAATCAGGCGTATACGCTGATCGGCAATTTCACCGACGCCACCATGATCATGACGGCTCGCGAGGATCAGCTCATCGATGTGGTCATCGGCGCCACGTTCAACGATCTGCAGGACACCAACTCCTCCCCGCAATCCGGTAAGACCATCACCAATATCGAGGGTTGCAAGGCCGCCGATAGCATGACCAAGCTGCCCGCCGACACCAAACACGACGCATACACGGCGCAGTAAGGCGCATACAGCTTCATCTTCGCGAAAAACCGTACGCTGACACGTATTCAGCGTACGGTTTTTTGGTATCGGACTAGTATCGGACTACTGAATCTCGGCGTACCAGCGCTTGAGTTCTTCGACGGCCACATCGTGGTCCACCGGACCGTTATCCAAGCGGTATTCCAGCATGTGCTTGTAGGCGCGGCCGATCATCGGGCCGGGCTCCAAGCCCAGCAACTCCATAATTTCGTTGCCGTCCAGATCCGGGCGGATCGCGTCGAAGTCCTCTTTCTTCTTGAGTTCGCGGACGCGCTCCTCCATCTCATCCATGGCCTGGGAGAAGATCATCGCCTTGCGTTTGTTTTGTGTGGTGGCATCCGCACGCGTGAGCCTGTTCAGCCGCTCATAGAGGTGCCCGGCATCCTTGACATACCGGCGTACGGCCGAATCGGTCCACGGCTCGTCCACATAGCCGTGGAAGCGCAGGTGCATATTCACCAGTTCCGAGACGTCCTCGACCAGATGGTGGTCAAAACGCAGCGCCTTCAAACGCTTGCGGGTCATTTTGGCACCCACCGCGTCATGGTGGTGGAAGCTCACCTTGCCGCCCGGCTCGAACCGGCGGGTCTTCGGCTTGCCGATATCGTGCATCACGGCGGCCAAGCGCAGCGTCAGGTCGGGGGCGGGCACCGGGCCGTCCGGGCCGGTTTCCAGGGCGATAGCACGTTCGAGCACAATCATCGTGTGCTCGAAGACGTCCTTGTGGCGGTGGTGTTCGTCGATCTGCAATTGCAGGGCCGGAATTTCCGGGAAGACGATGTCCGCAAGACCGGATTCGACCAACGCCTCAAGGCCGGCGCGCGGACGGTCGGAGAGCAGCAGTTTGGTCAGTTCGTCGCGCACACGCTCGGCGGATACGATGTCGATGCGGTCGCGCATCGAGGTAATCGCCTCGGCCGCGTCCGGCGCGATACGGAAGCCCAGCTGGGCCACGAATCGCACGGCGCGCATCATACGCAACGGATCGTCGTCAAAGGACTGTCGCGGATCCACCGGCGTGCGCAACACGCCCTTGGACAGATCACTGGCACCACCGAACGGGTCCACGAATTGCAGGTCGGGCACGCGCAGAGCCATCGCGTTGACGGTGAAGTCGCGGCGGGACAGGTCGCCCTCAAGCGTGTCGCCATAATTGACCTCGGGCTTACGCGAGTCCGGATCGTACGTGTCAGAGCGATAGGTGGTGACCTCCACCTTGACCTCGGTGCCGTCCGGGCGGCGGCGCATGGCACCCAGCGTGCCGAACTTGCGCCCCATGTCCCAGAAGCCGTCATGCCCCCACCGGCGCAGTATCGGCTCGAACTGCTCAGGCCGTGCGGATGAGCAGAAGTCCAAATCGTGGCTCTTTCTATGGAGCAGCAAATCCCTGACCGGGCCGCCGACCAATGCCAGCTCGTAACCCTGTTCGGCGAACAGTCGACCAAGTTCGATGGCTTCAGGCCATACTTCGAAATCCAATGGGCACCTTCCCGCGTGCGACGTTTTTCTGCCCTACCAGCATACCGTTACCCCACCTGCACACGGGGTTGAGTAAGGTGGAGAATATGATTACGCCCGCCGACCTTGCCCGCATGCTGGGGCAAACACCAGATTCGGCGGATAGCCATACCCAAGACCACCTGCTGTATACGTCCGAAACTCCGCATCATTCCGCCGATTCGGGCGATTCTTCCGATGTCGGCGGCACCGCGAGCCACTCCACCAATCAGGCCGTTCATCAAGACGAAGTAGACGCAGTACCGACTGCGCAACATTCCGGTGTGCCTGGCACACCCGCAACGCCCGCCACACCCGAACCATCCGAATCCGAAATATCGGACGCCGCCAGCGACATGCCCGCACCGAAGCCGATGATGCCCACACCGGCCACCGTCTTCGGCATGCATGCCACCGTCACCATCGCCACTACCAGCGGCACTATCGAGGGGCAGGCTGATGGTATCGCCGGCGAGGCCGGTGCCGAGACGATTGCCGAGGTCGAGCCGATTATCGCCACGGCACAAACGTCCGTAACCATCGTCACGAACGATCCCGCGGCGACCGCTCACGCGGCCGTAGATGCTGCCGTTGCGGTCGCCAAGGCCGCCGCCGCGCACACCACAGCGATACCGACTCCGCGCGACGTGCTGATGCCGCCTGCGGCACGTACCGCACCGGCCGCAACGCCGGTCACCATGCCGGTCTCAGCGCCGTCTGCAGCACCAGTGAGGCCCGCAACGTCAGCGCATCCCACGCCGGCCACGGTCTTCGGCCGGCACCCGTCCGGAGATGTTGCCTCGCCGGAACCGGCAGTGCCGGTAGAACCGGTGACGCCATCCGGCCCGACTCCGGCCATGATGCCGCAACGCCGTACGTCGGACGGTCCGACCACATTCGCTTCACTGGATGCCCAGGAACTGCCGGTCGTACGCGAATATTCGGCAGGCGGTCTGATTTTCGATGACCAGAACCGCGTGGCCATTATCGCCCGTCATTCCCGCTCCGGCCATCTCGAATGGTGCTTGCCGAAGGGGCATATCGAAAAAGGCGAGACCCCGCAGCAGACCGCTGTGCGCGAAGTGCATGAAGAGACCGGCATCCTGGGCGAGGTGATCGATTCCATCGCCACCATCGACTACTGGTTCACCGGTACCACGCAGCGCGTGCACAAGCTGGTCCATCACTTCGCGCTCAAACAGACCGGCGGTGAACTGACGGTGGAAGGAGACCCGGATCATGAGGCGGAAGACGCCATCTGGGTGCGTTTTGAAGATTTGGATGACGTGTTGAGCTATCCCAACGAACGCAAAATCGCGTGGCTCTACGCCAGGAAGAAGAACAGGCAGGCAAACGAGTGAACCTACCCGGAGTCTTACGACATTGCACACGTCTGGCACACGCACTGGCGGCTGGCGTCGCCGTTGTGGCGATGCTGGCCGCTCCATTGACCGTCTACGCGAACGATACGACGGACACGACTGATTCATCCGATACGACGGACGCAACGGGCAATCAGACCGAGAATCAGCCCAAGCAGAGCATTGCCATCACGCAAAGCACCCCCATCGTCACCTCCAAATCGGGCTATCGTGTCACCGCGGTCATCAGCAATACGGACAGCACGGCCACGTCAAGCGGCACACTGCACCTGACCACCAATGCGTTGTTCACCTTTGTCTCGCGCACCGATATTCAGAATTGGGCCGAGAACAACGCCCCCATCCCAACCCCCAACGAGTTGGGTTCCGTTGACGTGCCATCGATTCCCGCCGGCGGCACTGCCACCGTCACCATCGAGGTGAACGCCAATCAGCAGACCCTTGCCTCCATAGGGAGTTGGGGACCGAAACCGCTGATGCTGTCGTATATCGTTGGCAATCAGATACTCGCCGATTTGCCGAGTTTTCTGACCCGATCTTCGGATGGGCTCAACACCGCGACAACACCGGCCATGAACCTGACCGTGGCCATGCCCTACACCGCCAGCGGCTGGCAGGTCGATAATAAGGCCATCAGCAATCGCATTGCCGAAACCACCACTTCCTCGACATCAACATCGTCCAAGTCCAACAGCACGGACAAGGCCGACAAGTCCGATAACGCCGACGCCAGCAACGCGGCCAAAGCCACTGATACGCAAGCCATATCCTTATCCGAACAGGATGCCGATACCGCGCGATCCCTTGGGCAGACATTCGCCAAGCACCGCTCGCTGCAAGTGATCGCGGATCCTCTGTATTGGCGTCAGTCCGCAGTGCAACCGTCCATTGCCGGCATCATGCAGCCCGCCGACTTCGACATCACCGCCTATACCGCACTGGACGATACCGCGGCCTACGAAAAGGCCGGCATCACCACTGAGCAGTGGAACGCCAAGCAGGCGGCCGCATGGTATGCCGACGGAGGCGACTCCGAAACACCCTCCGCGTACGCATGGCAGGGCAACAACTGTTGGACGTTGGATGCGCTGACCGCAGCACGCGAGCAGGGCTATGACACGGTGATTGCCGATGCCTCTTTCGATGCCGACCAGACTGAAGCCGTACACACAGGCACCTACGTGGTGCATACGCCTGCCGGCGATGTCACCGTGCTGAAGGAGCAATCGACCTTGGGCACGCTGGCCAAGGGCCAAGCCACCAGCACGGACGCGCAGGCCGAGTCCAGCGATGCCGGTCGGTTGGCCCGACTGATCGCTCAGAGCGCGTTCTACCAGATGGAACAGCCCTATACATCCCGATACCTGCTTATGACGTTCTCCCGCACCACGGAGGCCAGCTGGATCGATCAGGTGATGAGCGCCTTCGAGCAGGCGTCTTGGTTGAATCTGACGGACCTGAAGACCATGGCCAAGGCCGATCCGTACAATGTCAGCGATTCGGTCAATCCCGACAAGGCCGATGATGCCAACACCGCCAATACCCGGTCGGCATTGAGACAGTTGGCCGACAGCCGGCATGACATCATGCGCATGGCCACCTCCATATTGAGGAACGAGATTGATTCCGACGAGGTCTCGTCGTTGGACCCGCAGGCCCTGGCCCGGCAGGACGCCAATGACACCGCCTCGCATAGCAACGATCCGACGCAATGGATTGGCTCTTTACTGGTGCTGCATGACGATATGGCGCTGCGGTCCATGTCTGGCTCCCCCCAGCCGACAGCCACGCGAAAAGCCATGGTCAAAGCCGCGAAAACACTGGCCAGCGATCTTCTGAACGGCGTACGCATCAACCCATCGGAATCGGTATCCGTGTTCAGCGAATCCGCGAAAATGCCAATCACCGTCAGCAATGACCTTCCCTACGCCGTCAGCGTGCAGGTCAACTCACTGACTGACTCCATGCAGATCGTCACCTCGCGAACCGCTGACATCGATATTCCCTCGCATAGCGACGCTCAGGTGACCTTCACCATCCGCGTTTCCACTTCCGGCTCATCGACGGCCCATGTGTCGTTGACCGACCGGGAAGGCAACAGCTTCGGCAACACGCAGGACACCGCGATCACCAGTGTGATGCGCATCAGTGATGCCAGCGGCTTCATTATCATCGGCTTCGCCGTGCTACTGGGCATTATCGGCCTGTGGCGGCAGTTCCATCGGAAGAAGGACCCCGACGAATGAGTTCAAGCGTAGGTCGTAATTCCCTGATCATGGCCACGGGAACCGCTGCTTCCCGTGTGACCGGTCAGCTCCGCACGATTCTTCTCGCTGCGGCCATCGGCACCACCGGATTGGCGGCCAACGCCTATCAGGCCGGTTCCATGATTCCCCAATCCGTGTTCACGCTGGTGTCCGGCGGCATCTTCAACGCCGTGCTGGTGCCCCAGATCGTGCGCACGTTGAAAGAAAAAGACGCCCAAGAACGACTGAATCGCCTGATTACGTTGGCCATCGGCATCCTATTGGCCATGACCGTGGTGATGGCGGCGGCCAGCCCTCTGCTTGCCCGCCTGTACGTGGGTAGCGACGATCACCAGATGATAGCCCTGACCACCTCGTTCACCCTGTGGTGCATGCCTCAGGTGTTCTTCTACGGCCTGTATACGGTATTGGGTCAGATCCTGGCCGCCAAAGACCATTTCCTCACGTATGCGTGGAGCTCAACCGGTGCCAACATTATTAGTTGCGCCGGTTTTACTGGCTTTATTCTGCTGTTCAGCAAGGCCAATGAACAGCCCCTCGAATTCTGGACCGCCGACAAAATCGCGCTTACCGCAGGCACCTGGACTTTGGGCGTGGCCTTCCAAGCGCTGATACTGTTCCTGCCGCTGGCCCGTATCGGGTTCAAGTACAAACCCAGCTTCGGGCTTGGCGGCTTTGGACTCAGGTCTATGGGTCCCGTGGCGTTAGGCTCTTTGGGCGTGGTGATCACCAGTGAGATCTGCGGCATTATCCTTACCCGTATCGCCACATCCGCACCGCAGCGCGCCCACGAACTGACGGGTGCCAGCCTGTTCAGCGTGGCAGGCAACGCGACCTATCAGAATGCGTACACACTGTTCATCCTGCCCTATTCACTCATCGCCGTATCGGTATCCACGGCTATGTTCCCCAAAATCTCCCGTTCCATCGCAGCTGCGAATCTGGATGAGGCACGGCACGACCTGGTCAGCGCACTGAATAATGTGGGCCTGCTCATCATGTTCTTCGCCGCCGCCATGGTCGTGTTCCCCGAACCGATCATCCGTGCATTGCTTCCGTCCGTCTCGATGGACGAGACTATGTTGATCTCCTATGCGCTTATCGCCTTGTCTATGGGCATTCCATTGGGGTCGGCGTTCCTGCTGATCCAGCGCACGTTCTACGCCTTTGAGGACGGCCTTCACCCCTTCCTGTCCGCGGTGATGCAGTATGGATTCACCTCAATATTCATGATCATCGGCATGATGGTACTTCCTCCTGAGCATTGGGTACTCGGCATCGCCTGCTCGGTGACCCTCGGTGGATTACTGGCGTTGCCGCTGACGTTGATGATGTTGCGCCGCAAGTTCGAAGGCAATCTTGGCGGTCGGGAGATCACGAGGACATATGCCAAGGCCATTGTGGCGGCACTGGCTTCCGGAGTTGTGGTCTGGCTGATCAAACGACCGGTAGTCGCACTGCTCGGCGCGGATATTCGACCAGTAGGCGGGCACATGAGCTGGTGGTCTGCGCTGGCCATCTGCGTGGTGCTCACCATTGTGCTGGCCGTAGTATATGTGGCTGTGTTGTGGGTGGTACACACCCCGGAACTCATCAGCGCCTATCACTCGATACTGGCCCGTCTACACAAGACTCCGGCCAGTGAGGACGTTGCTGTGACAGCCCAGCCGGAAAAAAGTCGACGCTACGTAAATCAATCCTGAGACGGAGCCCGTCAAGGATAGCCCCGCACGTAGAATATCTAAGACCAATCTCGAACACCAATCACACGGAGCCGAACGCACTATGAAACCGCAACTCGGAGACACGATTCTCAACCGATACACCTTGGTATCATCGTTGCGTGAGGAGCCTGGCATTCAGGCATGGAAAGCCAACGACCGTGTGCTGGCAAAGGATTGCCAGCTGTTCATCATTACCGATCGCAGCGCTTTCGCCGCAATCGATAAGCTCGCTGGTCGCATCGCCGCCACTCGCCCTGATCGTGTGATTCCCATACTGAAATACCGTATGGAATCCGACGTACTTCTCATTGTCATGCCGGTGGATAGCGGCCAATGCCTGACTGACTACATGGTAGATACCGCCAAGCCGCTCAGCTACAGCGCCATCCGGTCGATTATCGGAGAATGCGCCGACGTGCTGCGCGAGGTCATTGCGGATACTCCCAGCGGCATCGTCATCACAACCGACACCGTTCGAGTGACTACCTCCGGTGTGCAAATTGCCGATGCACCATGTGCCACGATGCTGGCCGATACGTCCGCTACCGATCTGCGTACGGACGGTCCTGAACGGTATGCGATTCGCCAGCTTGCGGCATTACTCTATACCCTGCTGACACGCACGCCAAGCCAAGCGACACCCACATTCAATCTGCGTGCCTTGCCGCAAGACACCCCTGGCGAATTCCGCGTGATTTGCAAGCGTGGATTGGCCTTGAGCGAGCCCGACGATCATACGTTGCCAATGGCTGCCCTTGTAGAACTCGACGCCTTGTTGGGTAATTGGAAGCCGCTCTCTGAACTGAGCGATGCTGATATTGCTTTGCCGAGCGTGGAAAGCGATTGCTCGATTACCAAGGCGATACTGAAGCCTGCCAACGAGACTGATATCGTGCCTATTCCCAGCACGTTGATTAACAGCAGCAGTCTTCCGGAATTGTCTATTACCCCTTCCCTGCCGGTTCAGACGGCCGCCGTCCCCGCTCCGCACGCGATGTCACCGGTTCCTCTGCCTGATGGGTCCAGTACTGCTGACGGTAACCAGTCTCAGTCTGATGCCCGCCGTCTGTTTGACTTCAACCTTTCTGACGCCTGGGAGCACGAAAATCTTTCCGGTGAAGGCACCGGTGACTGGTACAGCGAAATGAATCCGGCCCCCATCGGCGGTCCGGGTGATAATACTCGGTTGACAGTGCCTATTGTTACCGGCGGTATTCCCGATGCCACCGTGGGAGAGACAACCAGTCGTATTCCCGTGTTCGACGCCAGCGGCCGTGCTGTGGCTCCTGGTGAGGAATCGCTGCGTGCCTTGGAAGAGGAGCAGGCCCGCATTGCCGAAGTAAGCGCCATTCCTCCGAGCTTCACACCGAAGGATGTGCCGGATGACGAGGTTGACAGCAAGCTGCCCGATGAACATCTGTTCGGCAAACTGTCGACCAAGGTCGTTGCCATCATTGTGGCTCTGATATTGGTAGTGGCAGCGGCTGTTTGGGCAGTGCATGCGTTCCGATCCTCCGGAGACAATCCTGCCGATGCTTCCAGCAACTCCAGTGAAGGTGACTGGCCTGATATCAATGCTGACGCTGTGCCATTTGGTGGCAGCGAGAACGCGACGAACGGTGGCACCACTGACGATTCTTCAAAATCGAGTGATGCCACTCAGAGCGAATCCAAGGACTCGGCATCAGACAAGTCCAAGAAGTCCGAGACTGCTGATTCGTCGTCCAAGAAGACCAAGGCCAAGAAGTCCGGCGATAAGGATTCCAGCGCTGTTCCGCAACCGAGCCATGAGAACAACACGGCGTTTACGATTTCCAGCGCCAACTTCCTGTCGAATCCTGGCGGCCAATCCGGGTACGCATACTACATGCACCTTGACCAGCCGCAGGATGCGTACCGCATGGTTATCACCATCCGCACATCCGGTGGTAAGGGCTATATTCGCGCAAATACCACTGGGGACCCCACTCAAGGCAAGCAGGTGGCCGAATTCACCTTTGCTGAAGGTGGCACTACTGAGGTGAAGTTCACCAAAGCCGTCAAGACGCAGGATCTGCTGCTGTGGGTGCCATCGGATAGCCTGCCGCAGAACCAGCTGTACATCGAAAAGGTGGAGGTCTTCTAATCGGCATCTATGCCGATAACTGACCCAAGAAGGGGCGGTACCGTTCGCATACATTCGACGGTACCGCCCCTTCTTCGCATCTGGCTGAATGACACGGAATATCGTATGGGGGTGTGACAATGTTTCACGTGAAACATAACGTCATCATTATCGGTTCTGGTCCCGCTGGCTACACGGCCGCCATCTATCTTGGCCGCGCAGGTCTCAATCCTGTTATGGTCACTGGTGCGTTGTCGCCAGGTGGACAGTTGGTCAACACCACTGAGGTGGAGAACTTCCCCGGATTCCCGGAAGGTATTCTTGGCCCGGATCTTATGGATCGCATGAAGGAACAGGCCAAGCGCTTCGGTACAACCTATATCGCAGACGATGTCTCTTCCATCGAGGCGTGTGAGAGTGATTCGGTCAAGCCGACCTATCGTGTAACACTCTCCGATGACTCCCAATTGGAGGCATCGTCGCTTATCATCGCCACAGGGTCGTCATTCCGTAAGCTTGGGGTGCCCGGCGAACAGGAGCTGTCCGGACATGGCGTCTCGTACTGCGCCACCTGCGATGGCTTCTTCTTCAGGAACAAGCCTATCGTGGTCGTAGGCGGTGGCGATTCGGCTTTTGAAGAGGCATTATTCCTGACCCGGTTCGGTTCTTCGGTCACCTTGATTCACCGACGCGATAGCTTCCGCGCCTCGCAGATCATGGTGGACCGAGCCAAAGCCAATCCGACCATCACTCTGATGACCAACACAGTGGTGACCTCCATTACCGGCACCTCCTCCCCCACACAGAACACCGGTGCACCTATTGCCATTCCTGGCTTGACGCTCAAACGACCGGCTGTAGCACCGGCCAGTGTCAGCAGCATCGCCGTACGTAATGTGGTGACCGGAGAAGAAAGCACGCTGGACACCAACGCCGTATTCGTGGCTATCGGTCATACGCCAGCCACTGATTTTGCGGCCGGTGTTGTGGACCGTGACGATGATGGATATGTCGTGGTGCAGGGTGCCAGCACGGTGACCAGTGCGCCAGGCATCTTTGCTGCAGGCGATTGCGTGGATCGTACTTATCGTCAAGCGATCAGCGCAGCGGGCATGGGCTGCCGTGCAGCGCTGGATACGCAGGCCTATCTTACGGACTGATGGTGGCGGACTGATGGTGGCTTGCTGTTCTGGCTGCTGCCTGTGACATAGGAGCAACGCTAGGTCAGTGTTACAGCATGCCGCCCTTGGATAGTACGTATCGGTCAAAGGCATAGAAAGACCCCTCAGGCGGCGGAGAATCACGATGTGTGATTGTCCCTCCAGCCTGAGGGGTTTTCTATTGCGACAGGGGCTACAGCGCGGGCATACGCCCCTGCCAGGAATCACGCAGAGGCTATAACGTCTTGCGCATACAACGCACTGCACAGCAATAATGCCGGCGACAACACGAATGTTCTTATCGTGT
>ERZ857801.1544-NODE-1544-length-23701-cov-4.834644_pt1 | contig 23701 bp, 14 predicted proteins | sample MGYA00519762_ERZ857801 | MGnify/ENA primary metagenome ERZ857801 (study PRJEB31778, sample SAMEA3449368) | human gut metagenome | biome: human gut; feature: human-associated habitat; material: faeces | place: United Kingdom | collected 2010/2012 ...
GCAAATGGCTCTCGGCCGTCAGAATAGGTAAAAAGCGCTGCTCCACATGCGGAACACTGCAGCCACTAACATTCCAAAAGCTATTCAACACATGCGGGAGACGCTTTGGCAAATGGCTCTCGGCCGTCAGAATAGGTAAAAAGCGCTGCTCCACATGCGGAACACTGCAGCCACTAACATTCCAAAAGCTATTCAACACATGCGGGAGACGCTTTGGCAAATGGCTCTCGGCCGTCAGAATAGGTAAAAAGCGCTGCTCCACATGCGGAACGCTGCAGTCACTAACATTCCAAAAGCGATTCAGCACATTTGGGGGTAAATGATAACAAAATTATTGATTGTTATTAAAAGCCACCTCTTTGTTTGTTGTTTAACGTCAGTTGGTTGACTGTTATTTAAAGCCAATATTTAGATTGTTATTTACGTCAACTTTTTGTCGGATTTTTATAGTTGACTTTTTGATTGTTGCTTAGCTTCGGATTTCTTGTTCTTGTGTAATAAAAAAGTGCGACACAAACAAGAGTCGCGTGACGCCTTGTGACACTGAGTGACAGCTCCAGACAGCATGAGACTCTGAAATTTAAAAAAGAGGGATATGCAGGTATTTTTTTAAATTAAAAAAACCGTATACGAAAAGAGAAATGTTAATTTTTCATCCAAGTTGTTAACAAAAGAAAGTGAGCTGGATAGAATAAAAGGAGTGAGAAATTGGGTCTCACTGAAAGAGTTAAAGGAGTATCTTATGTCTAAATATGCGGGAACACAAACAGAAAAAAACCTGCAAGCAGCTTTTGCAGGTGAATCACAAGCAACAAACAAATACAACTATTTTGCAAGCGTCGCAAAAAAGGAAGGTTTTGAGCAGATTGCTGAAATTTTCCGCAAAACCTCAGCTAACGAACAATACCATGCAAAAATGTGGTTTCGCGAGTTAGAAGGAATTGGCTCAACAACCGAAAATCTAACAGCTGCCGCCAATGGCGAAAACTATGAGTGGACCGACATGTATGAAGAATTTGCAAAGACTGCTGAAGAAGAAGGTTTTTCAGAATTAGCAGAAAAATTCCGTCAAGTTGGACAAATTGAAAAACATCACGAGGAACGCTATCGCAAACTCCTTCACAACGTTGAAGCTAAAGAGGTTTTTGAGAAATCAGAAGTTAAAATTTGGGAATGCCGCAACTGCGGTCACATTATCATTGGAACAAAAGCTCCAGATGTGTGCCCTGTTTGCAATCACCCACAATCCTACTTCGAAATTTCAGCTGAAAACTTCTAGTTTTCAGGCTCTGGCTCGTGCCCATCGCGCCAAATAAGAAGTCATTTACTGGCAATGACTCAAGTCTTTGGTCAACGTTGTGGCTGATGAAGCCATGGCACTTGTAGAGAATAGTAAATTTTAAAAAGTAAATTCAACTAGCCACTCTTGTAAATTGTTAAAAGCGAAACGAGAGTGGCTATTTTAATTTCAAACCTTTGCTACCTGATTCATCAAATCGCTGAGTGTTTTTATATCGAATCAAGTTGGTTTTTAATTCCAGACCTTCGTTAATGAAAACCTGTTGAAAAAATAGTTAGTGATTTGTTTAACTAAACATTAAAAGTAAAAGGGCATTTCTTTGCGTCTTTTTTGCACCCTCATCCACGCGTCCGTAACAACCAAAAGCTAATCTCTTTCACAATGAGGGAATAAGCCCAGTGAATGATTTTCTGAGTTAAATGAAAACCTGTTGAGAAAATTAGTTAGTAACTTGTTTATCTAAACATTAAAAATAAAAGCCATTTTTTGCATCTTTATTACATCGCATTCACTCATCATTAACAACCAAAAGCTAATCTTTTTCATAATGAGGGAATAACCCCAATGAATAGTCTTTTTCAGTTAAACCAGATGAAAGGAATGGCATGGACAACTTAACTAAAACACTATTTATCAAAGGTGTTATCGGAGTGATTTTTGCAGTTATTGGCTATATAGGTTTTTTGTTAGTGAAGATTTGGCGGATTTTATGGGTGGAGCAATGCCTGGTATATTGCTCGAATTTTGTCTCCTAGACTTGTTAATTGCACCAAGAGAAACTAAAGAGAAATAGGAAAGGCTGACTAAATTACCCGACCAGTTAACGAATCAATTAAAAAAGATTAGCTTTTAATTGCACTAACTAACCAACTCAACAAAAGTCATGATAACCAGGCTAATAGATTTAGCCTCATTGCAAAAATGACAATGCAAAATGAGGGGTCATTTAATTCCTTGTTGTCTCATTGTGCTAGAGTGAAGTGCGCTAGTTAAACAATTCAAAATAACAGGAGCAATAATGAATAACCTGCATGCACCATTTAAATATGACTTTGTTGGCAGCTTTCTGCGTCCAGCTGAATTAAAAGAAGCACGAGCTAATTTCGAAGAGGGAAAAATTGGTGCCAATGAATTAAAGAACACAGAAGATAAATGCATCACTGAACTAATTTCAAAAATAAAATCCTGCGGCTATCACATTATTACCGATGGTGAATTCCGTCGTGCCACATGGCATCTTGACTTTATGTGGGGATTTGATGGAGTCGATCACAGAAAGACGAAAACTGGCCTACCATTCCATGGCGAAGCTGCGATGATAGACGACACGTTCCTAACTGGCAAAATTGAGCTTAACGGCGAGCATCCTTTCATCGACCACTTTCGCTTTGTAAAGAAATTTGAAGATGAAAACACTGTTGCAAAACAGACAATTCCTTCGCCAGCGCAAACTCTAGCTCAGTTTTGGATGCCATTCTCAAGACCTGCAACACAAGAATTTTACTCAACGGAAGAAGATCTCGAAAACGACATTGCTGATGCATACATCAAGGTATTACATCAATTGTATGACGCGAGTTGTCGCAATGTACAGTTTGACGATTGCACATGGGGCATGATGGCTGACCAAAAAGGTCATGAACTCTATGGAACCACAAAAGTTGGCCTAATTGACGTGCAAAAAGCACATAAAAACATAAACAACAAAGTAATAGCTGGAGTGCCCGATGACATGGTTGTAAATACACACGTTTGTCGTGGAAACTTCCATTCTACATATGCAAACAGTGGAGCATATGATCCCGTCGCCGATATTCTTTTTGGTGAAGAAAACGTTAATGCCTACTACCTTGAATTCGACGACGAGCGCTCCGGCGGGTTTGCACCACTTGCTAAGGTTAGCGATAACAAACAAGTTGTGCTTGGTCTTATTACAACGAAAAGTCCTGAACTTGAAGACAAAGAAACTGTCATCTCAAGAATTCATGAAGCAGAAAAATATATTCCGCTAGACCGACTTTGCTTGAGTCCTCAATGTGGCTTTGCATCATGCGAAATTGGAAACAAGCTGTCCGAAGATGAACAGTGGGCAAAACTTGCACTTGTTAAAGAGATAGCAGAAGAGGTTTGGGGTTAATCCCAAACCTCTTTTTTAAAGCACGCTTTGCAAGAGTTTTAATAGCACTCACATATTTTAAAAACTAAATCTTTAAATGTTTCCTCAAAGCAAAAGCTACCGCAGCAAGAAGAGAAACGTAACCAATAATGGCTGCTGCAGCAACAAGTTGCACAGTGCCATCTCCTGTTTGAGGAATTATTGGTGTTGCTTTCGTAGCTGTTGATTCTTTAGTGCTAGCCATCGATGATGTTGTATTTCCTTGAGTAGCGTCAGGCTCGACAGACGGTTTTTGTTCTAAATCATTGTCAGCGATCGTTAGAGATTCCTCTCCCAGCCCATCGGCACCACCATTTACTCCCTTACCTCCCGTGATAATGCGACCGTTGGCAGGTGTGGTCACAGTAATATCTTTTGTTCCTGCATTTGCTCCATTGATTTTAGTGTTAAAAATTGAGTTAGCGTCTCCGCCAGCAAGAATGAGTTTTGCGGTTGAAAGTTTACCCTTACCTTTAACTGCTTTTGCAGGTGTCCCGCTACCGCCCACTTCATATGTTCCGCCAATTGCTTGCAAAGTTCCTTTCCCATTAATAGTTCCATTTACGAGATTGATTGCACTTTCAGCATTACCAGGGGCTGTTCCTCCATTGCCTCCAGTGATGGAGAGTTTTGAACCTTCGAGAATGTGAGCGATTCCTTTAACCTCAAGACCAATTTGGCTTTGATCTGCCTTAATGCTGTTATTTCCCTCAAAGTTGACTTTCCCATTTACCGAAACAACATGTGCAGGCGCTGGTTGAGTGGGTTTCCTCCCATCTGTTAAAAATTGCGCATGTGAAACGATTTCAGAATCTTTGAGAGTAGAGCCATTGTTTAGCGTAATTGTACTCATGTTTGATGCGCTATTATTCATGGTCAGAGTGCCACCATTAACTTCTACTGGACCATAAACCGCAGAATCAGTGAGCGTTAGCTTACCCCCTTTTTCAACGATAATTTTGACAGAACTGTTCACCTTTATATTTTCAAGAGTCACATCGGTGCCTGCTGGAACTGTGAGAGTGTCTGACGCAAACTCTTCAGTTGCATTTCCGATTTGTCCATAGAGTCCACTTTGATGTGAGCCAAAAATGTGGCGAAGTGTTTTTGGGATTACCGCATTGTCGCTGCGATCAATCTCATATGGCTCCATATCCCACTCACTAATGTTCCCATTAAGTGTCGAAAGCTGCGATTTCAACGTTTCATTGCCGCTGTAGATTCGAAGTTGAACTGTGTTTGTTTTTAAAGTTTGACCTTTAAAATTAACAATTGCTCCAACATCGTAGGTTCCAGCTTCACCTGCTGTTCCACTCAGAGATAATTCAGAACCAGCAGCACTATTAAATATATATGCTGAAAGACCAGAGCCATCTGGTGAAATAAATGGCTTTAGATCAACGTCTTTTCCAGAATCTGACGTTGAAAAATCATAAAAGCCCTGCTGTGTTCCATCTTCTGAAGTGACTACAACCTTTAATTTGCTGTTTGTGGAGTCGGCATAATCGCCCTGTCCACTGCGGACAGCATCAAGCGTGCCTTCGAGAGAGAAGGTGTAACGCTGGCTAACATTCAAAATCACATCAACAGAAGAAGTTTGAGTGCCAGTGCCTGCCTCGTCAGATGCTGTTGCAGTCACAGTCACTTTAACCAAACCAGCTTTTTTAGGCGTGCCTGAAATGGTTAGAGTGTTCTCATTAATTGAAGCGAAAAGTCCGCTCTCAACTTGGTCTAACTGAGCAGTAATTTCTGCTGTATCAGAATTAGTGCCAGAAATCATTAATGGCACATCTTGTTTGTAGGCATAGCCTTTCATTGCATTATCAAAACTTGTTTCGCTAGACGTTAGCTTTAAGTCTTCAAAAGCAGATTCTGCCTTTCCTTCATTTTTAGGCTCTTGAGTTGAACCAGAATAATTAGCTTGTCCGTTGTTCAGAATCGTGCCAGTCGCGAATACGCAATTCTCAAAAGTTGCTCTTCCACCTTTATCAATTTTAATGCGACTTGTAAAAGTGCAGTTTTTAAAAGTGATGTTTGCACCAGCCGGAACTACCAACTTATCGTTTTGAAGTTTCAACGAGAGGCTATTGACTTCAGTTGATGACCCAACCTCAAAAGTTAGCATCTCATTACCACCTGCATATCCAAGCTGTCGGTTATATGGTTTGCCCTCACTTTCCCAAAAATACTGTTGCCATCCAGTCAATTTTTTTACTTGAGCTGGAATTGTGGTTGCCTTTGTTCCTGAATCAGAAACCCCACATGACGAAGTGGTGATTTTTATTATTGAGGCAGTACCAAGTTTATTAGCAATCCAACCATCGAGTGATGGATAATTATCGTCAACAACAAGTTCGCTAGAGGAATTTGTGTCAGCATATGCAGTGACTGGTCCCAAGCATGGAAAGGCTGTGTAAACTATGTTTCCAAGACCTATTAGCGCAACCACAAGAGCTACTCTTGCGAGTTTTCGTTTGACTCTTTTCGGCGAAATTGACATAAAAATAACTCCTTTCGAGTGAATATTCAGTTAGCTTAGTCTAATTACTTTTAGCATATTCTAACCTAATTAGTTCATTTAATTCTTTTACTGTAAAAAAACTTCAACCTAAACTACATGCTCGAAAATTTGCTGTGAGAACTCACAGATGATATTTAGAGGCATAAGCATCAATTAAAGATGACATTGGGCACACGAGAAAACAGAGAAAATTCTCACAAGATATTTATCGTGAGACACATTCCTATAGCCAAAAGACACACTATCCAACAAAGGAACTTTAAAAATCGTTTCTTTAATATTTAATTATTTGGATAGAAGCACCTTGCAAAGCTAGGCTAAAAAATGTAAAGGACTAGATAGACTTAAGAATTGAACTTCTGGGCATTTCTGTGGGAAAATAATGATATCGAACTTATGCTCGTCACTAAAGTCAAAGGAGCTCATTATGACACACCTCCTTTCCAGAAGAACTTTTTTAATGCTCACAAGTGCTTCGATTGCTTCTTTAGCGTTTGGATGCAAAGTTTCCGAAAAATCTGATTCAGAGTGGATGTGGGCGCAAGACGACGAACTGGATGTGCTATCCATGCAAGTTGCTGGCGGAGCAATTGTCGCTATTCCCGGAAACGGATGGAAGCCACAAGATGGATGGATTCAAGTGCAATTATCTGGCGGCTCAGTGCCTGGCAAAGAAATAGAAAAAATCTGGCAAGAAGGAAGCACTCTCGTTGTGAAATTAAAAAGGCCAAACAGCATCGCAGAAACAATGGACATTCGACTTACAGAGTTTAGAGTGAGTGGCGGAGATGTTTTAAACATTGATTCTGTCGAAATAATCGATAAAAACGAGAGAACAAAAGCTGAACTCGGAGTAGACACAGAACCTGACAATCAGCAAAATTCTGATCTGTAAAAGCTCTGAAAAAGAGCAAATAAAACAGCTCTCTCTTTCATTAAACCTCAGAATAAATGCAAGTAGGCTATATTAAATGTGTCATGAAAAACTAATTTAGACACAATAGAAAGCGCCAAATGTCAAACAATAACAGCGATTTCACTCCCCTGCTTTAAACCATTAATTGGGCTTAAAGATTGGAAACTGCTTCAAATTAGCGAAGGCGTTCGACCAGAACTAAACTACATATCAAGTGTTAGACGTGACAGTTTTAAAGATTTTGAAGAAGCCTATCCAAAATATGATGACATGCTTGAGAAGTTTGGAAACATAATTTCACACAAGCGCATGCTTCAAGCTAAAAATGATCTTAAGAATTGGCTTTCCAGCCAGCTGATTGACAACCCAAAAATGGCAGATTTGCCAGCTGAAAAGCCATATATTTTAAAAACGCCTCGTTTTGTTCGCTGGGCATTTATCAGTTGGAACAAAACAGAACAACTCATGTAATCACAATAAAGGCAAACATCAGTTTGATTGTTATCTTTTTTCTACAAGCTTCAAAGCAAACGAAAGACAAATGATTCAAAGCATTTTAAAAACTTAATGTTTCAAAAACACGACGCAAGTCAAGCTTTCTGTAAACTCAAGTTAGCATTGATAAATCACAACTTAAGACTTCTATAAATTCCAGTTTGCACATGCACCTTGCAACTCAAGCATATGGCGATATTTTCCGTTAGGTTTTTCGCGAAGCTCTGCTGGGCTTCCAACTTCAACAACGCGTCCTTTATCCAAAACAACAATCTTGTCAGCATTGTCAACCGTGCGCAGACGATGCGCTATAACAAGAACCGTTTTGTCTTTTAAAAGAACTGACAATGCGCCCTGAACCTGTGTTTCATTCTCGACGTCAAGTGATGCAGTTGCTTCATCTAAAAGAACTATTGGTGCGTTTTTCAAAAGTGCGCGAGCGATTGAGATTCGCTGTCGTTCACCTCCAGAAAGTCTGCTTCCATTTTCGCCAATTAGCGTGTTGTAACCTTCAGGCAAACGATTGACAAACTCATCGCAGTTAGCAGCTTTTGCAGCTTCAAACACTTCAGAATCAGTTGCATCCTTTTTGCCCAAACGAATGTTCTCCAAAACAGTATTGTCAAACAGAACAACGTCTTGAAAAACCTCAGAAAATGCTTGAAGAAGAGTTTCTGGATCAACAGAAGAAACATTGATGCCACCGACCGAAACAGATCCAGAAGTGACATCCCAGAAACGCGAAGCAAGTTTAGCTGCGGTGCTTTTACCAGAACCAGATGCCCCAACTAAAGCTGTGACTTGCCCTTCTTTAGCAGTAAACGAAACATTATTCAAAACGCTTTCATTGTCATTGTAGGAAAAGCTAACGTTTTCAAATACTAGGTCATGACCACTTGGATTAAATTCAGTCGCGCCTTTCTGAGTGGGAGCGTTTTCAATAGCACGCATACGATCTAGACTGTGTGTTAAGTCTATGAGAAGTGCAATTGCTTGTAGTATCACATTAATTGGATCATAAACTCTTGTTACCGCAAGAAGAAAGACGAAAAACGTAAGAAAGTCTGTTTGTCCTGCAACCAAAAGAAGTGTGCCTGTGACAATAACTGAGGCAATTCCTAAACGCAAAAAACCTTGCGCAGAACAAACAGTAATGCCAGCCGCCAACTCAGCACCAATTTTCTCCTTCTCAAATTTCTCAATGCAGTTATTCAAATTGTTTTCAAATGCTGAAATTTTGTTTAGCGACCTGATTTCGCGATGGCACTCAATGAACTCCTGAATGCCCTCGTTAATTGCTAAACTTGCAGCGTTCTTTCTCACTGTATGTTTTTTCTGAATTCGTGATGTCATGAGAAGGGCAATTATAGCAACAGGGATTGGCCAAAGTGCAGCGACGCCAAGACGCCAATCATATGAAAGCATCATTATTGCAAACACAATTGTTGATGCTCCCATGCCAAACATCTGAGGCATAATGTGCGAAAATAACCGTTCATGATCTGAACAATCCTTCATAATCACCCTCGTTAAATCAGCCAAATCGCGATTCCCGAAAAATGAAAGTGGTAGTTTTCGCAAGCGCTCTGCAATGCTGATGCGTTTGCGCGCACTCTCTTGATAGACAACGCTGTAGGTCGCATTATATTGCCACATTTGCGTGACGAAAATCACAATCAAAGCTACAATAATGCCAATTGCATAGGGAAACATCGTTGGCAAACTTGTTTCGGTGTTGCTTAAATGAGCAACAAAGTCTTGCGTAATTAAATAAAGCACTACTATTGGCAACATCAGCATGATGTTCGCGAGTGCACAAAAGCCTGCTCCTCTAAAAAAATCCTTTACACCTTGGTCTGTTAATGCAAATGTGTTTTGAATCTTTTTTAACATGTCTATTCCCTCCCCTCAATCTTCCATGAAGCGCTTTTTTTATAGTCGTACCACATGCGAGCATAGAGACCACCCGCATTTATTAATTCATGATGAGAACCTTTTTCTGCGATTTGACCCCCATCAATCACGAAAGTGGTTTCAACATTTTCAACTGAAGAAAGTCGATGCGCAATCATGAGAACCGTCTTGTTTTTGCACAAAGCACTCAAAGCCTTTTGGATTAGTGCTTCATTCTCGGGATCAGCAAAAGCAGTTGCTTCATCAAGCACAACAATTGGAGAATCCTTCAAAATTGCACGTGCAAGAGCGATTCGCTGACACTCACCACCCGACAAATAAACTCCCTTCGTGCCGACGACCGTGTTAATGCCATCTGGCAATTTTGCGACTATATCTTCACATTGTGCTGCGCACAGCGCCTCTATCACTTCCTCATCGGAAGCCTCAGGTCTTCCAGCTCGGACGTTTTCAGCGATGCTTTGCTTGAAGAGATGATCATTTTGAAAAACGAAAGCAACGGTGTCCATGAGATCAGCACTAGAAATGTGGCGAACATCCACCCCTCCAACAAGAACATTTCCACTGCTAACGTCCCAAAAACGAGGAATCAGCGATGCAATTGTTGTTTTTCCTCCACCAGAAGGACCAACAAGCGCAGCTGTAGTGCCAGCAGTAACACTAAATGACACATTATTTAGCGCAGGTTGAATGGCACCGGGATATGAAAAAACAACGTTTTTAAATTCGATGCTTGAATCTTTAGGATAAAGTGCTTCTGATGCATCGACTTCAGCAAACTGCTCTACTTCCATAATCGAATTCATTCTGCTGAGAGCATCTTCAGCAATCATAATTGCTTCTGCTGAATACATAACTTTAGACATCATTGTTGTAGTGATTCCAGAAAATAATACATAAAACAAAAAGTTCACGAAAAAGGTTGCGAAATCAGTTGTTATGTTAGCTAGAACAATTCCTGCTGGCACTAAAACAGCAAACGTTGAGTTAATTGCAACAAGCTGAATAACTTGCGGTTTTTTGCAAAATTCGGTGTAGCGTGTTGCCATGTCTCGATAATCAATAATCGCTTCGTGAAATGCTCTAAACGAATGAATAGTCTGCTGAAAAACTTTCACAACAGGGACTCCTCGCACATATTCAGTAGCTGCATTGCTCATGCGAAGAAGAGCTGCTTGATAAAGCTCCATAAAATGACGGCCACCCGAATCATTCTCACGACCCATCATCCACCACATTGCCGCAAACGAAACAAAAAGAGGAATTAGACAAAGAAGCCCCATTACCCAATCAAACAAAAAAGCAACAACAACAAAAACGAAAGGAGTTGCAAATGAACCAACAAAATCAGGCAGTTTGTGTGCAATCATATCTTCTGTTTCACCAGCGCATCCATCAATCGTACGACGCATTTCACCTGATGAGTGAGAACAAAAATAGCCCATTGGGATTTTTGAAACGTGGTGAACCATTTTCTTTCGCATGTTGGTTGCTATTCGAAACGCGGCAAGGTGCGTGCTCATTAGTGCAAAGAAATAGACCAAAATGCCAAGTAGCGAAAAGACTACAGCCAATACTGCCCAGTCAGTGGCCGATTGAGCTTGCTCCCAATTGGGATACACAGAAATCAAGTCTCGCACAACAAACCAAATGCAAACAAAAGGCATCATGGAGAGAACTGCATTCAATGCAGACAGAACACATCCAATGTATGCAAACGCTTTGCGCTTTCCTGCATATCCTAAAAGTTCAACAATTGCATTCTTTTTCTTCGTCGAATTAATCTTTGCAACCTTTTTGTTCGTTTTTTGAGTTTCCCGCGCATCCTCACTAATAGAGTGAGTTTCGTTAGAAATTATTTCTTTCATTTTTCTTCCTTGAACAAATTAATTGAACTGTCTTATATCTACACACCAAGCTTTGCGAAATGTTTCGAAAATACTTTAGTGCCAATAAAACCTCCAAGCAATGCACAGGCTATGGTGACAACACCTGTGACGATTCCCATTGGTCCCAAAATGGAATTAACAAGAGTCATTCCATATTCATGGGTGGTTCCAGATGCAACACACATGTCGGCATAGGCATTGCCCATGATTAGAATGAGAGAGATGTGGCCAAACCAAAAACAGAAAGTAAATGCTGCAAATGCAAGTATGAGCCTGGTTTTTGTGCGTTTTTCAGGAGCGCCTGCGATGAGGTCAGCAACAACACCTCCGACGACGATTCCCGCAGGACCTGACCAGAACATGCCCATCAATAGACCTGCTGCGCCAACAATTATTCCCATGATTGAAAGCGCACCACGCTTGGGAACACGATAGGCAAGATACATAAATACTGTTCCTGCAAACAACGCGCCAACTGAATGAGTAAACCAGCTAGTGCTAGCATTCAAGCTTAAAACTACGGAAAATATCATAAAAACTAAAAACAAAAGAACGCCAAACACGGCTATAAAAACAAAATCTTTTGGATTAAGACGGCTTCTGTCTTGCGAGGCCTCACTAATAGTCATTTTTTTCATTACAATCCTTTCTTTAGTTAAATTGGCTAATTTAAAAATCCAAAATTGCGCTTAAGTTTTGGAAGAGTGTCTTCATTAAGCGGAAAAGAATCAGCGATGCGACCATCCTCAAGCAGTGCAATTAAGTCGCATGTTGAGCATAGGAATTCATAGTCGTGAGAAACTATGCAAACACCAACACCCTGTTTTTTCAAGCGCTCAATGCAAGTTTTGATTCGTTGCATGTTTCGATAATCAAGACCACTTGTTGGCTCATCAAGAATCATTGCATCAGCCTGACTCAACATACCTGCAGCGATTGACAAACGCTGTCTTTCACCGCCTGATAAAGACAAAGGATGTCTTTCGGAGAACTTCTCCAAAGCCAAAGTTCTCTTGGTTTCTTCTATGACAGAATCGCAGTTTTTCGATTTGAACTTATGGTATGCACTGCAGGCATCGGCCAGTTCGCCATCGACTGAATTACTGAAGAGTTGATAACCCGGCTCCTGCATTACCAAAAAGACACGGCCAGCACGCTTTGTTGCGCGAACAGGAACATTTTCTAATTCAACAGTGCCTTCTTTTTCTTTGAGAAGCCCAGCTAGACAACGCATTAGCGTTGTTTTACCTGCGCCGTTTCGTCCAATGATTCCCACTACACGTCCGTTAGACAAAAAGAAATCGAGGTTATTCAAAACGCGTGGTTGCTTGCGATATCCAGCTACTAAACCTTTTGCCTGAACGATTGGTGTGTCTTCTTTTGGATAACGCTCGCCTTGCTCTCTATTTGAAAATGTTTCATCAAGCTTGGGTTTGACTGAGCTGTTTTCTAAAGTGCTCTCGCCTTGTTTAGATTCATTTTGACGATTCTGAGCATGGCAACCATAGTAAAAAATGCTTTTGGCTTGTATGCTTCTGTTCAGAGAGTTATTGTCTAGATTGCTTTTTTTTGATTCTCTCTCGCCTGGATCTATAACATCAAACTTACATTCAGACAATCCTTCTCTACATTCAGAAAAATCGTTTCCTGTTGAAACATCCTGTAAACTTCGAGTTTTGAAAGATTCAATTTCTTCAAGAGTGGCTGCACGCAAACCCCATTCAACGCGATTTTTTATTGGAAGTGACAAAAAATCTTCTGCAGAGTAATCAACTTTAACTTCCCCATTTTCCAAAACGATGTAGCGATCAGCTATGCCTTCGAGCCACCACAAGCGATGTTCGGAAATGAGAATAGTTTTGCCCATGCTTTTTAGTTGAGAAACAGTTTTTGCAAGCTTCCTCATCGAACTAACATCTAATGAAGCTGTTGGCTCATCAAGCACAAATATTTCTGGACAGACCGCATAAACCGAGGCAAGGATAACAGATTGTTTTTCTCCTCCTGAAAGGGATTCGGTCTCCTTTTCAAGCAAATTAGAAATGTTGAGTGCAGAAGCCGACTTAGCCACTCTTTCAAGAATTATTTCTCGTTTAAGACCAATATTTTCACAGCCAAATGCGATTTCCGATGTGACATCCAGATTTACAAGCTGGCTTCGAGGATTTTGAAACACAGAACCAACATGAGAAGACAACTCGTCAATTGACCATTGCAAAATTGGTTTTCCTAAAATGCAAGTCGATCCTTCCGTGGTGCCTTCATACATCAAAGGAATCAGACCATTTACCATTCGTGTAAGCGTCGTCTTACCGCAGCCTGATTGTCCTGTTATGACAATGCATTGACCTTGCGGAACCTTTAAGGAAACATTTTTGATCGATGCACAACCAGCATTCTTATAGAAAAATGAACACTCACTAAGCTCAATTGCAATGGGTTTGGTGCTCTCATTTTTATGAACAAGACTCATTACAACAACCCTACCTTCATAAAGATTGAAATAACGAGAAGAGACGCCATGAAGAGTAAACAAGCAATGTCGAAAGCTCGAAGTTTTAACTGATAGTAGGAAGTCCTTTTGACATCTGAGCCTAAACCACGAGCAACGACAGCGTTTCCGAGTTCATCGGCAATTGTGCCAAGCCGAGCAATCACGGGAACAAGAAAATGCTCTGCAGTTTTTGCAGGATGGCAAACGACTGACTTTAGGTTAAAAGCCAAACCACGAGTTTTCATAGCATCGTTTACCGCAGAAAACTCTCGACCTAAAGTGGGTAAAAAACGAAACGCGACACAAATCGCAACAGCATAATTTGGAGGAACTTTGAGTGATTGAAGCGCACATGCCAGTTCGCCCAAACGAGTTGTAGAAAGCATGTTAAAGGCAAACATGAAAGCAGGCAACACATGACGATACATTAAAAACGAAGCAGCAAAGGACGAAAGTAGCGTGTTGTTAGTCATTAAAAGGAGTTGTGTCAGAAACGCAAAGATTAAATAGAAAACTAACCAATAAATAGTTGCGCGAAATATACCACTGCAAATCATTATCGTAACTGTTAAACCTAGCACGCTAATTTCAGTAAAAATGCTTTGTGAAATGACCATGAGAATGTTGATGCCTATCAAGATAGCAAGAGAAACACGTGTATCGAGACGTCGTTGTAATGTAGTTTCGCAAGAAACAGATTGTGCGCTTGCAATAACTCTTGTTTGTTGTTGTGTACCTGCAAAAACATTCATTTAGTGTTAATCTTTCTCTAATTTTTGTTAGCATTGGCTAACTACATTAAACTAGAATAAATGTAGAGAAAAGAAAGATGAGTAGATTTGAAAAATGACAAATCCTGCCGAAAAAAATGCAAATAACACCGAAAAAGAGAAATCAATGTGTAACAAAAATCGCAACTCATCTCTTTATGAAATGTTTGTAACCCAGCTAACAAAGATGCATGCAATTCGCTCAGATTTTGCGTTAGAACAAGGAATTGGTCGTAAAGAATATGTCAGAGACGTTGGCGAAACATGGTTTCTTAATCCGAAATATGGCAAAGGATTTTATTGGTTTTATTGTTTGGATAACGATACGATAGTCGTCTCAATGGATTTAGTTTTTTTCCAAGACATGGAAGAACAAATTGACACCGTGGCCTATCTTACAGTAGGGCTTTTTGAGAGAGAAATGCCACAATTCTGTTCGGCGGAATGTGCTAAGTCAAATTGCAAACTCATGGGATTTGATTGGGGCGGAGGCCTTTATCACACATCGCTCGGTGCGAACAAAAGACTTTCATCATCATCGATCACTGTTTCCCCCAAGGCAATTGCGCTTTGGGCCGCACAATTGGGTTGTGACAAAGATTTTTTAAAAGACAAAATTGGGAATTTAACTAATTCTGAAGGTGTGCCTGGACTTCCCACGGCACTTCGTGGATTAAACATTGCTCACCCATTAGAATCAGTGGCAGATGTCTACTATAGAGCAAAAGTTTTGGAGTGCCTGGCACTTTTAATGAGCAGCGAGAGACAACAAAGCACCACAAGAGACACAACTCAGATAAATGATCGCCACTGTGTTAATTGTCTATGCGACTACATTAAAAATAACATTGCAGAAAATCTCACCACCAGAAACTTAAGCGAAATCGCACACGTGAGCGAGGGAAAACTCATTAAGGCATTTCGCAATGTGAAAGGCACAACTCCACAAGATTTTGTGAGGGCAGAAAGGCTTGAACATGCAAAAACTCTTTTACTAGAAGGAAGACATCAAATTAGTGAAGTCGCAAAAAAATCGGGGTATGAAAACCAAGGCGCATTTTCCGATGCCTTTAAAAGAACCTATGGCACAACACCAAGTGTTTATCGCAAGAAGGGTGGCATGTAGAATCTGTACTGATTAATCTTTGCAGAAAAAAGAAAGGATAGGTTCATTTCTTTAGACTTTCTTTATTTGTTTAAATAAAGTAATTGCTGCTCGTCTCATATTTATTCTTTCGATTGAAGGTGTCAGTGAATGACGTATTCCAACTTGTTTATGTTATTTCTTGGTAATGTTGCATTTTTGAGCAGCAACGATCGATGCGAGAAGTGCTGCAAGTGCCAGCATAGAGAATAACGTCAAGAGAATAGCGCTTCCATCGCCAGTTGATGGGATGACCAAATCAACGTTTCCATTGTTGCTTGAATTTGAATTAGTTTTAACGTTGTCGTTGCCTGTTGCATTGTGATCTTTGCCAGGCTCATCGCCACCACCACTGGCGTCAGTTCCAGGATTACCTGGGTTGGCTTTAGGAACTTTTTTGAACTGCGCTATGTAGACTTCATCTCCAGCAACATCTATGATTTCCTTGTGCCATGAATCAAAAATGTAGTCGTATTCATCATCAGAAGGCTTTGATGGGGTTGGAACCTTTATTTGGTCAACTTTTGTACCAATAGTGTAGAAATCTTCAAGGTATACCAAGCTCCCATCTTCGTTTACAAACGTGACTTTTGCTAGAGATGGTTTGGCAGCAGCAATCAAGTAGAACTTGCCATCGGCCGAAATGTTAGCGTAATCGGTGAACTCAACGCGCTGGTCTTTTATTTGTGCGGAATAACGCAGAGTTTCTTCATCAACGTACCAGCCGTCAATCTTTTTGTTTGTTACTACATCGGGTTTGCCGAGATAGAGTTCATCCATGTCTATTGCAGCGCCCAGCTTTGCAGGTGAGCCATTCAAATAAACATCAGATGCCGCCTTGTCAGCGCTGTTATTGCACAGTTTGGTGTTCGTGATGGTTGTTCCAGCACCTTCACCAGAGTTCGAATCCGCAGCGAAACCTCCACCATAGTTTGTGGCTTTATTCCCTGTGATAATGCACCCATCAATACTCATGCCGGTAAAGTTGCCATATGATGAAACACCGCCGCCCATAGCTGCACTGTTTTCAGTAATAGTACAGGTGCTAATTTCGGCTACAGCAGGTGATTTCAACATAACTGCAAGCACTCCTGCGCCATAGCCTTCTTCAGGGTTTGCCGTGTTGTTAGTTAAAGTGGTGTTCTGAAGGAACAAGCCCGGTTTTTCGGCAGCACCCACATTCGGGGTGTCGGCGCACAATCCATATGCCGCGGCATAAAAATAGGCAGAAGTAAGAACACCAGCACCATCGTATGCTTCGTTTCCGCTGATGGTGCCGCCAAGAATTTGTGCAGAACTCTTAAGGTTGCCCCATCCACCATTGACGATTTCGTCAATTGATGCAATAACCGCAACGCCACCGCCCATTTCATTGGCTTTGTTGTTTGAGATAGTTCCACCATTCATAACAAACGAAGATCCACCTGAAACATAGACTCCACCACCTGCAGAAGTGATAATGCGAGAGTCCAAACCATAATCAGAAGCTTTGAAAGCTGACGTTGCAAAACAATTCTTTATAGCGCCTGCTTCCATGGTGAACGAGCCACCGTAAATCACCGCAACGCCACCACCATAACACATTGATCCACCGGTGATGCCGCAGTTCTCAATGGTGCCACCAAACATGTGAAAGGTGCCACCTTGCACGGTCACGCCACCTCCGAAATAGTTATCTCCCTTGCGGTCAGCAATAGTCACTCCAGGATACATGTTGCATGTGCCTTGAATGTACAACAGACCAGGCACGTCGTTGCTCAGCGCGTTTCCACCGCTGATTTTCAGCATATCGCTGCCATCTGCCTCGCCTAGGTTCAATTGTGCGCCAGACTGAACTGAAAGAGAAATGTACTGGCCAAGCGTCATGGTGTGACCATTACCAAGAATGGTAGTTGGGCACGTGTTCGAGAAAGTGACGCCGACGTTTTCCAGATTGTCAGTTAGCTTGATTACATATTCGCCGCTGGTCGCTGCGTTTACAGTTGTTACCGCATTATCAAATTCAGCTGTGCTTCCGACTTCAATGATAGTCTGTTCCGATGCGAACGCTGCAGCAGGAGCTATTCCAATGCACATAACCAGCGCTGCAAAGAACATCGTCAGCTTGTTTGAATTTTTCATCTATTTTGCTCCCAACCTCATTAAACGGAGCAAAACCCAAAGAATGAATCGCCCACATTTTCAACTTTTAATGCAAATGCTTAATGATTCTACCAAAACGAAGCAAGATATGAACCAATCAGAGAAAACCGCAAAAAACTAGAGCAGACAAGATGCAAGTCTCGTTCTCATCGCCGGTTACTGGAATAACGTTGGCCTCAGCTGAATAAGAAAACATTAGAGTCGCTCGTGATAGTTTGAGGCTGAACGTTAGTGGAATTTTTCTCGACATTATCGTTTTCGGGCTCTGAATCATCGGCGTCGATCACCATAGCCCCTGAAGTAATTCGCCGCTATGCGGATGCCTTTCACTGTGATGACAAGAAACTACGCCGTGTCATCGGACAGCTCACCACGTCGGACGGCGTGCCTAGCTTGCTCTCGGCGCATCGAGGACTAGACATCACCTACCCCGCCCATCGGTCGCCGATCCGTATTATCATGCCAAGGTGATTGAATGCTTCGCGCTGCTAGCAAGCAGCATTTTGCACGCGTTTTGAAGCTGAAATCACCTGGAAATAAATTCGAAAACGAAAGGCCGAGCCTGGACTGTTTCCAGACTCGACCATTTTCATCAAGCAACCTTATTACTGTATTACACTACAGCAAACGGAGCGCAACAAGCGTGATTCGCTAGTTCATCTTCTTGCGACGCAGCGCAATTGCAGCAATACCAGCAGCCGCAACGGCAATCACAGCAATTGCACCACCGACAAGAGCGAGGTTGTCACCCGTCTTAACGGCAACCGTCTTTGCTTCGCTTGACGCCTTGTCGCCGTTGTTGTTAACGGTGTTGACGTTTACGTTCGCATTGGCAGAGGAGCTATCGCCGTTGCCTCCGTTGTTGCCGTTGTCGCCAGCACCAGGCTTAACGGTAGCGGGGGCCGCCTTCCAGCCGGCATAAAGAGTGAACTCAGACTGCGTGCCGTCTACAGCAGCATCGAAGTCATAAGTCTTGGTGCAGTCCTCGTCAGCGAACCATCCAGAGAAGGTATAGCCTTCCTTGGTAGGATCTGCTGGCTTTACTACTTTGCCACCAACAGTAACAAGCTGAGAGTCAACTGCCGTACCCTGGTTGGAATCGAAGTTAACGGTAACCTTCAATACCACAGGAGCCTGAGCGCCCGATTCCTTAGCATAGTCACTTGCAGCCTGAGCATCGATGAAGTAGACAACCGTTCCGTCCGTATTGGTTACAGAATAGGTCGCATCGCCCTTCACGGCTTCCTCGTTACCGACAGCATATTTACCGTCGCTGAACAGCACGGCCAAGCCGCGCTTGAGGTGTTGAGCAACCTCTTTGTCGGTGAATCGGCCGCCACTAACTTCAATATTGCCAAGAACAAGACTGCCGTTAAATTCACCCTCGGAAACGGTGACCGTGTTATTGGCATTATCAAAAGGCGACTCCTGCTTCGTCGAGGAATCCCAGCTGTAGGCCTTAAGTGCCGCATTGCCATCCTTCGTCGTGAAGGTGCCGCCTGTAATAGCTACCTGGTCGAGGCCCTTGTAGCCGGGGCGGTTAACGATGGAAATCGCCGCGCCGTCCTGGATGGCGCCGTCGCCCTCAGTCTTTGCAACTGGGTCGCCCGACACATTAATCGTGCTGCCCACATTGATGTTCAGGCTGCCCGAGCATACCTGAACGCCCATCGTCTTCGCGTTGATAGTGGAGTTGTCGATAGTCAGCTTTCCGCTGCTGGGGAAGTAAATGCCGAAGCCGTTGGGAACATTGAGCGTGCTGTCCTTCAGAGTAACGGCGTCGTTGGTGTTGTTGCCGTTCGTCTCGATGCCGCTCGTGGCGGTAGTCGTTGCCTCAACGCCCTCGAACGTAAGGGTGGAGTTGTCGTACGTGATGGTGCCGCCCATAGCAGAAGGAATCAGGCCGATGAGCTGTGAGCTCACGACCTTGCCGTTTTTTACCGTAAGTGATGCGTTGGAGTAATTGATCTCGAACGCTGCAGAGTTCGCGTCGGTTCCCGTGCACGTCCAGGTGTGGCCGTTCAGGTCAACCACGCGGGCAACAGATCCAGAGCTAAAGGTGCTGCCCGTGGTGTAGTCGCGCAGCAAGGTGATGGCTTCACCGCTTGCAGTCTGGGCCTTGAATGCTTCGTCCATGGTGTAGTAGCTATTTTCGCCAACCTGCGCAAGGTAAGCTTTTGCCACGCCGTACGTGCCGTCGGCATTTTGGGTAGCAGAGGAGCTTTCAACCAGGTAGCGGGAAGGATCGCTGCTGAACGTACCGCTTGTAACCTCAATCGTCGCCTTTGTGGGGTCGTTGGAAGTGGCACCCGTGCTGTAGTCAACCGTGTTCAGCGTGCCATTGACGGTGCCGCCCGTGATGGACACCTTCGCCGTCTTGCCTTCGGCGCCGTCGTAAGTCACCGACTCAACGTTACCGTTGACGGTGCCGCCGCTGATCGTCAGATCGCTGTTGTGACCGCCGCCGTACGTCCAGGCCGCCACTGCGCCGTTGACCGTGCCACCCTTGACGGTAGCTCTGTGCCAGTTCTCAATGGCGTAGCTGTTAGCGGAATTCAGCGTACCGCCGTTCAGGAACAAATCACCGCGATCGACCTTGATCACGATGAAGTTATTCTGGGTAAAGTTGCCGCCCTTGATATTCAGGCCGGGGTACTTGGCGATGCTGTCATCGCCCACGCGCACCAAAGACGCGCCCTTCCCGCTCGTGGTGCCGCTGTTGTTGGTGACGTTGCCGCTCTCGAAGGTAAGCCAGCCCTTTCCCTGAATGTCGATGACATAGTGGGAGCTGACGCCGGAGTTCTCCGCGGTATCCTCACGCATGATGGTACCGGTCTTGGTCTCGCTGCTGTCCGTGACGGTAACGCGAGCCGTGACCGTCAGCGCTGGCTTAGCTTTGACCGTGCCTCCGTTAAGGGTGTGGCCGTTCAGATCGAGCGTGACATTGTTCGTGGAGATTGTTACGTTCTCCTTCGTATCGGCCAGCAGCTTCACCGTTGCGTTGCGCGGCGCAGCGTCAATTGCTGCCTGCAGGCTGGGATAGCTCACACCCTTAACTTCTGCAACCACTGCCGTAGTACCTTCCACGCCAGTTTCGGCTGCAAGGGCTGCTACTTCATTAGCTCCTTTGCCGGTCGTCGCATTGGCCGCTTCACCCGTCGATTCAGACTGCGTGGCAAGCGTGTCGCCTGAGCTTGCGCCCGTATCGGCGCCTTCCGATTCAGAAGACTGAATCAACTCGGTCGGGGATGACGAAACCCCCAGTGCAGCAGCGTCATCAGCCGCGAATGCTACGGTTGGCAACATCATAGGACACATCGCAACACCCATCAGGACCGAAATGAATTTGTTTTTAGTACTTATCTTCATTTCTTCCGCATCTTCCTTTCTGTTTTCTTTGCTTCCAATAATTGCTTTGTACGTTCATTCCCGTCGTTATAGCTATTGGCGAGAAATGGTTTACTAAACAAAAAAATTACAAACAGCCGCACCGCGTTCAAGCAACACCAATATCGAAATACACCGACAGCAGAAGCCAAGCCATAGCGCTCATTTCACAAATGTCACACAGCTTCTTCGCTCAACGCAACCCGATTTACTTACCCGATTCACATCCTAAAAGCAAAAAGGGTACCCTCACTGTTTTGACGGTACCCTACTGTTAACATGGTCCAAACCAAGGCGTAGTACGCTACTGGCGATATAGATAGCTTCACTGTACTTCGAAACACCAGACTCTCCCTTTTTCAATTCAGCCACACTATCACCCCCGGTTCACCAACACTCAAACGAAATAAATCGCCTCAATAATAGCAGATAAATCGATGGTTTGGGTTTAAATCTTTAAATCAAACACTATTCGTCTTCGCCGTGCAACGCAACAAGCGAACGAGTGACAAGCGCGTCCATTTCGATACCCAGAAGCGCCATGAGATTACCTTACAAGTCAGCAATCACCCGCACGACCTTTTAAACAAGTTACCATGGTTAATTTGAAGAAATCGACAAAGCCCGACAACCTTTTTTCCTTTTTTAAGTGCCAGCAGACTGCCACTCGCAAGGGGAGGTTCGTCCAACAATCCAACCCTCCCCTTGCGCACCTCAAATTCACTCCTAGCTTCGACGGCGTCGAATTACAACCAAAAAAGCAATCAGAGAACCACAACCAAGGGCCAGCAACACAGCAATCAGGAGCTGACTCTTCTTATCAGCAAGCAGTGAACTTCGTTCTTGTGCGTTTTTAGTTTCGTCCTTTTCACTCGAATCAGACAAAGACAAATCGCCATTCTCACTCAACTCACCCAAACTTTCCTGCCCAGATGATTTGCCTAATGTGCTGCAAGATTTTTCATTCTTCAACAAATCGGAACTTACATTCTGGTCTCCGTTTGAAGCCCCCGGGCCACCAGACTCGCCAGAAAAGTTGGAGTCGCTTGGATTTGTGGAGTCATCAGGATTATCTGGTTTGCCAGGATTATTCGGTCCATCAGGATTATTGGGGCCCGCAGGATCTACAGGGTCTTTGGCCTTCACTGTGAGAGTTCCAGGCTCAACAGTTACCGCAAAATTCGAATTGGATGTGTTAGCGCCAATCTCATATTCTCCCGCAGGTGATGTAGCGTCTGCCAAACACGAATAACTCACAGCAACACCCTCCGTCGAAGCGGGGCTAATCAAGCTCGACGTAAACGCCGGGTTTTCCTCCCCTTCGAAACGTTCGGCATCGTCAACAATAACGAGCAATGGAGCAGGAGAAACGTTAACGGTTAGCTCGACATCTTTTGCTGCTGAGTAATTCCTGCTCGCTGCCGCATGCGCCACCACACGCACCTTACCTGCAGAAACGATGCTTGCATAGCTACCCTGAATCGAAATAGGACTCGGTGAGTCATCCTCATTTGGAATAACCTCATAGCTGACAGGCGTCTTGGCCGTGTTCTCAAACACAATGCCCGCATTGCCATAAATAGCCTCATAGTCAGTCTTTCCTTCGATCACCTGCTCAGCAGGAGAAATGGTGTAGGTAGCCGTCTGAGAACCCACCATATTCGGGTTCACTAGCTTTGCTTCTGCTGCATAGCTTCCCGCATCAGTGGGAGCCTTGCTGGTCGGGCCATATTCAGTGCCATTCGCACGGCAGCTTTAAGAAGATTGCCTCGTCGCTGGTCGAATACCTGGATGAATGAAAACTGTAGGCTAGCTCAAGGGTCCATTCCGTTTCACAATAATGGTCCCATAGCTTCCCTGGGTCCATAGAATGACAACAAATCAAAATACCTGTTCAAAGGCATAAAAATACCCCGGAAACTTACGCTTCCGGGGTGGAATCATTCTCGTGTTTTGCAAGTGGCTTGATTCGCTATGACCCTCAATGGAACTTTATGAGCAATGGTGAATCGTTGCAGGTGGCTTTGCAAAATTAGCCTAGGGTCACTCCCACTCTTTCACGCTCGTTTGTTGTTGTACCATTCCAGTCAACTCCAGTTGGGCCCTCGGCTTTAGGTGTCTTGGCGTCAAATCCTGCCGCGTGACTTCGCGTGGGTGCTTGGGGCAAAACGTAGGACAACGCAGAAAACTTTTCGACCACCGAAGGCCCGCAGTTTCATTTTTGTCCCGGGGACAAAAAACAGGCAGGATTACAGGTTTCAGGCATCCTAGCTGAGGGCATGAATTCGCCATTTCAGCCCCTCTTCACCCATTCCGAGGAAGGAATCATGGCTAGCGGCTTTATCCCTGCGCGTTTCCGCAGGTCAGAAGTCGTATGCTGTGACCATGACTGGAAGAATCGTTGCTGGGGGCTTGGTATTGAATTAAGGTGCGCCTTATTTCAGATATTCCTCAAAGAACGCTTTCAACTTCTCAAACGGAATGACGTCCATCTGATCATAGAGGTCGGTATGGCTGGAACCAGGGATAATGAGCAATTCCTTGTTGTCCCCCGTCAGCTTGCCGTACGCGGTT
>ERZ857801.1552-NODE-1552-length-23530-cov-5.282812_pt1 | contig 23530 bp, 19 predicted proteins | sample MGYA00519762_ERZ857801 | MGnify/ENA primary metagenome ERZ857801 (study PRJEB31778, sample SAMEA3449368) | human gut metagenome | biome: human gut; feature: human-associated habitat; material: faeces | place: United Kingdom | collected 2010/2012 ...
CGCTTTTGCAGGACAACGGTCCGATTGATATGATGCTTTCGCTTTTGGGTATTCATTCAACCTACATCGGCAACACGGGTGCGGTAATTCTCGGAATGGTGTATGAATATCTTCCGTTTATGGTTCTGCCGATTTACACCGTTATGAGCAAAATCGACAACGGTCTTATTGAGGCGGCGCAGGATCTCGGTTCAAACAACTTTACCGTATTCAGAAAGGTTGTCGCACCGCTCAGCGTTCCCGGAATTATTTCGGGTGTGACAATGGTATTTGTTCCGAGTGCAAGCACATTCCTGGTTGCACAGTATCTCGGCGGTCCGGACGACATTATGATTGGTGATGTCATTGAAAAAATATTCTGGACAGACCAAAACACGGGTTCGGCAATTTCATTGATATTAATGATTTTTATTTTCGTATTCCTGATAATCATGAACTTGTTCGGTGATGAGGAGGCGATTGCATAATGAAAAAGAAAACAGGTATTCTTTCAAAAATTTACATTGCAATCCTGCTTATTTTCCTTTATTCGCCCATTGCCGTACTTATCTTCTATTCCTTCAACAACGGCAAAACTACCGTCTGGAAAGGATTTACATTCAAATGGTATGTACAGCTTTTTCGTGACGACAATATTATGAACGCATTGTGGAACACTGTTATTATTGCCGTTCTTGCTTCTGTTTTTGCAACAATCCTCGGAACTGCCGCCGCAATCGGCATCAGCAATTTCAAGGGCAAAAAAAGAATGCTTATTCAGAATGCGTCAAACATTCCGATCATCAGTCCTGACATAGTAATGGGTGTTTCTCTCATGCTTTTGTTTACGACTCTCGGAGTTATATTTAACTTTGAAATGGGATTTTTTACGGTTTTAATTTCGCACATATGCTTTTGTGTTCCGTTTGTTGTGCTTAATGTTATGCCGAGAATCAAACGAATGGATCAGAGCATTTACGATGCCGCCCTTGACCTTGGCTGTAACCAATGGCAGGCATTTTACAAGGTAATTATTCACGAGCTTATGCCTGGTATTTTCTCGGGTCTGCTCATGAGTTTTACATATTCTCTTGACGATTTCATCATAACATATTTCACAAGAGGTGCAAAATTCCAGAACCTCTCTATTGAAATTTACTCTATGACTCACAGGAGAATTTCACCGAAAATCAACGCTCTTTCCGCACTGCTTTTCCTTGCTGTACTCATTGTTATGGTTATTATTAATCTGCGTGACAGACACGAAGAAAAGGTGCAGAAAAAGAGAACTTGATTTTAAAAATTTTATTAAAGGGAGATTGAGAAATGAAAAGAATCATCAGCATTGTCCTTGCATCTGCAATGACGGCAACATGTGCGGCTTGCCTTTCAGGCTGCGGCGGAGGTGCTTCGGCTGACTCAGCTGACGCAGGAGAAGTTAATGTTTACAACTGGGGCGAGTACATTTCAAACGGCGAAGATGACTCACTCGACATTATCGAGGAGTTTGAAAAACGCACCAACATCAAGGTAAACTACACAACCTATGAAACCAACGAAGAGCTTTACAATATGCTGAAAAACAGTAATGTAAGCTATGATGTTGTCATTCCGTCCGAATATATGATCAGCAGAATGATTGATGAGGATATGCTGTTGGAGCTTAACTTTGACAATATTCCTAACTACGACAATCTTATGGATCGTTTCAAAAAGCTTGCCTGCGATCCCGAAGGTAAATATACCGTATGCTACAGCTGGGGCGTAACCGGTATGGTTTATGACAAAACAAAGGTTAAGACAAAGCCCGATTCATGGGACGCACTTTGGAACAAAGACCTTTCCGGTCAGATTCTTATGTTCAACAACAGCCGTGACGCAATGGCGATTGCAATGCAGCTTGAAGGCATTAATCCTGCTAACTGCACCAAGGCAGATGTTGACAAAGCCGCCGCTAAACTTAAAGAGCAGAAGCCTCTCCTTAAAAAATATGTCATGGATCAGGTATTTACTGAAATGGAAAACAGCCAGTCGGCAATTGCTCCGTACTACGCAGGCGACATTATGACAATGATTGATAACAACGAGGATCTTGACTACGCAATGCCAAAGGACGGCTCAAACCTTTTCTATGACGCAATGTGTATTCCGAAATGCAGTAAGAACAAGGAAAATGCTGAGAAGTTCATCAACTTTATGCAGGATCCTGAAATTGCCGCCGCAAACTTTGAATATCTCAACTATGCAACACCCAATCAGGTTGCATATGACGATTACATTGATGAAGACGCAAAGAAAAACGAATTCATCTTCCCGAGTGACGAGTATCTTGACAAATGCTATGTATTTTCAAATGTTTCCGATGAGGTTTATTCCTATATGCAGGAACAGTTTGTAAAAATCCAGGCAGACTGATAAGCAATAAAATTAATCCCGAGCAAAGCTTTTAAAGGCTCTGTTCGGGATTTTAATTTTGGTAAATTTTTAAAATTAATCATCCCCTCGTTTTATACAGCCTTTAAATTTTATGTTATCTTAAAAGTATTATTCCTTATTTTAAAGGGTTTCCGTGACAGGTTGTCATATTCGCTCTGCGAACACTCAAAATACACAGAATTAACGGGGATTCGCTCAATCTTACAAATAGATTTCAATTGCCTTGTTTTGATTGACAAATTAGGAAAAAGTAATATAATATATACTGTTAAAGAGTGCATAATACATTTTTCGATTTTATTCACTTGCAGGCGGGCGCCTGTGCATCACAAAAGAGATAGGATGGTATAATAATTGTTTACAATTTTAAAAGAACATCGTGGCTTTGGAAAGCAGATTTTGCTCCTTGCCAAAAACGAACTTATTAAAACTTACAAAGGCGCCGTAATCGGTCCTCTTTGGGCTGTTGTTAAGCCTGCGTTTACAATTTTTGTTTACTGGTTCGCTTTTTCCTGCGGTATCAAACAGCTTAAAACACTTCACCTTGACATCGGCGGAGCACAGCCTTTTTCCATTGACTTCTTTACTTTTATGTTCATCGGTATCATTCCGTGGTTCTTTATTCAGGACAGCATAACGCAGGGTGCAAAGGAACTAAGAATCAACCGTCAATTTATTACAAAGGTTAAGTTCCCCGTTTCAACAATCCTTACTTATACAGAGGTTTCAAGGCTTTTTGTTCACCTGATTCTTATGGCATTTATGTACGCATATGTACTTTTCACAATCGGACCGAGCTGGTACAATCTGCAATTTTTCCTGTACTGTCCGTTGATGTTTATCTTCTTCCTTGCGCTCACATGGTCAACAGCCCCGATGTCTGCGTTCAGTAAGGACTTTGAAAGCCTGATTGTTTCCGTTATGTCAGGTATTTTCTGGTTATCTGGTATTATGTACAACTCCTACGGCTTTGATTCGCCGTTTCTCAACAAGCTTATGCTTATCAATCCGATTAACTTTTTCGTAAACGGCTACCGCAACTGTTTTCTCTACAACAGACCGTTCTATGCAAACAAAACGGAATGTCTTGTGTTTGCAATTGAATTTGTTGTAATTTTCGTCCTTGGTATTTTCAACTACAACAGACTCAGGAAAAAACTTCCTGATGTACTTTAAGGAGGTAATATTATGGCTGAAACAAAAGTATCCGATCCGATTATTACCTTTAAAAATGTCAGCAAAACCTACACACTCTACAAAGATGACAAGGCAAGATTCAAGGCTCTTTTCTTTAAGCCGAGAAATGCAAAAACGAACAAGGCACTTAACAATGTTTCAATGGTAATAAATCGTGGCGAATCGGTTGGTATTGTCGGCGATAACGGTGCAGGCAAGTCAACTCTGCTCAAGATGATTACGGGCGTTGCATTTCCCGACGAAGGCGAAATCACCGTTGACGGCAAGGTTGCCGCATTGCTTGAGCTCACTGCAGGCTTTTCCATGGAAATGACAGGCAGAGAAAACATTTATCTGAAGGGTTATGTTCTCGGTCTTGAGGACAGCTACATTAAGCAGATTGAGGAGAAAATCATCGACTTTGCAGAGCTTGGAGATTACATTGACCAGCCTGTAAGAACATACTCAAGCGGTATGAAAATGCGTCTTGGTTTTGCTATCAATGTCAACATTGAACCCGATGTTCTTGTTGTTGATGAGGCGCTCTCGGTCGGTGACGCAACCTTCAAAAAGAAGTGTAAAAATAAAATTAAAGAGATTATCGAAAGCGGTGTAACCGTACTTTATGTAAGTCACAATGCCGCTTCGGTTAAAGAAATCTGCGCGCGTTCAATCTTCCTGAAAAAAGGAACTGTTATGTTTGACGGCCCGACAGATGAAACCCTCAGAGTTTATGAGGAATCAAAAAAGAAAAAATAATTCCGTTTCGGAATAAAGCAAAAGCTCCACAATTGCGGAGCTTTTCTGATTTATCTGAGAGGTAAACCCATATGGACTGTACCGTAAAAGGCAATCTGCCCTCCGAAATTTTTGAGGACATTAAAAAAATTGCAGACAACAGGATAAATTTTCGACAGTTAAAAAGCAAGACTGTTTTCGTGTCAGACTGTCACGGACTCATTGCATATTACATTATATGCACATTGCTTGAGGGCAATGATTTTTTTGAAAACAACACAAGGGTAATCACCCTTGCAAAAAGCCGTGAAGATGCCGAAAAGCAGTTCGGCAGCCTTACTCTCCGCAAAGATTTTGTTGTTGAAATCGGAGAGTCAAAGAACTTTCCGGAGATTGAAAGAGCCGACTTTGTAATATACTGCAACTGCCCGTGTGAGGTTGCAGAGGAAGATTGCAGTAATCCCGAAATTGCGGATACAATCACTTCGGGCTTTGCAAATGTGCTTGAATATGCAAAAGAGTCAAATGCCGAATCGGTTCTGCTCGTATCTTCATATATGGTTTACGGGGAGGTTTTCAGCGGTAAAAATAACATTTGCGAAAACGACCTCGGCTATCTCGACCCGACCGATGCCGACAGTGCATACGCACAAAGTATGCGTTCAGCCGAAACACTTGCTGTTTGCTATGCTGAAAAGTTCGGTATGGATGTAAAAATCGCCCGTCCCTGCCCCACACTCGGAGGTGTCAGAATGAGCGATGAAAGAAAATGGGCAAAGCTGATTGTCAGTGCGGCAAAAAATCAGAGCATTATGCTTACAGATAACGGTGGTGAAAAGTTCAGCTTTTGCTATGTGACGGACACGGTTTCTGCATTGATTGATATTTTGCTTAACGGAAAAAGCGGTGAGGCATACAACATTTCAAACGATAACGCAAATGTGACAATGCGGGAATTTGCACAGCTTGTAAAATCGGCAAATCCCGAAAAGAATCTCTCCGTAGTGTTCGTTCACAGAAAAGACGAAGAAGAACCTGAATTTTCTCCGTCATCCCCCACACCGTATGTTTTGTGCAACGATAAAATAAAATCACTCGGCTTTAGTCCGAAAACCACGCTTAAAGACGGAATAAAACACAGTATAAGAGCAACAGAACTGCGTGCAGAATTACGAAGGATAAAGTAATGCGTATTAAAGATTTTTTAAACGAATTTGAGGCCGACAGGGCGGCATTGCCCGGAGTTGAAAAAGAAACTCTTGCAAAGCTCAGGAACAAAACAATTGTCATCTCGGGCGGTGAACTTGCAAGGTGTCTTTGCTATGCCTTTCTGTACAATAACGATGCTAAAAGGCTCGGAATAAAAGTTATCCTTCTCGGCAAATCACGCAACGCAATGGCATCATACCACAGTGAACTCTTGTTAAGAGATGATTTTGATTTTGTTGATTATAATTCCGCATCGGAAATTTCAAGTGCCGACTATGTAATTACAACAGGAATCTGCGGTGAACATACAGACAACAACCCACAGATTATGATTGACGGCATTGCAGAGATAAATGCCTGTGCCAAAATTGCAAAAGCCACAGGCGCAAGGGTTGTCGTTGTGAACGACAGCAGAATTTACGGCAAAGCCAAACCACACAGAGTTTATTCTGAAAACGAGTATGCAGAACTTGACACAACCTCTCCCTCATCGCTTGCAGGTCAGCTTATGAGAATGAGAGAAACCACCTTGCACTCGGTTTTGAAGAACAGCGAATCAACAGTTACAACGCTCAGAACGGGCATAATTTTGGGAGCGTCAAGCAACTTTACAAGCGTGCTTGATCCTGTTTTTGACGATATAGCCAACCGCCGTGACACAGTTGTTCCGGCAACAAGGGATCGCTGCACCTTTGTTTATATCAACGATGTTTTAAAGGCGATTGTATTCGCAATGACAACTCTTGAAGAAAACGCAGTTTATAATGTCGGCGGCAAAAACTGCAACGCATCGCTGATTATGATTGCGGCTGTTCTCAACGATATTTACGGCAGTCGCTGTACAATTGAGTCGGGCAATTTTACGGAGCTTGACGGCTGTGCAATTAATTCAAACAAGATTTCCGTAAACGAATGCACTCCCGACATAGACCTTGAAACCATGCTGAAAATCTGCATAATGGACAAGATGAAGTCCGAAAAAGTTCTGCGTATCCCCCACTCACACGAGCGCAGACTTGATTCAATTCACGAAATTCAGCTTGCATTTCTGCTTGAAACCGACAGAATTTGTCGAAAGCACAACATAAAATATTTTCTCGGCGGCGGAACACTTCTCGGTGCAATTCGTCACAAAGGATTCATTCCGTGGGATGATGATGCCGATATTATGATGTTGCGTGAAGATTTTGACCGCTTTTGCGAGATTGCGCCAAAGGAACTTCCGAGCAATATGACTTTTCAATCGTACCATACGGACAAGGCTTGTTTCTATGAATTTGCCAAGGTCAGACTTGACGACACTTTCTTTGCAACCGACTTTGCAAAAGACCATCACGCAATGCACAACGGAATTGCGTTTGATATTTTCTGTCATGATAACACAGCCAATTCAGCAATCGGACGAAAAATTCATATGGCTGTGACTCTGTTCACAAGAGCGCTGGTGTTCAATAAATGGAACAATCGCAAGGCTGAAAACGGCAGTAGAATCCAGAGCATTGTAACAAATTTCTGCAAGAAAATATTTCCGCTCAGATTCAGTATGTGGCTTGAAGTCCGTACTTTAAAATTTTTTAAAAACAAAAAGAACGCAAAATATCTCTATGACGGAATGGGCAGAAATATTTATAACGGTGCTTTTCCAAAGGAATATCTTGACGATGTTGCTTATGCCGACTTTGAGGGTTACAAGTTCCCCGTGCCAAAGGAATATGACAAGTACCTTACTTTCCTCTACGGCGACTATATGGAGCTTGCACCGCTGTCAACAAGAATGGGTTGCCACGAAATTGCCCTCTGCGACATCGGAAAATATGACGGTTTCAAAATCCGCAAACCCGATTCTGAAAAATAATCAGCGTAAAACAGACCGATAAAGTAAATGTCACTTGACACTTACCTGTCGGTCTGCTATAATAGTATAGCACATTTTGGGTGCTGTTGCGGAATCAGCTGAAGAGTAAGCTCCGCCTCGGTTTCCCCACCGTGTAAAAATCAAGGGAATTTAAATTGATTATGCAAAAGTTGACACAATCATTTTCAACTTTCCATTTTCAATTTTCAATTTAATAAGCAGGTATGGCGGAATTGGCAGACGCGCATGGTTCAGGTCCATGTGAAAGCAATTTCATGCAGGTTCAAGTCCTGTTACCTGCACCAACAGCCGTTTCTTATGCAGGGACGGCTGTTTTGTATCGCATTGTCGGTCTGTTTTATGGTGATTTTCAAAATATTTGAATTAATTTTGAATAAAAAACGAAAATTATGTTGACAAATCCGAAAATATGGTATATAATAATCAAGCTGTTGTTATTAAACAACATTTCGAGGTGTAGCTCAGTTTGGTAGAGTGCTTGGTTTGGGACCAAGATGCCGCAGGTTCAAGTCCTGTCACCTCGACCAAAAAAAGGTGGTTTTTTAACCGCCTTTTTCTTTTTGCCAAAATTACTTAAAATGCCTTAAAAGTGGCTTAAACACTGGGTTTTTGAGATTTTAAAAATTCAGTTGAGTAATTTTGAATTAAGTTAAAACAAGATAAAATGCAGTCAAACTTACTGTCAAACTTACTGTCATTTTAGTTTGCCTGCCGATTTTCAAGGAAACAAGATAATATATTTTTAAATTTTATTACACCGTAACACAAAAGATTTTTCTATTATTAAAACAACAAAGAGGTTAAGCAATTTTTTCTAATGCTTAACCTCTTTTTTTATTTTGTTGATTACAAAGCATTCCCATACCATAACAATCCTCTATATTTTTGTTCTCAATTAACATTATGCTTCATCACCTACAAAACTGTATATTGTCATCTTAATACTTCCTTTCTATTTTAAATATGATTACTTTCTAAAAATACAATTTAAAATTGTACCCCATATAAAGCACAACCGCTAAACATAGTATTCCACCTACAAGCACCAATACACTGCAAACCACACTATGGTTGCCCCTCTTATACCAATAATATAAATTTAACACACACGAAGTTACTACTACTATTAAATAGTTAAACAATAGCATTAAGCATCCATCAATACCCATATACTCTACAACCTTTCCTTTTATTTTATTATATTTTACCATATATTATATTTTAGTTAAATACTTTCTTGTATAGAAATATTATTTTCTATACAAAAGAAAAGAGGACTCAACATTGAGTCCTCTTCCCTTGAAATATTAAACCATGATTAAAGTAGTTAATATCAAATGTTATCTGTATTCCCAATGACCGCCGTCTTTAACCTTCTCATCCCAAGGTTTTACCCATTCTTTGTCTTCTACTGTTTTTGTGCCTGTCTGTACATATTCTGTCTCATGGTGGTATGCACCTGCACCGTTAGTTTCCAGTTCCCAAGTAAGATGAGCCTTTCTCTCCTTAGCATCATTCATCTTCATGCCACAATTATTACATACATCATAACCTATCCAACCATATACTGGCTCCTCGTGAGTACCTACTACCTTCCAATAGCCATCATGGTGAACTGTTTTGTAGTCGTCTACCCATACCTTCTGCTTTGGCTTTGCTGTAGGTGTTTCAGTCTTTGAAGATTCACTTGGCTTAGCTGGCTTCTGGTTATTACTCGAAGAGTTGCTTGGCTTAGCTGGCTTCTGATTATTACTTGAAGAGTTGCTTGGCTTAGCTGGCTTCTTGTCGTTATCAGATGTATTTGTTTTTGAAGAGTTGTCTTTCTTTGAAGATGTATTTGACTTGGTATCTTCTTTCTTTTCGGTGTTACCCTTATTGCTGTTGTTTTTGTTAGATACTGTAGTTTTTACATCGTCAACCTTAACTGTAACTGTCTTACCGTCATCGGTTTTTACTTCTACCTTGCCGTCTTTTACTTCGACTTTCTTACCATTCTTATCAGTGATGTTGCCGTCTTTGTCAATTTTTAGACCGTTATCCTCAATAGCCTTGCTGACCTCAGATGATACAGTTGAAGTCTGTACGGTTGAAGATATTACTGACGGTTCTGTCGGTTCTTTCTCAGCGTTACAGCCTGCAAGAATGCTTATGCCGACTGCTGATGTGCCTGCAAGTATTGTAGCACCGCAGACAACGTCAATTACCTTGGTTTTTACTGTCGCAGTTGCTGTTGCCTTTACGATAGATGAAACTGTTGACTTTGCACCTGTCGCAAAGCCTTTTGTTGCAGATGTTGCAAGTGTCTGTCCGTTCGGGAGCTTGATTGTAATGTTCGGTACTGCAAGGCTCTTTGCTTCTTCCTTGAAAATAGTTGTAAAGAAAGGTACAACAACAACACCGTGAAGCTTGTCACCGCTTTTGTTTTCGTAATCTTCAATTGCAGTTTTCATCTTTGCCCTTGAATAATTGAGCCTTGAAAGCACAGTACCCCTTGAACATTCAAAGACTTCTGCGATTTCATCAACAGTCATTTCATTAAAATAGTGCATAATCACTGTCTGATACTGAACATCGGACAGTACTTCCTGCATAATCGAAAGAATAATTTCTCTCTTTGCCTTGTCTGAAATGTATTCTTCGGGAATTGATATACGCTCGTCAACTATTGCCTGATTTTCAAAAATTTCATCGTCCAGTTGGATTTCACCTTTACCTTTCAAATAATTTTTGCACTTATTAACGGCAATTCTGTTAAGCCAACTTCTGATTTGTGATGATTTTTCCAAAGATTGGATTTTTAAAAAAGCCGTTATGTAAGTTTCCTGCATAATGTCCTGTGCGGTTGTTTCGTTCTTTAAAAAGCTGATACAAGTAAACCACACTTCACGCTCTGTAAGCTTGTAGAGCTTTTCAAATGATTTGTTATCTCCCTTTTTAATTTTCTCTACTAAGTGGGAAATGTTCATAAAATAACCTCCTCTCATTTCCTTTCATAATATAGACAATTTAAAACGGCTTTTGATTTTATAAAATCCGAAAAAATTTTAAAATTTTTCAAATTTTGTCGATTTTTTTAAAAAGCAAATATTTTTCGCATAAAACAAAAAGTGCGTAGCTGAAGCTACGCACGAAAAATACATAGCTTTGATTGTTGCGACACAATATTTCACTTATAAGGTGTGAAAAGTAAAGCCTGCATTTTTACCGAAATAAAAATACACACTTAGGTGAACTTAAAATTAAATTTTTATTTGGCGTTTTTATTTTAGCATACAATATGTGAAAATTCAATATTATTTTAAATTAACTTTTAAAATTTATGTAAAAGAATTTAACAATATCAATTCCGTACTATCATATTTCTGTTTATCAAACATCCCGTTTACAAGCAAAAGTATATCGTTGTATCATTGTTATTATACAGAATTAAATTTGCATAAAAAAATCAGGCAATCATTATGACTGCCCGATTTGTTTTTGGAAAATTTACAATTTTAATCCTATTATGCACTGTTTTACACGCACTAACCGTAATCAGAGTGCCATGACTTTTTGAGAGATTTCTGCCGGAGATGACACTGTGCCGACGCATTTGTAATCTTCGGTTTCTTCCTTGGTTTTAAAGCCCCAGCCGTATAGCACGGCGAGGAAGTCCATACCTATTTCTTCCGCACCTTTTGCCTCGATTGTGCTGTCGCCGACAAGGATACTTTCTTCAACGGAAACTCCTGTCTGCTCACACGCCTGCAAAAGCAGATGACTCTTTGTGAGGTTTGTACCGACATCTGTTGCACATACTGCGTCGAAAACATCCGACGCCTCGTAGGTTTCAAGAATATCCGTTGTGAACATTCTGTGCTTTTGAGTTGCTATTGCAAGCTTAAAACCGCTTTTCTTGAGTTCACGAAGAGCGTCATAAATTCCGTCATAGACGGTGAACATCTCTTTTCCTTTCTGGGAATAAAGTTTACTGTAATTCTTTACGGCATATTCAATTTCATCATCACTCATATTAAAGAGCGTTTTAAATCCGTATTCAAGCGGTGCGCCGATTACTCCGTAGAGTGCGCTGTGTTCAACAGGCTCATAGCCCATTGCAACTGCTGTTGTATTGAAACAATATAAAATTCCCGGAGCTGTGTCGGCAAGAGTGCCGTCAAAGCCAAAAACAACTAATTTTTTCATAAAACCACCCAATCTGCAAATAGATAAATTCATAAACAATTTTTTACAAAAGTCTTTGTCCTGCAAATATGGAAATACATCTCAAAGGGAATTATACCATTTTACGGAGATAAATACAATACTAATTTTTCCACAAGTATTAATTTGGGAATAAAAGTGCCGAAAAATATGCAATTATTGTTCTTTTGCAAGCATATGCCAATCGAAACAAGTCGAAAACCAGAGCTTTCAACTTACTTTATTTCTTGACAACATCGTGTGTGCGTTATAAAATTGAAGTACATTACATTGAAAGGTTATTTTATTATGACTTCTGCAAAGCATAAAAATCCGCCTGCCAAACCAAAAGAAAAATATTCGGTACAGCAGGCGCTCACAAACTATTATCTGCTTATTATGTTCACGCTTTTTCCGTTGTTTTTTACCGACGCATATTTTAACATCAGGCACGATAAGTATTACTTTTTCATTATATTGACGGGTATTCTCGTTATTGCGGAATTTCTTATTATTATGACCGCAAGCGTTGATAAACCACCGGAAGACTCAAAGCTTGAAAAGCCTAAACCAAAGCATTTGTATGAAGAGCTTTCGTTTATGGACTGGGCATTTATTGTATTCCTTGGGATAAATGTCATTTCAACGCTGTTATCCGCAAGTCCTTTGGATGCGATTTTAGGCACTGCCGGACGAAACAACGGTCTTGTGCTTATGGCATTTTACACCGCAGCATATTTTATGATTACAAGGTGCTTTAAATATTTTGAATACATATTCGTTGCGCTTGCGTTCGGTTCAATGATAGTTTATGCACTTGCGGTGCTTAACTCATTCTATATTGATCCTCTCGGGATGTTTACTCTTCTCACCGACCAACAGACTATTACCGACTTTACTTCAACAATCGGCAACAAAAATCTGCTTTCAAGCTACATCTGCATCGCTATGCCTGTTATGATTGCAATGTCGGTTATCACGGAGAAAACCTTGCTCAGGGCAATTTATCTTATTGCAACAGGATTTGGCTTTGCGGCTCTTATGACTGCCGACAGCGATTCCGGCATTCTCGGCATGGCTGTATTTATGATTATTTACCTTATTTGGTTTTCAAACAGCCTTGTCAGACTGAAAAGATTTTTCCTTTCTGCAACAGTTATGCTGTTGTTTGCAAAGCTGCTCAGATTGTTCTCGCTCTGCTTTGACGACAAAAGCAAGGGCTTTGATAAGTTTCAGGAAATTTTCGTTTTCTCAGGCATCGGCTGGATATTGCTTGCAGCTTGTGCCATTATTACAGGGATTTTGTATCTTATTGATTACAAAAAACCAAACATCACAATTTCAAAAGCCGTGCCGATTGCTCTTGCCGTTGTATTCGGACTTTGTGCTGTTGCCATGATAGGAATTATGGTTTATTTCAGTTGTGTTGACACGGAAACCGACCTCGGCAGCTTTGAAAGAATTATCCGCTTTAACGATATATGGGGTACGCACAGAGGCTTTATGTGGATAAGGTCGATATGGATTTTCGGCGACGCTTCATTCATTGAAAAGCTGTTCGGCGTAGGTCCCGATATGTTCTACTCCGCATTCAGTCCGTACTTTGACGACCTTTCAAAATACGGTGACAGCTCAACAAATGCCGCTCATAACGAATATCTAAACTACCTTATCACAATCGGAATTACGGGACTTCTCTCCTATCTTGCCATTGTGTGCGGTACGATTAAGAACGCAGTTAAGTATGCAAAGGAAAATCCAATGCTGATTGCGTGCGTTTCGGCTGTTATCTGCTATGCTGTTCAGGCTGTTGTAAACCTTTATCAGCCGATTACAACTCCGCTGTTTTTCATCTTCATAGCTTTGTGCGAGGCTTTTGTAAGAAACGCCAAGGCTGAAAAATCTGCCGTATCTGCCGTATAAATATTATGACTGCATTTCAATTCGGATAAGAAGATTCTGCATTGACTCGTTGCGGTCACGGCGGTATCGTCCCAGCTCGTAGAGGCTGTCGGGATTTTTAGTAATTATATTGGGCTTTTCCGTACAGGTTAGTGTACACGAAAAGCCCATTTCTTTTATCAGCTTTTCGGTCAGGTCATTTTTTGCACCGAACGGATATACAAAGCAGGTCGGTTTTTTCCCTGTTGCATTTTCAAGCAAGCCTTGAGCTTTGACAACATCTTCCGTAAGAATAGATTTATATGCTTCGTCACTCTCCCCCGCTTTTGGCAAAACACCCTTTCGTGATTTCAAAGAATGCATATCGTACGAATGATTCTGAATTTCAACATAGCCCGAATCGGACATTTCTTTCATATCGTCAAAAGTTATATGCCCGTAGGTCACGGAAATGTCCTTGGTTTCGGTGAATTTTTCGGACACTGACGCAATCGGAGATATGACCGCCTTGCAGTTGTATTTTTCGAGCAAAGGGAGTGCATAATAATAATTATTATAATAGCCGTCGTCAAAGGTCAGCATAATGCATTTTTCGGGCAATGATTTTTTGCCGTAAACATAATCGGTAAGGTCTTTTACAACAACGGTTGTGTAGCCGTTTTCGGCAAGATATTTTAAATCGTTTTCAAAAAGAGTAGGCGAAACGGTGTAGTCATTTTGCAGTTTTTCATCCTTTAAAAGTGAGTGATACATTATTACGGGCAGTTTTACGCTGTCGGTATCAGCCGTCGTTTCTTTTACTGCGCCTGTCATTACCGATATTAAAATTACCGCAGATAGGAAAAGTGCCGTAAAAATGATAATTTTTACTGTTTTGTTTGATTTCACTATATTTCCTCCCAATTCTTTGTGCAAGATTTTTTATCTATAATTCTTTATTGTAAATATAATCAAACATCTGCGTGATAGAATATAGCCAAAGTTAATACTGATTACTGATTTTGGTCAATCGGTACTGACTAATATTGCATAAGGATTTATGAATTATGGCAAAAAGAAATTTCAGCTCAAAACGCAATGCAATTTACAACGCTGTGTGCGGTACGGACACTCATCCGAGCGCACGCTGGGTTTATGATAAATTAAAGCCCGAAATTCCCGACCTTAGTCTTGGCACAGTTTACAGAAACATTGCTCTTTTTAAGGATGAAGGAAAGGTCAGCGTTATATGCAATGTAAACGGTGAGGAGCGTATTGACGGCAACACAGAGCCACACCCCCACTTTGTCTGCAACAAATGCAAAGCAGTTATTGATGTTGAAGACAATCAAAATGCTGATGACCTTGAGTCACAGCTTGCCGAAGAGGGATTTAAGGTAGAAAACAGATTTGTTATCTACTACGGCATATGTCCTAAATGTTCGGCAGAAGTACACTAATATTTATTACAAAGGAGAAGTAATTATGAAATGGTATTGCACAGTATGCGGTTATGTTTATGAAGGTCCCGAAGCTCCCGAGGCTTGCCCTGTTTGTAAGGCACCGAAGGAAAAATTTAAGCAGATGGACGAGGAGGCATCTTTCGCAACAGTTCACGAGGTTGGCGTTGCTCAGGGCGTAAGCGAAGATATTCTCAAGGATCTCAGAGCTAACTTTGAGGGAGAATGCAGCGAAGTCGGTATGTACCTTGCAATGGCAAGAGTTGCAGACAGAGAAGGCTATCCCGAGGTTTCTGCCGCATTTACAAAGTATGCTTTTGAAGAGGCTGAACACGCTGCCAAGTTTGCAGAGCTTTTGGGCGAAGTTCTTACAGACAGCACAAAGAAGAATCTTCAGATGCGTGTAGATGCAGAAACAGGTGCTTGCGAAGGTAAGTTTGACCTTGCAAAGCGTGCAAAGGCTCAGAACCTTGACGCTATTCATGACACAGTTCACGAGATGGCAAAGGATGAAGCAAGACACGGCGCAGGCTTTAGAGGTCTTCTTAACAGATACTTTAAGTAATCATTAAAAAATAAAAAATCAAAAAAGTCAGCTTGATAATCGTATGACCAACAACTAACCGATTACACAACAGACTTTGAACAGGAGATTTGATAGTATGAAATATGTATGCGATGTTTGCGGATATGTTTACGATCCTGAAATCGGCGATCCCGACAACGGCGTTGATGCAGGCACAGCATGGGAAGATGTACCCGAGGATTGGGTATGCCCTCTCTGTGGTGTAGGCAAGGACGAATTTTCCGCAGAAGAATAATTAACAAATTGGCAATTTGGGAGCAGGCAATGCTTGCTCCCTTTTGTGTGTACGGGAGTAAATTATGAAAAAATTGATTTCGTGGAATGTAAACGGACTTCGTGCCTGTGTTACAAAGGGCTTTGAGAACTTTTTTAAAGATGTTGACGCAGATATTTTCTGTCTTCAGGAAACAAAACTTCAAGAGGGACAGATTGACCTCTTGCTTGAAGGATATCATCAGTATTGGTGCTATGCCGACAAAAAAGGCTATTCGGGAACGGCTATGTTCACAAAGGAAGAGCCTTTGAATGTCTGTTACGGGATCGGCATTGACGAACACGACCATGAGGGCAGAGTTATCACGGCAGAATTTGACAATTGCTTTGTTGTCACCTGCTACACTCCAAACTCGCAAAGCGAGCTGAAAAGGCTTGATTACCGAATGAAATGGGAGGATGATTTCAAGGCATATCTGAAAAAACTTGAAGAAAAAAAGCCTGTTATTATGTGCGGTGATTTGAATGTTGCACACAAAGAAATTGATTTGAAAAATCCGAAAACCAACCGTAAAAATGCAGGCTTTACCGATGAAGAGCGTTCAAAGATGACAGCGTTGCTCGATGACGGCTTTATCGACACCTACCGCTATTTCTATCCCGATACAGAGGGCGTGTATTCGTGGTGGTCATACAGATTCAAGGCTCGTGAAAAAAATGCGGGCTGGCGTATTGACTATTTTATCGTTTCAAAAGCTCTTGAAAGCAAGCTTGACGGTGCAAAAATCCATACCGAAATTTTAGGTTCTGACCATTGTCCCGTTGAACTGACGATTGACATTTAAAAAGCAAAATAAAAACCCCGACACAGCATACACCGTGTCGGGATTTTTGTATATTATGAAAAATTTTCAAGACTGACAATACAAATTCCAAAAGTGCCAATTGACAAAACGGGAATTTCGTCTTGACAAATGATTTTTTGCAAAGAAAATGCTCCGACGCTAAAAAGTATCGGAGCATATATGAGCTTTTTTATAATTAACTGACGGTAATTTTGTTCTGACCGCCTGTTATGTCGGAAAAATTGTTTTTGGCACTTTTTACGAATGCGAAGATTGTCTTCAAAAGCATATTTCTTGTTTTGCTGTCAAGACCTGCAAAGGATTTTAGGATTGTTCCCGTGTTTTTAAGCGGATTTTTCAGCATCTCATTAAAGGTTGAGGTTTCGGTCAGCGACAAAAGGGCAAAAACCTCTTTTGTGAACTCCCGTCTTTGAGCAATTGTCAGCGATTCAACAAATTCTTTCAGCGTGTGGTCAAAGAAAACGCTGAAATTTGTAGTGCTTTTCAGCCTGATAAGACTGTTCTGCTCAATCTCCCATGAATAGATATCGTGCTGAAGAAAACCTTTTTGATTGCTCTTTACAATTGTGTAGCTCTCCTCATGCTCAAATATCATGCCGAAAATGCTTGACTGCGGAACAAAGGTGTAAATTCTGTCGTCAATTTCATAAAATCCGCTGTCCCTGATTTTGTCAAGAGAAAACCCCGGTCCGTCAAAATTGTAAATATAATCAATATGATTTCTTGAATTTTCATCGGTGAAAGCACCGGCATAAACCGCAAGATTTCCGCCCTTTGAGTGACCGCCCAGAATGAATTTTCCGTTGAGCATACGGACTGCCTTTTCAAAATAATCAAGAGCCTTTTTCTGTGACGGCAACGGAAATGTGAAGAACATATTGAAGTCCTCCTGCCAGCCGACAAGAGAAAAGTCAGTTCCTCTGTATGAAATAAAATAATTCTTTTTGAGAAATTCAAAAGTGATTGCGGAAAACTGCATACTCACATCGGACTCAACCTCGTTTACATACCCCGAAACAAGAATTTTGCCGAATCTCTTGCTCTCTGCCGTCGCTTTCAAAAGGTCGACATCACCCTTCCACAATATATTTTTCTCATAATCATCGGTTGCAAACACACGCATTGCCGCCTGTTCAAGGGTAATTTCATCAAACAGACAGGACGATACCGCACCGTCAAAAGGAAGATATGAAAGCCGTGAAAGCACAAGTGCGTCAAGCTCGTTAAAACCGTCCTGTTCAAATGTCAAATCGCCGCGCCAGCTTATGTAATCAAATATGTCAGCCATACAAATGCCTCCAATCTGTTGTTTCTCTGTAATTATTGTATCACTTTGTACTAATTATTTCAATGCAATTTTGATAATTGTAAAAGAAAAGGACAAACGAATTCGTTCATCCTTTAACAGTATATGAAGTTATCTGAATTTTGCGATTTCTTCAAGAAATTGTTTTCCGAATTTTTCAAGCTTTGTTCTGCCCACACCCGAAACTTCAAGCATTTCATCTGGTGTTTCGGGGCATTTTTTGCACATATCAATCAGCGTTGCATCGGTAAAAATAACATAGGCAGGAACGCTCTTTTTGGATGCAATGCCTTTTCGCAAAGCCTTGAGCGCATCAAGTAAATCGGAATTAACAGGCACTTCGGGGCGGTGCGTTTTGACAACCTTTTCGGAGTTTTCAACTTTCTTCATCACAAGCCGTTCCCGCCCGAAAAGCACATCTCGGCTCTTTGGCAAAAGTTTTAGAGCCTCGGTTTCATTGTCGGCTGAAATATACTCCTTTTCGGCAAGAAAGTCAATTGTACCGAAAATATGCCTTGCCGTAACCTCTTTCATTATTCCGTAGGTTGACTGACTGTTAAGCTCAGCTTTTAGGATTTTCTCGCTCTTACTGCCCTTTAGCACATCACAAATCACTGTTTTGCCGTACCTTTGTCCTGTTCTTGCAATACACGACATAATTTTTTGAGCGTCAATTGTAACATCAACAAGCTTGTGAACGGAAAGGCAGTTGGAGCATTTTCCGCAGTAAGCCTTTTTTTCACCGCCGAAATACCGCAGAATAAATCCACGCAGACAATCGTTTGTTGTGCTGTAAAAGGTCATATATTTTAAGCGTTCAAAATCACGCTCACGAATTTGCTCGTTTTCTTCAATTGTAAGCTCATCGTTGCCCTCGGAATTTTCAATCATAAAGCGATTTAGGCGAACATCCTTAGGACTGTAGAGCAAAATACAATCTGCCTCACCGCCGTCACGACCTGCCCGTCCCGCCTCTTGATAGTAGCTTTCAATGTTTTTCGGCATATTGTAATGAATTACATATGTAACATTTGACTTGTCAATTCCCATACCGAAAGCATTGGTTGCGACCATAATATTTTTTCGGTCAAAAACAAAATCCTCCTGATTTTTTCTGCGTTCGTACTCATCAAGACCTGCATGGTATCTTGCCGCCGAAAAGCCGTTATCGCAGAGCAATTCGCAGACAGATTCAACATTTTTTCGGGTTGCACAATAGACAATTCCCGACCTGTCGCCACGCTCCCGAATGAGGTCAATAAGCTTTTCGTCCTTTGACGATGACTTTATTACACCGAAGAAAAGGTTGGGGCGGTCAAATCCCGTTGTAATTTCAAACGGATTTTCAAGCCTGAGAATTTTCTTTATATCTTCTTTTACATCATTTGTAGCCGTTGCGGTAAATGCTCCGACAATCGGACGATTTGCAAGGCTTTCAACAAATGAAATAATTTTGAGGTAACTCGGTCTGAAATCCTGTCCCCATTGTGAAACGCAATGAGCCTCGTCAACTGCAACCATTGAGATTTTTATCTTTTTACAGGTGTCGAGAAATCCGTCAGTCAACAGCCTTTCGGGTGCAACATAGATGATTTTGTATTTTCCGTGTTCAACATTTGAAAGCACTCGCAGAAATTGCGGATATGAAAGCGAGCTGTTTATGTATGCCGCAGGAACTCCCGACTGAACGAGTGAGCCGACCTGATCCTTCATAAGCGAAATCAGAGGTGACACAACAATTGTCACCCCGTCAAAAAGTAATGCGGGAATCTGATAGCACATAGACTTGCCCGCACCTGTGGGCATAATGCAAAGTGCATCTCTGCCGTCAAGCAAAGCGTCAACTATCTGTTCCTGTCCGTCTCTGAAAGAATCGTGTCCGAAGTAATCTTTTAACACGCTTAATTTATCACTCATCTTTTTGCCCTTATCTATCATTCTTTATTGGAATTATAATTATTGTATTCCCTTTCAATCCAAGCCATAAGCAGATTTACAATTTTCTGCTGTTCGACCTCGTTAAGCTGTTTGTCCTTTGCAACTCTGTACCACTTGTTAAGACACCCTCTGCAACAACAGGCACAGGCGTGCTGTGCGATAAAAACAGGGTGTCCCCTCATGGGTGTTTGCTTTCCGTCATTCGGAATATATTTTGGTGCAAGCCGTGTTCTGACAAAATCTTCTGCATGGGAGCGGATTTTATTCATTCCCTTTTCATTAATATAGTCAATGTCCTTTTGCTTTAAATGAAACCGACTGCGAAAATCAGATTTTTTCAGTTTGTTTAGTGCCTCATCTATCGTTTGCATTGTTCATGCCTTCTTTTATTGTCATACCTTAATTATAAACAATTACTACAGTAATGGCAAGAAAAAATGCACTCATTTTCTGTTACAGAAAAAACAACCCCACGATTATTTTACCGTGGGGTTGTTTTCATAGGGTTGCTTTTCAATTATTTTTAGAGATTAAACATCTTTGCAATATTTTTCAGCAAGGGCAAAGAACGCTTTTTCGAGCGAATCCAAGGTTTGTTCCGTCATACTGACCGACATACTGTTTTTGTCGGAAAATATGATTTCAACGATTGTAACCGTGGCGTCATCGACTGTCAGTCCTTTGTTTTTTGGATTATATTTTTTCAGAATTTCCAATGCGTCTTCGGCGGTATCACACAGTAGTCTCATATCCGTTTCGTCGATCAAAACATTTTCAAAAGCGATATAACCGCATTTGCAGATAGCGTCAAAAAGAAAATTTACACCTTTTTTTCGCACATAAAAAGAACAGCAGTAATTAAAATTTGAATGATTTTTTGAATAGCTCACGGATACAATTTCTTTTTTTACACGCATTTTTCGTTTGGAAATATTATGAAATAACGACCGTAAAGTCATATCGGTTATGTCATGGCAGCCCCGCAGAACGGACAGAATTTCGGCGGATTGCCGTCTGGCTTATATCCGCAAGCCGAGCAAACAATTGCCGCAGCATTTTGCGGAGTAAACGGCTGTGAAACTTGCTGATTTACTGTGTTGCTCTGCATAGGCATACCGTTCTGCTGATAGCCCATATTGTTTTGCATGGGCATTCCGCTTTGCTGATAGCCCATATTGTTCTGCATGGGCATTCCGTTCTGCTGATAACCCATATTGTTCTGCATGGGCATTCCGCTTTGCTGATAACCCATATTGTTCTGCATAGGCATTCCGCTTTGCTGATAACCCATATTGTTCTGCATGGGCATTCCGTTCTGCTGATAGCCCATATTGTTCTGCATGGACATTCCGCTTTGCTGATAGCCCATATTGTTCTGCATACCGTTCCTTATTTGTTCGCATAATCTCATCAACTGCATTCCGTCATCAAACGCTCTCATAAGCTCATTCCTTACAGTACCGATTGACGAATCAACATACATTGATATATCGGTTATGAACGGATGATTTACGATGAATTTTGCTTTTAAAGAAGATATTCTTTGCGGCGATGACGATGTGTTTGTATCACGAACATACGGCTGAAGTGCAAGCGGAACATCAAGCATACCGTTTTGCCCCGAAAATGAGTTTGTTGTATCAAACTGACTGCCAAAACCGCTGTTCCTGCCCTGACGGTTATCATAGCGGTCATACTCATCAGGAATTCCGTCACGGTCGGAATCCTGCAGAGTTGTATATCCAAGCTCAAGCCAAAAGTCCTGCAGCTGTGAAAAATCAAAAATTTCAGGATTGCTGTTTTTGAAATCTCTGCCTATTGTAAAATAGAATTTCCTGTTATTAAAATCTACAACAAGCTTTTCGTTTGTGCCGGCACTTGCCGACTGAACAAATGCCGAATATTTCTGTCTGTTCTGTTCACGCTGTTCAAGATGAGCTTTAACATCTGCTAATGTTCTGTTTTTCCAGCCTGATGAAAGCGAACTGAGCTTGTGCTTACAGTCGCTGCAAAGATAACCGTCTGAAAGCTTTTGCCTTGTGAGGGCGTTTACCTTGTCACCGCAAAGGTCACAATATTTCTTTTCAAATAGTCCCATAAACTTTCTCCTTTACAAAAGATTCACGATTTTCTTCTGAATATTTGTAGCGTCAATAATTGATATTGTGCCGTCACCGTTTGTGTCTGCAATTTTAAAAGTGTAATCGTCAAAGTCTTCAAGCCCGACAATGTGTTTTTGAACCAAGGTTGCGTCCACAACATTAATAACACCATCCATATTGACATCATACGGAACAGTAATTTTTACATCAAAACTAATATCGTCTTTATACAGATATATCTCATACACCCTTGCAATACACTGCGGTTTGCTTACAGTAATGACATGTTTGCCTGGGAATGTTTGAAAACCAAAATATAAGGGTTTTACATTACTGTGTTCCATATCATGTTCAAAGCTGTCCTTATAAACGCCGTCAAAAGTGTATCTATCCACCTTAACAGTAATAGTATCATCCGGTGAGCCGCCTGTTTTGAGGTTCATTATAATATTGGCCTTAACCTCTTGCGTCACTTTAACCGATTCACTGTAAACAACATCACCGTTTTTACCCGTAACAGCACATCTGAACTGAGTTTCATCAAAATCCGTATTCGGTCTGATTCTCAAAGTATTTGATTTTGTACCCTTGAAGGAAAACTGGTTTAATGTAGATGAGTCGTCATCTATGTTTTTCCACATTCTTATTATACCGGTGGGTGTTCTTCTCTTTACTTTCATCTGCCACTGATAGCTTGCGGCATTTTTGGCAGCAACCCATATAATTTCTTCTTTGCCTTTCATAATCATAATTTCTGCCTCAGGGAACTGATGTGTAAATGATGGCGATTCATATGGAACATTGTAATATGCCCAAATATAATATTGACCTGTGGTTTCATCCTGAAGAATTGTCGCCTGACTGTCGCCATTGTACAAACCACATACTGCGTTCTTGGCAACCGCATATCCTCTGTTCATATTAAAGTATAGCTGACAACAATACATACCGCTGTCAAAAGTTTCTCCGCTGTCGAGCTTTCTGCTAATTTTGTTGTTTTCGTACTTATACCACTCAATATAATCAAAGCTGTAATAAGTGCTGTTTATCGGGGTTGCCGTAGTTGAGGGGATTTTTCCCTGTTCAGGTTTCTCCAAGCCTAAAAATCCAATTGTAGGAATTTCTGTCTTCTCAAGAAGTCCCGGAAAGTTACATTTTCCCGAATAAAAAGTACCGCTCTTTGAACCCGTTACTTTACATCTAAAGACAACATCTTTCCACCCTGAGCCGGGTCCTACAAGTTCTGCGTAGGTCTGAAATTTAAGATGGTCTGTAAAAACACCCGAAAATTTCGAGTTGGGTCTGTCGGTTTTATCGGAAAGGTTAACCCAGTTTAGGCTCGGATATTTTGCCTGCCATTGATAGGTAAAGGTTTCGCCTGTACTGCCGCCGTTTACTCCCACGATAATGTTAAGGACATCTCCTATGTAAACCTCGGTGTCGATATATTTAATATAAGCCTGAGCCGCCGCATTTGCGGTTATGGCTGTCATAGGAAGAGCCGTTAAAAGCATAAGCATACACAGAACAACACTCGAAATACGCTTTGCTTTTTTCTTGATTTTCATAAAAATCCCTCCTT
>ERZ857801.1560-NODE-1560-length-23423-cov-4.548785_pt1 | contig 23423 bp, 23 predicted proteins | sample MGYA00519762_ERZ857801 | MGnify/ENA primary metagenome ERZ857801 (study PRJEB31778, sample SAMEA3449368) | human gut metagenome | biome: human gut; feature: human-associated habitat; material: faeces | place: United Kingdom | collected 2010/2012 ...
GTGAACTTAACGCCAGTGATGAATCAATGCTCATGCTTCATTAGTGCCAGTCATGTATTTTTACGCTAGAAAAACACATGCAGCAATCGTAACAAATGCAAATCATTAGTGCCAGTCATGAATTCCCAGCACTGGTGACAGACGTGATTGGTTAGTGATGTTTCATTAGTGCCAGTCATGGATTTCCAACACCAGTGACAGTCGTGATGTAATGGTGCCAGACGTAAACTGAATGTTGTTATATGTGACAGTGCTTGCACGAATCAATTCATGATAGGTGGTCTCATTTGGTGGGTATGAGTTTGGTTTAATTGAAATGAGTTGAATGCGGAAGTCTGCCACATATAACATCGCCATTATAGAATTCGAATAGGAACCGAGTATATAAGGGAACACCGCCATTCTTGCAAAAGTGACTTTGGCGGAAATCCGCCAAATAACAAATACCAGATAGAAGCAATTTTCCTTCTAATGTTCAAGAATACGGCTTAATACAGTAGTTGAGTCTGATAGACAAAAAATTAAGCTTAATGCTATCTAAAATCTAGTCGTTTCGTTTAAGAAGCATACTTTTGATCAGGATGTGTTTACAAATATTTTCCGACTTAATCAATGGTCAGCATGGCTATTGAGCCAACCATCTCTTTTACTCCTAGTTAATATGCTATTCGTCTTAAAAGGTGATTTGATATTAATTCTTGTGCAGTATCAATCACTTTTCACTGTCGCATGTTGTAAAGATTAGCAAGTCCAATTCGAGATTTAATGTTTGTTTTCTCGTATATTGAAGTTATGTGACGCTCAAGCGTCCTTCTTGAAATAAACAAATTTTCAGCTATCGTTTGAATGCTATCTTCTGTGCTCACAAGTTGCAATAATACTTCCGCTTCGCGATCGGTCAGGGAGTATTTCGCGGTAATTACTTTGAGTTTCTTTTCTTCTGATTTATCTTCGTCAATCTTTTTCTTGATTTCTCGCAATAACGCTATTTTTCTCGTTGTGCAAACAGCTGTAATAACGCTCACGGCAATAAATAAAAGCAACATGAGAATTAACGAAGCAAGGTAGTTATCCGAGGAAAGAATCCACAGAATTGGGTTTGCAATGATGGCAGCTGTTATGTTGTTTAGAGCGCGCCCCATGCCTGCCCAAAGTTCCGGCATTTTCATGTATTGAGAGAGCTCCATGAATGTCGTGGTGAAGAACACCGCAAAAAATCCTGTTGAGAGATAGAACACGACCAAGCTCGCTAAGATCGGACCCGAAAGTTTCATTAACAAGATGCAAATTGTTGAAAAAACCATTACGCAGTACATTACTATCCCCATGTACTTGCGTTTTTTGAGGTCAAAAATGAAGCCAGCCCCGAGCCCGCTCAAAGCAAGCAATATTCTTGGCCATTGCCCAACATCCACAACTCCAGTGGCATGTTTTAGCGTGACAGCATTGTCAAGAGAGCTAAAGATGCAGGTCATCAAAGATATGAGCAGGACGGTCATTGCTATGAGCACGTTTTTTGTCTTTTCAAAACTTGCGTTTTTGGAGATTGTTTGTTCAAGATGTGTTGAATAAGTTGCATTATTGGAACGTAGCTTTTTATACGCTTTGATGAGAATGTAAACTAGTAGCACCAAAAATGCGCAATAGACGAATGCTTCGGCGATTTCTTCATGCGCCAAATTATTGTTAGCAAATTGAAGAAGAATGCCAATGGCATAAGATATGCCAGTTATTCTTGCGAGATATTTGTTTGAGTTGAGCATTCGAGCAGAAATGTAGAAAACTGCGCTACCAAGAAATCCCAACAACAAGAAAAGTGCAAATCCAATGACAGATGTCATGGTGTAATCAAGATTTGCGCACAGGAAAGCAATGTATGCAATAGAAACAGCCCCAACTGCGGTATAGGCGGCGGAAATGGTTTTTCCATTGCTAAACCTTTTTAATAATGGGAAAAGCAGGAACCCAATGGCACTAATCCCCAGCGTATAGTTTTGCGCCAGAACAACTTCGTTTCCTGGTGCGAGTCTTGATAGCACGTCAACATATAAATATTCGGTTCCCAAAAAAAGGAATGTGAAAATTCCCATTAGGGCAATTGAATATACATATGGCGCAGAATTTTCGTTTAGCCACTTTTTGTTCATTGATATTTCTGGTTTATTAGTTTTCAATCAGGAAATCTTCAGTTTTCCTTATAGCCACTTTCTATTTATAGCGCAGTTAGTAACTCAACTGAAAGAATCGTTCGTCATTCGATTTTGGCAATTGGCGGTTGTGACACTGGTGCCAGTCATGAATGTGAAGCTTTTACAACGGTGCCAGACATGAATGTAACTGAAGTTTTAATTGCTATTCTTTGCCTGCATATCGATGCTTTTACACTAGTGCCAGACATGAATTTTAACAGGTGACATACATTAATGTGCATCGTTATCAACGGTGCCAGACATGAATTGTGATGCCGGACTTATTTGAGCAAACATACGTTCAGAAAACGAGAATGAATTAGACACAATTATTATTCATGAAGGAGTACAATTGCAGTTAGATTCTGTGTGACTATTCTGTAGAGCAATTAACTGCCCAATTTATCATGATTACATCAAGAGATTTTTGCGCTTTTTTTGCGCTGTGAATTGTCATGCAAATAGTGTCGTTTTTAAGGAAAGGATTTAAATGGACACACCAAAAATATCTAGGAGAGGGTTTTTAGGTGGAAGTGCTGCTGCAGTTGCTTCATTGGCATTGGCTGCTTGCTCTTCGAATTCGGGAGAAGAGAAGAAAGAGGGGGAGGAAAAACCATTTACGCCTCAGACTGACTTCAGCGAGACTACTGGGGATAAATTAAAGATCACGACTCTCTCAGAGAACACTAACACGGGCCATGAGTCGCTTTCTGCTGAGTTCGGTTTCTGCGCATTAATCGAACTCGGAGATTCTAAAGTTCTCTTTGATACTGCTAAAAAAGGCGATTTCATCGAGCATGCTCAGGAGTTGCATGCTGATATCGCCAACACAAAGATGATCGTATTAAGCCATGCGCACTACGATCACTGTGGTGGTTTGATGAAATACCTGAATATGTTTGATGGCAAGGGCAGGACTCTCTATCTGAAAGATTGCTTCTTTGATGGTGCAACAGAGAAATATTATGACGATATCGCAGGGCAGAAGCTTGATTTTACTGATGGCACGCCTGGCTATTTTAACATCGGTATCAAGTTCGATCAGAAAGATGTAGAAGCTACTGGTGCTAAGGTTGAATACATGACAGGTGATTCAATGGAGCTTGCACCTGGAATTACGCTTTACGGCAACTTTGTTCGCAATCCTTTAGATCCAAAAATGCTAATTAAGAATGACAAGGGTGAATATATTATCGATAATTTCGATGAAGAAGTTGCTATTTCAGTTGAGACTAGCAAAGGAATCATCGTTGTTTCCGGTTGTTCGCACACTGGTATTGAAAACATCGTCAAAGCAATTAAGGACCGCACCGGGAAAGATGTTTATGCTGTAATTGGTGGGTTCCATTTGCTGGACGCTACTGAGAAGCAAATTCAGAATAGTATTGACACATTTAGCGGTCTTGGTGTTTCGCATATGGGTGTTTCACATTGCATCGGCGAGAAAGCGAAGAAAATGTTCTGTGAACAACTTCCAGATATCGCATTTGTGAACACAACAGGCAGTGTTTTTGAGATGAAATAAACTCCCGTTCTCGTTTTTAAGTTTATATTTTTTTAAACTCGCCTCGCTCCTTTGCGGGGCGGGTTTTTTATGTTCGTACAACTGCGCCAGACATGGACAAATGGCCTTTTTTCACTGGTGCCAGTCATGAATGTACATCGTTAGCAACAGTGCCAGACATAAATGTAACTGAAGTTTTATTTGCTATTCTTTGCCTGCATATCGATGCTTTTACACTTGTGCCAGACATGAATTAAAGTTGCTTTTACAACAGTGTCAGTCATGAATGCGATGCATTTACAACGGTGCCAGACATGAATTATTGGTCGCATGGCTCATTATTCCGCCAAAAATTTGGACATGTGTGTCTTCATCATTTTTGTGATTTCGAATAGAGTCTTCTTATAGGGAAGTCTGAAATTGTTGGTGTCAACTCTACGGAAAATTTTTGTTTATAACTTTTCCAATTTTTCTTAAAAAATGTAATGCCAACAGACTATGACAACCAAAAGTTTAAACGGAAGGAGGACTCATATGGATTTGAAATTATTGAGGTTTGGGCGTTTTGCAGTTGTTTCGATTTGTGCTTTATTGCTAGCTCTACTTGTTTCACTTTCCGGATGCTCAGGTTCTGATAATCAGGATTCCGATAAGCAGGAACAATCAAGTGAAGAAAACAGAAAACAAGGGTAGCGAGGATTCGAAAAAAGATGGTGAGAAAGAAGCTGATGAGTCAGAAAACCATCCTATGGTTCAAACATACGAAAAAATAAGAAAGCTACCAAAGGAAGAAATCACTTCATTGACCTATGACGACATTGTCGCAACTTATTTTGACGGCGTTGAAGGAACGCTTGCAGGAGAAAAAGATAACGGGGAAGTTGTGTATAAGTGGAAGTCCGATGATGGTAAAGCTTCGATACAGATAACATTCGAAAACGTTGATGGTGTGCTATATTGCACTCGCTATCATAGTCTTTACCAGTACAAGTAATTAATTTGAGTAAGCTTTGCGAAGATTTTGTCGCATGGGTTAATCGTTCGTCGACTGCAATCTTGCTTTTAACTAAAGTAGACATTCATTACTCAGCTTGTTAAACGCCAATTTTAAAGTTTAGCTTCATTTATTTGATTTGTTTAGAAAGGAGAAATTATGAAATACGAAATCGTAGGAGCACCTTTTTCAGTCGTTGTCTGCGAATTGGAAGCGGGAGAGAAAGTAAAAACAGAGATGGGTTCGATGGCCTGGATGGATCCAGTTTTTCAAATGGAGACATCAGGCGGCGGCATGAAAAAGATGTTTGGCAAAATGATGTCAGGCGAGGGACTTTTTGAGAACATTTACACCGCTACCAGCGCAGGTAAAATTGCTTTTGGATCAAGTTTTCCTGGTTCTATCATGCCTGTTGACATTTCACCTGGCAATGAAGTAATAGTACAGAAGAGTTCATTCCTCGCATCAGATATGGGTGTTGACATTTCAATTTTCTTTAATCGGAAACTTGGAGCAGGCTTTTTTGGCGGTGAAGGTTTCGTTATGCAAAAGCTTTCAGGTAATGGCAAAGCGTTCCTTGAAATAGACGGCAGCTTTATTGAATATGAGTTAGCAGCGGGTCAACAACTGATAGTCGACACAGGCAATGTTATGGGATTCACAGGCGGCGTCACGATGGACATTCAACAAGTAAAGGGCATTAAGAACAAACTTCTCGGTGGCGAGGGTATTTTCAACACGCGTTTGACTGGCCCTGGCACTGTATGGATCCAAACGATGCCAATGGCTTCATTCGTTGAATCTATCATGCCATTCATTCAACCAGGTAATAAATAGAGTTAAAGATTGGAGATTACTATGAGTTTAAAAAGGTTTTCAGTTCTCATTAGCGGAACAATTTGTTTGTTGATTGCATGCACGCTTTTTGGATGTTCAGGAGGGGAGTCCGCTGACAGTGGTTCATCTTCTAACGCAACGACAGAAAATGTCAAAGAGGCCAATAACGTTTTTAATATCGGAGATTATACGGCTGAGTTTACAAAAGCTGAAATTGGTGAGGATGCTGGTGGCGAACCTGCGCTCCTTGTGCATTATAAATTTACTAACAACAGTAAAGATTCCCAGTCGTTTATCTGGGCGTTTACCAACAAGGCATTTCAAAACGGAGTTCAGCTTGACACCGCAACTGTTTGGAAGAGCGAAGGTTCTTTTGACACTGTATCAGATTCAACATTCTCAGATATTCAACCTGGAATTTCTCTCGATGTTTGTGAAACATATGTTCTTCAAGACACTACAACACCAGTGACAGTTGAAGTAACAGGCCTTTTATCTGATAAGAAAAAGAGTTTCGAAATTAATCCTGCCGAGCTCGATGAATTTACACCGGGGGCATAAGTGAACTCTCAAATTTAAAAAGAATACTAGTATTGCAATTAAAAAAGGTGCCGGAATTATCCCCCTCGGCACCTTTATATTTTTTTCTTAACAAATGATTACAAGTGAAATGCACTGTTTACAATGGTGCCAGTCATGAATGTAAACGAGTCATAATTTTTAATCTCTTGCCTGTATATCGATGCTTTTACACTGGTGCCAGTCATAAATGTACATCGTTAGCAACGGTGCCAGACATGAATTTAATCTCATCGTTAGTACTAACTACTTTCCAGCATACAGATGCTATTTACACAGGTGTCAGTCATGAATGCGAAGCATTTACAACGGTGCCAGACATGAATTTAAGCGCATTGTTAGTACTAACTACTTTCCAGCATACAGTTGCCATTTACATTGGTGCCAGACATAATTTTGCTTCGTGTAATATATAAAGCAGTAAAGTGTAAAAAAGCTATGAAGCCATTTGAAAACGTTGGCAGTTCTGTTTATGAAGCTTAGAGTTAAAAACATTAAGTGCATTGCAGGGCAGTGTGCAGAAGTGAAAGAGTTGTTCAACTCTGCTTTTCCGCAGTGTGAGCGCATCCCTTATTGGCTCTTGTGTCTGTTCACGCTGCGCAAAAAGGTTCATCTTTTAGCTTTTTATGACGATGAAGCATTCGTAGGGCTAATGCTTACGTATGACCATTACAGTTATTTTTACATTGCCTACCTCGCGGTCAATCCAAAGATTCGCTCTAAGGGTTATGGAGGGGCGATTCTAAATTTCGCTTTTGAAATAGCAGATAGCAAACCTTTGGTGCTTGAAGTTGAGCTGCCTGAGCCAAATGCCGAGAATCTAGAGCAGCGTAATCGCAGAATTTCTTTCTACAAAAAGCATGGCATTTGCGATTCGGGTTTTAGATATTCCGACAAAGGCGTCACTTACGCAATATTGACTTCAGATCCAGTCAATTTCAGCGCTACAAAATTCAAGAAGCTTCTGCGTGATTTTTATCTTGGTTGTTTCAAAAAAAAGCTGGAGAAGTTTTAAAAGCCCAATCTCTCTTTAACATTTGTGCCAGACATGAATGCGAACAAGTCTCAGGCATTCGTCACTAGTGCGATACATGAATGTAGACGGGTAATACATTTTAGACATAAATTAAAGTTGTTCTTACATTGGTGTCAGACATGAATACAAATGGAATAATCCCTGCGTATGCACACTTTTACAAAGGTGCCAGGGCAAAATGAAAACGCTATTTACAATGGTGCCAGGCTTCAGGTTTGAGTAATAAATTTGAGATCTTAACGGTTTGGTTTCAATGGTATCAGCCAAAATTTTAACAGCGCACTAATTTGCGAATAAGCCCTGCGTATTCACACTTTTACAACGGTGCCAGGGCAAAATGAAAACGTCATTTACAATGGTGCCAGACATAAATTGAAATCCCTTGAACATGGTGCCAGGCTTAAATTTGTTTCTCATCTTTCCGCACTTAAACTGCGATAATTAAAAAAATAGGAGTTGTTGAGGTGGGGGAGTTGCCTATGGCTGACGAGTGTTTGATTTGCGGTGCGCCTTTGAAATATCTTGAGGCGGACGAAAACATGCAGTGTTCGCTGTGTTACAAGTGGGAAACCAGCAAGACGTGCTGCGTGAACGGGCATTATGTTTGCAATGAGTGTCACACCAAGGGGATGGGTGCGATAATGAGCATTTGTTTGCGCTCGACCTCGAAGAATCCGATAGAAATTGTGCAGCAAATGATGGACGAACCATGGTGCCACATGCATGGGCCTGAGCATCATGTGATGGTAGGTGCAGCTCTTTTGGTAGCCTATCGTAATGCTGGCGGCGATATTGACCTTGAGACGGCGTTGCATGAAATGATGTCAAGAGGCAAAAAAGTGCCTGGCGGCACTTGCGGCTTTTGGGGTGCGTGCGGTGCAGGCATCAGCACAGGCATGTTCGTGGCGATTGTGACAAAGTCGAACCCTCTCGCGCAAAAACAATGGGCGCTTTCAAATGAGGTGACATCGCAGTCACTCGCATGCATTGCTGAGCATGGCGGACCGCGGTGCTGCAAGCGAGACTCGTTTCATGCTATTCTTAGCGCGATTGATTTTGTAGCTGAAAACCTTGGCGTGCAGATGGAAAAACCAAACATCATCTGCAAATATTTCCCAAAAAACAATCAATGCTTGGGTGAAAACTGCGTGTTCAATCCTAAAGCTGTTAAAGCAAAACAAATAAATTCAAGGTAAAAAAACAAGACGTTTAAAATTAGCTTTGCTCTGTTGATTTCGCATGTTCATCAATTCGGGCTTTCACGTCTTTGAATGCTTTCAACTGTGAGCATTTGTGAATCCTTTTTTTGTCACCATAACTTCCAAATTGCTTTTGCCTGTTTAACGGGTGAATTTATTTACACTTAAAAGAGGGTTCAACTCGTCAGTTTAATAGGAAATATTCATTATCCATTTACAATGGTGCCAGGGCAAAATGTAAATGCGATTTACAAGGGTGCCAGGCTTCAGTTTTTAGCTATAAATTTGAGATCTCGGCGGTCTGGCCTTAAAAGTGCCACCCTAATTTCAATAGAGCATGAATTTGCGAAGAAACCCTGTGTATGTACATTTTTACAATGGTGCCAGGGCAAAATGTAAATAGCGTTTACAAGGTGCCAGCCCTTAGTTATACGGGCAATTCAACCGCAATTGTTGTGCCGTTCTCATCACTTTCTTTTACAAAAACACGGCCACCGTGAAGGCTCACTATCTCCCAAACAAGAGACATCCCCAGACCAACACCACCATTTTCTCGACTGCGCGATTTATCAACACGAAAGAAGGGCTGAAAGATGCTTCTCTGAAATTCTTTTGGGATGCCGAATCCGCAGTCTTCAACCTCAATTGTCAATCTCTGATCACTTTTTTTAGATTCGCGCATTGAGTCAGTTTTCGCTTTAAGGGTTTCATCCTCAATTACTCTTACAAAAACTCTTCCTTTTGGTCTATTAAACTTGATTGCATTTTCGCAAAGGTTGTAAATCATGCGGTAGATTAGAGTATCGCTTCCTTTAATTTCTGCATCGCCTTCGAGGCTAAAAGTTATGTCCTTTTTGCTTGCCTCAGGAGATAAATCGGCAAAAATCTCTTCCACCAACGGGGCAATTTGCACCACGTCATTTCGCGCTACGCTCTGCATGCTGCTCATGTCAAGCAGAGTTTTTATCGTTTGCGAAAGTCGTTCAGTTTGTTCTTTGATTTGTGTTGTGAACTCACGATATTCTTTCGGGTTATCTGGATGTTCCGCCTCAAACAACTCAACTTGAGCCTGCATCAGTGCAACTGGCGTGCGAAGCTCATGAGCCGCATTTCCCGTAAATTGTTTTTGCGCGGAAAATGCATTATTCAGGCGTTCGAGCATCGCATTGAATGACTGTCCAAGTTGTCGAAATTCAGGAACAGTGTTTTCGTTAATTCTAATTTCGGCGATGTTGTGAAGTTGCACAGTTTCAACTTGATTTGTGAATTTGCGAAGTGGACGAAGCGCACGTCCGCTCACGAACCATGCAAGGATCCCGCTCACAATCGTAACAATTGCGGTAATATACCAGTTAGTCATGCAAAACTCTTCTTGGGCATTGCTAATTACAATTGAAAGGCCTCTTTTATCACTAATTGTGTTGGGATCAAAAAAACCTGGGCTATCACTTGCAATGGGTGCTGAATCAATAACAGAATTGCCAATTGTGTCCATGTAGTGAATGCCCGAAGAGCATAACAACACTTTCATCAAGACGCAAGTAATGCCGATTAGCAATGTTGTCATTATCGTTATTCGCCATTGCAGAGAAAGTTTGTTCACTATTTTCCTTCGCTCCTGTAACCTAGCCGAACTGTATAGATTTTGCCCTGGCACCTTTGTAAAAGAATTTAAAATTTGCCCTGGCACCTTTGTAAATAGCTGTTCTACCAGGGAACATTTCCATTAAGATTTGCCCTGGCACCTTTGTAAATCAGAACTTTTCTTCTATAACATAGCCTTCGCCAATGCGATTTTTAATCGGGTCATGCTCTAACGTCGCACGCAATTTTTTCCGCAATGCTGAAATGTGCACTCTTATCGAATTACTGAAAGCGTCAACGCTATTGTCCCAAACATGTTCTATCAGTTCTTCTTGGCTTACGGGACGACCTTGGTGAACCATGAGATACTCCAAAATCCCTGTCTCTTTTCGCGTGAGTGAAAGCTCAATTCCATTAGCAATAGCCTTGCGAGTGCGCGTGTCGAATTCAACTTCACCGCAGGTTAACAGCACATCTTTTTGAGTAAATTGTCGCAAAGTGAGACTGCGAATTCTCGCTTCCAGCTCAGCTAGATGGAATGGCTTTGACAAATAGTCATTTGCCCCTGAATCTAAGCCCTCGACTTTGTCAGCGACTTCGCTTCTCGCGGAGAGGATGAGAACTTTTGTTTCTTTGTCAAAACTCCGTAACCTTCGAAGAACACTAATTCCGTCGATTTTTGGCAAGTTCAAATCAAGAACAACAAGATCAAAAGTTTCATTTCGCAGCATATCTAGCGCACGTTCACCATCATGGCAAAAGTCCACACTATAAGCTTTTCTTCGCAGGCTTCGCACAATTGTATCGCATAACACTCGCTCGTCTTCTACAACTAAAAGGTGCACATTTCTCCTTTTCTCACACTTATTTACTACTTTTACAATGGTGCCAAGGCAAAATGTAAACGATATTTACAATGGTGCCAGGGTTCACGTTTTAAGCCAAATTCATAAGAAGCATTTTTTAAGCTTCTTTTTATCTTTCTAACAGCAATATTTTCTACCTAACACCAGCACTGGTGCCTTTTAACAAAGGTGCCAGGGCAAAATGTAAATGGCATTTTGCAAAGGTGCCAGGCTTGAATTTCTCTTCTTTAATTATTCCAAACAAGCATAAAGTTCGTGTTAATTTTCGGCTCTTAACGGGGACTTTATTCCGCGCTTGATAAAGTGTTCGCAAGACAGCGGAAAGGAGTGTGAGTTTGAGTCATAAAGTCAAGACTACCGTGCAAGTATTGATGCTGGCAGCGGCAATCGCCATGCTGCTAGCCGGAAGTTTGCAAGGTGAAGTGCAGGTTGTTTTAAGTAAAGCCATCAAATTGTGTTTGGAGTGTGTAGGAATTGGATAGTAAAAAAACTACCGTTTCGAAGTTATTAAGCCGAAGGCGCGGGTGGGTTCAAGCAGGGGCCACTGTTGTGACCAACATCCATTTGCCGAATTTCATCGACGGCAACCTCTACAAAGGGGCAGGGAAGTCGGTGTGCGTTCCTGGCTTGAACTGCTATTCTTGCCCCGCTGCAACGGGCGCTTGTCCGATTGGGGCGTTTCAGTCGGTGGTTGGCAATTCCAAATTCAGCTTTTCCTACTACGTTACTGGAACACTTATTCTGCTTGGTGTGCTACTTGGTCGATTTATCTGCGGTTTCCTTTGTCCTTTCGGGTGGTTTCAAGACCTACTTCATAAAATTCCCTCAAAGAAGATCTCAACGACAAAACTGAAACCATTACGTCTCCTAAAATATGCAGTTCTCCTATTCTCGGTTGTATTGCTGCCGGCCCTACTTGTAAACGACGTTGGCTTAGGCGAGCCTATCTTCTGTAAATACATATGCCCTCAAGGTGTATTGGAAGGTGCCATTCCGCTGTCAATTGTAGATTCGGGAATTCGCGCAACACTTGGTTTGTTGTTTGCATGGAAATTTACGATTCTCGTTGTTTTAATTTTGCTTAGTGTTTTTATTTACCGTCCTTTTTGTAAATGGATTTGCCCGCTGGGGGCAATATATGGGCTCATGAATCGCGTTTCTATGACCCAAATGAATGTAGATAAAAACAAATGCGTTTCTTGCGGAAAATGTGCCAGAGCTTGCAAAATGGACGTTGATGTTACTAAGACGCCGAATCATTTTGAGTGCATTAGATGCGGAATGTGCGTGACGGCATGTCCAACTGATGCTGTGAGCATCCGCTTCGGCTTAGGCGACGCAAAAACACCTTCGACAAAGGTGCCAGGGAAAAAAATAAAACATAAAAACGCTATTAACAATGCTGTCGACAAAGGTGCCAGGGCATAGTAAAAATCGCAGGTAGAAGGGCTTTTTACAAAGGTGCCAGGCTTTAATTTAAACGTAATGAAACTTCAGTCTTTTTAATCGGCTTTAGACTTGCATAAAAGTTCTTTGCAATGCTGTCAATTTACAAAGGTGCCAGGGAAAAAAATAAGCAATAAAGAAACGCTGTCGACAAAAGTGCCAAGGCATAGTAAAAACCGCAGGAAGAAGACCTCTTTACAAAGGTGCCAGAGCAAAATTTTAAATATTTGAAAGGTAAACAAATGAAAATTATGAACAAGCTATCAATCGGACTTGCAGCATTGTTTGCTGCAGTTCTTCTAATAACTCTTTCCGCGTGTGGAAAGCAGCAGGAGAAAATGGGGGACTCGTCCATGGATTCCATGAGCTATGAAGAAGCTGCAAAAATGTACGATGAACTAACTGAACAAGAGAACCAGATTCTGACCGAAAACAAGGAGCTTTGGGAAAAAGTCTTCATGGCTGGCACCAAAGACATGGCCAAGATTCAGGAGACTAAAAATTACGGCGATTTTCTGCTGAACACAATAGAAGCTGCGAAAGATGAATTTAGTGACGATGAATACCAAATGATTACTGGTGAAGCGGAAAAAATTAAGGAAATTGAGAACAAACTAATCATGCTGACCGAAAAGTTTCCTGAGCTTGCAAAAAGAAAAACGGATGGAGGAACGAGTGTTCCCGCTGAAAATGGTGAAGTGAAGAAATTCCCAACTTTTGAAGGCAAAGATCTTGATGGAAATCAAGTAAAAAGCGACGAACTTTTTGGTAATAGTAAGGTTACAGTCATGAATTTTTGGTTTACCACATGCAACCCTTGTGTGCGTGAACTGCCTGACCTAGAGAGTCTCAATGATGAACTTAAGTCAAAAGGAGGCCAAGTCGTCGGAGTTAATTCATTCACTTTAGATGGAGATCAGCAGGCAATTAATGAAGCTAAGGACGTATTAAACAAGAAGGGCGTGACATACAAGAACGTCTATTTTGATAGCAACAGTGAGGCAGGTAAGTTCACTAACAAGATTAATGGTTTTCCAACAACAATTGTGGTTGACAGGAACGGAAATATTGTTGGAGACCCAATCGTGGGACCAATTACGGAACAAAAACAGAAAGACGCGTTAATGAAACTGGTTGATCAAGCTATAGCAAATGACAAAATGTAGCTGGATGAAAGACTGTTTTCAAAGGTGCCAGGCTTGAGTTTTAATCGAATTTAAATATCGATTAACTTCTTACGAAGGTGATATTTACAAAGGTGCCAGGGCAAAATGAAAAGAAGAAAAAAGCAGTTCAAACCTATATTTACAAAGGTGCCAGGGCAAAATTACAGTAGTAAATCATTGGATTTCCTGGCGCCTGTCCTAACATCGATTTGATAATCGACAGATTAGTACCTACACAAGTTTTACCTAGCGAAAGGAGCAAAACTATGAGTTTGAAAATATTGGCAATTGCATTTGCAGTCTTGCTTCTTCTTGGTACAGTGGCATTTCTTACTTACGAATTATCTAGTCGCGTATCCTTGGATGGTAACACTTCTCCTACCATTAAACAGGCTGAAGAGAAAAACCCCCTCCTTGGCTGTTGAATTTTAAAAACTAAAAGAGGATGAGTTCATCCTCGTTAGATTAAATGCAAGCGATTTACAATGGTTCCAGGGCAAATTGAAAGGGTAAATAGAAAATAAGAAAAAGCAGTTCAAACCTATATTTACAATGGTGCCAGGGCAAAACTAAAGGACAAATAATCGTAGTTCGTGCCACATTTCAAATGGTGCCAGGCTTCAGTAAATCTGCTCCAGTAAATCGCATTGTCAGCCTATCTGGTTAATAGTTAAAAATCTACTAACAGGAAGGAGGAGATAAAAGTGAAGCTTAAACACATTCCAATTCTGCTCTCCTTGGGTTTTCTTTTAGGTGGGTGTTCGTTCGTTCAGTCTAATGATCGTTTGAGTGAAACTTTAGGTGATGCTGATTTTAATAGCAAAACAACAGAGGAAGCAAGTGAGGAAAAGATGAAGACTCCAGAATCAACGAATGAAATATATTTAGCAGGGGGATGCTTTTGGGGCATGGAACTTTTGATGGAGTCGATTCCGGGCGTAGTTGATGCGCAAAGTGGCTACGCGAATGGGAACAGTGCCGAGGCTGCCAACTATAAGTCAGTATGTAGTGGGGATACGGGTTTTCGCGAAACAGTGCGAGTAAAATATGATCCAGGCCAGGTGTCTCTTGATGGAATTTTGCTTGCCTATTTTTATGTCATTGACCCAACGGTCGAAAACAGACAAGGAAATGATCGTGGTTCGCAATATCAAACTGGCATATTCTACGTTGACGATGAGTCAAAGGAAACCGTCGAGCGCATCGCCGAAATCGAACGCGGGCGCCATGACAAATTTGTAGTTGAGATTTGCCCATTAAAGAATTACTATCCAGCTGAGGATTATCATCAAGACTATTTAAAGAAAAACCCTCGTGGTTACTGCCACATTCCGCGTAAGGAAATTGAGCTGTTTTCAAAGCTGAAAATTGATCCAGGAGACTATCAAAAACCAGCTGAGGAGTCCATTCGAGATAAGCTTACGAATGAACAGTATCGTGTGACGCAAAACGGCGGAACTGAGACAGCATTTAAGAATGCTTTTTGGAACCAGTTTGAGCAAGGGATTTATGTTGATGTGGTGACAGGCGAGCCCTTATTCTCATCTACAGACAAATTCCACAGCGGTTGCGGATGGCCTGCTTTTTCAAAACCGATTGAGACTCCGGCTGTTGTCGAAAAAGAGGATCTTAGCTGGGGGATGCGTCGAATAGAGGTTCGCAGCCGTGCAGGGGATTCTCATTTAGGGCACGTCTTTACCGGCGATCCAGAATCGCCGAATGGCATACGCTACTGCATAAACAGTGCTTCTCTTCGTTTTATTCCGTTGGCGAAAATGGAAGAGGAAAGTTATGGATATTTAAAATATCTGTTCGAATAGCCTTTTACAAAGGTGCCAGGGCAAAATTATGTTCCTCCTAGAGCGTCTCAGCAATGAGACGCTTTCCATCTTTTTACAAAGGTGCCAGGCTTGATCGAAAATGTATTTAATCCCCATTAATCAGCTCCATAAATAACCAGTTTTAAATGGTGCCAGGGCAAATTTAAACTTGAACTTTTCCCTGGTAGAACACTTATTTACAATGGTGCCAGGGCAAAATAACGATGGCAAAGAACGATGGCATAAAATTAAAAACATGAGGAAAAAAGACTGGAATAGTTAGTTTCTTAAATCCAGTCCGCAATTAAATCTTTCCACTCGTCCTCTGAGATGATTATTGTTTCTCGAGCACCGACGATTCTGTTTTCCTTTGCTTTGAGAGTTTTGACTGTGTCAATTTGATTCTTGTAATCAGCATTGCCTTGCACAACTATGTCTGTTTTTCCACTTGCAGTTGCCTGAGGTTTGCCGCCAAGGTTCGCAACAAGTTGACGAAGTTCGTCTCGGCTAGTTCCATCGCCAAATTGTCCTGTAAAAACAACTCCCTTTTGAAAAATCGGGTTATTCTTATTGATTTCGTCCGATTCAGGAATGAATGACTTCATTGGCTTTTCGTGCGAAAAAACTGAGAAAACATCGCCACCAAAGTGCGGAGCTTCAGGAATTGTCGAATAAAAATCTACGACCTCTTTGGAAGTTAGAAGACCACTTTTATTAATTGGTTTAATTAGACACAAATTGTCAACACTTCTTACTCGTGATAGTGCAACATAGAGCATGCCGGCTTCCCATGTTGTAGGGTTGAGCATCACTGAATCATACGTCTGACCTTGGCTTTTATGGATTGACACAGCCCATCCGAGCCTAAGAGGAATTTGCGTAAAATGCCCCACTTCCTTAGAAACAAGTTTGTGGTTCACTGTAGTTCGCTTCACTCCGTAATTATAGTAGGTCCATGTTATAGGCTCGATATACGCAGTTTTGCCTCGGTCCGTTGCCACCAAGACGCTATTTTTATTTAGCGAAATAATCGTTCCAAGCTCGCCGTTTAGAAACAAAGGCGAGTTGTATGTCGACATCACTCGAGCACCTTTTTTAAGCCGCAGTTTAAAAGGCGAGGGGAGAGCGTTGGATTTTCCGTCGCCGCATTCTCCTTCAATTTCTCCTGAATACTCCTTTTCCTCTTCATGGATTTCATTAAGTTTTCTGTTGTTATATGCATCAACATCTCGGTTTCTGCCCTGAATAATAATGGCTCCATCTGGGCAAACTTTGTTAGAGTGCTGATTAATCCAATCGACACATTTTGGATCTCCTACGCGAGCCTGGTTAAGTGCAGACACAAATTTGTAATCTTTCTGGCGCACAATTTCTGCCAGATAATGCACAGAAAAACGACATTTTTTCCAGTTTTCAGACTGAAATGCGAAAGTGTTTTTTGAAATTGACGATTCGTTAACTCCATAATGAATCGCTAAAACCTCTCTTTCAGATGCTCCTATAACGGGTGGAAGCTGGGAGAAGTCACCGACACAAACAAATTGAATAGGAGTCTTTTTATCTTTGGTTCCTCTAGCACGCGCTTGATTTTCTTTTTGAATAATTGTTGTTATAGCATCAAACACATCTCGACGAACCATTGAAATTTCATCTATTAAAACCATGTCACAAGCTGCGACTACGTTTGGAATTTTTAGCTTTTCTGGGTTAACAATAGGGCCAGGCCGCAAACCGAAGGTTGAGTGTATGGTAGCACCATTTATCACGATTGCAGCCCTGGCAGTGGGTGCGCAAGCGAGAACTTGACCTCTTTTTAGAGCGAGAATTTGTTGAACGACAAAGCTCTTTCCGCTTCCAGCGGCACCAGTAAGAAAAACATTTTCGTGGTTTAGAATTGCGTCAAATGCCTTCTGCTGCCCTGGTGTGAATTTGTATTTTTTTGCAATCATACATTCATTTTAGAAGCATTTACATAGGTGCCAGGGCAAAATTAGAACTCATTTAAAATGGTGCCAGGCTTGCCTGAAATAGTGTCTTTCTTACTTAATTCTTCCCGTGTATAGACATTTTTACAATGGTGCCAGGGCAAAAATGAAACCCATTTACAATAGTGCCAGGGCAAAAATTCAGGTCATAAATTCATCCTCTCAACGTGTGAGAGTTACTTGTTGCAAGACATCATTTATTTAAGTATTTAAATCTCTAAAGCTGAATAAACCGACTTTAGCTTTTCGGCAGAAGCCACTAGTTTTTCTATTTCTGCTTCAGAAAAAGTAGCAGGTATACTGAATTCTGCTCCATATTTTCCAACAACCGCCGGCATGCTCAATACAACCTCATCAATTCCACAATGACCTGTTTGTAGGTGTGACACGGGGAGAATAGTTTTCTCATCTCGAACAATAGCTTGGCAAATTCGCTTGACAGCTTGCGCTATCCCATAGTAGGTTGCTTTCTTTTTGTTGATAATTTCGTAAGCCGAATTTTTCACATCGTTCGCTATTTCGTCTAATTCAAATTCATGGTTTTTGCAACCTCTGAGCTGGCAAAACTCTTCTATTGGGATACCAAAAATGTTAGCGCTAGACCAAACTGCAACCTCGCTGTCACCGTGCTCACCAACTATGTGAGCATGGACGTTTCTTGAGTTAACATCCAATAACTCGCCAATGCGTTGTTTTAACCTTGCGGTGTCGAGGACCGTCCCAGAGCCAATAACACGATTAGGGCTATAGCCCGTAATGTCAAGCGTAACCTTCGTCAAAACTTCGACTGGATTAGTAACAACAAGAACGACCCCTCCAAAATTGCGTTTTACAAGTTCTGGCATTATTTTCTTGAATACGTTAGTGTTTTTTTGAGCGAGATCAAGACGCGATTCTCCAGGTTTTTGATTTGCACCAGCTGTGACTACGGCCACAAGGGCATCTGCGGCGTCATCGTAGTTTCCGCTGTAAATACGCACCGGTCGAGCGAAAGGAATTCCGTGCGCAATGTCAAGTGCTTCACCTTCTGCTCGTTCTTTATCAACATCAACCATTACTATTTCGTTGAATAATCCGCTCAGCATCAACGTGTATGCGGCTGTGGAACCAACAAAACCGCAGCCGATGATTGCAACTTTTCGTCCATTAGCAATGTTTCGCATATTTTCCTCCTGTTGAATCAATTTTTATTTCCTAGGACGATTATATTTTTCTCGCTGGCAACCACTCTGAGACTTGAAATTCTTAACACAAATTGAACAATCGCCGGCATTTATGGCGGTGCCTATTTTTATTGCTGCTTTTTACAATCGTGCCAGGGCAAAAATTAATCTGAGAAATTATGCCGACAAAGGTACCAAAAAAGGTGCCAGGGCACATTGAGAGACTTTTATAGATACAACCTCAACAAGACTATGTTGCTGCAAAGATGCTTAGAATTCTTAAATAGAGGACATATTAATCTCTTTTTTTCATAGGTGCCAGGGCAAAATTAAGAGTTAAAAATCAATCAAAGAAAAGCTGTCAAAAATGGTATTGGTGACAGGGCAGATTAGAGTGAGTTAATTAAATGCTAAAGAAACCACTATTCCTGCATTAAATTATCGATGTATTGCAAGAGTGAGTTGAAATCCCCGCTTGGATATTCATTAATGTTTTTAGATTTCCTATTAATTAAGTTGTCAGTCAGCAAGAAAACTTTCATGCCAGTTTCCTGCGCTATCATATCTTCGTCAACGTTGTTTCCCACCATTAGACACTCGGCGGCCGAGGTCTCCATTCGACTTACAATTTCAAGGTAGTAATCCAAATTCGGCTTGCAGTATCCAATGTTCTCATAGGTAGTATAGATGCTGAAGTCTTCAGGTGCCAGGCCTGCCCATCTAATTCGACTTTCTGTTGCAATCGAAGGGAAAATGGGATTGGTCGCCAAAGCAACTTTTAGTCCAAGCTCTTTGGCATGCTTGACCACTTTCGAGGAAAGATCATTAAATCCACACAAGACCTTTGAATCTTGAAATGATGTGGCGTAAAACTTATCAAATATAGTCTTATCAACTCGCCCTTTTTCACCATAAATCGTTGCGAATTTGTTCCAAAAAGCACTCTCATTAGACTGAGAACCATCATTGTTTACCATTTCATCGGTGGCAGCCCAGACTGTATCTATTAATTCTTTAGATTCATATCCATAGGATGCCATAAACTCAGCGAGCAATTTAAAATAACCTTTTGTATATTCATCGTTATCCATTGGCAATAAAGTGCCGTCAAGGTCGAACAGTACAGTCGAAATACTCAATTTAACCCTTAATTCCAAAGTCGTTATTTAATATTGCTCTATTTTATATTCATTTAAAAAGATGACAGGGCAAAAGAAAAGCAATTACAAAGGTGCCAGGCTTCACTGTGTATATATTTTTTATTCAGTTTTCATTCATCGTTATCTTCAATTTAAGTTCATGTGTTTAATTACACGTTCAACACTGGTTTATTCACTTTTATTGGGCAGTTCTTTCTTAGTTTTTTGGAATGTTCAAGCTAGCCTTAAAAGAAACAAATAACTTGATTGAAGGGGTAGCCATGGGGAGAAAACCGCGAGCTGAATCGCCAATGTTAATTCAAAACATAGGGCAAAAAGGTCACAATAGCCAACTTATTTTTTATGATGACGAAGATCGCGAAAAATATGAACAGTCGCTACGAAAGGCTTGTAAAGAAAATGGTATTGTACTGCTGGCTTTAGTCTTGATGGGGAATCACATTCATGCATTATTCTTTGGTTCAATTGGAAAATGTGCAGGCGTTTTCGAGTCAATTGGAGCAAGTTATGTGCGATGGTTTAACCGGAAATATGCAAGGACTGGCTCTTTGTGGAACGATCGATATTATTCAAAGCCTGTAACTAACAAACAGCAACTTTTGGATACTGCTGCCTATATTTTTAACAATCCTGTTAAAGCAGAAATAGTTAAAAATGCTGAGGATTATGCCTGGTCAAGTTATTCAGAATTGGAAAATCCTTCTGACAACTCGCTTGCATACGAACTGCTAGATGAACTTGTATCAATCGATTATCTAAAGAAATACATTAAAGATAAAGCAAAAGCAGAAGAGACGGATTGCGAACGGAAATGCTGCGAAACCATCCCTGAAAATCCAGTGTCTGATCAGCACGTTATTGATGAGGTCATTAAGTTCGTTAAAAAGAAAAATCTGGGCAGAATTCCTCAACTTTCAGAAAATCTTTTAAAGTGTTTGGTAAAAAAATTACTAAAATTTGGCTCAAACATAAATCAGATTTCACGTGTTACAGGGCTTAGTCGTTATCGAATAGTAATATTGTGCAACTAATTTACTCTATTTAATTATTATTAGTTGAATATTGAAACTGAAAAAATGTTGAAATTCATCTTCAGTTTATTTGTTTAAGAGCTTAATTTCGATAAACCATATAGTGATTTGAACAGTTTGAAGTAACTTCATTGAATAGACACTGAATTTATAAATATTTTGTGTTTAGCAGGATCACTAAAGTTCGGTATTAGACATCTGGTAATAGATTATTTCTTTTTAAAAAAATACTCTCATAACTTTCCTTTAGTGAAGAGGCATTTTGTGTTACTTTTTTACAATAGTGACAGGGCACAGTAAAAATAAAATATCAGAATATTCCGACTAATATCTTTTCTTATGAGTACCTATCATTCTTTATCATTTATAGGCAGTGCATAAAAATAGAACATACATTACACACCTGAATTTTGAGAATTTTGGAATGATTACCCTTGCTAGCGACGGTGAAATTTTGCTTGGTTGCTGGTTTAAAGAATCCAAGCATTATATGTATGGCATAAAAGGCGAAATTACTGAAAAACCTAATCTTTCTATATTTCTGCTGACTCGCGAGTGGTTAAATGATTATTTCTCTGGGCTAATTCCTCCTAAATACTTCATTCCGTTAGCACCTTCAGAATCACAATTTCAATCACTCGTGCGTGAGAATATGTTGTCAATTCCTTATGGTAAAACGCTATCGTATGGCGAAATTGCGAGGTCAATTGAGGCAAAGGCTGGTAAGCGACAGTCTGCTCAAGCTGTTGGGGGAGCTGTAAGTAGAAATCCGTTTAGCGTTATTGTTCCTTGTCATCGTGTTGTGGGATCTAAAAACAAACTTATAGGTTACAACGCAGGAGTAGATTTAAAGCATAAACTTCTCCAGTTAGAGGGCAACACAACTTTCTTTATTTGATTTTATTCAGAACGTCGTATGACTATCACAATTGGCTGGACAAGAATGGGTTTCTTCAAAGGTAACCATTTTACAACGGTGCCGTATCTACAATGGTGTCTGTCTACAATGGTGCCAGGGCAAAATTAGAGTTAAGGGAAATTTATGTAAAGGTGCGGCAAAAGTGCCAGGCCAAATTAAGATGGGACAAAATAAAGCAAAAGGGAACGCTGTCAAAAGTTACGACAACGGTGCCAGGCCTGCTTGTGGCCTGCTTGCGAAAGTCAGTCTGCGTTGAATGCAGTGTGTGAAAATGTATTATCTAAAAAAGATTTAAAGCCTTTATACAGACAAGATAGATAAAACAGACTTCAAAATAGGGTAGCTATACTACGTTTTGATATTAATGCTTCAAATCTTCTGTTGACCAAGAAGTTAGCTCTGATGCGATTTATTATGAATACCAAAAAAATATCTGTTGTCCAAGAAGGTAGTTGTGCTTCATGTCGATATTAATACTTCAAATCTTCTGTCGACCAATTTTCAATCACTCTTGCATATTCAAACGCAAGTTTTTTTGCGCCATCTAAATTTTGATCACGGTAATTACCGCACTCATATTTTGTAGCGCCAGGAATTTCCCCAGAATAATTGCTAATAAACTTCATTGAATTTTGCACTAACTTTATTACGTCAGGTTCCGATAATTCCTTTACAACTAGATAAAAACCAGTTCTGCATCCCATTGGCCCTGCATATATTATGTTTTCGCTAAATTCTCCGCTTCTAACGAAGGTAGCTAGCAAATGCTCAAAGGTATGCCCTGTTCCAGTATCGAAATAATCACCAGAATTTGGTTTTTTCATTCTAAGGTCGTAGGTTGTGCAATCACCATCAACTCTGCTTAAATAAAGGCCTGGCACCAATTTAGTGTGGTCAACCTGAAAACTTTTTATTCTCTTCAAATCCATTAAATGCCTTTCATTTACTTTGTAGAATTTCGATTACTTAATTTTATAATTCAAGAATAATGTTTATCATTTTTTAGGAGGTAAAATGTCATTTCGCATCGCACATTGGTGTATTCATGTTCTCGATTTAGAGAAGTCTCTAGACTTTTACAAAAAGGCTTTAGGCCTTCATGTTGATCACGTCATGGGTCCAGAAGACGGTTCATGGTCGAACACCTACCTAAAGAGCGAAGATGGTGATTTCTTGGTTGAATTAACTTGGAACAAGGATCGCACAGAGCCATATTTGAACGGCGGAAAAGACACTCACCTTGCCTTCGAAACTGATGATTATGAGGCAGCCAAAAAATTGCATCAGGAAATGGGTTGCATTTGCTTTGATAATGAACGCATGGGGCTTCATTTTATACAAGACCCCGATGGTTCATGGTTAGAAGTTGTTCCAGCTGGAAAATATTAAGAATATATTGATCGATTTAGGTTTAAAGAGGCACAAACTGTGCCTCTATTTACTTAGGTCGAAATTTTAATTTCTTTATATCTAAAATGTTGATAATATATGTTATGTTAAACAGAATTCTTCAGCAAATATATTATTAAACAGTGTTGGTATTTAACGGCCGCTTGAGCCAAACCCTTGGATTCCTCTGTTTGATGCGCTCAGTTCATTTGTCACTTAATCTTGAGTATCAGATGTTGACAAGGCTCTTGTGATCAAAAGTTGCGCAATTCTGTCACCTTTTTGATTGATTATTGGTTTTTAACGACCGTTTAGTACTTTGTTAATTCTTAAATTCGCTTCATTTATAAAACAGTTTTATAGAGATATTTTTTATTTAGGTAGAAAGCTATTAATAGAACTCGTTTCTCTTAGTGCCTTGCATGTCACAAGAAATAAATGTTTATATTGTAATTTTGAGTGACTGTTGGTATTTAACGGCCGCTTGAGCCAGCCTTAGAGTTCCTCTGTTTGATGCGCTCAGTTCATTTGTCACTTAATCTTGAGTATCAGATGT
>ERZ857801.1563-NODE-1563-length-23364-cov-5.723154_pt1 | contig 23364 bp, 21 predicted proteins | sample MGYA00519762_ERZ857801 | MGnify/ENA primary metagenome ERZ857801 (study PRJEB31778, sample SAMEA3449368) | human gut metagenome | biome: human gut; feature: human-associated habitat; material: faeces | place: United Kingdom | collected 2010/2012 ...
GGCGTTTTGGTTCCTTTGCCGCCATGGGCAAAGGAACTCGCCGCCCGCAGGCGGCAAAATCCCCCGCGTCTGATTTTATTGTGTTCGAATACCCCATATCTCCAAAACCATCCGGAGGAACCCTTCATGAAGCACACCATAGCACTAAAACAAAATCATGAGTTCCGCCGGCTGTACAGCAAGGGCAAGAGCGCCGTGTCCCCCTACTTCGCCGTCTACTGCCGGAAGACTAACCGGCCGGTGAGCCGTCTGGGCATCACCACGGGGGTGAAGCTGGGCAACGCCGTCAAGCGCAACCGGGCCCGCCGCCGCATTCGGGAGCTCTACCGCACCAACGAGCACCGGCTTCTGCCGGGCTACGACGTGGTGGTGGTGGCCCGCGCCCGGGTGATCTACGGCCGGTACCCGGAGCTGGAGCGCAGCTTTCTCCAGCTCATGCGCAAACTGGGGATCTGTCCGCCCCGGGAGGCGCGGCCGTGAAAGCACTGCTGATCTGGATGATCCGGTTCTACCAGCGGGAGATCTCTCCCGCCCGTCCCCCCTGCTGCCGCTTCATCCCCACCTGCTCGGCCTATGCCCTGGAGGCGGTGGAGAAGTACGGCGCCCTGAAGGGCGGCCTTCTGGCCATGCGCCGCATTCTGCGGTGCAACCCCTTCCACCGGCAGAAGTCCATCGAGTACGACCCCGTGCCGTAGGACACGGCCGGATTCAATTTACAATGTGGAGGTACCGTTGTGGGTATTATTCTGACGCCATTTGCATGGCTGTTGATGCTGTTTTATGATTTTTCCCAGAACTACGGCATCGCCCTGATTTTATTCGCCCTGGTTATCAAGCTGGTGCTCTTCCCCTTCAACCTGAAGGGCAAGAAGAGCATGATCCAAATGAACCTGCTCTCCAGTAAAATGCAGCAGCTGCAGAAGCAGTACGGCAAGGACCGGGAGCGCTATAACCTGGAGATCCAGAAGCTCTATGAGAAGGAGAAGGTCAACCCCATGAGCGGGTGCCTGTGGTCCTTCATTCCCATCATCTTCCTGATGGTGCTGTACGGCATCATCCGGGAGCCCCTGACCTATCTGATGAACGTGCCCGCGGACATGATCAACACGGTGGCTGAGGTCACCGGCGTGGCCAACTCCGGCACCTATCCCCAGATCGCCATGCTGAAGGCCATCGCCGACCCCGCCGTGCTGGAGCAGGTGAAGGCTGCCCTGGGCGAGTCGGCGGGTGCCGGACTGTTCTCCATGAACGTGGAGTTCCTGGGCATCAATCTGGCCAACATTCCCCAGCTGAACTTCTGGAGCGCGGAGGGCGGCCTGGTCTGGGGCAACATCGGCCTGTTCCTGCTGCCCCTGGTGTCGGTGGGCACCTCGCTGCTGTCCATGTATGTGAGCATGAAGACCAACCAGATGAACCGGGGCGGCGAGCAGAACGATCAGATGGCCAAGACCAACCGCACCATGATGATCTTCATGCCCATCATGTCCCTGTGGATCGGCTTCACCGTCCCCGCCGGCCTGTCCATCTACTGGATCGCCCAGTATATCTTCTCCATCTTCCAGGAGCTCATCTGCGGCCGCCTGCTGAAGAAGGACTATGAGAGAGCCCGGGCCGAGGCCGCCGAACGGGAGCGCCAGGAGAAAGAGGACGAGAAGCGCCGCAAAGAGGAGGCCCGTCTGGAGCGCCAGCGCCGCCTGGAGGAGGAGAAGAAGAACCGGGGCAAGAAGAAGCCCAAGAAGGCCGAGCCCACCGAGCCCGGCATCAACAAGGACGACAGCCGCATCGGCATCCGGGCCTATGCCCGGGGCCGCGCCTACGACCCCAACCGCTTCGGCGGCGTACAGCCCTACCGGGACCCCAGCGAGCTGCTGAAGGCCCAGGCGGAGGCCCAGAATGCCCAGAAGGGTAAGAAGGGCAGAAAGGACAAGAAGGAGGCCGAAAAGACCTCCCCCGCCCCCGAGAAAGAGACCAAGCCCATTTCCCAGGAGGAGCAGCCCCAGCTGACCCAGGTCCATGAGACCCCCGTTCAGGAGGCCGAGGCCGCCCCTGAGATCCCCGCTCCCGCTGAGGCGGAAACCGCCGCCCCCGAGGCCGCTCCCGTGGAGACCGAGGAGGTCGAAGTGGAAGTGGAGCAGGTGGAAGTAGAGATCCCCGAGGACGAGGACGACAAGAAGGAAGGTGTCTGATATGAGGAAGTGGATCGAGACCACCGGACGTTCTGAGGAAGACGCCATTGCCGCCGCCCTGTTCCAGCTGGGCCTGGACCGGGACGACGTATCCGTGGAAGTCATTGAGCGGGCCAAGTCCGGCTTCCTGGGCTTCGGCGGCAACCCCGCCAAGGTCCGGGTGAGCTACGAGGTCCCCGGCGAGGATGAGGAGCTCTCCTCCCCCGCCCCGGAGAAGGCCCCGGAGCCCGCCGCCCCCGCCCCTCAGGCGGAGAAAAAGGCGGAGCCCGCCCCCAAGGAGGACGCCAACCGCCTGCAGCCCGGGGATGAGGTGCTCATCGGCCGGGAGGAGACCAACGCCCCCAAGGGGATGGACGGCCAGCCCTTGGAGCTGGCTCCCGCCGACGACCCCAAGGCCGCCCGCATCCGGGAGTTCCTGGCCGGACTCATGGAGCACCTCCAGGTGGAGGCGGTCCCCGACATCTATGTCAGCGAGAACGGCTATAAGGTGATCCTCCAGGGCCGCGGCCTGGGCGCCATCATCGGCCGCCGGGGCGAGACGCTGGACGCCATCCAGCAGCTCACCAACTACGCGGTGAACCACGGCCAGTCCAAGCGGGTGCGCATCCACATCGACGCCGAGGGCTACCGGGCCAAGCGGGAGGAGTCCCTCCAGCGCCTGGCGGTGAAGGTGGCCGGCAAGGTGGTCAAGTACCGCAAGAACATGACCCTGGAGCCCATGAACGCCTATGAGCGCCACGTGATCCACGCGGCCCTCCAGGACTACCCCAACGTGGCCACCTACTCCACCGGCGTGGAGCCCAACCGCCGGACGGTGGTGGCCTACGCCCCGGGGCAGAAGTAAAGTTTATACAGAAATAGCGACAGCGGGAGGAACGTGAGTTCCTCCCGCTTTGTTTTATCGTTTGATGAGTACCACTGCCACGTCGTTTACGTTGGTGCCGGTGGGGCCGGTGCGGATGAGACCGTCCACCCGGTCCAGGGCGTGGTAGGCGTCGTTTTCCGCCAGAACCTGGTGAATGGTGAGGCCCGCCGCCTCCAGGCGGTCCTTGGTGGTTCCGTCCACCAGTCCCCCCGCCGCGTCGGTGGGGCCGTCGGTGCCGTCGGAACCCAGGGAGAAAATCAAGGTGTTTTCCAATCCGGCGATCCCCTGGGCGGCGGCGAGGGCCAGCTCCTGGTTGCGGCCCCCTTTTCCCTGGCCGGTGAGGAGGACCACCGTCTCGCCCCCGGCCAGAAAGGCCAGAGACTTCTTCGTATCCTGGTGGGTCCTGGCGATGGAGGCCAGGAAGGAGCCCGCCTCTTTGGCCTGACAGCACAGCTGGTCGGTGAGCAGGACCTGCTCATAGCCCAGCCGCCGGCAGGCCGCCCCGGCGGCGGCGCACAGCTCCCGGACGCTGCCGGTGATCACCGTTTCCACGTTGTCCAGCGCCTTGGGGGTCTCCTCTTGGAGGAGGGCGCGGGCCTGGGGCGACAGGGGGAGCTGGTACTTCTCCGCCACCTCCTGGGCCTGCGTGCAGGTGGACTGGTCCGGGTAGGCAGGGCCCGAGGCGATCATGTCCAGGGGATCTCCCAGAATGTCGGACAGGACGATGGAGAACACCTGGGCCGGGGCGCACAGCTGGGCGAACCTCCCCCCTTTCACGGCGGACAGCCGCTTGCGGACGGTGTTCATCTCCACAATGTCCGCCCCGCAGGCCAGCATGGCCTGGGTCAGATGGGAGAGCTCCTCCGCCGGGATGAGGGGGCACTCAAACAGGGCGGAGCCCCCGCCGGACACCAGGAACACCACCGTGTCCTCCGCCGTCAGATCCTCCACCAGCTCCATGGCCGCCCGGGTGCCCCGGAAGGAGTCCTCATCGGGGACCGGGTGCCCCCCCTCATAGACGGTGCACCGGGGAATCTCCCCCCGGCTGTGACCGTGCTTGGTCACCACCACCCCGGCCTCCAGCCGGTCCCCCAGCAGCCGGGCGGCACAGTCGGCCATCTGCCAGGCCGCCTTGCCCGCGGCCACAAGAAAGACACGGCCCGCGCCGAAGGTCCGGCCCTCCAGGGCCCGGCGCACCGCCTGGTCGGGCAGACAGGCCGTCAGGGCCTCCTGGATAATGGTTTGCGCGTCTGTATGGATGGACATGATATTCGCCCCCTGGAAATTGGAATCCCGGCTCCATGCAGAGCCGGATGTCAGTATAATGATACCATACCGGATCAGACTTTAGATTTTTTACAGAAATAATTTTATTTTTTTAGAGAAAGACCAAATATAGAATGTTTACAATGGAGACAAACCATGGGTCCCTGACGGGACAGCGGCAAGATAAAAGACATGAAGGAGGAACCCCCATGAAAATCGTAGTTTTGGACGGATACACCGAGAACCCCGGCGACCTGAGCTGGGACGAGCTGGGCAAGCTGGGCGACCTGACGGTCTATGACCGCACTTCCCTCACCGACGAGGGGGAGATCATCTCCCGCATCGGGGACGCGGAGGTGGTCTTTACCAACAAGACCCCCATCTCCAAGGCGGTGATCGACGCCTGCCCCAACATGAAATTCATCAGCCTGCTGGCCACGGGCTATAACGTAGTGGACTATGTGTACGCCGGGGAGAAGGGCATCCCGGTGACCAATGTGCCCACCTACGGCACCGCCTCGGTGAGCCAGTTCTCCATTGCCCTGCTGCTGGAGATCTGCCACCACATCGGCTACCACGACGCCTCGGTCCACGCGGGCAACTGGGAGAAGAGCATCGACTGGTGCTACTGGGACTACCCCCTCATTGAGCTGGAGGGCAAGACCATCGGCATCATCGGCTTCGGCCGCATCGGACAGGCCGAGGGGCGCATCGCCAAGGCCCTGGGGATGCAGGTGCTGGCCTATGACCTCTACCCCAACGACTCCGGCCGGGCCATCGGGGAGTATGTGGACCTGGAGGAGCTGTACGCCCGGGCCGACGTGATCTCCCTGCACTGCAACCTCACCCCGGAGAACACCGGCATGATCAACAAGGACTCCATTGCCAAGATGAAGGACGGGGTCATCCTCATCAACAACGCCCGGGGTCAGCTCATCAACGAGCAGGACGTGGCCGACGCTCTGAACAGCGGAAAGATGGGGGCCGCCGGCCTGGACGTGGTGTACACCGAGCCCATCCGGGGGGACAATCCCCTGCTGAAGGCCAAGAACTGCATCATCACCCCCCACATCTCCTGGGCCCCCAAGGAGAGCCGCCAGCGCATCATGGACTGCGCCGTGGCCAATGTGAAGGCCTATCAGGAGGGCGCGCCCATCAACGTGGTCAATCTGTAAAAGCGAAAAACGCTCCGCATCGCCGTTCCCTGGCGATGCGGAGCATTTTTTCTTTGTTTCAGCAGGGGCGGAGAAAATCCAGCCTTACCCCTTCTTCTTGGAGGTCGGCTTCATGCGCTCACCGTGTGATTTCATGTCTTGGCAGGACAAAGTGAATTTGTCCTGCCGCCGGGGCTGGACGCCGCGCGCCCGCTGTGCGGGCGGGACCACGGCGAGGAAAAAGGTTGGTCCGCGCGGGACTCTGGTTCTGCTTACCCCTTCTTCTTGGAGGCCAGCTTCATGCGCTCCCCGTGGTCCAGAACGCGCTTGCGCAGGCGTAAATTTTCGGGGGTGCACTCCAGCAGCTCGTCGTCGGCCAGGAACTCCAGGCACTGCTCCATGGACATCTGCTTGGGAGGCGTCAGGCGCAGCGCCTCGTCGGAGCCGGAGGCCCGCATGTTGGTCAGCTGCTTCTTCTTGCACACGTTGACGGAGATGTCCTCCGCCTTGGGGGTCTCGCCCACGATCATGCCGGCGTACACCGGGGTGCCCGGGCCGATGAACAGGGTGCCCCGCTCCTGGGCGTTGAAGAGGCCGTAGGTCACCGCCTCGCCGGTCTCGAAGGCCACCAGGGAGCCGGTGGAACGGCGCTGGATGTCCCCCCGCATGGGCTCATAGTGGTCAAAGACGGAGGCCATGATGCCCTCCCCCTTGGTGTCGGTCAAAAACTCGTTGCGGTAGCCGAACAGGCCCCGGGAGGGGACCATAAACTCCAGCTTGGTGCGGTTCCCCACCGGAGTCATGTTCTGCAGGTCGGCCCGCCGGGACTGGAGCTTGTTGATGACCGCTCCGGTATAGTCGTTGGGCACGTCGGCCACCAGCAGCTCCATGGGCTCGCACTTCTTGCCGTCGATCTCCTGGTAGAGCACCCGGGGAGGAGACACCTGGAACTCATAGCCCTCCCGGCGCATGGTCTCCATGAGGATGGACAGGGACATCTCGCCCCGGCCGGCCACATTGAAGGAGTCGGTGGAGTTCTCCACCTCGGACACCTTCAGGGACACGTCCTTCAGGGTCTCCCGGAACAGCCGGTCCCGGAGCTGGCGGCTGGTGACGAACTTGCCCTCCCGCCCGGCGAAGGGGGAGTCGTTGACGGAGAAGGTCATCTCGATGGTGGGGGCGGAGATCTTGACGAACTCGATGGGCTCCACACAGTCGGGGGCACAGATGGTGTCGCCGATGGTCACGTCGCCGATGCCGCTCATGGCGATGATGTTGCCGGCGGTGGCCTCCTGGACGGGGACTTTGGCCAGGCCGTCGAACTCATAGAGAGCGGTGGCCTTGGCCTTCTTGGGGGCGGCGTCCGGATCGTGGTAGTTGCATACGGCGATCTCCTGGTTCTGCTTGATCACGCCCCGCTCAATGCGGCCGATGGCGATGCGGCCCACAAACTCGTTGTAGTCGATGGAGGAGACCAGCATCTGGAAGGGGGCGTCCACATCCGCCTCGGGGGCGGGGATATACTCCAGGATGGTGTCGAACAGGGGCTTCAGGTCGCTGCCCGCCTCGTCGGGCTGGACGGAGGCGGTGCCCTGCCGGCCGGAGCAGAACAGCATGGGGGAGTCCAGCTGCTCGTCAGTGGCGTTCAGGTCCATGAGCAGCTCCAGCACCTCGTCGATGACCTCGTACACCCGCTGGTCGGGGCGGTCGATCTTGTTGACCACCACGATCACCCGGTGGCCCAGCTCCAGGGCCTTGGACAGCACAAAGCGGGTCTGGGGCATGGGGCCCTCGGCGGCGTCCACCAGCAGGATGACGCCGTTGACCATCTTCAGGATGCGCTCCACCTCGCCGCCGAAGTCGGCGTGGCCCGGGGTGTCCACAATGTTGATCTTCACGCCGTTGTACTCCACGGCGGTGTTCTTGGCCAGGATGGTGATGCCCCGCTCCCGCTCCAGGTCGTTGGAGTCCATGACCCGCTCCACCACGGCCTGGTTCTCCCGGTACACGCCGGACTGCTTGAGCATCTGGTCCACCAGAGTGGTTTTGCCATGGTCGACGTGGGCGATAATGGCAACATTTCTCAATTTTTCGTTCCGCATACTTCGCATTTCCTCCTGCACGCTATAAAAACCGCTCCGGCCCGTCCTCTCTGTTTCAACGCGCCGGAACCAGGGAGTGCCGCTCCGACGGCAGAGCCAGGAGCGTACATATCCCCACTAATTTCCGTTCAGACGTTATATTATACCGCTCTTTGTTAGGAAAGGCAACGAATTTGCAAAAAATCTCACACAAATTTGTCCCCTCCTTTTCCTGGCGGCTTTTGGCAGAAAAGCGGAACCCTGGGGAAATCTATGTGGAAAACTCGGTGGAAAGTGTGGAAAACCGAAAACCTGTTCGACAGCTCTTGACAAAATCGAACATTTGTTGTATTTTAAATACGAACATACGTTTGATTTTTTGAGGGGAGCGCCGGAAAAGTCCCGACTATGGGACGGGCGGCCCAATATGATGTACATAACAGGCCGGTTTCCGGCCAATCCGCCCGCCGGGCATTTCATTGGAGGGAGAGACGATGCAGACCCTGTACTACACCACTGGAAACTTTATCCGCCACACGGGCAATGTGGTGGACCTGACCGAGTACCGCCGCCGGCTGGCTCAGGCCCAACAGGAGCCGGAGGAGGCAGAGGAAAATCTCGTCCTCCTCCCCCGGGAGAGCGCCCCCAGCCCCCGCCGGACCAGGGCCAGAAGGGCCCGCCGCCGGGCGCTGTTTCTGGACGCCTGCGCCAGCATGGGGGTGGTGGTGATGACTCTGACGTTTACCCTGCGGGTGCTGGCCCTTTAAATTCCGGACCGAAAATAAAAACGCTCTGTAGAAATTTTATTGTGTTCTACAGAGCGTTTTCTTTTGCGCTGTGTGGGGGATTTCGTTGGATCTTCTTTTAGCCTTCCACCCGGAAGAAAGGTGCCCCCGAAGGGGCGGATGAGGAGGGAATCCCCCCTCCCAAAGCCTTCCCACCGAGGGGACGGCTTATGAAAGAGCAAGCGGCGACCCCCAAAAAAGGAAAAACCGCCTCCCTGCGGAACAATCCACAGGAAAGCGGTTTTTTGTGGAAAAATCAGTAAGCCAGCTTCTCCTCCAGCCAGGCCTTCAGCTCAGAAATAGGCACGCGGACCTGCTCCATGGTGTCCCGGTCCCGGATGGTGACGGCGTTGTCCGCGGGGGTCTTGTCGTCGCCCACGGTCTCGAAGTCCACGGTGATGCAGTAGGGGGTGCCGATCTCGTCCTGGCGGCGGTAGCGCTTGCCGATAGAGCCGGCGTCGTCGTAGTCCACCATGAAGTACTTACTCAGCTCAGTCTGGATCTCCCGGGCCTTGTCGCCCAGCTTCTTGGACAGGGGCAGAATGGCGCACTTGAAGGGGGCCAGAGCGGGGTGGAGGCGCAGAACGGTGCGCACGTCGTTTTTGGCCTCGTCCACCACCTCCTCGTCGTAGGCGTCCACCAGGAAGGCCAGGGTGACGCGGTCGGCGCCCAGGGAGGGCTCGATGACGTAGGGGATATAGTGCTCGTTCTTCTCCTGGTCGAAGTAGGTCATGTCCTTGCCGGAGGTGTTCTGGTGGGCGGTCAGGTCGAAGTTGGTGCGGGAGGCCACGCCCCACAGCTCGCCCCAGCCGAAGGGGAAGACGAACTCAAAGTCGGTGGTGGCGTTGGAGTAGTGGGAGAGCTCCTCCGGGTCGTGGTCCCGCAGCCGCAGGTTCTCGTCCCGCATGCCCAGGTTCAGCAGCCACTTATGGCAGAAGTCCTTCCAGTAGGCGAACCAGTCCAGCTCGGTGCCGGGGGTGCAGAAGAACTCCAGCTCCATCTGCTCAAACTCCCGGGTGCGGAAGGTGAAGTTGCCCGGGGTGATCTCGTTGCGGAAGGACTTGCCGATCTGGCACACGCCGAAGGGCAGTTTTCTCCGGGTGGTGCGCTGGACGTTCTGGAAGTTGACGAAAATGCCCTGGGCGGTCTCGGGGCGCAGGTAGACGGTGTTCTTGGCGTCCTCGGTGACGCCCTGGAAGGTCTTGAACATCAGGTTGAACTGGCGGATGTCGGTCCAGTTGTGCTTGCCGCAGGTGGGGCAGGGGATGTTGTGCTCCTCCACGAACTCCTTCATCTGGGCCTGGGTCATGGCGTCCACACTGTGGCCCAGCTCGAAGTGATTCTCCTGGCACCAGTCCTCGATGACCTTGTCGGCGCGGAAGCGCTCCTTGCACTCCTTGCAGTCCATCAGCGGGTCGGAGAAGCCGCCCACGTGGCCGGAGGCCACCCACACCTGGGGGTTCATCAGGATGGCCGCGTCCAGGCCCACGTTGTAGGGGTTCTCCTGGACGAACTTCTTCCACCAGGCCTTCTTCACGTTGTTCTTCAGCTCCACGCCCAGGGGGCCGTAGTCCCAGGTGTTGGCCAGGCCGCCGTAGATCTCGGACCCGGCGAAGATGAAGCCCCGGCCCTTACACAGGTTTACGATTTTTTCCATGGTCTTTTCGCTGTTTTTCATGATAAAACTCCTTATTTATGAATTGTTGAATCCTCTTTCACTTTTTTGATTCACGCCTCGGCGCGCTCGCGGCCTCGGACGTTATAAATAAAAACGCCCCGAGCCAAACGGCTCAGGGCGAATCAAACGATCCGTGGTTCCACCTGAATTTGTACCAGAGGTACACACTCGACCCCCGTAACGTGGGGAGACGGCGGGCCATTGCCTGCCCGCGCTCCAGAGGGCCTTCCCGCCGCGCCTTCGTGGGATTCGCACCGGCCATCCCATCTCTGAAACACCCGGCCCGGGGTACTGTTCTCTGTCGTCGCTTTTCTGGATTACGACCCATTGTAATATACAACTTTTCTCGTGTCAAGGGGGTTTACGGGGGATTTTTCCGCCTCTCGCAATTCCAAATGGACGATGTGCAGGGGCGCGCTGTGCGCGCCCCTACGGCGTATCTGAAGGTGCGTTTGATCTTTTGCAGGGCCCGATGTCACCATCGGGCCGTTCCCGGGCGGCCCGGTGTGCCGCCCCTACGAAATGCGGGAATCTTCCGATTTGGCCGTAAGGGCCGACGACCTCGGCGGCCCGCAGGCGCACACTGTTCGCCCCTGCGGCGTCCCCCGGCGATCCTTTGGTTTCTTTCCCATCGCTGGGAAAGAAACTCGCCCCGCAGGGCGAACCCCCCTGCGTACAACAACCCCAATCCGAAACCTGTCCCCTCATCCGTCACGGCTTCGCCGTGCCACCTATCCCTATCCCCTCTGGCCTTCGGCCATCTCCCCTTGATAAGGGGAGTCGGCCCCCAGGGGGAAGGCTTATGATGGCAGGCGGCGAAATCCCCTAGAAACCCACAGATATGACTACGAATTGGAATGCAAGCAGAGGATATGACTGAAAGGAGGCGGCTCCATGGCCGTGATTTTAGCCTCCCAATCCCCCCGGCGGCGGGAGCTGCTGGAGCGGATGGGCATGTCAGACTTTTTGATCCGCCCCGCCCAGGGGGAGGAGATCTTTGACCCGTCCCTCACGCCGGCGCAGCTGGTGGAGGCCCTCTCCCGTCAGAAGGCGGAGGAAATTTCCGCCGGCGCCGGGCCGGAGGACATCGTCATCGCGGCGGACACGGTGGTGTCCGTGGACGGCCGGGTGCTGGGCAAGCCCCGGGACGGGGCGGAGGCCGCCGAAATGCTCGCCGCCCTGTCCGGCCGGGAGCACACGGTATATACCGGGGTGACGGTGCGCCGGGGCGGGGAGACCGTCACCGAGCACGAGGCCACCGCCGTCCGGTTCCGGCCCCTCACCGGGGAGGAGATCGCGGCCTATGTGGCCACCGGGGAGCCCATGGACAAGGCCGGGGCCTACGGCATCCAGGGCTACGGCTGCCTGCTGGTGGAGGGGATCTCCGGGGACTATTTCAACGTGGTTGGCCTGCCGGTGTGCCGGCTGGGCAAGATTCTGGCCCGGTTCGGGGTGGAGCCCCTGTGCCTGGCCGCAGAGAAGGAGCGGAGAGCGTGAAGGATTTTCTGCGCCGGAACGGCATCTGGCTTTTGGTGATTGCCCTGCTGCTCAGCATCCTCATCGGCGTCTCCTCCGCCTTTATGGGGGGCAACGCCGATCCCCTGTCCAACCTGGTGACCACCATCACCACCCCTGTGCGCAATGGGGCGGCGGCGGTGGGGGACTTCTTCCAGGGGGTGTCCCGCTACGTCTTCCACTATGGGGAGATGGAGCAGCAGATCAGCGACCTGGAGGAGGAGAACGCCCAGCTGCAGCAGCAGATTCGGGAGAGCCAGGAGGCCCTGCAGGAGAACGAGCTGCTCCGGAACCTGCTGGACCTGCGGGAGCGGCGGCGGGACTTTGTCTTTGAGTCCGCCAAGGTCACCGCCCGGTCCAACGACAACTGGCGCTCCACCCTCACCTTGAGCAAGGGCGGCGAGTCGGGCATCCAGGAGGGGAACTGCGTGGTTACCTCCACCGGTGTGCTGGTGGGCGTGGTCTCGGAGGTAGGCAGCCATTACTCCACGGTCAGCACCGTCATTGACACCAGCATGGAGATGGGGGGCATCATCACCCGCACCAACGCCGCCGGCGTGCTGGAGGGGGATTTCAGCCTGATGCAGGGGGGGAAGCTCCGCCTGGCCTATCTCCCTGACGAGGCACAGCTGGTGGCAGGGGATGAGGTGCTCACCTCCGGACGGGGGGACGTGTACCCCTCCGGCCTGGTGGTGGGCCAGGTGGAGGGCGTGTTCAACGACGCGTCCGGTATGAACCGCTATGCGGTGGTCGTCCCGGAGGTGAACCTGGACACCCTGGTGGAGGTCTTTGTCATCAAGGAGTTTGACATTGTGGAATAAAATAGGTTCCGAGCGCGTTGCGCCCGGAAGGGAAAAAGAGGTGATACCGTGACCACCCGGGATCAAGTGCACAAGTGGTTTTTCTATGCTCTGGGGCTGGTCCCCATCTGGGTGCTGGACGCCTTTGTTCTCAACCGCATCGCCCCCTTCGGGGTGATCCCCATGCTGCTGCCCCTGGCGGTGGCGGCGGTGGCGGTGCTGGAGGGGGCCTACGCCGGGACAGGCTTCGGACTGGCGGTGGGCCTGCTGTGGGAGCTGTCCTACGCCGGGGGCTTCGGCGGGCTGGTGTTCGGCATGGCCCTGGCGGGGATGGCGGTGGGCGCGGCCTCTCAGTATGTGCTCAGCCAGAACTTTTTCAGCTGCCTGCTGTGCTCCGCGGTGGTGCTGGGGGCGCTGGACGGGCTGCGGCTGATCCGGGCCCTGTTCATTCGCCTGGACACCCTGGACGTGCTGCTCCGGGTGGCGGTGCCCGAGGTGCTGCTCTCCCTGTGCTGGACCCCATTGGTCTATCTGATTTTCCGCTTCATCTTCCGGCGGGTGGGGGGAACCCGGCTGGCCTGACCGGCCCCTTCCCCGCCTGTCCCTCTGGAAAGGAGGTTTTCCATGAATCCCAAACAGTTTCACCGCCGCCTGATCGGAGTGGTCCTGGTGCTGGCCATTTTGATGACCTTTCTGTGCTCCAACCTGTACAGCATCCAGTATATAAATGGGGCGGACTACGCCAACCAGTCGGTGGCCCGGTCCTATGAGAACCAGACGGTCCCCGCCAGCCGGGGTCCGATTCTGGACCGGAACGGCAAGGTGCTGGTGTCCAACCAGATCTCCTACCAGGTGACACTGCTGCTCTCCTATTTGGGGGAGAACGAGGAGGAGCGGTGCGCCAACCTGCTTGCGCTCATCCAGGTGTGCCGGGAGGAGGGGGTGACCTGGGCGGACACCCTGCCCATCACCACCACGGCGCCCTTCTCCTATACCACTGAGGACCCCTTTTACTCGGTGAGCACCGATGAGAACGGAAATCCGAAGTACAACGAGGACGGCGAGCTGGCCTATGACATGACCCGGCTGGGCCGGCTGGCGGTGTATATGGGGTGGATTGAGGACCCCACAGAGCTGGCGGAGGGGGAGATTCCGGAGTCGGACGCCTCCGGCGGGGCGGCCCCCGGGTTATGGGACCGGATCATGAACTTCTTCGGTATGGGTCAGAAAGAGGAGGTCCCTCAGGAGGAGCCGGAGCCCTATCAGCTGCCCACCGCCGAGGAGCTGCTGGGGATGATATGCAAAAGCTTCGGCGTGAAAGGTGAGGGCGCGGTGGACGAGGCTGCGGCGAAGGAGAGCGGCGAGGCGGTGCCCACCCTGAACATCGGGGACATGTCGGCGACCGACGCCCGGGCGGTGGCGGGGGTGCTCTACGAGCTCTACTACCGCAGCCGGATCACCAACTGGCCTCCCTATTACTTCGCCGAGAATGTGGACGTGGACTTCATCACTCGGGTGAAGGAGCTTGGAATCAAAGGGGTGGAGATCGAGACCACTTCCGTGCGCAAATATGAGACGGAGTACGCCGCCCATCTGCTGGGCCGGGTGGCCGCCATGGAGACCGACGAAGTGGACTACTACCTGGGGCTGGACGAGGGCTACACCCAGAACGACTACGTGGGCCGGGAGGGGGCCGAGCTGGCCTTTGAGAGCTATCTCCACGGCACCCCCGGCGAGCAGCTGGTGGAGCGCAACGAGAACGGGAAGATCACCTCCTCCCAGTGGCGGGTGGACGAGGAGACGGGGGAGCCCATGGCCCCGGAGCCGGGGGACAATGTGTTCCTCACCATCGACATCGAATTGCAGCAGATGGTGGAGGAACTGCTGGCAGAGCGGGTCCCCGGCCTCAGCGACGAGGTGGAGGGGGCCGCCTGCGTGGTGCAGCTGGTGGACACGGGAGAAATCCTGGCCGCCGCCTCCTACCCCACCTTCTCCCTGGCCACCTATGTGGAGGATTACGCCGAAAATCTGGAGGACCCCCTGGAGCCCCTGTACAACAAGGCCTTCCGGGGCCTGTACGCCCCCGGTTCCACCTTCAAGATGATCACCGCCATCGCCGGGCTAGAGGAAGGGAAGATCGAACCAAACACCATTATTCGGGACCTGGGCCGGTACACCTACTGGACCGACGTCAACCCGCCCCAGTGCTGGATCTACCGCCAGTCCCGAGGGACCCACGGCCCGGTGAATGTGACCGAGGCCATCAAGGTGTCCTGCAACTACTTCTTCTATGACGTGGGCCGGCAGGTGGGCATCGATACCCTGGATGAGTACGCCGCCATGTTCGGCCTGGGACAAAAGACCGGTGTGGAGCTCTATGAGGAGGCCGGTGTGGTGGGCGGCCGGGCCTATACCGAGTCCCTGGGCCAGACCTGGTACCAGGGCAGCGTCACCTCAGTGGCCATCGGCCAGGAGAGCACCCAGGTCACCCCCATCCAGCTCACCAACTATATCTCCACCCTGGTGAACGGGGGCACCCGGTACTCCACCCACCTGCTGAAAATGGTGAAGTCCAGCGACTTCTCCCAGGTGGTCTATGAGTACGAGCCCCAGGTGCAGGACGAGATCAACATCGCCCAGGAGAACCTGGACGCGGTGACCGAGGGCATGCGGGAGCTGACCACCGGCGACGGCTCCCTGGCCTACGTTTTCCAAGACCTGCCCTTTGAGGTGGGCGCCAAGACCGGCTCCGCCCAGGTGAGCGCCGCCACCAACTCCAACGCCGTCTTCGTGTGCTACGCCCCCTATGACGACCCGGAGATCGCCATCTCCCTGGTGGTGGAGCACGGCGGCAGCGGATCGGTGCTGGCCTCCCTGGCGGCGGAGATCCTGGCCTACTACTTCACCACCCCCGACAGCCAGAGCGACGTGGTGACTGAGAATACCCTGGTTCCGTAATTTTCTCTCAAGTTCATCCCCTCTGTGCCTTGAAAATGTTCCCAATCTCGGTATAATGGTTATACTGTCCCCTGCGCCCGGCGGACGCGCCCTGACAGCGCGTCCGCCGGAGCCTTGAGTTTGATGCCCTCCTTTTTTGTGTGTGGGCAGAAAGGAGTTTCCCAACTATGTCAGATTGTACGCACGATTGTTCCTCCTGCAGCGCGGACTGCGCCTCCCGGGACCTGATGGCCCCGGCCAACGCCAAGTCCAGCATCAAGCGGGTCATCGCCGTCATCAGCGGCAAGGGCGGCGTGGGCAAGAGCACCGTCACCGCCTCCCTGGCCGCCGCCATGGCCAAGCGGGGCCACAAGGTGGCCGTGCTGGACGCGGACATCACCGGCCCCTCCATCCCCGCCGCCTTCGGCATCCACGAGCACGCCATGGCCACCGACGACGGCATCCAGCCCGCCGTCACCCCCGGCGGCATCAAGATCATGTCCCTGAACCTGCTGACCAACAACGAGACCGACCCGGTCATCTGGCGGGGCCCCGTCATCGCCGGCGTGGTAAAGCAGTTCTGGACCGACGTGGAGTGGGGCGAGGTGGACTATATGTTCGTGGACATGCCTCCCGGAACCGGGGACGTGCCCCTCACCGTGTTCCAGTCCCTGCCGGTGAACGGCCTGCTGGTGGTCACCTCTCCCCAGGACCTGGTGTCCATGATCGTCACCAAGGCGGTGCACATGGCCCAGATGATGTCCATCCCGGTGCTGGGCCTCATTGAGAACTACAGCTACTTCCAGTGCCCCGACTGCGGCGCCAAGCACGCCATCTTCGGCAAGAGCCACCTGGAGCAGGAGGCCATGCAGCTGGGGCTCCCCCTGCTGGCCCAGCTGCCCATCGACCCCGCCGTGGCCGCCGCCATCGACGCGGGCCAGGCGGAGAACCTGCCGGTCAACTATCTGGAGGGCGTGGCCGCCCAGCTGGACGGCTGATCCCGCTATCCCCAAACAAAAACTCCCCTCCGCAGCGTGCCTGCGGAGGGGAGTTTCCTTGTTACTCCACCTTCCGGTCGATCCACCGAGTACGGAATTTGGAGTAGACGATCTTCTGTTCGCTGTACAGCCCGTAGTAGCCCGAGAGCATGTAGGACACCCCGCAGCACAGGGCGCACAGGGGGAGGCTCCCGCCGCCGAAGAGCTCGAAAGCCAGCATCAGGGAGGTGAGGGGGCAGTTGGTGGCCCCGCAGAACACCGCCGCCATCCCCAGCGCCCCGCCGAAGCCGTGGGGCAGACCCAGCAGGGGACCCGCCAGGGTGCCGAAGGCCGCCCCAGTGAACAGGGCGGGGACGATCTCGCCCCCCCGGAACCCGGCCCCCAGGGTGAGGGCGGTAAAGAGGATTTTCAGCAGAAAGGCCGCCGGGATGGTCTCCCCCGCCAGCATGCGGCGGATGACCGCGTCCCCCGCCCCGTTGTAGTCCTGGCTGCCCACCAGCAGGGTGAGGACCAGCACCAGGGCGCCCCCTGCTGCCGCCCGGAGCAGGGGATTGGGCAGGAAGCGGGCGTACACCTTCGGCGCGGTGTGCACAGCCTGGCAGAACAGAATGGACACCAGGGCGCACAAAATCCCCAGGGCGGCCGCCTGAACCATGGTGACAGGGCCCAGGGCCGCCTCCAGGCCGATCTCATACCCGGGGGACTGGTGGAGGCCCATGGCCTGGGCCACCTGGAAGGCGGTGAGGGCGGATACGGTGCAGGGCACCAGAGCCGCGTAATACATCACCCCCACGCTGACCACCTCCATGGAGAACAGCATGGCGGTGAGGGGGGTGCCGAACAGGGCGGAGAAGGCGGCGGACATGCCGCACATGACCATCACCCGCCGGTCCTTGGCGTCCAAATGCACCACCCGGCCCAGCCAGGCCCCCAGGGAGCCCCCCAGCTGGAGGGCCGCCCCCTCCCGCCCGGCGGAGCCCCCCACCAGGTGGGTGAGGATGGTGGCCACAAAGATCAGTGGGGCGGTGCGCAGGCGCATGGGCTCGGCCTCCCGCACTGCGGTGAGCACCAGGTTGGTGCCCTGGTCCTTCTCCATCCCACTCAGGCGGTACAGCAGCACAATGGCGATGCCGCCCAGGGGGAGAAAATACAAGATCCAGGGGTGCTCCCCCCGCAGCTCCGCCCCCCAGTCGATACCCAGGTGGAAGGCGGCCGCCACCGCCCCCACCAGCAGGCCCGTGGCCCCGGAGTACAGCAGCCACTTGCAGAAGCGCAGCCCCTCCAGGAAAACCTTGCGGACCTGGTTTTGGTCCAGCGTCATGGTCCTCTCTCCTTTGCCTCATCGGCGTGTTTGGGTTGATTATACTACAGTTGAAGGGAAATGTCTGTGGGAGATGGGATTTTTTGTGGGAGTTTTTGCAGGGGGATTTCGCCGTCTGCGGACGGCGAGTGACTTTCTGGGCGGACACTTTCATGGCCCGTTGGGGGGACTCTGCGGTTCCAGGGCTCACCCTCATCCGCTCGGCACGTTTCCCCTTCTAAGGGAAAGACTCTTGGGCGACCGCAAGGGTCGCCCCTACGGCGAAAACGAACTGGGAACGTTGGTTCGATAGACAGAGGCGCAGAAGCGGAACCGCACCAAAAGCAAATTTTGCAAACCCAGGCCCCTAGTGGGGCCGGACGGAATTGCACCCAATCACTCCTGATTTTGTGCGCCGGAAGGATTCTGCAAACCCTAAGGGGTAACCCCCGTAAATGGGGTCCGGGGAAAGGCGACTATGAGCACGCTAGTGCTCATCGGAGCTGTCCCCGGCGGCGTTTTGGTGACTTTGCCGCCGAGGGCAAAGTCACTCGCCGCCCGCAGGCGGCGAAATCCCCTGCGAATATCCTCCTTTCTTGACAGTCCCATATAAACCAAGTACAATTTTCTTGGAGATAAAAACACAGGGCGGTTGGTAGTCCGCCCGCGGGCCGCGCTCCCGCCAGTAACCCTCCCTCCCGGGTCGTCCATTCTCCATATCTTTGGATATGGGAGGAAACTGAATATGGATCGGAATGAATGCCGTTTTACGGTGCTGTTCCAGCCCCCTTTTTGGGTGGGGATCGGGGAGCGGTGGACGGAGGAGGGCTATCAGGCCGCCCGGGTGGTGTTCGGGGCGGAGCCCTCGGACGCCCAGGTGTACCAGTGGGTGCTCTCATCCTGGCACCGCCTGCCCTTCACCGCCGCGGAGGCGGGGGAGAGGCCTAGAGCCGTTCCTGCCAACCCCAAGCGGCTCCAGCGGGAGGCGGCAAAGGCGGCCCGGACCGCCGGAGCATCCACCAAGGCACAGGAGGCCCTCGCCCGGCAGCGGGAGGCGGACGGCCTGGAGCGCCGCGCCCGGCGCTCCGCCCAGAGACGGGCGGAACAGGAGGAACAATTCCGGCTCCGACAGCAGAAAAAGCGCGAAAAACGGCGCGGTCACTAGACCGCGCCGTTTTGATAGGCTCAGATTAAATGACTCCGGCCAGCACCAGGGCAAACAGCACGAAGGTGGCCAGCAGGGCCAGAGCGAACAGCGCGAAGCCGGCGCTGAACTTCTTTCCCTGGCTGCTCTGAGAGGGGGGCACCACGCCGGAGCGGCGCAGAGCGCCCACCACCGGGGGATAGAGCAGCAGGGTGGCGGCCATGTTCATGCCGCCCTTGGCCAGGTTGAAGGGGAGAAACACCGGCAGCAGCAGGTCGGCAATAGCCTGACGGGGCATCCCCTGATAGATGGGGGTGACCAGGTAGTTCCACAGAAGCATCACGATAACCAGGCACACCACGCCGCAGGCCAGACCGATCACGGCCCCTTTCTTGGAGTGCATCTTCTTATAGATAAAGCAGGCGGTGCAGGAGAAGGAGCAGGTGGCCAAAACATTCATCAGGAAGCCCCAGGGGCCGGTGGTGCTGATGGTGATCATCTCAATGAAGGCCACCAGAATGGAAATAATGGCGGCGGCGAAGGGACCGAAGGTGAAGCCGCCGATGCAGATGATCACGTCCTTGAAGTCAAAGTCCAGAAAGCCGTATACGCTGGGCATGTTCTTGGACAGGAGCATCACGATGTAGGCGATGCCGGTGAGCATGGCGATGGACACCATGGTACGGGTATCCATCCGGCTCCGGGCGGCCGGATGGGTCAGAGATGCGGGGGCGCCGGAGGTCACGGGCTCTAAGGTGGGAGAGGAGGGAACCGAGGCCTGGATGCCTCCCTCCCGCTTGTCGCGCAGGGTGGGGTTGGTCATGGATGGCATAAAAACACTCCTTTTTGTTTTTGGTACCCCTGAAAGCTCAAGTCTTCCAGGTGCAAAAACAACAAAGGAGGTGCGCTTTCCGCGCACCAAGGCGCACGGCTATTGTTTTAACACACATCTTCTTCCATCCGGACTGTAACCGTTGGTCCCGGAGTTTCACCGAGTCAGCGGACGCAACATCAGTTTCTGAGACTGCGTCCGGTCGCGGACTGTACCGCCAGTGGGGAATTTCACCCCGCCCTGAAGACTGTTCGTTCAGTTGTCCATGTCTCATTATACGCATTTTCCGGGAAAATGCAACCCCCTATTTTCAAAGCGGGGGACAGGAATGGAACAAACTTTCGATTTTCGTTGACTTCTCTGGCTTTTTGGGCTACAATGGCGGTACTTGATGGGAGAGGAGGGCTCCGGCGTGGGGGAGAAGGACACCTGCTGTTTTACCGGGCACCGGCCCAGCAAGCTGCCCTGGGGCACCCGGGAGGAGGACCCCCGCTGCGTGGCCCTGAAGGGGCGGATTGCCGCTGCTCTGGAGGAGGAGTACGCCGCCGGGGTCCGGCACTTCATCTCCGGAATGGCCCGGGGGGCCGACCTGTACTTTGCCGAGGCGGTGCTGGCGCTGAAGGAGCGCCGCCCCGATGTGCTCCTGGAGTGCGCCCGCCCATGCGAGAGCCAGGCCGACCGCTGGCCGGAGGAGGAGCGGGCGCGGTACCAGTCCATTCTGGACCGGTGCGACTATGAGACGCTGGTTCAGCACCGGTACGACCGCTTCTGCATGATGCGCCGGAACCGGTACATGGTGGACCGGTCCGCCCGGCTGCTGGCCGTCTACGACGGTGAGCCCAAGGGCGGGACCGCCCAGACCCTGGCTTACGCCCTGCGGAAAGGGCTCCATGTCACCATATTAGAGCTGGAGTGAAACACTTGCCTATGAATACCTTGATGCACATCTGCTGTGCCCCCTGTGCCAACCGGCCCATCGACCTGCTGCGGTCGGAGGGGCTCTCCGTGGCCGGGTTCTGGTTCAACCCCAACATCCACCCCTATACCGAGTATCAGGCCCGGAAGCACACCCTGGAGGAGTACTCCAAGGAGATCGGGATGAAGCTCATCATCGGCGGCTCCTATGACCTGCGCACCTTCATTACCAATGTGGCGGACAACATCGACGGTCGGTGCGCCTACTGCTACCGGGTGCGGATGGAGGAGACCGCCCGGTATGCCGCAGAAAACGGGTACGACTCCTTTACCACCTCCCTGCTCATCTCCCCCTACCAGAACCACGAGGCCATCCGGGACACGGCCCAGGCCATGGGGGAGAAATACGGGGTGGAGTTTCTGTACCGGGACTTCCGCCCCCTGTTCCAGGCCGGGCAGGAGTTCGCCCGGGAGCACGGGTTTTACATGCAGAAATACTGCGGCTGCATCTTCAGCGAGGAGGACCGGTACATGGCCGCCAAGCGGAAGAAAAAGGCCAGGCAGGCCGCCGCCCAATCAACCGCACCATAAACAGCAAGGGCCCCGCCAAAACGGCGGGGCCCAAATTCTTTTGCTTCAGAGGGCCGTCAGGCGGCCTCGGATTCTGGCGCGAGCTCTATATCTCCGGTGAGGGTGTCGGTCAGGTCCACCACCTCTGCCCCGGCGGGGGGCTCGGTGGCGGGGGCGGTGCTGGTGCGCTGGTAGGTGCCGTCCATCTCCATGGTCATGGAGAGCTCCCCGGGCATCTGGAAGTCCATGAGCATCTCCATTTTGCTGCCCCGCATCTCTGCGGTCATGGTCAGGGCGGTTTCCTCAGAGTCGGCGATAGTCATCTCCAGGCCGTAGCCGTTCACTTGTCCGCCGCTGGTGTAGAGCTGGAAGGCGACCAGGACGCTGGCGCCGTCCTCGCTCAGGTCGATGGGGGTGCTGGTGTAGGTGGAACCGGAGCGCTCAAAGGCGCTGTCGGCCAGGATGTAGTTAAAGAGGTCCAGGTAGTCCTTGGTGGTGAATTCGCTGGTGAGGGGGAGAGCGTCGCTTTTCAGAATTTCCTCCAGGGCCTGGGCAAAGGTCATGTCCTCGGCGGCGCTGGCGGTGTCCAGAGCGATGAGCTCCTCGTAAAAGCCGGGGCCGTATATGGCGTCATACAGCTCCTTCATGTTCAGGCTGTACCAGGTGTCCGAGGCGGAGATAGCCTGGGACTGGAAGTAGAACGCGCCGGTTTCCACATCACAGCACAGAGCTAGGTCCAGATTGGGCAGAGCGAATGTCAGGTCGCTCATATCCGCGTTGATGGCCAGGTCGGCGTCAAACTGGAGAGCGGTTTGGCTGGTGATCATGTTGTAGTCCCCGCTCACATCCACAGTGTCAAAAGTATCCGACATGGCCAGGGTCAGAGAGCCGTCTACCCGGTAGGTGCCCTGGCTGTACTGGTCGGCGTAGTCCGTATACTGGTCCATGAGCTCGTAGGTCTCGGTGTTTTCCGCCAGAATGGCCTCCACGTCGTCGATAATGACGGTGGAGGTCTCCCCGTCCCAGGCCACCCGGTAGCCCAGGGCGTCGGCCACCAGGCCCACGGGGATGTAGGTGCGGCTGGTGGCGGCGTCGATATAAGGGGCCGCGTCTGTTTCGATAGAGACTCCGGCCGCCGCACCGGCCTGGGTCACCTGGATGGCCTTCTTGCCGATGGTCAGGGAGATGGTGGTTCCATCCTTAGAGGCGGAGGCAGTTTGGGTGGCGCTGTCCCAGGTCATGTCCTCCGCGGGGAAACCCAGAGCCTCAAAGGTAGCCGCCATGGGCAGGAAGGAGCGGCCGTCCTTCAGCACCGGGGCGGCGTCGGTGAAAGTCACCGGCTCTCCGTTCACCAGCAGGGAGAAATCCCCCTGCTCCGCCGCCAGGGACGGGGTGCACAGCAGGGCGGCCAGCACGCCGCCGCACAGAATGGGGCGTAAGATCTTTTTCATAGCGGTACATCCTCCTTTTGAAGTTGGGGCTCGGCGGGCGAGCGGTGGGAGGCCGCCGGCCAAAATATCGAATATCGCTATTTGTGGGTTTATTGTAGCGCACAGTGACAGAAAAGTCAAGAGACAGACCTGCTTTTTTGTTCGGGAACGACAAAAAAGATGTGGGATGCGGGCCGCCGGAGCTCCAGAACAGGAAAAAACCGCGGTCCAGTGGAAGGACCGCGGGCAGTTACAAAAAATATTCTGAAAAATAGGGGAGAGGGCTTGACAAAAAATTGCCAGGCATGGTACAATAAAATGCTTTTATGTCCCTGCGTGAAAGGGCCACTTCCCCTTTTAAACTGGAGCCAGTGTAACACAGGTTTCGGGAAAAGGCAAGGCACATGCAGGGGAATTTATCAACGCGTCCGGGCGTTCGGAAAGCGGCCCTCCCCCCGGAATTGTAGGTTTTATACAAAGCGAAGGGCAGTTTTCCCGGCGAACGGACCGGAAAAACTGGAGATCCACCCGTTCAGTGCAGAAGAAAGCGAGTTGATTTTTTAGCATGGTCGTAAAGGACGTAATGTATGGCAAGACAAAGCGCAAGAGCTTTGCCCGGTACCAGGAGATCCTGGACATGCCCAACCTGCTGGAGGTCCAGAAGAACTCCTACCAGTGGTTCCTGGACACCGGATTGCGGGAGGTGTTCCGGGATGTAGAGGCCATCACCGACTACGCCGGCAACCTGGAGCTGAGCTTCATCGACTACTCCATGGACGAGAAGCCCAAGTACGACGTGGAGGAGTGCAAGGCCCGGGACGCCACCTACGCCGCCCCCATCAAGGTGAAGGTCCGCCTGCGCAACAAGGAGACCGAGGAGATCAAGGAGCAGGAGATCTTCATGGGCG
>ERZ857801.1565-NODE-1565-length-23334-cov-7.551441_pt1 | contig 23334 bp, 27 predicted proteins | sample MGYA00519762_ERZ857801 | MGnify/ENA primary metagenome ERZ857801 (study PRJEB31778, sample SAMEA3449368) | human gut metagenome | biome: human gut; feature: human-associated habitat; material: faeces | place: United Kingdom | collected 2010/2012 ...
CTTCCATCAATGCCAGATATTCGTCCAGCATCTTTTTCTTCGGGAAAGTGATACCGTAGAGACGAACCAACTGTTTACGCTTTTCGTCACCACGCCAATAGGCTCCGGCAACACTCATTATTTTTACAGCTTTCAAATAAGATGTATTCGGCAAGTGCGGTCCCCGGCACAAGTCAGTAAACGAACCCTGCGTATAGGTCGTGATCGTACCGTCTTCCAACTCGCTGATAAGTTCTGTTTTATACACTTCACCTCTGTCACCAAACATTTTCAAAGCATCAGCCTTCGAAATATCCTGGCGTTTGATTTCCTCTTTCTTCGCTACCAGTTCAAGCATCTTTGCTTCGATAGCAGGAAAATCTCCTTCTTTGATAACGGCTTCGCCCGGATCCACATCATAGTAGAACCCGTTTTCAATAGCCGGTCCGATACCGAATTTGATACCTGGATACAACTCCTGCAAAGCTTCTGCCATCAAGTGAGCACTGGAATGCCAAAACGCATGCTTACCTTCCTCGTCTTCCCACTTGAAAAGTTTGATGGCGGCATCTTGGTTGATCGGACGGGTCAAATCCCAAATCTCACCATTTACGCTCGCAGCCAGAACTTCCTGTGCCAGACGGGAACTGATGCTTTCCGCAATCTGCATGGCGGTCGTTCCTTCGGCATATTCTTTTACAGAATTATCCGGAAATGTAATCTTTATCATAATCTGTTCACTATAAATTCCTAAAAATTAATCAGGATGCAAATTTAGTATTCTTTTTTTGTTAAACAGAACTTTTGGGTAAAAAGTTTTTTTATTGCATTATCCGGACTTCAATCTTTTATAAAGAAAGAAGCCCCAAGTTAGATTTATAAGATTGAAACTATTTCCGTCAAATCTTTTCTTGGGGATGATTTTTCAGGTAAGTGGAGCTCCAGCAAACCAATCACGAGGATAAGAGTGTTGAATCGGCTGTTTTTGCTTGTCACTTTTGCATAAAAACCGTTCGAAATTGATCAGATGAAGTTTGAATCCGTAGAACCATCCCAACGAGCACTTGCCACGTTGCGCCAAATCTTCAACCACTTAATTTTCATCAAACTCACGTTATTTATTTGATAATTGATTCTTCGTTAGCCATTCATCAAGCAATTCCGCCAATTCACTATTATTCAAATCCTGCATCAAGAAATGCGTATTCCCATAAATCCCGATTTTAGGCAGTTCCACTAATGTGGCGTTTCCTCCGTGTCGGTTGATGGTTTGCACGAACTTGCGTGCCATCTGAAGACGTACGCGCCAATTCTCATCGCCGAGGTTTTTGGAGGGCGTTTCGGGGATATAGTCGCCGAAATAGAGGACGATGGGAATTTTTGTAAGTCGCTTGAATTGTTCCATAAGGACAGGGGTTCCTGCCACGCCTCCAGTCAGTCCATCAATACGTTCCGGCACTTCGCCTTCGGGGAATACGAAGCCGCCCGGTTCATAAGACACGACTGCTTTGACCTCTGGATTTTGTATGGCGGAGAGCCAACCCGGGAAACCTCCAGCCGAATGGGTGACAAGGATATGGTTACCGATGCGCTTTGCCAATGCGCCCAGTGCAGGAACATCTTGTTTGTGGTCGCTGATATCGGGTGTCATTGCACGGAAGAACTGCGAGAGCGATACGGAATCCTTCGGGAATTGTACGCCTTTGTTATAGTCGGGCCAGATGCCGATACGCCAGATGTCGAACCAAAACATTTCATCTGCTACAGGCTTTGTTGTAGTGGTTGCCGAGGTGCGTCCTGCCCGTCCGCGACCAGGAAGATCCATAACATAACTGCTCCAACCCCGGCGCAGCATCAAGGTGGCAAAACCATCCCTTCCGTCGGGAGTCATCTGCCAGCAGACACCTGAACCACCGTAACCATGCACATAGACAAGCGGTAAGGGCTTGTTGTCGGCAGGAATCTGAAAGTCCACGAAGGCGTGGTTGGCACGGTAGCTTTGTCCGGTTTCCTCTTGTTCTGCCCAACCGATGAATTTGCTGTTATCGTATGTACCCTGTCGCTGTATGGTAGTTCCTCCCACCGAGAAAAACCCTTGTTTAAGGATTGCTATAGGTTCTTGCGCTTGGATTGCCGTTGCTGCCATGAACAACAAGGCGGATATAATAACTGTCTTCATTTCTTTTCTGTTAATTGGTTCAATACTGTGCGAAGCGGTTCTGAATAGGTCTTGCCGAGATTTGTTTCCACAATATTCAGCAATGCAGCCAGTTGGCCGGGAGTAATGCCCAAATGCAGGCAAATCGACATGTGCCCGTAAGCCATTGGTTCTACGCCACCCACTCCAGCAAGAATAGATACCGTAGCAAGCTCACGCTCCCGATAGGTCAGCAAGTCACGCTCGAAGAGGTCGGCGAACAGGTGCTCTTTGAGGAACCGCTCAATAGTCGGAGCGAAGAGGGCATAGCCCGTTTTCGGAGCATCGGCAGGTACGCCGGATATTTCGGCAAGCATGTCACGACCACGCTCGTAACGGCTTCTGTTGTCCGTAACGGCAGAGGCTTCACGACCTACGGTATCGTTAATGCCTTTGGCTTTCCGCTCGTCCACTACTTGCATAAAGGTCTGAATGGCACGCAAGCTGCGGGGAAATCCGCAATAGGCGTAGGCGTGAATCAAGACTTCATTTATTTCGTTGATGGTCATACCGACCTCCAACGCTTGGGCAAGAGCAGGCTTCAAATGTTCCAAATCACCTTTGCCTATATAGGAGGCTATGGAGACGAGGGCTTGCTCATGGGCGGTCAGAACCTTGTTTGCCTCGGCGTAATGGCTGACGGCTTCAGTGGTAGCTGTGCGATATTGCTCATCGCTTACAGGAGAGAGCCACACGGCAGCATTGTTTTGCGGATTGGAGGTAATGGCGACGTGAGCGAACCAACTGTCCGGTGCAGCTCCGTGCCAGTGCTCCACATCGGGAGCAATCTCCACAATATCGCCTGGAAAGAGGCGGCGGGCAGGTTGCCCCTTCTCCTGATAGTAGCCTATGCCTGCAGTGGCTATCAAGAGTTGCCCTGCCTTGTGCGAGTGCCAACTGTTGCGACAACCCGGCTCAAAAGTAACATTTGCCATTGGGACATTCAGATCTTTCTTCTCCGTCAGAGGAGCGAGCCATACTTCGCCTGTGAAGTTCGGATTGGGGGATAACCTGTCGCCAAGCGGATAGGGTTGGCGGAAAGCTTCTGCGGTTTGGGCGTCTGTTGTAACAGATATCATTACCATCATTGTTGTAATAAATAAAGTCTTTATTTTCATATCTGCGTCTGATTGATTATTCTCCTAATGTCTTTGTAAAGGCAAGCGTGGAGAGCTGCCACCGACCGTTTTCCATTACATATACTTCTGTCACGATAAAGGGGAAGCGCACGGAGTTGCCACCGACTACCGAGTTCAAATGGATGCGGCTATAGACTGTTGCCGTTCCTGCGGCAAACTTCACCTTAACATCGTGTATCTCGGCTTTCTTGTACCAGATGCCACCCATGCGAATGGTTTCCAATTCCTGCTGCTTGCCCCAATAACCACCCATGTGGACAAACTGCGAATTCTCGTGGAAGAGTTCTGCCAGCCGCTCCACATTCTTCTCCGACATCCAGTACCACTTGTTATTGGACAAATCTACAATAGCCTGTTCTTCGGCTGTGAATACTTTCTGACTCTCCTGTGCGTTTGCTCCGACTACTAATACCAGGAACAACATCGTTGTAATGACTAATGATTTCATACCATTCTGATTTTTAATTATTACTGCAAAGGTAACAGCATTGCCCAAAAGCTACGATACAAAAAAATCGGTAATAACTGCTGTTTTTACCGATTTTGCCATTATCTGCAAGAAGAAGTTTTATTCCCTGTAATCCGATGGCTTCACCCCCAAATACTGCTGCACATAACGGCTGAAATAGGCGGGTGACGAGAAGCCGAACATATCCGAAATCTGCACGAAGGTGAGCGACTTATCACGAAGTTGCCGGGAGATATCGAGTATCGTGTAACGATTTATCCAGTAGTTGGCGGCATATCCGCTGACCTTCTTCGACACCTCGGAGAGGTATTTGGAGGTGACACAAAGACGGTCGGCATAGTAGCTCACCTCCCGATGCTGGCGATAGGCACCCTCTTCGAGCATGAAGAGGAAGCGGTTCATAATGGAGGCGTTCTGTGTGGAAATGTCGCTATCGCCGTAGAAACGGGCATGGAAATCGAAGAAATCGAGAATGGCGGTCTGCATAGCATTAATAAGCGTCTCGCGATAGAAACGATGCTCTGTGTCACGGATGCGTTGCTCCAAGATGTCAAAGTCCCGCTTACAAATAATTTGCTGTTCCGGCGTGAGATGCACCACAGGGTTATTGAAAAGCGACAACTGCCCTTTCGGCCATAGTTGCTTTGCGGAGTACTCAGTGCGATGAAGTCGGGACGTGCGTAAATAATCTTGCAACGGAAATCATCGGACGGGCGTATCTTCTCTATCAGCGAGCGACGGCGGATGATGGAGAGGTCGCCCGAATGCAGTTCAAATTCCTTGCCGTTAAAGGAGAAGCGGCACGTACCGCCGAGGCAAAGCAGATGTGCCAGATATTCCACTTCAATATCCGTCCTTATAATACCAAGCGTATCTGTAACAATTATGTCTTTCTGCTCTACCATTATGCGACTTTGAATACTAAGCAAAAGTACAAATAAATATTGAAACGCCTATCGGATTCTAACTTCTTTTTGATTTATATACATGAGAACTAATCACTTGCTTGTTACATTTATTTCTTGCAACCAATTCTATATTCCGTTTCTTGACGTTGCGGTATTATTAGTAGCATTCGGAACTAAACCTTTTATATCCTCTATCGTTCCCGATCATCCGCTTCCACCGTGTGTAGAGAAAGGCATTAGCGTTTTTTCATTGCAGTCGAACTTATCGAAGAAAGCAATCCCTTTCGTATTCTTGCTTACTGCACCGAAACCTTTCAGGTGTTTGGCGTCAGGGATAAGTTCAACGATACGTGCCAATGTCTCATCCCGATAGGGTTGAGGCGTAAATGCAGAACGGTACTGGCTTGAAACTGTCGGTAGAACGGGTCACGTGTACCGTAAGCAAAGAATATTGGCGGAAACTTGGTCGAGCGCATCGGGACGATAGTCTGAGGCGAGTGCCGTGCCGTTTACCTTTTCATCGAAATTAAGAGCTTCATCACCGCAAAGAATACCTCCGGCGGATATCAAATACCTTTACCTAATTGATACGCTTCCTCTTCAAACTGACTTCCTTTGACCGCTCCTTTGCGCCCCATGCCGACAGCTTTCACCATGCCACGCTCCGTAGGATTGGGCAGACACATTACGAAACCTCTGAAAGCATTGATAGCCCAATCAGCCGTGCTATCTTCGGGGTCAGCACAGGCAGTAAGGTAGAAGAACTCCTTGTCCTTCATTTCACGGTAACGCCCGAAGGTTCGGTCTATAAACGTTTTGAGTTGTCCTGTGATATTCATATAATAGACAGGGCTTGCCAATACAATGACATCGGCACGCACCATTTTATCGACCAGCATCGGCACATCATCCTCCGCTTCATCGGCACGGTCTCCCACACGTTGCTCATCCGCTTCGGAGAAATAATCAATACGATAATCGGCAAGGAAGATTTTCTCCACCTGTCCACCCACCTCTTCCGCACCACGGGCAAAGGCATCACACAGCAGGTCAGTATTGCCGCCCTTGCGGGGACTGCCGGAAATTATCAGTACACTTTTGTTCTCTTTCTGTACGGGCGATGTTTCTGAAAAATTGATGTGGTATCGTTCCGCACTCTTATCGGCTTGCTTATTGCTGCAAGCGGTCAAAGCCCCCATAAAGAGGCTTACGACCATATAGATAACGGTTCTTTTCATTGTCTTACATAATTATAGATTCTTCCCGAAGAACTCCGTCAGCTTGCCTACCGCCTGATTGACATACTCCGGTACATAGTAAGTTTTGATGTGTGTCGCACCAGGAATGAGGAACAACTCTTTCTGTTGCGTGCCCGTCGCCCGGCTGTAGCACTGCTCGGTCATATAGAACGTGTCGGCGATGCTTCCGGCAATCATCAGCAGCGGCTGGTTGATGAGGTACATATTCGCACTGGCATCGAAGGCAAACAGATCGACCAAACTGCTCTTGGTGTAGCGGAAGGTGGAATTGGGATGCGCGTGGCTCTGGAGGTAATAGCCGTAGCCGTCACGATAGAGGTCAAAAGGAAGTTTGGCCGCCTGTTCGGGCGTCACGCCGCTCATGTCGCCTATATATTCCGGCTCACCGCCCTCTGCTTCTTTCTGACGGGCGGTACAGGCATCGGCAAGACGCTGCTGTACTTCATTCATTTGTGAATCGAGGAAACCGTTGCGGCGCACCAGTCCTGTGTTGAACATACTCAACGTGGCGACCGCCTTGAAACGCTTGTCGGTCTGTGCTGCTGCCAATGTATAGCCGCCACCGCCACAGATGCCAAGAATACCTACACGATTGGCATCCACACCGGGATATTGCAACAAAATGTCGGCGGCACGATGGATGTCCTCAATGCGATAGGCAGGCTTGTCCGTATTGCGCGGTTCGCCCTCGCTGGCTCCCTGATAGGCGGCATCGAAAGCCAGACAGATGTAACCTGCCTCTGCCAACCGCTGGCTGTACAATCCCGCTACCTGTTCCTTTACGCCTCCATTGGGATGCGCCACGACAAGGGCGGGATAACTTTTCGCCTCGTCATAGCCCGCAGGGGTATAGACATTGGCGGCAATCTTCAAGCCGTTCAAGTCGTAGGTAATGGGGTGAATGTTCACCGCCCCCTCCTTGTTTTCCGTAAGGGCATCGGAATAAACCAATCCCCACGGATTACTGTTGTGGCTCTTGAAACCGGATAGTTCAGCCACAGCAAAAGCTTTGTTCTCTTTCATTGTTTCCTGTGCATTTAAGGTATTGCATACAGCCATTGTCGCACACAATACGGTTGTTATTATCTTTTTCATATTTACTTATTTATATCGTTTTTATATCGTTCTATAAATCATTGCAAAGGTAAAAAGGGACGACTACGCACCCTTTACACTATTTTCGGTAAGAAGTTCCATTTTTTCGGAAAATGTGTTTTCCCCAAAACTTTACGGCGTTTTTCTCCCAACCTTCAGCACTTGTTCCGATGCCCAATCCGAAGCCGTGACGCAGGTTTGGGAAAAGATGAAATTCCGCGTCTATGCCCAATGCCTGGATAGATGACGAGGCTCAATTCGTCTATCAATTTATCGGTAAGTAACGCTCCGTTCAAAATACCGCCACCTTGTACTGATATACTACGGATTCCAAACTCACGACCGACCGCTTCAAGGCCTTCACGAAGATTGGCAGCATCACTAATGACGACATACGAAATCTGCTTCTCCCGTAAATGGGCTAAATATTCTTCTGTTGCATTCTGTCCAGCAATAACAAGTATATTATCTCCTCGCACGGTATTTTTTCCGAACATCCATGCGTCAGTGTTTAGTTCACGACCGATGGCTGAATACACTTGTAACAGTTCTCCATGTTCCGCCTTATAGGGTGCAGTCCAACGGCTATCTATCAGTCGTCCGTCAACGGAACTCATTATATGACATATTATTTTCGGTTTCATAATTTACTTTTTAATAGGTGAACCTCCAAACACCTCGCTCATCTCCATACTATCAAGAGCTGCGTCTATCGCCTTCACCTCCTCGTCCGTCAGATGAATATCCGCCGCACCGATATTTTCTTTCAACCGGAACAGGTGGCGCGTGCCGGGGATGGGCACGATGCCGGGACGCTTGTTCATCATCCACGCCAGCGATATTTGCGAAGCGGTGGCACGGTGCTCCTCTGCCAGTTTTTCAAGCAAAGAGAATAGCGCACGGTTCTTCTCGAAACTCTCCGCACGGTATTGCGGCATGGAGGCACGATAGTCGGTGGCAGGGTCGAAAGGCGTATCGGCAGTATAACGGTTGGTCAGCACCCCGTTGGCAAGCGGAGAGTGCGCCACAAAGCCGATGCCCAGTTCCTCGCAGACCGACAGTAATGGTTCGTGCCAACGTGCCAGCATAGAGAAACGGTTCTGTATGGCGGTCACGGGGCAGATGCGATGGGCACGGCGCAGATACTCCTCGGTCGTCTCCGAAACGCCCCAGTGCAGGATTTTCCCATCACGGATAAGGTCTGCCATGACTTCCGCCACCACTTCCGGTTCTACCGAAGGGTCGATACGGTGCTGATAATAGAGATCGATATGGTCGGTACGCAATCGGCGGAGTGAGCCTTCCACGGAGCAGCGGATGGTCCCGGGGCGTGCATCGGGAATGAGTGCGTGAGGTTCTGCTGTATCGGAATTATCAAACGTCAGTCCGAATTTCGTGGCGATAATGATACGATCACGATACGGGAGCAGGGCTTCCCCCAACAGTTCTTCGTTATGGTGCGGATTGTCGGGCGTGCCATACACTTCGGCGGTATCGAAGAGGGTGTAACCCATCTCCACGGCATCGGTAAGGAGTTCCGTCATCTCCTGTCGGTCAGCAGGTGCACCGTAGGCGTGGCTCATGCCCATGCAGCCCAGCCCTACGGCGGAGACACGCAGACCGCTTAGTCCTAATGTTCTGTAGTACATAATCACTTTGTCTTTTTACTCTTATTTATTTTCTTCCGGAAGCTGCATCTTGCCAAGATAAGCCCGTTCTTTCTCTTCGAGCGACATATTGAAGAAACACTCTTCTTTGTTGAGCGCACGCATCTGCGCCATCTCCTCGTCCGTCACTGAATGTTCTCCTTGATGTAATCGGGATTCGATGCTCCGGGAATGGCGGAGAAACCTTCCTGTATATGCCAGCGGAGAATGATTTGGGCGGGTGTCTTGCCGTGCGCCTTTGCAATCTCGATGATAGTCGGATTCTTGAACAAAGCCCCCTTGCTCATCGCACCTCCCAACGGGAACCAACAGGTGATATGAATGCCATAAGGCTTCACCTTCTCGCGCATTGCCAAGCGTTGCGCATACGGATGGCATTCGATTTGAAGCACGGCTGGCTTCACGGTCGATTCGCTCATAATCTTGTTGAACACTTCATCGCTTGCATCAAAATTGCTGATACCCAATGCACGCACTTTGCCCATTACCACAGCTTTCTCCATATCCTTCCATGTACCAACAAAATCGCCTACAGGCTGATGCACATAGAGCAGGTCGATGTAGTCCAGTTGCATACGCTCCAGCATTTCGTCAATGGCTTTCAGCGTCTTACCCTCACCGTATTCCGTAGGCCAAAGTTTGCTGGTAATCCATATCTCTTCGCGCGGAATGCCGCTGTTCTTCACAGCACGTCCCACTCCGGCTTCGTCATTGTAGGCGTGTGCGGTGTCGATGTGGCGGTATCCGGCTTTCAAAGCGGTGAGGCACGATTGTTCGCATACTTCATCGGAAGGTTGCATAAATGTACCCAATCCGAATTGCGGCATAAGGATACCATTGTTGAGTTGTACCATCGGTACGCCTGCGGCAGTCTTATAAATATCCTGCGCGAAAGAGGTGTTGCACATCATAGATGCTAACGCCATAAGTCCGATAATGATTGTCTTTCTCATAACTCTTTATCTGTTTAATTGATTACACTGTCTTTATCCGACTTTGCAAAGGTAGAGAGAACCTTTCGGACAGGCTTTACAAGAAATTCGGTGGGAACTACACTTATTTCGGTTTTTATATTCATCCGATAGCTAAGATGTTAGAGTTTAATATCAACTTCCGAAAAAACGGTAATTCATACCGTATTTTTTATTCTACCGATATAAACTGTCCTATCTAACTTTGCATCCGAATTAACACGGGAACAATCAACTATAAATAATATATGTATGAAAAAGTATTTGATTTATCTGATGACGGCTGTTGCCGTCATGTCATTCGAAGCTTGCTCTCCCGATAAAGACAACGAAGCTGAGATTCCGGGAGTTGAAACGCCCGTTCCGTTCTGCACCTACGCTGCTACTTACCGTGACGAAACATTGGCACGCATCGTAGAACTCACTCCCGATGCCAAACATCTGACCGGAGAAGGACTGACAAGCGGACGGGTCAATGAACAGAACATTGCCTCATGGCTGAAAGAAATCGGAATAATTAAATAACATGTAATCTTACATAGATATGCACATTCTTAAAAACATTCTTGCAATGGCAGTAGTTATAGCCATGTCGTACAGCAGTATGGTACAAGCCCAAACAAAAACGAATAACAATATGGAATCAGTAATCGTATATTTTACATATTCCGGCAATACGGAGCTTGCAGCTAAGCAAATAGCCAAAGTGACAGGAGCCAAAATGATAAGGCTTCTGCCTGAACAGCCCTATTCATCGGAAGATGTCGATTGGACAAATGAACAGTCCCGTTGTACTCAGGAGCACCTTAACCAATCGCTCCGTCCGGCAATCAAATCGGTAGATATTGATTTTGCAAAGATAGATACGGTTTTTGTAGGTTTTCCCATTTGGTGGCACGAAGAACCGGCAGTAATCCGTACTTTCCTTGACAAATACGGTGAGCAACTGAAAGGTAAGGTCATACTTCCTTTCTGCACTTCTTACGAAAGTCCGATGTCCGAAGCCGATGCTACATTACAGAAAGGCTATCCAGCTTTGAAAATCAGAAAAGGACTTCGCCTGCCTGCCAAACCGGAAGAAATTAAAAAATGGATAAAGCAATGAATACAGTAACATTAAACAACGGCGTTGAGATGCCCCAGATGGGTTACGGCGTCTATCAGGTATCGCCCGCCGAGTGCGAGCGTTGTGTAAGCGATGCCCTCGGCGTGGGCTATCGGATGATTGATACGGCACAAGCCTATCACAACGAGGAAGGCGTAGGTAATGCCGTCCGCAAAAGCGGCATCGACCGCAAGGATATTTTCCTCGTATCGAAAGTGTGGATTTCCAACTATGGCTACGAGAAAGCTAAAACATCCATTGACGAAAGCCTGCGCAAGTTACAGACCGACTATATTGACCTGATGCTCCTGCACCAGCCGTTCTGTGACCGCTACGGTGCCTATCGTGCTTTGGAAGAAGCCTATAAAGAAGGGAAGCTCCGTGCCATCGGTGTAAGCAACTTCTATCCCGACCACTTTATCGACATCGCCAGTAACATGGAGATTGTTCCGGCTGTCAATCAAGTGGAAACACACGTCTTCGACCAGCAGATAGAACCGCAACGGATTATGGAGGAGTTCGGCACGCACATCATGTCGTGGGGACCTTTTGCCGAAGGACGCAACGGTCTTTTCACCAATGCACGCTTGGCGGCAATCGGAGCGAAATATGGCAAGAGTGTGGCGCAAATCGCCCTGCGCTGGTTGATTCAGCGCGGTGTCATCATCATCCCCAAATCCACCCACATCGAACGGATGCGGCAGAACTTGGACATCTTCGACTTCTCGCTTTCCGATGAGGATATGTCTGTGATTGCCACCCTTGACACGGGTAAGAGTTTGTTTTTTGACCACCACGATGCAGAAACGGCTCGTATGTTTATGGGATGGAGGGGATGAATATGAAAGTGAAAGTGAATTTGTGAATGCTCCTGTCGTCGGTGAAACTGCCGAATGGCAACCGAACACGTCTCTTGAAAAAGACAGGGAAATGTATTACCGGACAGATGGAGAAAGTCTGATGAGTGAAAAAAGTAAATTCATCAGACTTTTTTACTGCACATAGAATCGCGGAGACGCTTATAAACGAATAAGAAAACAAACTTCGTATTCCATACATCGGGTCAGCTCCGGATATCTGACACTTATTAAACTTGATGGGTACTGGACTATTATAGGCAAGGTTTTTCACCAGTTCTGATAAATGATTTTAGTCTTGATATTCCCGTTTTCTCTGACATCGACCTTGCCTGATCCCTGTTCAGGACATCCAAAGTCATTAATTTTAAGATAAGTATATTACGCATTTGGCCGGAAAAGCATTTATTCTTTCACATGGCTGTTCAAACATGATCTTATGAACAATAATAATTCTCAAAGTATAGAAGCCCGGCTGTCGGGCGACAAAGTGGGTTCACTCGTTGCACGGTATTCCATTCCCGGAGCCATCGCCTTTGTTTTTTTCAGCATTCAGTCCATTGTAGACGGCATTATTGTAGGTAACTTCTTGGGGCCTGATGCCCTTGCGAACATCAGCCTGATACTTCCAGTCTACACGATTCCCAGCTCTTTTGCTCTTATTTTAGCCATCGGCGCACAGGCACAAATGAGTATCGCTATGGGAGATCAGGGTTCGGGGAGTATCTGATTTCTGTGTTTCTCGACGATTCTTCGCAGGCAGTTATCGACCTGGCAGTTCACGGATCACGTATTATGGGATTCGCATTCCTGCTGAACGGATTTAATATTTTCAGCGGTAGTTTCTTCACAGCCCTCGACAACGCCAAATGGTCGCTAGTCATATCCGTGTGCCGAGGACTGATATTTATTGTGATAGGAATCTTTGCCTATGGCTCGCTTTATCATATCAATCATAAGACTGATTTTGCTTGTCGTATATTCATTGATTCGTTCCAGCAAGACGTCCTGTTCGTTATGGGGCTTGGTAAAACGTTGTTTGAGTTCCTTGGCAGACATTCCAAAGTTTCCATTTCTTCCTTTTTCACCAAGAAGTGCAAAATCAAGAATCATCTGAAGCGGCGTCCGGTTTTGGAATAGTCCATACATCAACTACCAAACAGGTTGTGGTTTCCTTATGCCCTGAGCGAACTTTGATTTTCGACCAAAGCTGTATGTTAAGATGATAACCAATTTACGCCAATCAATCTTCGGGTTGCTCATAAAACGATAGAACACATCCTTCTTACAGCTCAACAGGCAGCTTAATGAAGAGTCATGAAAATGATAAGGATAACGAATTATGAAGCAAGGATATAACAACAGAGCCAGGAATACCTGCAATAACGAATACACGTTATCGCACTTGCTCTTCATTCCGAACAAGGAAGACTCTGTCATTTTTAACCATTTTATCACGTCCATAATGGAATACATTGCATTGTACGCATCATCTTTTTAAAAAAACGCGCTGATTTCTGAAAGAAAGTCTGTGCCTTTGTGCAAAGGCATAGGGCTGAATATTATATTGTTTGATTACTCTAAAGATACTCATTTTCTGTGATATACAGAAAATCCTATGTTTTTTTTATGTTATCATGTGAACTCTTCTTTTTAACTTGCAAAACTTAAATTAATTTTAATACTTCTATACATCGTTACCAGTTGTTTCTTTTTCATACTCTATTTCCGCTTAAAACCACTAATCAACATCACTCCTAACAGAATCACTATCAAACCGCACAACTCAATGGCACTCACTTGTTCGTGTCCCAGCCAGACGCCCAGTAACACGGCTATGAACGGGTTGACATAAGCATGGGTGCCTACTTCCGTAGCAGGGCGCACTTTGAGTAACCACACGTAGGCTGAATAGGCAAGTAACGAGCCGAATAGAATGAGATATCCCAGCGATGCCCAACTTGCAGGGGCTACTGTTCCGATGTTGACTGTTGCCACATCACCGTTTACTAAGGAGCAGATCCAGAATATGGCACTGGCAAAAATCATCTGCCATGCCGAACCCGCAAAAGCATTCACTTCCTCTTCATGGCAGGAACGATATTTGGCATAGATTGTCCCCAACGACCAAGAAATGCAACCGGCAATCAAGAACAAGAAACCCCACTCACTGTGAGAGGATACCCTTTCCGCGCTGAGTTGTTCCGCATAAAGCATTGCCACACCGGCAAGGCCGATGATTGCTCCCGACAGGGTGAGCAAACTGCGGAAATTGGTTTTCCACATCGGAACATCCAGTAGCAAAATCCACAGTGCCGTAGATGAAGCGACGAATGCGAGCCATGCCGGGAGATGGGTTCATCGAAGTAACTTGTCATGCGGAGAAGCTATTTCGTTCGTTCCACAACCGGAGTTCGCAATTGGTAGGGGCTTTGCACGAGTCGTTCAGGATAATCTCACCGAAGCTTTCGGCCACGATACGTCCGCTGCGTGGGTTCTTCACGCTATGCACCGGACTGTTGATGGTGGCCTGCACGGTGCTGAACTCGAAACAAAGATCGGAATCATTGGTCATCACACAGTTTTCCATCACCAGGTCGTGAGCGTAGCAGAGGGCTTGCGTACCCGAAATCTTACAGTTCACCAGACGCAGGTTGTGTGAGTGCCAGCCCAGGTATTCGCCATTCAGTTCCGAATTGTAAACGGTGACATTCTCCGTGTTCCAGAAAGCATCTTTGGAGTTGATTACCGCGTTGCGGATTTCCACATTCTTACAATATTGGAAAGAGTAGTTTCCGTTCTGGCTGTAATTCTCGATACGGATGTTTTCACCGTGCATGAAGAGGTAGTCGGCTTTATCTATCTGCACATTCTTCAATTCCACGTTGCGGCAATGCCAAAACGTTTCCAGCGCATTAAGGAGTTGAACATTTTCCAACCGGATGCCATCCATTTCACGGAACATCTTCGGTGCTTCCACTACGGTGTCCGTCATGTGCAGGTTGTGGGAGTACCATAGTGCGGCACGGGCGCCTTCGGTGAAAAAGCAGTTCTTTACTACAAAGCCATTGGTATGCCAGAAGGGATATTTGCCTTCGAAGCGGCAGTTCACGGCGATAATGTTGCTGCACTCTTTCAAGGCGGATTCTCCGGTATGGATGGTTACGTTGTCCAGTTGCAGGTCGTGCCTGGCGAACAGAGGGCGTTCGCCCTCATATCCTTTGTTCTTTATTTGTTGCATTTCGATTGTTATTTTACGGTGTTTAATATTTCTTCTATTTTCGCAGGTGTGATATTGCCCCGTTCTCCAAGCGGGTAACCACGTTCAGTGAATCGCTTGACGATTTCGGCAATCGTATCCTCACCGATATTGTAATCTGACAAGCGTGTCTTGACGCCAAGCGAACGGTAGAAGTTCTCGGTCGCAATGATGGCGAGGTCTATCTTCTCGTCGTCCGTACCTTCAGTGATATTGAAAACACGTTCGGCATATTGGATGAGCTTCTCGCGTTTGTCTTCGCGCATCACTTTGACAACACCTGGATATACGATGGCCAGTGTCACGCCATGGTCCAACCCATGCAGTGCCGTGAGTTCCTGCCCAATCATGTGAGTGGCCCAGTCAGTTGCTACACCCATCGAGATAAATCCGTTCAGCCCCATGGTAGCGGCATACATGAAGTTGGCACACGTATCGTAATCGGCCGGATTCTCCATCAATTTCGGAGCAATATCAAGAAGGGTTTTCAGGATACCTTCCGCCCAGTAATCCTGGATAGATGCTTGGTTGTCGTAGGTCAGATATTGTTCGAGCACATGGACATAGTTGTCGATAATGCCGTTGGCAATCTGTCTTTTGGGCAAAGAATAGATGGCGGTGGGGTCGAGAATGGAGAACTGTGGATAACAAGCATCGTTGAAGAAGAATAGTTTCTCTTTCCGCTCCCGGCGGCTGATAACGGAACCGTTGTTCATCTCCGAACCGGTGGCCGGAATGGTGAGCACGGCAGCCAGCGGAACGGCATGACCCGTCAGTAGCGGTTGAACAAGGAAATCCCAGGGTTCGCCTTCCCACTTCAGGGCGGTTGCAATGAATTTCGTACCATCGATGACAGAGCCTCCTTCCACAGCGAGCAGGAAGTCGATGTTCTTCTCCCGGCAGAGGGCCACACAACGCATCAGGGTTTCATACTCCGGATTAGGTTCAATGCCGCCAAATTCGGATACCTGGTGATTCTTGAGCGCTTCTTTCACCTGGTCGTAGATTCCATTCTTAAAGATGGAACCTCCACCGTAAGTAATCATGATATTTTTATCAGCAGGAATGAGGTTTGCCAGTTGGGCAATTTGTCCTTTACCAAACACCAAACGGGTTGGATTTTGAAAATTGAAGTTATTCATACGTCTTTCTATTTATTTTATTTGTTTAAGTATGCTTTGAAGAATGATGTCAGTTTGTCGAACGGGATAAGGCTCGTGCGGTCGTACAGATCTACGTGTCCGGCACCGGGAACGATAAGCAATTCCTTAGGCTGGGCAGCAAGGTGGTAGGTATCTTCTATCGGGTTGGATTGGGCTTGAGTTCGTGCACCGTACCGTCGGTATATTTCGTCTCTCCCCCGGTAAATTCAATGTAGCGTTGTTCGGCTGCGGCTGCGATGATTTGTTTCCGCTGCTCCAATGTCTGTGCATAAGATATGCTTGTAGTGAACATACTGAGAAATGTGACTGCTAAAGATAAGATTCGTTTCATGTCCTTTTCTGTTTTAGTGATTTAATGATTGTCTATTTTCGACAGTGCAAAAATACGGTGGGTGGGGGTAATCCTTTGTAGATGAATTACAGACATCACAACCTCAATTACAGATTATACTATTTTACCACTTTCCGTTTCATCATCCTATTTTAAATACTGATGTAATCATTGAAAACATCTACCTTTGTAATCGAATTATGTTTGTAACCAATTAAATAGAAAAAAATGACAGACGGAATCAATACCCTACGCTATTCTGATTTATTCTTGGCGATGTATTTCGATGGTGGAATGAGTTGTCTGCATCGAAATCATTCACATGTATTAGTATATGTGTATTCTGGTGAGATGGTAATAGACGAAAGAGGTAAGATTACCCGATTGCATAAAGGAGATTGTGCTTTCATCCGCAAAGATTTCAGTGTGCAGATGACAAAGCAGGCATGGAACGATCAACAGTTCAAGGCCATTTTCTTAATGTTCACCACGAAGTTCCTGCGTAATTTCTACAACGGATTAGACCGGAATAAAATACCCACTGATGCTAAACGTAATAAGGTAAGCCTTTGTAAGCTTACATCTAACCGCCCTGACATTGTCAGTCTGTTTGAGTCCATGACCCCTTATTTCAATTCCAATATTCAGCCTACAGAGGAATTGCTTCAACTGAAAATGACTGAGGGCATTTACGTATTACTCAATACCGATAAAAATCTATATGCTTCTGTTTTCGATTTTACCGATCCATGGAAGATCGACATTCTGGATTTTATGGAGAAGAATTACACAAACGATATTTCTATGGATGAGATTGCAAACTACACAGGTCGCAGCCTCTCCACTTTCAAACGTGATTTCAAAAAGTACAGTTCCCTTTCGCCACAACAATGGCTGATACAGCGTCGTCTTGATGCGGCACGCGAGTTGATACGTAAAGGTGGACGCAAAGTTTCAGAAATCTGTTTTGATGTGGGTTTCAAGAACCTGTCTCATTTTTCGAAGATTTACAAACAAGCATATGGCGTACCGCCAACACAGGATATGTAATATTCACATATAGTCTACTACATCAGTCTTACAATGCATATTGTGAGACTTTCTCATTTATGGACTTCTCAACAAAGCAAGTTGAACTACCCAACAAAGTGTTTGTACCATATCCCCTCTATCTTTGCATCAGTAAACAATGATAGAATTTATAATTAGAAAATCAGATGATTATGATGACAACAAAAACAATGGAAGAAAAAGTGGCGCTGGTAACCGGCTCTGCTATGGGTATTGGACTGGCTTGTGCCGAAGCTTTTGCCAAAGCAGGATATATAACCGTATTGGTGGATATCCATGAGCCAAAAGAACAGGCAGAAGAAATAGTTGCTGAAGGATACAAGGCTGTTGCGTGTCAATGTGACGTATCAGATACGCAAGCTGTAAAAGAGATGATCGATTGGATTGTGGCAACCTATGGACGATTGGATGCAGCTCTTAACAATGCAGGCATACAAACCCCGCAACGCCCAATGGCTGAAATTACTGATGATGAATTTGACCGGACAGTAGCTGTCGATTTAAAAGGCGTATGGAACTGTATGCGTTACGAGATTCAACAAATGCTAAAACAAGGTAGTGGAGCCATCGTTAATACTTCATCGCAAGGTGGCGTTACGGGATTTCCGGGACAGGCTGCTTATATAGCCTGTAAGCATGCCGTTATCGGACTGACACGCACTGCCGCTATTGACTATGCAGCAAAAAACATTCGTATTAATGCTGTATGTCCAGGCGTTATTCGAACTCCTATGGCAGAAGGTTTGATGGAGCGTAATCCCTCTTTGGAGCAAGAACTGGTACGTGATATTCCGGCAGGACGGCTTGGTAAACCTGAAGAAATTGCCAATGCCGTACTTTGGTTATGTAGTCCGCAAGCGAGTTTCGTGGATGGTCATGCACTGTTGGTTGATGGTGCTTTCAGTGTTCATTAGGGACGAACGATATAGTAGCACTGCTCTGTGGTGTCACTATATCGTTCTCATTATTAATTCGCCTCCCTTTTTCGTGGCTGAACAGATTGGCGCATAGTTTGACATAATTTATCAAACCGCTCCTTGAAGCACTCGGCGATAGGTTGTTTATCAATGTGCAAAACAAGTTGTTTAGATGTCGTATTCTGCTTAATTTGGGCAACAATGCCCTTGGCTGTGAAATTCCGTTTATGTTCTTCGGAGTAGAAAATGAATTTCACCAGCTATCTTTAATGTCTTATCATTAAAAAAATTGCTTCATACCCATTGTTTTATCATATTTATTATTCCTGCCTTTCTATCCGCATGGAAATGCTGCCGGATACATCCAATGCCGTTGCACCATCTCCGTCAATCTTTCCTAAGTGAATCATTGAGTTGCTATAGCCCCCGTCTCCACCGTAAAAAAATGCGATATTTCCCCAAGGTATATATAAATCGATATCGCCACGTGAAGAGGCATTTCCTCTTGTTGCACCGTCTGTTGTCAATGCCGGATTTGGATAGAATATTTTCTCAGCTCCGCCATAATCATTTAAAGTCACATTCAAGGGTAACCGCGATAAGAAATCACGTGCTGTCGCATGGTCTTCCATTGTAGCAGTAATCACACGATTACCAATCGTTATATTTATCTTCAAAGAATTCGGTTTTTGTTGGGATTCATCTTTATCATCTTCTTTATTACCGACCCCAAGTAGTGTCAGCCAATCAGTGACTCTGTTTTTATATTGGCTGATGGTGCTTGATGTCAGATGCAATGATTCTGCAAACATGGCATTCGCACATAAATTCCGTGCCTCACTCAAAGAAGTGGAGATGCCGCTACACGAACAGAAAAGCACCAGATAACGGCCATTGCTTTCAGTCGTATCGCCTTCATTACTATCGGGATATTCTGGCTGTTCCGGTTCAGGAGGTATCATTTCTTCCGGACCACTACATGATGAGAATGTCAACGACATTAACAACGCCAGGAGATATATGAAAGAACTTAATATATATTGTTTCATGATGTACGTTCGATTTTAAATCAATTAGCTGTAGCTTGCCTGTATTCGTTATCGGCTACAAATGCTTTTCCCCATTTCGTAAGCCTCTTCCATCGCAGGATTTCCCTTAATCTCGCCTACATGCCATACGCCTGTAGCCAGAATTTCACCTTTTACTATTGGATTCTTCAGGCAATCCAGGAACCCCATGAGATTATCGAATACATGCGACAGCTTCTCACTTCCCTCTTCACCTTCCGCTGCGGCGGCAATAAAGTAAGATGGTCTTGTCGCGCAAGAATACTTTTTCCACTTCATGTCCGGCCTCGGAGGCACCACGCATAAATTCGTTACATAACGCATCGGTATTTCCACCACGTCGGGGGCTGGATGAGATAATCAATACTTTCTTAGTCATAATCGTTTTATTTTAAAAGTTTAAGCCATTTCCCATAAGTCATCATGCGCCATATCCATTCTAGGGGGCCGAACTGACAGTAACGTAACCAAAGAAGGCTGAATAATATTTCAAATGCATACACTCCGGTTGCTATCAGCAGGACATATGATAATCCCATATCGGAACCAAGTCCAATGCCAATGCCATAGAAGATAAGAATACCCCAAAGGGATTGTCCGATATAGTTACTTAGCGCCATTTGTCCCGGAGCAGCCAATATCCTAAAAATTCTGCTTTCTTTGTGATGAAGATACCACAAGCAAAAGGCAGCCACATAGGCTATTCCTAATGGAAATACACTGACTGTGTATAATATCGAATGCATTGCCAATCCCCAAAGATGTCCATTCAACGAACTCCATGCATAAGGCAATGAAGCCGATAATCCGATAAGCATTCCATAGATAAGGATCTTTTTCAGTAGCCATTTGTTTTCGGCGAGATTGGCATAGATTCGATTTCGCCCGATATAGAAGCCAAGCAGGAACAGCCCCATGACTTTGAAGGCCCGATTGCCATCGATAAACTCCTGCAACCTGACAAAAGCTCCTTGTACGAGGAATTGAAACACCTCCGTGTATGACTGTGCATCCCGTAGCCAGAAACCGAAGTTGTCATCGGTAATACCATATTGGGCGCAGAACTGTTGCTGTACCCGGACTACCGTAGCCGAAAGTTGAATACTCCAAATGGATGTAACTACATCTATACCTATCGGTAATAGCAGAAAAATAGCTGATGCTATCAATAATCCGCGGTTCGATACATTTCTGAATAATGGCAGAAGTAATCCCAGCAAAGCATAAAGCATCAGAATATCGCCACTCCAAATAAACATCAGGTGCAGAAAGCCGATCAGCAACAGAACGCCCATCCGGCGATAAAAAAACAGGAAACCATTATTACCTCTTTGTGCTGCATTGCCAATAATAATTGAAAAGCCTATGCCGAATAGCAAAGAGAACAAGGTATAGAATTTCCCATCCACAAATACATATTGCAGAAATCGTACTATCCGGTCGATCCCTGCCGTAGACATTCCATCGGTTACTTCGCTCTTTAAAAACGTATAGAGTGAGAACTCAGGAAAGTTTGCCAGACAGATACCGAATAGTGCCAATCCGCGCAGGGCATCCAAAATGATGGAACGCTCCTTCGGCTTTACCGGCCCGGTGTTATCTATATTTGTTGTTGTCGCCATTATGCCGCAGCTGTTATTTCTATTTGTTTGTCCGGTTGTACCGTCCGAATCCTTAATGTCACAAATCCAATTCCTACAACAAGGAATAGTAGCGAGCCGAACACTGAGTAACGCGTACCGAAAGCTGTGATAAATGCTCCACATACGGCTGCTCCCATCATCGTGCCCAGATTGGCAGAGAGTAGAAAGAGCGCATTGGCAAAGTCAGGCGCTTCGGAGGCAGCATGAGTCATCATGTATTGCATCGTGTTCTGTCCGTATCCGGCAAGAGTACCGAGCGAGAGGATGATAACGACCATCGCTACCAGCCATTCACCCATAAAGAAAAGACAGATGTAGAAGCCCAGCAGGGCAAACGGGAGAAACGCCATACTGCGTATCGGGTTTTGTGTCAACTGCCGTCCGGCTATCATATTACCGATGATATTTGCCAGTCCATATACCAACAACAGGGTGCTGATAACGCTATATGAAACTTCCGTCACCTGTTGCAGGAAGTCGGACATATAGCTGAAGAAGCCAAACAACGCTCCATTAATTAGTGTGACTCCGGCAATGGAGTACCAAGTGATTTTCTTCTTCAAAACACTGAGTTGTGTACCATAAGACAGTTTCTCACGCACAGGCATCGAAGGGACGAACAGGACGGTCGCTACCAGCACCAGTGCATTCACCACTGTAAAAAACAGCATTCCCATCTCGTAAGATACTTCACTTGCGATATAACTTGTTACTGGAACCCCCAATACCATTCCTGCGGATACACCGATAAATACACGGGCCACATTCTTTTGCCCCTGAATCTTACTCCCTGTCGAAGCCGCCACTGTCAGTGCCATTGAGATATATACCGGATGTAGAAATGCAGGAAGTGCACGGGCAATGAGCAGCACCGTGAAGTTGGTCGTGAGCATCGATATGACATTACTTAATGTAAAGAGCCCCATTGTCAACAGCATCACCTTCTTGCGGTTTAACCCGGAAAAAAGCAAGGGTGTAACAGGAGCCGAAATCGCCACCACAAGTGCGAATATGCTGACCGTCCATCCGGCTTCGGGCACGGTAACGTGAAACGTTTCCGCTATCAGTGGCAGGATACCGATAATGCCCATTTCGGTATTGATGATGCCGAATACTCCGGCAGTGAGAATAAATACGAGCAACGCACCCGATTTTAATTTGTATTCTTGATTCATATTGAAGTTAGATATTATGTAATAGATTCCATGTCTTTGGAACTTTAATTCCGTAAGGGCAAAGGTCGGGAGAATCACATGAAATCATTGTAGACAGATTACGGGTATGATAACCCGGATTACAGATTTTAGTTCTCATACAAAAAAAGTATGATATTTATTTATATCTTTGCTAAAAATCAATTACTTATATGATGGATAAAGTGATAAAGCTCGATAACGTAGACCAGTACAATAGCTTGTACGGACTCGAAACATTGCATCCGCTGGTAAGTGTGGTAGACCTCACTAAAGCCAGCCGGAAAATTGGTAATGTTGAAATGCACTATGGCGTTTACGCACTATTCCTGAAACAGTCTAAAAGCTGTAATATCAGATATGGTCGCAAAAATTATGATTATCAGGAAGGAACAATTGTAAGCTTTGCACCTAATCAGGTTGTAAATGTTGAAACAATAGATGAAGAAATCGGTCCTAAAGTTTACGGACTCGTATTTCATCCGGATCTAATTCGAGGAACTTCTTTGGGGAAAACAATTAAAAACTATACTTTTTTCTCTTATGCTACTAATGAAGCCTTACATTTATCCGATCAGGAAAAGAGCATCGTTATGGATTGCCTGGAGAAAATCAGCATCGAACTACAACATGCTATCGACAAGCATAGTCGGCTATTGATCGCTATGAATATCGAGCTGCTTCTAAATTACTGTATGCGTTTCTACGAACGCCAGTTCATCACTCGTGAAAAACAGGTAAGACCCCACAGGAACATATTCAGGAAAAGATAATAGAACTTGCTAAAGAGAATATCGTAGAAACTGACCAAACCGTCAGCCAAATTGCTTATTCACTTGGATTTCAATATCCACAGCATTTATGTCGATTATTCAAAAAGCATATGGGTTGTACGCCGAATGAGTATAGGCAACAAGCAAGCCTGCTTGTCTGAAAAGAAATATTTTAGGACTATAAGAAATCGCAGCTATCTAAATAAAAGCAATAGCTGCATATTTCGGTGATACCCACCCAGGCATTTCGGTCATATCCACCCAGTTTGTT
>ERZ857801.1570-NODE-1570-length-23315-cov-69.535770_pt1 | contig 23315 bp, 25 predicted proteins | sample MGYA00519762_ERZ857801 | MGnify/ENA primary metagenome ERZ857801 (study PRJEB31778, sample SAMEA3449368) | human gut metagenome | biome: human gut; feature: human-associated habitat; material: faeces | place: United Kingdom | collected 2010/2012 ...
ACCTATTCCTTTGACGGCAGCGGAAGCGGCGCAATGGAGCTGCCCTCCATATCCTCGCGCGACGCCACCTGATAGTTGATGTCCGAAAAGCGGAAGGTCTGAGAAAACTTATTCCCGACCTTGAATATCCCGTCCGGCCAGATACAGCTTATGGGGATCACATCCTGTACCTTGCGGGGAACACGGTACTTTTCCTTGTCCTGCTTGATGCTGATTTTCAGCGTTTTAATCATTGGCTTTCATTTCCTCCTTTGCGTGGTTTTCGATGGTATCCTTGAGTGCTTCGTAGTAAAGATTGACAGGCTCGAATTTTATCTCCTTCGGCTCGATAAATTCCGAGCGCAGCCACGCCCATATAAATTGCTCCGCCGTCATGCCGTGGTAAGTGATAAAGCCCAGCGCGGCAAAGGGCGCAGCGCCTAAAATGCACATCCACGACACCGTTTCGGTTCCCACATACGGCTTCAGAATGAAATACAGCCCTACGGCGACAACCAGCGCCAGGGCAGAAAAAATGAACTGCCGCAGCGACAGTCCGAAAAACATGGATTCGGTGTAATTCCGAATCTCTCTATTGATTTTTACCTCCAACGGGTGCTTCCTCCTTTACTTCGTTTATTCGTTTCTTTGCCAGCGCACAGTATTCGGGATTCAACTCGATGCCGATATACTGCCGCCCCAGCCGCTTGCAGACCGCGCCTGTCGTGCCGCTGCCGAAGAACGGGTCAAGCACAATATCGTTTTCCCGACTGCCTGCCATCACGCACGGCTCGATCAGCCTTTCGGGGAAAACGGCGAAATGTCCCTCGGCGCGATAGGAATTGGTGCTGACGCTCCACACATCCCGCTTGTTTCTCATACCGCTGCTCTGTGTGCAGGGGCGCGGCTTGAATATTGCCTGTACGCCGATACCGGGCAGACCTCCGGCATATTTGTTCTTTTCGGAAACGGCACGCTTGTTTCGCTCCACCGTGCTGTTTGCCATCGGCTCCATGATCGCAGCGCTGTCGTAATAATACTGCGGCGACTTTGACAGCAGAAAGAGATGCTCGTAGGATTTGGTCGGGCGGTCTTTGACCGGCTCCGGCAGACAGTTCGGCTTCTGCCAGATAATGTCCGAGCGCAGATACCAGCCATCGTCGCGCAAAGAGAACGCCAGCAGCCAGGGGATGCCGATCATGTCCTTTTGCTTGATGCCGTGCCACCTTTTCGGCACGGCGGCGGTAGCGTCCTCATCCTTGCAGCAATAGAGCTGCTTGCTTTTCGGGCGCTCCGATACCGGCTTGCTCCATATGCCTTTGCCGCTTCCGGCATAGCAGTCTCCGATGTTCAGCCACAGCGTACCGTCCTGCCGCAGAACGCGCCGCACTTCTCTGAATACTTCAACAAGTCTTTCGGCATACGCAAGGGGCGACGGCTCGCAACCGAGCTGCCCGTCCACGCCGTAATCGCGCAGTCCGTAATAGGGCGGGCTGGTTACGCACATTTGGACGCTCTCAGAGGGGAGCTGCCGCAAAACCTCCGGCGCGTCGCCGCAAAATATCTTGTTCAATACGGCGCACCTCATCTTTCCGGCGCGCCTTTTTTCGGAGCTTTCGGCTGGAGCTTGACCGGGCTTTCGCCGCTTTCGGGGCGAAGAAACTCCATACGGGAGGCGGCATAGATAGCGTTGTCATTGAGCTGCCGCTGCCATGCGCCCTGCGATGGCGACCATTTGAAACCGTTGCCTTTTAATGCGCTTCTTTTCTGCTCGTCAGGCTTCTCGTCAAAGAAAATTTGCAGCCTGTTTTCCTCGCTGTTCGCCACAACCTCGCCGCCGTCAAATGTCCAGCCGACAAAGCCGACCTCCTGATTGACGGTCAGCTTTTCAATGCGCTGCTTCAAGCGGCGGATCTCCGCGCTGTTGTTTGTCAGCGCATAGGACGGGAACGGCTGCTTATCCCACGAATACGCCTGTCTTACCGATTCGTCCAACCGTGCGGCGCGCGCGGCTTCCATTCCCGGAAAGCCCTCGCAGGTTCCGTTCTTGCGGTAATAGGCGTTGACCTCCTTCATATATTTCTGCGATTTCTCGCACATCTCCAGTTTGTCTTGCATCTTTTGGATCGCATTCGGATCGTCGCTGCTGATGACTCGGTTATCCATAATCTCATTCCTTTCTGTGGCTTCTCTGAATTATCTTTCTTTTTCGGTTTTCCTTGTTTTGTTTGGATAAGGGATAAACTCTTCCTCGCCCGCAATAATGCTGTATTCAGAGCGCAGAATTGGGTGCGTTTCTCATTTTTGCCGCTGACGGATTAGTTCAACGGCTTCCTCTTTCGTGGACATACTTCCTTGCATTGTCCCGTCCTTAAAAACATAATATCGTTTCATTGCTTCCTCCTTATAAGCCCATCATTTCTCGCACAATGCGGTCAGTGTAGTAGTCAAGAAAAGTAGACACGAAAAATATTTATTTTTGATTTGCTTTTTCAAAAGTAGACATGAGGAACATTTTTGCGGAAGTTGTTTTTTCAAAAGTGGACACGGACAATAATTTTTGCCGAAATCCTTTTTCAAAAGTGGACACGATGATTCGAAGCCTTGTAATGTCCTTGTTTGCAAGGGATAGTAGTTTTGGATAGGAAATGGTTTCAAGCAGCGCGGCTTGCTGCTCCTTTGTGAGATAGGACAGCTCCACAGCAGGACGGAAAGCGATCCGCCCCTCGTCCACCATATTCAGCAGGTCGGGAATCAGCTCTGTGAGGCGGATATATCTATCCACCTGTGCGCGACTGTCTCCGGCAGATTGAGCGATAACTTCGCTTGTGCGTAAATGTGTCTCCACTGGAGACACATTTTCTTTGCTCGGTCTGCCAGCCTGTCTTTTCATCGCATCCAGCCGCATTTTATAGCTGAACGCCTTTTCGCTGGGGAGGATCGTGGAACGCTGCAAATTGGATTCTACCATTAAAATAATGGCTTCGTCCCGCGTCAGCTCCTTGATTTCCGATTTGACGGTTTCAAGCCCTGCAAGCTCGCAAGCCTTTTTGCGGCGATGCCCGGACACGATCTCATACCGTCCGTCCTCTTTCTGCCGGAGCGTAACTGGGGTAATGATCCCTCGCTCCCTGACGCTCTGCACGAGCGCATCCATGTCATCGTCCAGCCGTACTTGAAAGGGATGGTCGGGAAAATCGTCAATTTCGGAAAGCGGGATGTCGTAGATTTTCGGGAGCCTGTTTTCCGCGCGTCCCGCGTCGCTCATAAAAAGCTCATCGAATGCCGTTTTCAGACCTAAATCGATTGTTTTCTCTTTGCTCAATCATCATCACCTCCTTCGTCAACTCCTCGTAGGCCGCCGCCACCTTGCCGCTTTTGTCGTGGGCGAAAATGCTCTTGCCCTCCAGCGTTGCTTCGGCGGCGCGTACCGAAAACGGGATTTCGGTGTCAAACACCTTTACGCCGCTGCCCGTCTGCCGCAGGGAAGCGATGATCGCCTTTGCGTTGTTGGTACGACTGTCTACCATTGTGAGCAGTACGCCGTCCACGCGCAGCTTTGGGTTGATTTGCCGTTTCACCTTGCCGATGGATTTCAACAGCAGTCCAAGACCCTTTGCCGAAAGAAAGTTAGGCTGCGAGGGGATGAGTACGCTGTCGGCGGCGACCAGGGAATTGATGGTCATCATACCCAGCGACGGCATACAGTCTATCAACACATAATCGTAGTTCTTTTTTACCGCGTCCAGGCAGTTCTTTAATACCATCTCACGGCTCATCGTGTTGAACAGACCAACCTCAAAGGCTGACAGCTCAATGTTGGACGGAAGCAGATCGACGCCTTCGCTGTGATGAATGATTCCGTAGTCCTGCGGCATTACCTTGTCGTCCACGGTATTCTGCATGACCGTGGCAATCGACACGGGCAGCTCGTCCGGGTTTTTAACGCCGAGGCTGACGGTCAGGCTGCCCTGCGGGTCTGCATCCACTAAAAGCACACGCTTTCCCATTCGCGCAAGCCCTACGCCGAGATTGACCGTAGTGGTCGTTTTGCCCACGCCGCCCTTCTGATTCGTGACGGCGATCACATGACATTTCTCCATGGGGATTCCTCCTTTCTCCGAAAATGAAAATAGCCGCCCACTTTTGACGGTGGACGGCTATGTAAGAGGGGCTTTGATTTAGCCCCTTGTTTTTACTCCCATTCGGAAACGGCGTTTTCCTCCGATTCGTAATCAAGCATCAGGTCTGCGGTATCTTCAAGGAACTCTCCCATGAAGATTTTGATCGCTTCCTCATACTCCTGCATTTCAAGAACAGATGCCGGAATCTCCAGTGCAATTAAATCATGCAACGCAAGAAGCAGGGTGAAAGCCTCCTTATATTTCTGCACTTCATACAGCGCCTCAAAGGAGTGCTTTAATTCCCGCAGAGTATTCAGCGTGCCGGACACCTCATATACACCGTCCCAAAATTCAGAGCAATACGCCCCTGAAACTGTATTGAGTATGTCTGCAACCGGAGAATGGGTACTTGTTTCGGAAGTTGTTTTTTTGAGTGTCATAGACAATGCCTCCTATTTCTAATTCATACGAAATCGTATGTAAGTCGTTATATTTTCCCGTATCGCTACAAGGCTCTTTACTGAGTTTGATAACATTTTTACAACAATTCGGGGTTTTGTCACGCTTTTTTGCTTCTCGGCGGAGGACGGGCAAGGGTCGTGTTATCAAAGAAAATCATGATAACATTTGCCCGAAAATAACAAAACGGCCGGTGTTTATCGCACCGGCCGTCTTGCCCGTAGATATGAAAAAACCGCGTAAACACTGGGTTTACGCGGGATTTTTCTGGCGGAGAGGGCGGGATTCGAACCCGCGTGGGATTGCTCCCAAACTGATTTCGAGTCAGCCCCGTTATGACCACTTCGATACCTCTCCTTATGCAATTTATGTCATCGGCGCGCCCGAAATTTTATGATTTCGAGTCAGTCCCGTTATGACCACTTCGATATCGCTCCGTGTCTATTTCCGCCCGCCATTCTCGTCATTTCCAAAGCACTCAAAAATCCTTTGGAGAGAAAAGCAGGAGAGAAAGCTAAAAAATATTCGATTTGAATTTTTGGAAACCCAGAATTAGCAAGGGTTTTCGAGGGGACGAAACGGACAGGCGCTGGAAAGATTTCGAGTCAGTCCCGTTATGACCACTTCGATACCGCTGCTTGTCACGGGGTGTATCATACCATACTTTCCGCTGGGGTGCAACTTCTTTTTCTGCGGGGTATATTTTGACGCGGCGGCGCATTTACTGATGGGAGAGGGGGGACGGCTATGGAGAAGCGGGTGCTGATCTGGGATGATGGCCTAAATTATGTAAACTACATGGAAGCGCTGCGAGCAGTGGACCTGACGCCGGTGGTAGGGCGCGAGGCGGCCGGCCCGTGCGCTGCGCTGCTGCTTCCCGGCGGTGGGGATATCGCGGATCGGCTGCCGGAGGATGAGATCCGGACGATCAGAGCCTATGCGGCAGCGGAGAAGCCGATTTTGGGTATCTGCCGGGGAATGCAGGCGCTGAACGTGTTTTTCGGCGGGACACTGTATGCACGTGTGCCGGGACACCAGGTCAAGGCGGGCGATATTCTGCATGATACACGGGCGGTGGGTGAACTGGCGGAGCTGGTGGGTACCACGCCGCGGGTCAACAGCAACCACCACCAGGCCATCTGCCGCCTGGGGCGGGGGCTGGGTGTGCGGCAGTGGGCGGCGGATGGCGTAATCGAAGGGATATGTCACAGCCGCCTGCCGGTGCTGGGGGTACAGTGGCACCCGGAGCGCCAGGCATTTGCGCTGCGGCGGGGGGAGGCTGCGGACGGTGCGGCGGTGTTCTGGTGGCTGCGGCGGCAGGCAGAAAAGAACAGCGGCGGTTGACAAGGGCGGTCAAGTATGCCTATAATGGAGAAAATCGACAAGTGAGGTATACCGCCATGGAAAAGCTCCGCGCATTCCTCCAGCGCAAGGACATCGTATTTTCCGCCAAGCGCTACTTCATCGACGCCATGGGTGCGATGGCCCAGGGCCTGTTCTGCACGTTGCTGGTGGGCACTATCCTGAACACCATCGGGCAGCAGTTCCACATCGGGTTCCTGAACGCCGTCATCGTCACCATCGGCAAGGGCGATGGCGCGGTGAACTACACCATCGGCGGGCTGTGCTCGGCTATGGTAGGCCCCGGTATGGCCGTGGCCATCGCCCGGGCGCTGAACGCGCCGCCGCTGGTGCTGTTCTCACTGATCCCCGTGGGTTTTGCCACCAACTACATGGGCGACGCGGGCGGCCCTCTGGCGGTGCTGTTCGTGGCCATTGTTGCCGCGGAGCTGGGCAAGGCCGTCAGCAAGGAGACGAAGATCGACATTCTGGTGACGCCCATCGTCACCGTGCTGGTGGGCGTGGGCTTCGCCGCGCTGATCGCCGCGCCGGTGGGCACGGCGGCCTCCGCCGTGGGACAGGCCATCATGTGGGCAACGGAGCTGCAGCCCTTCTTCATGGGCATCATCGTCTCCGTGGTCATCGGCGTGGCGCTGACGCTGCCCATCTCCTCCGCCGCCATCTGTGCGGCTCTGGGGCTGACAGGCCTGGCCGGCGGCGCTGCCGTGGCGGGCTGCTGCGCCCAGATGGTGGGCTTCGCCGTTATGAGCTTCCGTGAAAACCGCTGGGGTGGCCTGGCCGCCCAGGGCCTGGGCACCAGTATGCTGCAGATGGGCAATATCGTCCGCAATCCCCGGATATGGATACCGCCTACGCTGGCTGCCGCCATCACCGGCCCTGTCGCCACCTGCCTGTTCCGCTTGGAGATGAATGGCGCGCCGGTGTCCTCCGGCATGGGTACCTGCGGCCTGGTGGGGCAGATCGGCGTCTACACCGGCTGGGTCAACGATGTGGCCAGCGGCGCAAAGGCCGCCGTCACCGGCATGGACTGGCTGGGCCTGGTGCTGATCTCCTTTGTGCTGCCCGCCGTGCTGACGTGGCTCATCGCCATCCCCCTACGGAAGTGGGGGTGGATCAAGGACGGCGATCTGAAGCTGGATCTGTAAAACACAAAAAAGGCGGCGTCAGCCGCCTTTTTTGCTGAGTCGAAGCAGGCCGGGTTGTCTAACTTTTGGGAGCTGACTCACGGTTGCTTCTATCTCGTTTTTGCGCTTTCCGTTTCGCTCGTTCCTTCGCTTGACGTTTCCTCTGCACAGTCGGTGACAGGAAAATGTCGTATGCGCTAAGTGCAAAGATGCCGGTAAATGCTGCGCCGATCGAAACGAGAATTACCCGGCTGGTTTTCCGCTCTCTGTTAGAATCACGCAGTGAAAAACACAGCGTACCATCCGCTTCCAGCTCTGCGATTTCAGGAGTCGCATCCCAAGGCCGCCAATTATAGCCGGTATAGACACGGATACGAATCGAATGAGGAGTGCTGTTGAAATCGGAAGGAAGCTTCTTATAGCACGAAAAGCCAAAGGTGTATTCCGTTCCGTCCGTGCATATCAGCAGCGGAACAGGGTATAATCTGCGGCCTTGGCTGGACATCAGTGCCTCTTCGGAGTCGGCGTAAATTTCCATGGTGTTTTCTTCCGTATATATCGGCTGGGTCAGACCCATAAAGAGAAATATACCGCCCAATACCAGACACAGCAGGTAATTGCGGAATTCCCGTACCCGCCGTTTCCACGCCGATTTTTTTCCTGAGGACATGTGTCATCACCCCTGTCCGGATCCTTTTGCCTCAGTATACCATGGCTGTACTGCGGCTGTAAAGAAAAGACTCGTGTTTGAGACGCGGTACAAAAGCGGCTCGTTCGTCCGGTTTGGCTTGGTTTACAAGACTTGCACAATATGGTATAATCATCTATCAGCAACGAGGAAAGGAACGACCACAATGGAATTATCGGCAAAGCTGGTGCGTTCGCAATTGAATTTTTTTAAGCCCTTTGTGGCGGGTTGCTCACTGGAGACCACCCGCAAGGGACAGGATAAGCTGGGCGAGCTGATGAGCGCCCTGCACAAGCGGGAGGTGATCTTCCGCGACCACGACTTCGAGCAGTTCAAGGGCGCGTGGGTCATGCCTAAGGACGAGCGCCGCAGCGGCGTGGTGCTGTATCTCCACGGCGGCGGCTATACCTGCGGCAGTCTGGACTATGCCAAGGGCTTTGCGGCCACGCTGGCCAGCGAGTGCGGTGTGCGCGTGTTCTGCGGGGCGTACCGTCTGGCACCGGAGAACCCCTATCCCGCCGCGCTGGAGGATGCACTGACTGCCTACGACTATTTGCTGAAAAAGGGCTACGCGCCGCAGCAGATTTTGCTGTGCGGCGAGAGCGCCGGCGGCGGGCTGATCTGCGCCCTGTGCCTGAAGCTGAATCAGCTGGGCCGGGAGCTGCCCTGCGGGCTCATCGCCATCTCGCCCTGGGTGGACCTGACCGGTTCCGGGAAGTCCTACGAATTCAACCGGGACAACGATCCGTCCCTGACGGAGGAGCTGCTGCAATTCTACGCCAGGTGCTATACGCAGGACCCCACGGACCCGCTGTGTTCGCCCCTGCTGGGCGACCTGACGGGCTTTCCGCCGACGCTGATCTTCGCCGGCGGCGATGAGATATTGCTGGATGACGCCCGTGGGCTGCATGAACGATTGAAAAAGGCCGGGAGCAAAAGCAGGCTGATCATCGCGCCGGGGCGCTGGCACGCCTATGTGCTCTATTGCCTGCAGGAGAACATGGAGCAGGACATCTATGAGATCAACCGCTTTATGACGCAGAACCTGTCCCCGGCCCGGAGCCTGCGGTGGATGCGTCTGGACAACGCGGCCAAGATATATCCCGCTGCCAAGCGGCGCAATTGGAACAACTTTTTCCGCATCTCCGCCACGCTGGCGGAGCCGGTAGACCGCGCGGTGCTGGCAGCGGCGCTGGATGTGACGGTGCGGCGTTTCCCGTCCATTGCCGTACGGCTGCGGCGGGGTGTGTTCTGGTACTATCTGGAGGAGATACCCCACACGCCGCCCATACAGGACGAAAAGAGTTGCCCGCTGGCCCATGCGCCGTTCCGCCAGGTGCGGCAGTGCGCCTTCCGGGTGCTGGTGTATAAGGACCGCTTTGCGGTGGAGTTTTTCCATGCGCTGACCGACGGCACCGGCGCGCTGGTGTTCGTCAAATCGCTGCTGGCGGAGTATCTCAGTGAGAAGTACGGTATCTCCGTCCCTGCGGAAAAGGGCGTACTGGGACGGTTAGAGGAGCCGTCGCCGGAGGAGCTGGAGGACAGCTTTGCCCGGTATGCTGGGGATGTGACCGCCAGCCGCGCCGAGGCCACGGCCTGGCACCTGACCGGCACACCGGAGACAGATGGCTATAAGGACCTGGTGACACTGATGGTGCCGGCGGATAAGCTGTGTTCCTGCGCCAAAGACCACGGCGTGTCCGTGACGGAGCTGCTGTGCGCTGCCATGATGCAGGCTATTCTGGAGCTGCAGACGGAGAAGGTGCCCAACCCCCGCCACCGCAAACCGGTGAAGGTGCTGCTGCCGGTAAATCTGCGAAAGCTGTTTCCCAGCAAAACGCTGCGGAACTTTGCGTCCTATATTACCCCGGAGATCGATCCGCGGCTGGGGGCGTGCAGCTTTCAGGAGCTATGTGCGCTGGTGCACCACAAGATGGGACTGGAGAACAACCGCTGGACTATGCGGGCCAAGTTTGCCGCCAATGTGGCCAGCGAACGTTCGCCCGTGCTGCGGGTCATGCCGCTGTTCATCAAGAATATCGCCATGAAGGCCGTGTTTGACACGGTGGGCGAGTGTAAGTCCTGCTTGTGCCTGTCCAACCTGGGCCGCGTGGAGCTGCCGGAGGTGATGGTGCCCTATGTGCGCCGTATGGATTTTATCATCGGTGTACAGGCAAAGGCACCCCACAACTGCGGTGTGGTCACCTGGGGGGATACAGCCTATATCAACTGTATCCGCAGTATCCGGGAGCCGGAGCTGGAGTATCACTTCTACCGCGCGCTGCATCGGCTGGGACTGCCCGTTAAGGTCGAGAGCAATATGCGCTGACACAACGGGAGAAAGGAGCCTTTCTTATGTATTGCATCAAATGTGGCGTGGAGCTGGCGGACAGCGAGCGCGTTTGTCCCCTGTGCGGCACCCGGGTATTTCATCCCGATCTGCCCTGCGGACAGGGTGAGCCGCCCTACCCGCCGGCTGACCACCCCCGCCACGAGGAGGTCAGCCGCATCGGCGTGCTGTTCGTCATCTCTGTGTGTATGCTGCTGCCGGCGGTCATCACCGTGCTGTGCGACTGGCGCATCAACGGGACCATCGTCTGGTCCGGCTTTGCCGTGGGCGGATTGCTGCTGCTGTATATCCTGGCGGTGCTGCCTCTGTGGTTTAAGCGGCCCAACCCGGTGATCTTCGTGCCCATTGACTTCGCGGCCATCGGCGTGTTCCTGCTGTATGTGAACTACGCCACCGGAGGCCACTGGTTTTTGACCTTTGCGCTGCCGGTCACAGGCGCGGCAGGGCTGCTGGTGTGCGCCATGGTGACGCTGCTGCGGTATCTGCCCGGCGCGGCGCTGTACATCTGCGGCGGGGCGCTGATCCTGTCCGGCGGCATGGCGGTGTTGGTGGAGTTTCTGCTGAACCTGACCTTCGGCCTGCACGAGACGTTCCTCTGGTCCTTCTACCCGCTGGCGGCGGGGGTGGTGCTGGGGGCCATGCTGCTGGTCATCGCCATGTGCAAGCCCCTGCGGCGCAGCCTGCACCGTAAGTTCTTTATCTGAGAGGTACTCCATGCAGATGATTTTTATCGACATCGACAACACCCTGCTGGATTTTGACGCCTACATCCGGCAGACCATGCGGGAGGGCTTTGCGCACTTTGAACTGAAGCCCTACGAGCCGTACATGGAGGCCGTGTTCCACCGGGAGAACGGAAAACTCTGGCGGCAGATCGAGCAGGGCACGCTGACGTTCCGTGAGCTGGAAGAGATTCGCTGGAACAACGTGTTCCGAGCACTGAATATCGATTTTGACGGACAGGTATTCGAAAAGTATTTCCGCGCGGCCCTGTACGACAGCGCTATCCCCGTGGACGGGGCCATGGAACTGCTGGAGGCGCTCCACGGCAAGTATCCGCTGGCGGTGGCCAGCAACGGACCATACGACCAGCAGCTCCACCGGCTGGAACTGGCGGGCATGAAGCGGTATTTCGATTGGTTCTTCGTGTCGGAGAGACTGGGTGCGTCCAAGCCGGCCCGGGCCTTTTTTGACGGGGCGTTTGCGGCACTGAACGATGGATGTGAAGCGGCCATCGCGCCGAAGGACTGTGTGATCATAGGGGACTCCCTGACCTCCGACATGGCCGGCGGCCGGCAGTATGGCATGAAGACCTGTTACTACCGCCGCCCCGGCGCGGCAGAGGGTACGGATGTGACCTGGCAGGTGACGGATCTGCGGCAGATACCGGCATTGTTGGAGGGTACGGCGTGATGACCATCAACGAATACCAGCAGCGGGCCATGGCTTCGCTAAATCCCGAATTGAAGGGCCGGGATGTGCTTATCAACAGCGTCATGGGCCTGTGCGGCGAGTCCGGCGAGGCCATCGACATCGTGAAGAAGTGGCTGGCCCAGGGCCATCCGCTGGACCGGGAGCATCTGGCCAAGGAGCTGGGGGACGTGGCCTGGTATCTGGCCGAGGCGGCCACGGCGCTGGACCTTGATCTGGAGGACATCCTCCGGGCCAACCTGGAGAAGCAGGAGCGCCGGTATCCGGACGGCTTTTCCACGGAAAAGTCCGTGGGCCGGGATAAGAACGATCTGTAAGAAAAGCGGAAGCGGCGGCTTCCGCTTTTCTTCTTCATGGGGGCTTGACACCGGGATTTTTTGTGATACACTGAGGCGGTGCGCATTTTTTGCTTAGGAGGGATAGCCGTGCTGCAATCATTCCTCACCGTGGGGCAGCAGATACTCACGCTGTACCTGCTGCTGGTGGTGGGCTTTGTACTGGGAAAGGTCAAGCTGCTGGATGACCGCGCCTCGGTGGCCCTGAGCAGCCTGGTCATGTACGTGGTGTCCCCCTGTATGATGGTGGTGGCGTTCCAGCGGCCGCTGGAGCATACGGCACTGCACAACTTCGGCGTAGTGACGGGTGTCTCGGCCGTACTCCATATGGTGTTTATTGCGGCGGCCATGCTGCTGATACACGACAGGGACCGTGAACGGCAGAACTGCCTGCGCTTCGCGGCAGTGTTCTCCAACTGCGGCTTTATGGGCTATCCCCTGATGGCCGCGCTGCTGGGCAGCATCGGCGTGTTCTATGGTTCGGCCTACGTCATCGTATTTACTATACTCAGCTGGACATGGGGCGTCTATGTCATCACAGGCGACCGCAGCCAGCTGCGGCTGAAGCCCCTGCTGCTGAACCCCGGCGTTATCAGCGTGGTGCTGGCTATGGCGCTGTATCTCGGGCAGGTGACGGTGCCGGAACCCCTGATGGTCCCCATCAACTATCTGGCGGACCTGAATACGCCGCTGCCCATGCTGGTGGTGGGCTATCAGCTGAGCCACGCCAATTTCAAGGCGGCGCTGCAGGGTATCAGCTCCTGGGTGACGCTGGTGCTGCGGCTGCTGGTGCTGCCTCTTGCCTCACTGGGCATCTGCCTGGCGCTGAACGTGTCCCATGACCTGACGCTGGTGCTGCTGATCGCGGCCAGCGCGCCGCCGGCGGCGCTGCTGAGTATGTTCGCCGCCCGCTTCGGCAAGGACACCGCCCTGACCTCGTCTCTGGTGTCGGTCCAGACGGCGATCTCCGCGTTGACCATGCCGGTATTGGTCGGCCTGGCAGAGGTGCTTGGATAAAGAAACATCCCCCGGCTCCGCCGGGGGATGTTTCTTTATCCGCGGTGCAGTATGGCGTCCAGATCCTGTTGGGGATGGGTGATGGGCTGCAGCTGATAGGTATCCACCAGCGTCTTGACCACCGTCTCTGACAGGAAGGCCGGCAGGGTGGGGCCCAGGTAAATGCGCTTGATGCCCAGAGCCAGCAGGGTCAGCAGGATACATACCGCCTTCTGCTCGTACCAGGACAGCACCAGCGTCAGCGGCAGGTCATTGACGCCGCAGCCAAAGGCATCGGCCAGGGCCAGCGCGATCTGCACAGCGCTGTAGGCGTCGTTGCACTGGCCTGCGTCCAGTATGCGGGGGATGCCGTTGATATCGCCCAGATCCAGGTCATTGAAGCGGAACTTGCCGCAGGCCAGCGTCAGGATCAGCGAGTCCATAGGCGTGGACTTGACGAAGTCCGTGTAGTAGTTGCGTCCGGGGTGCGCGCCGTCGCAGCCGCCTACCAGAAAGATGTGCTTCACCGCGCCGCTTTTGATGGCGTCGATCACCGCCGGGGCGCTGTCGCCCAGCGCCTTGTGGGCAAAGCCGGTGGTCAGGATATGTCCGCCGTTGATGCCACTCATGCTCCGGTCGGTGCTGTATCCGCCCAGGGCCAGCGCCTGGTCGATGAGGGCGGAGAAATCCTTGCGGCCCTGCCGATCCTCCGGGATGTGCTTCAGTCCGGGATAGCCCACCACCGACGTGGTATAGATACGGTCGGCATAGCTGGGACGGGGCGGCATGATGCAGTTGGTGGTCATCAGAATGGGTGCGGGAAGGCTGTCGAACTCGCTTTGCTGGTTTTGCCAGGCGGTGCCGAAGTTTCCGGCCAGCTGCGGGTATTTTCGCAGCCCCGGATACCCGTGGGCGGGCAGCATCTCGCTGTGGGTGTACACGTTGACACCGGTGCCTGTCGTCTGCTCCAGCAGCTGGTGCAGGTCCTCCAGATCGTGGCCGGATACCACGATGAACGGCCCCCGACGGATGTCCGTGTGGACCTTTGCGGGCGCCGGGTCACCGAAGGCGGCGGTGTTGGCCTTGTCCAGCAGGGCCATGCATTGATAGTTTACCAGACCAAATTCCGTGATGAGGGCCAGCCACTCCTCAACGGTGTGCTCCTGCCGCAGGGCGCACAGCCCCTTGTAGAACCACCGGCTGACCGCCTCATCCTCCTGCCCAAGGCGGAAAGCGTGATGGGCATAGGCTGCCATACCCTTCATGCCGAACAGCAGTGTGGCGCGCAGAGACACGATGTCCGTATCGCCGCGCCATAGCCAACTCGGGTCCTGTATCGGCAGACGCTGGGGCGTCAGTTTTTCGGCGCGGCGGATATAGCCCTGTAAGGCTGTATCGTCAAAATTTACGTTGGTCAGCGTGGCGAACAGACCGTCCGCCAGCAGGTGTGTGACTTCTGGAGGATAGTCCTCCTTGGCGGCATATATCTCCGCCAGGTGGATGAGGGAGCACACCAGATAGTCCTGCAAATTGGCGGTTTTCGGCTGCTTGCCACAGACGCCGGTGCGGACGCAGCCGCTGTTGCCCGCCGTCTGCTGACACTGAAAACAGAACATTTCAGACATAGAATATAAACCTCCCGACAGTATAGCAGCGATAGTCTGCCCTGCCGGGAGAAAATATATACAAAAAGGGAGACGCGCAGCGTCTCCCTTTTCTCAAAATTTCAGCAGAACGCCCACCAGGGCGGAGATTCCGATGAACACGATAGGGTGCCACTTTTTCACCACAGGTACCCAGTTGGTACACACCAGCAGTACGGCCGCCAGGGCGATAGCCGGCCAGTTCAGCGCGGCCAGACCGGTCATACCACTGTGCAGCAAGGCGATAGGTACTACGGAGATGCCCGCCGCAGCCACCAGCGCGGTGGAGGCGGGGCGCAGGCCGTAGAACGCGGCGCTGACCCACTTGCTGTCGCGAAAGGCCTTCAGGAACGCCGCCACGATGAGAATGACGATAACGGAGGGGGTTACCAGCCCGATGGTGGCCACCAGTGCGCCGCCGATGCCGCCGGTGGTAAAGCCCACGTAGGTGGCCATGTTCACACCGATGGGTCCCGGCGTGGACTCGGACACCGCCAGCATATCCGCCAGCTGCGCATGGGTGAACCAGCCGGTGCGGTCGGCCATATCCTGCAGGAAGGGCAGAGTGGCCAGCCCGCCGCCTACGGCGAACAGGCCGGTCTTGAAGAATTCCCAGAACAGTTGGAGGTACAGCATTATTTCGCCCTCCTTATCACGTTCTGAATGACGATGCCCAGCGCCGCGGCCGCCGCCACGAAGATGACGGGGGACAGGTCGGTGAGCAGCGCCGCCGCCAGCACAGCAAGGAAGATCAGCCCGGCGGCCCAGTCCTTCACAGAGCCCTTGAACAGCTTGACCACCGCGTTGAAGATCAGCACGCACACGCATACGCGGATACCCGCAAAGGCGTGCTGCACCCAAGCCAGATGGGAGAAGCTGTTGATGACGCCTGCCAGTGCGGTGATGATGATCAGCGATGGGAACACAATGCCCAGCGTGGCCACGATGCCGCCGATAATACCGGCCTGCTTCTGCCCTATGAAGGTGGCGGTGTTTACAGCGATGATGCCGGGGGTGCACTGGCCGATGGCAAAATAGTCCACCAGCTCCTCGTCTGTAGCCCAGCCCTTGTCCTCCACGACCTCGCGCTGGAGGATGGGCAGCATGGCCATACCGCCGCCGAAGGTCATGACGCCCACCTTGGCAAAGGTGAGGAACAACTGAGCGAGAAGTTTTGCGTTCATGATCGTATCACCTCATTCTATATATCCGTACAGTCCCCGCACTGAGACCTCGCCGCTGCGGACTGTCTCCGTTTCGCCGTTTTCATACTGCACCGTCAGGCCGAACTGTTCGTCTATGGCCAGCGCCGTGGCCTGCCGGACGGTATTGCCCCGCAGGACGCGCACGGGTCTGCCCAAATTCACGCACCGCCGCCGGTATTCCGCCAGCCATTCCGCTGGGTCGGTCAGCACAGTCCGCATGGCTGTCAGCTGGGCCAGTATGGCGTCTGCCAGCGCGTCCGGCGACACGTCAAGCTCTTGTAGGGCAAGGGATGTGGCCATGTCCGCGATGTCCGGCGGAAAAGAGGCCTGTCCCACATTGACACCGATACCTACCACCAGCCACGCCGCACTGCCGTCGGGGAGCAGGGAGGACTCCGTCAGAATGCCGCACAGTTTTTTGCCGTGCAGCACCACATCATTGCACCACTTGATGCCGCAGTCCGTGTCGCAGAGGCTCTCAACAGCGCGGCACACAGCCACCGCGGCCAGCGGCGTCACGGTGAGCAGCTGCCCGGCCGGGCAGTCCTGCCACAGGGCGGAAAGATACAGGCCGCCCTCCGGTGATTGGAACGAACGGCCCAGCCGGCCCTTACCGGCGGTCTGCGCCCGGGCGATGACGGCGGTGCTGTCCAGCCCCTGCGCGGCAAGGGCCTTGCATACGTTGTTGGTGGAGTCCACGGTGTCATAGCGCAGAACATCCCAAGTCACGGCCATCATCTCCTTTCGGTCGAAAACACATTGTAGCACTGTATTCCGCGTTTGTAAATAGTTGACAGGTGTTAAGGAATTTAGTATCATCAGGACAGTTTTTGGAGGAGGGACGCCTATGAACACCCGTACCCGCAAGCTGGTCTATACCGCCCTGTTCGCCGCGCTGACGGCGGTGGGTGCGTTTCTGCGTATTCCGATGGGGTACAGTTCCGTGACGCTGCAATATCTGTTTACGGCCATGGCGGGGCTGCTGCTGGGTCAGAGGTGGGGCGCTTTGAGCCAGGCAGTGTACGTCCTGCTGGGGCTGGTGGGCCTGCCCATCTTCACCATGGGCGGCGGCTTTGGCTATGTGTTCCAGCCCACGTTCGGGTTCCTGCTGGGGCTGATCCCGGCCGCATGGGTGGTGGGTGCCGTGGCAGGGGAGAGTCTGGACCCCAAACGCATGGCACTGGCGTCGCTGGCGGGACTGGCCGCGCTGTACGCCGTGGGAATGCCCTACATGGCGCTGATCCTCAACGCCTACATGGGCAAGGGTATGACGTTTTCCGCGCTGCTGTGGGCGGGGATGCTGCCCTACCTGCCGGGAGACGCAGTGAAGATCATCGTGGCGGCGGGAGTGTGCCCCGTTTTGCGGCGGCGGTTAAGATTGGCGGATGGCAGCGATAAGCGGGGCAAATGACCTTGTGCAATACAGCCAAATCATCTTCTGAAATTTTGACAGGATATTGGCACAGAAGTGTATTGCATTTTGCGGCTGTGCCCCGTATAATAGGCAAGAAAAATGAGAGGAGGGACACGCCATGACCTGCAAGACGATCGTGAAAAAGCGGACCGACGCTCCCTCTGTTTTTGTTTCTGATATTGTTTCCATTTGACCGGTGATTTTTCACCGGTCATTTTTTTAGGCTGTTTGTAAGTAAGTAAACATATACGGATGAACGAGAAAGAGAGGACAAGTCACATGAACAAGAAATTAGGACACGATGCCATCTATGACGCCCGGGAGCTGGGCGTGCCCCGGATGCTGCTGCTGGGATTGCAGCACCTGTTTGCCATGTTCGGTGCCACGGTGCTGGTGCCCATCCTGGTGACGGGCTACGGCCTGCCCCTGTCCATCCAGACCACCCTGCTGTTCGCCGGTATCGGCACCCTGCTGTTCCATGTGTGCACCAAGCTGAAGGTGCCCGCCTTCCTGGGCTCCTCCTTCGCCTTCCTGGGCGGCTTCCAGGCGGTAGCCAATCTGGATAGCGGCAAGTTCGCCGCCATGACCGGTGAGGAGAAGCTGCCCTATGCCCTGGGCGGCGTGGTGGTCGCGGGTCTGCTGTATCTGGTGCTGGCCCTGCTGTTCAAGCTGGTGGGGGCCAAGAAGGTCATGCGGTTCTTTCCGCCCATTGTCACGGGTCCCATCATCATCCTCATCGGTCTGAACCTGTCCGGCACCGCCGTGACCAACGCCTCTACCTGCTGGTGGCTGGCTCTGGTGGCTATCGCCATCATCATCGTCGCCAACATCTGGGGCAAGGGCATGATCAAGATCATCCCCATCCTGCTGGGCGTGGTAGGCGCGTACATCGTGGCGCTGATCGCCGGTAAGGTGGACTTCACCGAGGTGGCCGGCGCCGACTTTGTGGGCCTGCAGAAGTTTGTCATCGCCAAGTTCGACGTGACCTCCATCCTTGTCATGGCGCCCATCGCCATCGCCGCCATGATGGAGCACATCGGCGACGTCTCCGCCATCTCCTCCACCACCGGCAAGAACTTCATCGAGGATCCCGGCCTGCACCGCACCCTGCTGGGCGACGGTCTTGCCACCGCCTTCGCCGGTATGTTCGGCGGCCCTGCCAACACCACCTACGGCGAGAACACCGGTGTTCTGGCCCTGAGCCGCGTCTACGACCCCCGGGTCATCCGTCTGGCCGCCCTGTACGCCATCATCCTGAGCTTCTCCCCCAAGTTCGACGCACTGGTGAACTCCATCCCCACTGCCATCGTGGGTGGCGTCAGCTTCGTCCTGTACGGTATGATCTCCGCCGTCGGCGTTCGCAACGTGGTGGAGAACCGCGTGGATCTGACCAAGTCCCGCAACCTGATCATCGCCGCCGTCATCTTCGTCTGCGGTCTGGGCTTCGCCTCCACCGGCGGCATCACCTTCACCGTGGGCAGCGCCGACATCACACTGACCGGCCTGGCCATCGCCGCCCTGGCGGGCGTGATCCTGAACGCCGTCCTGCCCGGCAACGACTACGAGTTCGGCAAGAGCGTCGAGGGCGACGCCAGCGCCGACCTGGGCAGCTATTGAGCCATATCTTGAATGGATACCGGGCCGCGCGGCCCACACCCCGGGGACGCACGGACAAAAGGCAGGCATCTTACGATGCCTGCCTTTCTGTTGCCTGTTTCCGTGCAACACCGGAGAAAAACACCCCGCATAATAGGGCGGCATACACTGTAACGGTGCCGCTGAATAACGTGTGGGGAGGACACAAAGGATGAAAAACGAAACTTCTGTTATGGCCATTCTGGCGGCGGCGCTGGGTGCGCTGTGCAGCTACGCTTCGGCGCTGGTGGTGCCGCTGGCGGTGCTGATCGCCGTGATGCTGGCGGACTATGCCAGCGGTATGGCAAAGGCCTGGAGCGCGGGCAAGCTCTGCTCCAAAACCGGCCTGCGCGGTATCCTGAAAAAGTTGGGCTATCTGGTGCTGGTGGGTGTAGCCGGTGTGGTGGACTGGTTGGTGCGTTACGGCCTGACCCAGGTGGGGGTGGAGGTCAGCTTTCAGTTCCTGATGGCGGCGATGGTCATCGTCTGGCTCATCATCAACGAATTGATCTCCATCCTGGAAAACGTGGCGGCGCTGGGCGGCCCGGTGCCGGGCTTTTTACGCAAGCTGTTGACGCGTCTGAAGGCCACCGTTGAAACAAAGGCAGGGGAGGAAGACAAAAATGCAGATCAATGAAGTTGCCTATAAGTGGGCGGGCCAGTTGACCCGTCGGACGGCCACCCGCCGCATTATCCTGCACCACGCCGCGGCGGTGACATGTACGCCGCAGCAGGTCCACCAGTGGCACCTGGCCAACGGGTGGACGGGGATCGGTTATCACTTTTTCGTCCGCAAGGACGGCACCGTCTATCGCGGCCGTCCGGAGGACACCGTGGGCGCCCACGCCGGGAACAATAACTACGACAGCCTGGGCGTCTGCTTCGAGGGCAGCTTTGACCGCGAGACCATGCCCGACGCCCAGCTGCGCGCTGGGCAGGAGCTGGTGGCATACCTGAAGCAGAAGTACGGCATTTCCACCGTCCAGCGCCACAGCGATGTGAACGCCACCGGCTGCCCCGGGGGCAATTTCCCCTTTGATGCCCTGGCGGGCGCGCAGACTGCAAAGCCTGCGGTGCTGGCGCCGGTGGTCTCCGGCACGACGCTGACGCTGCCATTGCTGACTGCCGTCAGCCGCGGCGATACCGTGCGCTGTGTACAGGCAGCGCTGACCGGATTGGGCTATGATGCCGGCGGGGCGGACGGCATCTATGGGACCAACACCGCCGCGGCGGTCAAGCGTTTCCAGGCATCCCGGGGCATTGCCGCTGACGGCTTGGTGGGCCGTGATACCTGGCACAAGCTGCTGGGTGCGTAGAAAAAATAGCGTGCGGAAAGAGGGCGGCGTCGGCCGCCCTCTTCTCTCGTATCCGAAAAGCCCCCATGCGGACGCATGGGGGCTTTCATTATGCCAGAATGTTCTTCAGGTCCGTCAGACCGGGTACATTGGTCACCACCAGCACATGATCTCCCGGCTCAATGGTGGTCATGCCGCCGGGAATGATGGTCCGGCCCTCCCGTACGATGGCGGCCAGCAGAACGCCGTGGCGCAGGGGCAGCTTCATCAGCGGCGTGTGCAGTATGCCGTTGCCGTCGTTGCTGGCAGTGAATTCCAGAGCCTCCACCTTGCCGCCCAGCAGCTTGTACAGTGACTCCACCGCCATGCCTTGCGAATTGGCCAGCGCGCGGACGTAGCGGGTGATCTGGTTGGCGATGATATCCTTGGGACTGATGATGCTGCCCAGGCCCGTCTCCTGTACCAGCTCCATGTAGTTGGGTCGGGTCATTTTCGCCAGTACCTTCCGCACGCCGGCACGGCGGGCGGCCAGGGCCATCAGCAGATTTTCCTCGTCACGGCCCGTCAGTGCCACGAAGCCGTCCGTACCGAACAGGTTTTCCGATTTGATGAGGTCGATGTCCGTGCCGTCGCCCTCGATGATCATGGCGCCCGGTAGGTCCTGGGACAGCCGCAGACACTTATCATGGTCCTGCTCCACCACATGGACCCGCGTGCCGGCCCGTGCCAGTTCCCAGCTCAGGTACATACTGATCCGGCTGCCTCCCAGGATAGATACATCCTTTACCCGTTGGAGGCTGCGGCCCATGCTCTTGAGCATTTTGTGCAGCTCGGCCTTGCTGCCCACCATGTACAGCCGGTCCTCCAGCTGGGGCACGAAGGCGCCGTTGGGGATGATGAACTCATCGCCCCGCTGGGCGGCGCAGATCAGTACCTCTGCCACGCGCTCCCGGTGAAAGTCGCTGAGGCTGCGGCCGAGGATGGTATCCTCCGGGTGCAGCTGAAAGCCGATCATGTCGATGCGCCCGCCGGCAAAGGGCTCCACGGAGATGGCCGCCGGGAAGCTGAGGATCCGCGCGATCTCCTGCGCCGCGGCCAGGTCAGGGTTGATGACCATATCCAGGCCGATCTCCCGCTTGAGCATATCCGCGTCCCGCCGGTATTCCGGGTTCCGCACCCGGGCAATGGTGTGCTGTGCGCCCACGCTTTTGGCGATCAGCGCGCACACCAGGTTCGTCTCGTCCACGCCGGTGACGGCAATGACCAGGTCGGCGTCCCGCGCTCCGGCCTCCATCAGAACGCTGATGGAGGCGCCGTTGCCGTGGATGCATAGTACATCCAGCGTGCTGTCCGCACGGTTCAGGTGGGCGGCCTCATCGTCCACCACGGTGATGTCGTGTTTTTCCTGGGTCAGCTGCTGGGCAATGGCATAGCCCACCTTGCCGCAGCCTACGATGATGATCTTCATGCGTCCTCCTCTCCGCCCGAGGGGGCGGCGGTCTGCCTCTTTTCCAGCAGGGCGGCGGCAAACTCCGCGCCCAGTATCAGTATCTGTCCCGACATATACAGCCACAGCAGCACCACGATCACCGTGGCGATGGAGCCGTACAGCACCGAGTAGCGGCCCAGGTGCTCTACGTAGTACGAAAACGCCATGCTCAGCACCATCCACGCCGCCAGTGAACCGCCCACGCCGGGCAGCACCTCCCGCAGCGGCCGGCGCTGGCCCTGGGAGAGCATATACAGGATCACCAGCGTGATAGCCATGACCACCGCCAGCAGCACGAAGCGCAGGGAACTCCACGCGGTGATGAACGAGTCGGTGATGGTGATGAACCGCCCGACAAACTCCAGCACGGACCGTCCCACCACCACCAGCACCAGCGTCACGGCGATAACGACGATCAGCCATACAGTGAACAGCAGGATCCGCAGCTGGCTGCGCCACAAGCTCTCCGGCGCGCTGCGGCCAAAGGCCTTGCGGAGCGAGTGCATCAGGCACCCGGAGGCCCGCATGGGGAACCAGATGGAGAAGATGAGACTGAACCACAGCAGCTGACGGCTCTGGTTGGCGGAGACGTACTCCAGATATGAGCGCACCACATCCACCACATCTGCCGGCAGCAGCGGCTCCAGTACGGAGGTGATATACGCTACGTCCAGCTCCAGCAGACCCAGCAGGGTGCTGATGAAGATCAGCAGGGGGAAGATGGCGAACAGCAGATAATACGTCAGCGCCGCGCTGTCCCGGGCTACGTCGTGGGTATAGTACCGCAGCACCATGTCGGCGGCCAGCCGGCCGGCGTGGGTGCGGGGGAATTTTTTGTTACCACTCATATCAATATACCTCGGATGTTTAGTATACCATGATTGTTGGTAAAATCAAAGCATAATTTATCGGCGCGGCTATTCCCTCCCGGCGGGCTCAATTTTTTACAAAAAACCGAAAAAATAAATTTTTTATTAAAAAAAGCATTTCAGGTTGTCGAAACGTGAAAAGCGTGTTATAATATTGTGAGCATAACTGGAAATAATAGGAAATCACTTTATCATTATTATACATGAGTGGAGGACGTATTATGGATAATCTGACTACCATCGTTCGTGACGAGATCTCGCGGCAGTACCGGAGCGTGCGGCAGTTTGCCTTTGCGGTGGGCGTGCCCCTGTCCACCATCAACAGCGCCCTCCACAACGGCGTCGGCGGTTCTTCGTTCGATACCGTCATGCAGATCTGCAAGACGCTGGGCATCAAGGCGATGGCCGATGATGCCGCCTTCTATCTGACCGATGATACCGAGCAGCTGCTGACCCAGTACGCCAAGCTGGATGACTATGGCCGCCACACTGTGGCCTCCGTCATGCAGGTGGAGTACGAACGCTGCTCCAAGCTGAATAATCTGGACGACTGACACATACGGCCCACCGCTCTCCGGCGGTGGGCCTGTTTTTTCCGCCGCCGCTGTGCGGCGGCTTTTTTCGCTTTTTTATTGCAAACACCGCTATGCTGCGATACAATATATACGATAGATTTGTTGATGAATTTATATTATATTAGGTATTGATATTACCATCGATTGACAAGGATTTGATTGCCAAGCGGGAATCGCTTTGCTGAGTACAATGGCCGGCCGGCTGCGGAGGAAGTCTATGGAACAGTTTACCGTCCAACTGAACAACGCGACCTGCACGGTGTGTATCGGCGCCGGTGTGCTGGGGCGCGCCGGCGCGCTGCTGCGGCAGCACGTGCCGCAGGTGCGCCGCTGGGCGCTGGC
>ERZ857801.1572-NODE-1572-length-23307-cov-3.326940_pt1 | contig 23307 bp, 35 predicted proteins | sample MGYA00519762_ERZ857801 | MGnify/ENA primary metagenome ERZ857801 (study PRJEB31778, sample SAMEA3449368) | human gut metagenome | biome: human gut; feature: human-associated habitat; material: faeces | place: United Kingdom | collected 2010/2012 ...
GTTATTTTTAACCCCGCCTTTGAAATATCCTTCTTTCAGATTCACTTCAAGCGTCCGATATGCTTCAATGCGGAATCCAGAATAACACATAATAAGTAGCATTTCCACAATATCATTATTCTTATTCTTCCAAAGGATTTTTAATTCTTCTGTACTAAAGGGCGTGCCTTTTTCTCTGTCATTCTTTGCGTTGACAGAGACGTATTCGGAATAATTCATTGATACAATATTATTTGGCACCGCGTATTTATACATTTGGTTATACAATAGTTTAACGGATTCAGCAGTTGCCTTTTTATGTGTTTTTAGAGTCGCGTCCAGGGCCTCCTGTAAATCATCAGCTTTTAATTCCTCAAATATTCTATTATGCAGTGCCTCGACATTCTTATACCCTGATATTACACGTGCTTCTGAAGAAGACTTTCTACCTTTGTAGCCGTATTCTTTGCCGAATTTGCGCTTATAAGATTTCTCAAATACTTCCGAGAATTTCGGCTTATCTGTAGCAGGTTCGCTATTGAACATTTTTTTGTTGTAATCTGATACCAGTTTTTTGAAAAAAACATCATTGATACCAGAATCTGGCCGCATATTTTGCTCAATCATTACTTCATCTCCCGGCGTGTATGTTCCGGCATGATATGAGACTAAGACTGCCAGTCCGACATCCCAGCCGGATACATAGCATAAAGCTGGAGGTGTCTTTTTCTTTCCGTTGTCATATTCCTCAATTGCTGGTGGATAAACTCCATAGGGATTCCTGCGTTTTTTACCAAGAAAGCGTATCTGGCCGTAACCGTTTGGCAGTTTTTCATGTTTCTTTCGTCGTGGCATAGTTATCACCTTCTTTCTGAATATAAAAATAACAGCGCACAAACGTTCTGTATTGTGCAGCTGCACCGAAGATGATACAATATTCCTGCGAAAGATTACTGCATAATCTTCGGATTGTGCTAAAACTGCTCCGGTATTGGCGTACCGGGGCGGCTTTAGTTACGAAACTTATTTACATAAAAATATTGACATTCTTATAAATTAGATGTAGTATAGTCTTACTAATCAAAAAGAATTATGAATAAAATTCTAGATTAGTGGTAAGAATGTAATGAACACATAATATTAAGTGTTCGTAATATTTATAGAAAAAAGTCAGTAATGTTTTTGGTGTGTACCAAAAAAGGTTTATTGGCTTTTTTCTTTTGGCGAATAATTCTCATAAAAATCCAAATACATGACACAACGTTTAAAATGTGTAGACTTCATAGCTTCTTCACGATTATATTCAAAAATCAATTTACAAGCAGAGCGTATTTGCTCAAGTTTAAAATTTTCTATATTTTTTAAGATTAGACCAGCTTTCTTTTGGACGTTGGGCACGTTTTCTATTTCTTTCATTACATCCTCATAAGTGTTATAAGAGGGAACAGTATTCAATGTTTTTTCAACTTTTTTAGAAATTATTTTGTTTATGCTATTGTGCTTTTGGATGTAAATATCCAATTTACTTCCCCTATTTGGCAACATAGAGGCATTTTTCACATATTTGAACACCGGAAGCAGCCTTGTGTATGGAAGTGACTTAAAACGGTCAATACACATAGAATTGGAATCAAAATTCTTGTTGTTATATAATATATCTTCAAATATTAATTCGTCTTCAAAAAGACCATATCCGAACTTGTTCAAAATATTTTCTTTATACCCGATAGCAATTGCTAATGGCTTGGAAGACAAGTCTACTTGGCTTAAATCATCGATCCCGACAATAACAGATTCTGCTTGAGAGGAAGTGATACTAGCATCAACAATACTTTTGATGACACGTTTCGTTTCTCGTACTTTAGCAGGAGAAATTGCCGGTGTTATTTGATTGAGAATCTCATAAACACGACCAAAATTATCGGTAGCAATTTCAGTAATAGGTATATCATCACCAGATTGTGTAGTAACTGTACGGTGGATTTCTATTAAGTCTGATTCGTGTTTTTTATAACTGATAAAAATAAAATGATCACGGATGTTTTTAAGCTGTTGGTCTGATAAACAACCTAAAAAGTCAACGATTATAGATTGTATATTTTCATCAGTAAAAGAATATCCTAAAAAGACTATTGGAGATTCTGAAAATAAAGTCAGCATTTTGGCAATAATTAATTTTCTAGAATCATTAAAGGCTTTATAATCTGTTTCTGTAATTACTATTGAATTTGCATCTGTGGCAGAGCCATGTATTTTATATATTTCCGCTATATTATAAATGTCAGCTCCGAACAAATCGCTTTGGCGCACAAAAACAGCGAAGTCGTCCGGGAAGATTTCTTTTTCCAAAAACAGATCATAATTAGTTGTTATTACGGCGGAAATTTTAGTTTTTAATAATTTAAATTTTTCTAGTTCTAAACGAAGATCCTTCCGGTTATAAAGCGTTGCTTTTTTAAAATATGAGGATAAATACATTTTAAAAGGAGAAATCCCTTTGCGTACCCAATTGGGATTTTTAGAGTTTCCTATATTAAGTTTAATTTTTCTGTCATAAAAAGCGGCGTTGAATTCGTTTTCTATTATAGCCGCAAGCTTAGTATTTATATCAAAATCAGACAAGCCCTGGCGAATAAGAGAGTCTTTATGCTTTTGAAATTGAAAAATATCAGAACTATACTTCTTGAAAGTCATTTCCAAAAGTCCGTCCCAATCGGGATACTTATAAAGATATCTCTTAGAAATACCAGATCCAACGAATAAAACTGGCAACCTATTGCTATCAGCCAACCGTTCTAAAGTATTTTTATACAAATAAAATCATCCTCTCTTCCTTTGTATTTTTTTATATAATCACCGGGGCGGTTATATCTTTTCCATGACTGCAAGATTTGGCAGAAAGTAAATCACATAATTATCCACAGTAGTATATACACCATATTTGTCGCGGTATATCTCAATACATTCTTGCAGACATTCTTCCGTTACTTCCAAATACTCCGCAATCTCATATCGGCTTTGGCACCCAGCTTCATAGGCCTTTATAATACCGCGCAGTCCTATCAATCTATTATAAGCCCAAAGCCTCGCCTGCCGTTCCTTGCGGTTGTGGGTGTCGGACATATCCAGGATATTTCCGACAGAGGTATAGTGGTGTCCCATTTCTTCTGCGAGTATACAACCTCTTTCAATAGATTTTTCTACTTTGCTATTTATGCCAATTACTCCGTTGTGATATAGCCCTTTTATTCTATTACTTTCAAAATTACAAGAAATAATGTCTATACCGTCTTTGCAGGCTTCGTCCTCTAGGCGTTCATGCATATTCATTCAATAACACCTCCCACTCAAGTATATCTTAATGCCAGTCCTAAAAAACGGACTTACTTTTTCCTGTTTTTTACAAATTCGGCAAACTGGCGGATTTCATTTAGTTCATCTTCGGTAAATTCGTCACCATCAAAGTGTGCGGCGAGAGTGGTAGGCGCATAATTTCTTTCAGAAACCATTTTTTCTAATTCATCTGCGCTTATTCCTAAGGCGTTGCATATCTTACAAACATTTACATAGCCAGCTTTTTCAGCTCCACGTTCTAAAATAGCCTTTACAGTTGAGTATGGAAGACCAGATAGTTTGACTATGTCAGATACTTTCATACCTTTCTTCTCCATTAAATCTCTAAGTATTTCTGCGCGTTGTTCCATGAGTTTTTCCTCCTTGATTTGATATTACAGTATTGCACAATAAAAGTAAATAGAAAATTGCAAAATTTTGCAAAAAAGTTGTTGACTATTGCGCAATAATGCAATATACTATAATCACAGATTGCGAAATTGCGCAATAGAAAGGAGGGTTAAAAGTTGCAGGTAATAAACCTAAGTAATCTGGAGGCTGAAATGAAAAGGAAAAGCATTTCACGGAATGATATTGCGAAAACACTTAATGTGTCTTATCGTACAATCCATTCGAGATTTAACGGTGAATCTGAATGGAGTTACGCAGATTGTGTGAAAGTTAGAGATAAATATTTTCCTGATATGCTTTTAGAGTATTTATTTCAGCTTGATAATTCTGGAAACAAAGAAAAGGAGGTGGATGCAAGAATAAATCTGACCCCAAAGAAAATCGCAGACGGGTACGCAGAATGCGACGTGAGATTAGTGGCAGGACAAAAGAAGTAATGACTGCCCTGCCACAGAATTATTTTTTATCGATAAGTTTTTGGTATGCGGTTTCAACCATTTCTTTCCAAGAAGAAAATTCTGAGTTGGAACATATCGCTTCATCAAATGCATTAGTATCTTGCAGTTTATCTAAATCGCTTTGAGAAGTTGTATCGCAACTGATTGCTTCACAAAAATCAGTAAAATTTTTATGCTTTGTAAATTCGGACATAAAGGAATCTGTAAAGATTTCAAATACACTGCTTGAGGACAGGTATTGAAGGCGCTTCTCGATGTCTCCTTTGTAGTCCCCAACAGCTAAACGAATTTGCGTCATAGTTTTCGCTACTCCTTTCGTAATACTCGGCATGGCAGTGCCTGTAAGGAGATTATATCACAAAAAGAAGTTTTGAGTAGTGTAGCATAGAGAGCCCGATAAAAAGGACAGGAGGTAAAACATGGTATATCAATGGGAATTAGAAAAAGTAAAAGACTGGTCAGTGAGTCAGCTGAAAAATCGTATCCATAGAGAGGTAGACTGTGGACAGCCTGCGCCGGGATGTGTGTCAGTTGAGGCAATGAGAATGGAGCTACTTCGTAGAGGAGAGGAACCAGTCGGGTATCACAATACATAAGGAGGTGAATAAGGTGTCAGAAATTTTAAACACAGCGACTAAAATCGCAAAAGTTATCCGGTGTGACCCTTGCGAGGTTCGGCATAAAATGCGTACCGGAAAGTGGCAGTTTGGGCGGGTTATACGACCGTCTAAAAGGGGTGAACTGTATAGATATGAGGCAACAATAAACGAGGTTGCAAAATACATTGACATAAGCCGGGAAGAGGCGGAAAGGAGGCTGGCAGAGTGACAGAGTTACAGGTAATTGAGCAGAAGCGCCGTGAGACAATTGAAGAAACTAGGAGGCGCAGAGATAAGTCTATGAGAGGCATAGTAACGATCGCATTTGTATCATTAGCATTGAACATATTGCAGGCTGTTGCGATTTACATATTGCAGGCAGGGCCTATTTGAAAGGAGGGAAAAGAATTGACCGATTTAGAGTTTGAGGACTACATGGAACGGACAATTGCAGAAGCCGAAGAAATGTTTTTCACTTCAGAACTGGGGATACAGGGCGACGTAGCAGACCTGCTTGCACTAGATGAAACAAATCTTTTTACCGGCTCACAGGTTGCGGTGGCGATAAAAAGAGTATTGGAATTAAAAGATTGAGCACCTACATAAGCCCGGCAAGGCGTAGGCGCTCGGAAAATAACCACTTATATTGTATCAGAAAGGCATAAAAATGGCAAATCAAGAAAAGAGCTGCAATACATGCAGCAAATGCGTACCAATCGGTGAAGGGGACCATATCTGTGAAGAGGACCCAACGCTGATTGTTTTAGAGGACTACCTGCCGGCAGAAGATTTCTTCTGGTGTGGCGGGAGATATTGGGAGGGAAAATAAATGTTTAAAAATACAATGCAGTGTTCCGAAGAAGATTATTATGCGCTGGTGTGCGCTGTAGAAAGGTATATGAACATTGCAAATATGCCGGACTGGAGAGTGATATGTGCGATTCTCGGAATTGAGGAGGTTGGAGAGGATGTATAGGGGAATCCAGTCGGAGTATGGAAAGACAGTATGCGATTCAGACGCCTTTTCATACGCATGTGAAAGGTGCAGGACAGGCAGCTATGAAGAAAAGGCGGCATTTCTTTACATTGCAAAATCAGCAGAAAGCATGGAGGAGTTTTGCGAGAGACTGACAGAGTGGTTTTACTCTGGAAACTGGATATATGAGGAGGAATAACAAATGAACGATAAAATACATATACCTGCGAAAAAGATAATTCCGGAAGGACAGGAAGTAATCAAGATTACCCCTGTGGCATACAGGGCACTTGCGGAAGTTGTAAATGAGTCTGGAAGAAGTATCCGGCAGGTTGCAAGCATGATTATTTTACAGGCGATAGAAAAAGATTTGATTGTATATGACAGGGAGGAATAGGCAATGAGCAAAGTGATTGCAATTATGGGCGAGAGTGGAGCAGGGAAGACAACATCCATGCGAAACTTAGACCCGACAACAACATTTTATATTGACTGCGACAAAAAAGGCTTGAGCTGGAAAGGATGGAAAAAACAGTACGTTGAAGGAAAGAACTACTTTAAAGGCGACGTTCCGACCAATGTCATGCAGTGTTTGAAAGCTCTGGATAAAAACGAGAAGTATAAAGATTTCAAGACAGTAATTGTGGACACGTTAAACGGCATTATGGTAGCTGAAGAAATGAGAAACGTGAAAGTTGCAGGATATGGTAAATGGACAGATTTAGCTTCTTACATTTACGAAATTGTTGATTATGCATTATCAATGCGTGATGATTTTACGGTTATTTTTATTTGCCATTCCGAAACTATTTCCGATGATAACGGAATGATTTTCACGAGAATCAAGACAAACGGGCGCAAACTGGACAAGATTGTGCTGGAGAGCAAATTTACAACAGTGTTACTTGCGGAATGTAAGGATGGAAAGTATATCTTCCATACTCACGCAGATCGCAGTTCCGTAAAGACTCCGCTTGGAGCATTCGAGGAAGACCAGATGGATAATGACATTATAGAAGTAATCAAGGCGTTGGAGGATTATTAATGTCAGAGTAAAAAAGAAGCTATAGAGCTTTGTTATATACAACCATAAACATTATAGAAGGAGATTTGAAAATGAAAAAATTTAAAGATTACAATGAAACACAGAGCTATACAGAAAGTGCAAAATTGCCAGTTGGCGGCTATATTGTGAAAGTTCAGAATATAAGGCTTGAAGAAGGAACAAACGGCAATTCAGACCGTTTAATTCTTATGGTAGATGTCAGCGAAGGTGAACATAAGGATTTCTATAAAAATCAGTATGAAAGCCAAACGGGTGAAGACAAAAAATGGAAGGGCACATTCACAATCTATTGTCCAAAAGACGATGGATCGGAGCAGGATAAATGGACAAAACGCCGGTTCAAAACTATCATGGAGCACATCGAAGCATCCAATCCAGGATATTCATGGAACTGGGATGAGAATACGCTGAAAGGGAAATCGTTTGGCGCACTCGTTGGAGAAATCAATACGGTTATAGACGGGCGGGATATTTCATACAATGCGATCCGTTTTACTACAACAGTGGATAATATTAAGAAAGGGAACTTTAAAATTCCGGAGCCATATACGAGAGGCGCCACTTCAGCAGGTGCAAAAAAAGAAGCAACGGGAAGTGAAGACTTTATGAGTGTTGACGGAACACAGGAGGAAATTCCATTCTGATGAATCATTTTGAGATTGACGACTGTCTCAAGTCAATGCAGATTATCGTAGATTCCAATGAACAACCGTCAAAGCGGGCAAAGAAGAGATATGAGGCTTTCGAGTGTCCGTATGTACGGCAAAAAATTGATTATGGAGATTATACATACAATTTTATGTTTCCGAACGGAAGATGGCTGTATGGTCCAAACACAAGGGTTTTCCCGCCTGTTTCAATCGAGCGTAAAGCAGATCTGGCAGAACTGTCACAATGTTTCTGCCAGTCACGCCAACGCTTTGAACGAGAGTTTGAGAGAGCATTGAAGAATCATGCGGATATGTATCTCCTCGTAGAAGATGCAACGTGGGAAAATATCATAAACGGTAAATATGCTACTCATTACAATCCGAAAGCATATTTTGCCAGTATCACGGCATGGCAGGCAAGATACGGCATAAAAACGATATTCTGCAAATCCGAGACGAGTGGAAAAATAATTAAAGAAATCTTGTACAGAGAGTTGAAGGAACGGCTTGAGCAAGGTTTTTATGACTCGGAGGTGAAGGAAAATGGAATATCCATCAATGTACCATGCAGCAGTTGAATATATCAAAATGGGACTCGCCGTTTTTCCACTCGAAAAGCATGGAAAGAAACCGATTACAAAAAATGGGTGTAAGGATGCCACCCTTGATGCCGCACAAGTAAAAGCATGGTGGCAGGATAATCCGGAAGCAAATATCGGTATTGCAACAGGCCGGAGAAGTGGCGGGATTTTTGTCATTGACCTGGATGTAGACGAAGATAAAGGAATTGATGGATACCACACGCTAGAGGACTGGCAGAGAGAGCATGGAAATTTTCCGGATTCATGGATTTCCATAACTGGACGTGGCGGATACCATATATATTTTAGATCTGACCAAGAAATAAGGAACAGAGCCGGTATTATTGATGGCGTGGATATTAGGGGTGAGGGCGGTTATGTGGTTGCCCCGCCATCTATCCATGCAAATGGAAACCGATACGAATGGGAATATGCACCAGAAGATATTAAACTGGCTGAAGCAAATGACACGGTAAATTATTTTGTTGACATAGGGAATAAATCTAGCCAGCGCTTTGCAGCACCTGAAATTATTAAAGATGGTACAAGAAATCAGACACTATTTCGCTTTGCTTGCATGATGCAGTCCAAGGGAGTGAGCGATCAAGCTGTGTATGCAGCAACGCTGGCCGATAATGCAAAATGCGCTCCACCGTTATCAGATTTGGAGTTGAAGAGGATTGTTGACAGCGCGCTTGCATATGAAAAAGGTAAGCCGATATTTGTGAATCAGGACGGAAAAGCAACACAGGGACAAAGAGAGCCGATTTTTTCAACAGATGACAAAGGAAATATCAGACAGAGCATAGCCAATATATGCGAGGCAATAGAGTATAATCCAGAACTATACGGAAAAATAAAGTACAATATTCTTTCATATTCTCCATTTATTGTGGGGGCATTACCCTGGGAGCACGTCAATACATATAGGGAGTGGAATAATTCAGATGACAGCAATCTAAAGAGTTTCATCGAGGCAAGATATGGTCTGAAAAGCATGGAAAAGATTATGGAAGCACTAAATATTGTAGTAAACAGGAATCCATATAATCCAGTTAAGGAAATGCTTGAATCGCTGTATGAGAAATGGGACGGTAAGACTGGGTATATAGAAAATTTACTGCCAGATTATCTGGGAGTAGAAAAGAGCCAATATACCACAGAATGTATGAAACTATTTATGCTTGGAGCAATAAGCAGAGCATATAAACCGGGATGTAAATTTGATTATATGCCTGTACTGGTGGGTAAGCAGGGAATAGGGAAATCAACCTTTCTGCGGCTATTATCTATGAACAACTCTTGGTATAACGACAATTTCAATACTGTGGAAGGCGATAAAGCGCCGGAAAAGCTTCGCGGAATGTGGATGGTAGAGCTGGCGGAGCTACTGGCTACAAAGAAGGCGAAGGAGGTAGAAAGTATCAAGGCTTTTTTAACATCTACAGTTGACACCTACCGTCCGCCATATGGCAGACGCACGGAGCAGCGCCCGAGGGTGTGCGTGTTTGCGGGGACAACCAACAATGACCACTTTCTAACAGACCGAACGGGAAATAGGCGTTTTTTGCCGATTGTAACAAGAAAAGACTATGTGAAAAAATCCATGTTTGAAAACAAGGAGCAGGTCACAAAAGATTTTGAGCAAGCGTGGGGTGAGGCGATGAGCCTGTTTAAGGAAGCAAAAGAAACACCTGTGCTTGTTCTTCCGAAAGCGTTGCACGGCTATGTCGAGACAATGCAGGAAGTTTTTATGGAAGAAGATGTGAGGGTAGGTATTATTCAAGAGTGGCTGGACAACACAAGAGAAAATCGTGTTTGTGTTGCTATGTTATATCAAAAGGCACTCGGAAATGAGGATAATAAGCCAAACCGAATGGAATCGAATGACCTTCACAGTATTATGCTCAATCTTATAAAAGGTTGGCACAGGCTGGACAATGCAAACGGCGGCAGGGCGAAGTGCGGAATATATGGTACACAGGTTTGCTATGAACGAGATGCAGCAGACAGGGATGCAGACGAATTTGAACCGATACAGGAGAAATTACCGTGGGAATAATAGAGGTTTTACACTTTAGCATACTAAAGATAGTAACGGCTAGTAACGGGCTAGTAACCCTCTAGTAACCGCAATAAAGCCCGTGGTTGACACATTTCTTATACTATGGTTACTAAAGTTACTAGAAAATCATATAAAGTAGAAAAAATAAAAATATATATAAAAAGGAAAACATAGGAAAATAAGATAACCTAGTAACCAAGAAAATATTTTTTGTCGTCTTAAAATATGGACAAGACCAGTAAAATCAAGGACTTTCAGGATTTAAGCATTGGTTATTAGGCGGTTACTAGAAAGGATGATAATTATTTGGAACTGAAAAAAGTCAATGAATTATTCAATGACTGCTATAAATTGTATAAAAATTTTAGTCAAATGGACTTGCTGGACAATGATTTACAAGATTTAATTAAAATATCTGACTTAATTAATAAAAAGTATAATACAGAGTTTTCAAAATCAATGGTACTTGCAGTTATTGATGAGATAGAGAGAATCGAGAAAAAGAAGCATGGAAAAACAGAGTAGAAGGCTAAAGCACCGCATCGGGAGCGACAGAATCTATGCAGTGTGGAAAACAGCAGCGGAGTATATGAATTTTTATGAGGACTGGATAAGAACATGCTGCCGGATTAGCAGAAATAAAAATAACCCGAACAGGAAGCTGCTGAAACGATGGGAGTGAGCTAAATGGATGAAGTTATCAGACAAAGAATAGAAAAGCTGATACACAGCTATGAGCGTCAGATGAAGAGGAATGAGAAGAAAGAAAAGGAGTATGAGGGCAGGAAAAAAGATTTGACAATACATGGGTACTGGTCGCTGGGGAGTTACGGCGCAAAAGCAATGTTGTATGCGGATGTGATTGACGATTTGAGAGAACTCATTGAAGAGGACTAATGAAGAATAAACGAAGAAAGAGAAAGGAGCCAGCCTCCGGCCGGGGCAAAGGTATACCGGGCTTCTTAGAAAAAATGGAAAGAAAAAGAAAAGTAAAATGCGAACTGTATAGAGACTCTATGCAGAATTATAAAAAATATGGAATACCACCTGCGCAACTGATTATTGCAGATGTGCCATACAACGTTGGAAATAATTTCTATGGGAGTAATCCTATGTGGTACAAAGGTGGGGATAACAAGAATGGAGAAAGCAAGCTGGCTGGAAAGGCAGCATTTAATAGTGATTTTAATTTCAATCTTTATGAATATTTTCATTTTTGCTCAAAAATGCTGAAAAAGGATGATAAAAGGCCAGTACCGCGCGGCCGTAGTTCAAATAGTCCGTGTATGATTGTATTCTGCAGCTTTGAACAGATACAGACACTTATTAATGCAGCGGCTAAACATGGATTTATTCACTACATACCGCTTATATTCTGTAAAAATTACAGTCCGCAGGTATTGAAAGTAAATATGCGAGTGGTGGGAGCTACAGAATACGCCTTGCTGTTATACAGGGACAAACTCCCGAAGTTTCGCAATGGCGTACAAGTTGATGAAAACGGAAAGAACATACGCGGGACAGGAAAGATGATATTCAACTGGTTTGAATGGGAGAGAGATGGAAAGGAGATTCCTAAAATACATCCGGCACAAAAACCTGTCAAAGTTTTGAAAAAGCTGATTGAAATTTTTACTGACGAAGGCGACGTAGTTATAGATCCGTGCTGCGGAAGCGGAAGCACTTTAAGGGCGGCCCTGGAAACAGGAAGAAGCGCATACGGTTTTGAAATCGACAGAAATTTTTATAATCGGGCAAAAAATGAAATGCTTGCATGGCAAGATGACGGTCAGATGAATATTACGGATTTTATAGGATGACAGAAAAAAACTAAGAGGGAGTGGAGATGAACATACAATTAATTGATGTAGACGGACATAACTTTCCAAATCTTCCATTGATGAAGCTGTCTGCATGGCATAAAGAACAGGGCGACAATGTAAACTGGTATGATCCGCTTACGGCATGGAAAGACCCACCAGACAGAGTGTATATGAGTAAAGTGTTTACTTTTACACCGGATTATCAGCACTTTGTACATGGAAAAGAAATAGTAAAAGGCGGAACCGGGTACAATTATCCGGAAGGCGGAAAGGAACTTCAAAAAGAGATAGAGCATATATACCCGGATTACGGTTTATACCCTGAACTTTGCAAGAATACGGCTTATGGCTTTTTGACACGCGGCTGCCCGAGAGGGTGCGATTTCTGCATAGTCAGCAAAAAGGAAGGAAAGCAAAGCTATAAAGTGGCGGACTTGTCGGAATTTTGGAGAGGACAAAAGCATATAAAACTTTTGGATCCGAATATGTTCGCTTGCCGAGAGTGGCGAGAATTATCCGAGCAGCTTATTAATAGTGGCGCATGGATAGATTTTACGCAGGGGTGCGACATCCGAATTATGACAGATGAAAAAACGGCATATATCAAGCGTATGAAAATAAAACGGATTCATTTCGCGTGGGACAGATACCAAGATAAAGAGGAAGTTGTGGAAAAATTCAAAAGGTTCAAAGAATTAACAGGATGGAGCAGAGAAAAAATGTCAGTCTATGTACTGACGGGATATAACACAACATTTGCACAGGATTTAGAGAGGATATACACGCTCCGCGATATGGGATATAACCCGTATGTGATGATATACGACAAACATAAATTGCCGCAGGGCAGCAGGCTAATAAAATTACAAAGATGGGTAAATAGCAAGTATGCGTTCGCGGTATGTAAAAAGTTTGAAGATTATAAAAGATAGCGAAACAAACGAAGGGAGAGCGAAGATGGAGAGATTAACGGATTCAGGAAGACAATATCATTCCTGCGATTTTATGGAAGATGGAATATATATCTTCATAAATAGATTAAGAAAATATGAGGACACCGGCCTCACACCGCCGGAAGTACAGGAACTGAAGGAGCGAGATACGGCGAAAGGGGCGCAGAAGGCAGAAGAACAGCCGTATTTCCGGAAGCATTTCCACAGTTACATATGTCCGGTGTGTCACAAGAAAGTTGAATCAAGATGGATATTTTGCGGGCACTGCGGACAACGTTTGAAACAGGAGGACTGACATGACAGTAAAAGAACTGGAAGAATTTTTGAAGAATGTAAAAGATAAAAGTAAATCAGTGTATTTTTATCACTGTGATGATAATCCGTTCAGTGATGGGATTGGAATAGCAAATGTGTTTGAAGTATCAAAAGACCAAGAAAATACAGGAGTTTTTGAAGGCGTGTATATACAAGGGTGTTAGGAGGACTGTGATTGAGAACCAGGAAAGAAACGCATCAGGACAGCAAAGAACATCATAACAAGATGGCGGTGACAATAATGATACAGGCACAAGCGACGCAGATAGAGCACAAGACGGTTGAGGAGTATCTGGCAGAGAAGTACAAGATGGGGAGTGTTGCGGATGGACAAGAGCATACTTAGCGAATATGCAGACATGAAAGAGGAAATAAAAGACCTGCGGCGCAGGATTACCGAGGATCAGAAAAAGATAGACAGATTAAACAGACTTATTGTGGTTGATTCTGTGACATGCGGCAAGAAAGGGAAGAAGCCCATCCGCACAGTAAAGATAAAAGGCTTTCCGAAGATGGAAATAGAACACAGACGGGCACTCCTTGAACGGCGGCAGGCAAAGCTTCGTATGCTGGAGACAGACCTGATAGAAAAGCAGCTGCAAGTAGAAGAGTACATACAGACGATTGAAAAGAGCGAGCTGCGGATTATGTTCCGGTTGTATTACATAGACAGCCTTACGTGGTATCAGGTTGCTATGAGGATGAATCAGATATTCCCGAAGCGCAGGATAAAGTACACAGAGGATAATTGTAAACAAAGGCATAAAAGATTTCTTGAAAAAGTTGCTTAAATGTCACGCAATGTCACGGTAAAATGTGTTAGTATGCTATAAAGCCGAAAGGTGTAATGCTGGCCGACTTTCTCCCACACAAACGAAAACAGAGGACGCTCTATACAAAAGTATGGGGCGTTTTTCTTGTTATATTGAAATATGCTGGATTTAGGTGTAATATAACATAAAGTGTTTAAAAACAGAACATATAAGAGGGGGAAAATTAGATGAAATTTTCTGATTTTGAATTTGGATTTGCAGACGCAACAAAAGAATATACACGCGTACCCCAAATTTTTGAAGAAGCATTTTGCGATACTAGGCATATTATTGATAAATTATTAAATTCATATGAATTTTTATTAATAGGTAGAAAAGGCGTAGGAAAGTCTGCATTTAGTTCAAAAATTCAATCACTTGCGCAAACAGACAACTATTTATACGCAATACCAATGAACCTAAATGATTTTGAATTTTCAACATTTTCTAAAACTAGTATAGATAGTGAAGTTTCAGGTACACAAAAATATAAAGCGTCTTGGGATTTTTTATTAATGCTTTCTATTTATAAAATATTATTTAACGAGTTGCAAATTACGGAGATAGATGAAATTAATAATATAATATTTCTTTTGGATAAAATGGGATTTGGTTTGGATTCTGGATTTAAAGCTGATGTAACTCGTTTGTCAAAATTAAAAGTAGGCGCAGCCATTTTTAAATTTGATGCGGAATTTGAAAGAGAATTTTTGATTAAGCCAAGTACATACTTGGAGCGTATTACCATTATGACAGAAAAAATGTTAGATATTTTGTGTAATACAGAATTGAATGGAAGACAAATATCTGTGATTATTGATGGCTTTGATGATATATTAAGATATAAAAAGCATAAAATGGAGATTATAGCTAGTTTAATCCGCAGTGCAGATTATATTAATGATAAGTTGCTGCAGAGTGGGAAAAAAATAAAAATATTGCTTCTTATCCGTGCAGATTTGATTACTATGGTTACTGATCCGGATTTAAATAAAATTATTCAAGATGGAGCTATCGTATTAAATTGGGCGGATAGATTGGGAGATTTAAAACATCTTGTAGACCTACGTTTTAGTATGGGCGGGTTATCTATTTCAGAAGCAGAGAAATGTTGGGATAACATGTTCCCAAGTAAAATAAAAGGTAAGAATTCTTGGGATTATGCTCTTGATCATACATTATATAAGCCAAGAGACATTTTACAATTTTTAAAATATTGTCAAAATGCATATCCTGATAATTCAAGGCTATCTTTATCCGAAACACAAACGGTATTAAAAGAATATTCTAATCAATATTTTATCGAAGAAATGAAAAACGAATTAGCAGGATTTGTAGAAGATGAAATAATTGTATCTATTCCATCAATATTTAGAAGATTAGGGGGGAGAAAGTTTGATTTATCGGAGTTTAATAAACTTTCTAGTGAACAATGTCCTGGGAAAGAAATTACAATAGATGATACAAAAATGTTGATGATGTACTTATTTGAAGCAGGGTACATAGGTCAATTGGTTTCATCTGGAAAAGATAAAAAGAAATCAGTTATTTTTAAATATAGAAACTCTACAGCTAGAATAGATTATTATCAACATTTTATAACACATCAAGGATTACATAAAGGCTTAGGCGTTAGATTATGACAAAAAGATAACTCCCCGGACAAACCGGACGGGAGTTATCTTACAGCCAGCTGCTAATATATTGTATGACTATTATACAATGTATTATTCAAAAATTCAATGAGTAAAGTATTAAATTTTATGAAATAATGCATTTTACATTTTTTTGAATTCTTAAGGTATAATTTTTATCATATATGTATATTGCTCTCTAAGGTGATAGCGTGAACAAAAAGTGGCAGGAACAGCAGAAGAGACAAGCAAAGAAGCACCCTTCGGGGTGCTTTTCTCATGCGAAAAAAAGGGAACCCGTTTAAAGGTTCCCTAAAATCACTGTACAAGATGATGATACAGAATATCAATAAACTGTCCATTTGTAGGCTTATCTGTAAGCGGATACATAGCGATCTCCTTGAGCAGAGCAGAATTCCCCTGTTCCCAGCAATGCTTTATAGCGGTCCGCAGACAATGCTCTACGTTGAAGCATGTAGTAGCATAGTGGGTAGCAACCTCCATACACAGAACTTTGTAGACAGACGTGAGATAATCCTCATTCTGAATACAGAGAGACAGAGCATAAGCTAGGTATTTGTGTCCCAGATAAGTAGAGTTGATACCGAGACGTAAAAGTAAGTTTTGAATTTTTTTGTCCATAGTTAGGACCTCCTTTATTAAAATTTTCCGGAAATATTTTAAATGGAAAAATATGGAAATCTAAATAAATAGAGAAAAATAGATAATAATCGACATAAATAGACACGAAGATGATTTAAGAGAGGTGAGGTGAGTGCCGAAACAGCGAAGCCCAGATTCTTACAAGGCGGAAGAATTATACAAGCAGGGTATGAAGTTAGTTGAGATTGCAAATCAATTAAATTTGCCGGAGGGGACTGTAAGAAGATGGAAGCATTCATACAAATGGAATACCGAACGTTCGGAAAAACAAAGCGAACGTTCGCATAAAAAGAAAGGCGCCCAGCCGGGCAACAAGAACGCTGTGGGGCACGGGGCGCCGAAGAAAAATAAAAATGCAGAAAAGTTCGGTTTCTTCTCGAAGTATCTTCCGGAGGAAACCGTTTCTATTATTCAGGAAATGCCTGAAGACCCGCTGGATATTCTGTGGGACCAGATACAGATCGCTTATGCGGCCATCATCCGGGCGCAGCGGATCATGTACGTTATAGACAGCGACGATAAGACGGTTGAGAAGATAGAGCATAAGGATGGAAACGTGATTGGAGAGCGCTGGGAGGTACAGCAGGCCTGGGACAAGCAGGCGAACTTTTTAAGTGCACAGGCGCGGGCGCAGAAAACGCTGGACAGCATGATTAATCGGTATGAGGAATTGCTGCACAAGAACTGGAAGCTGGCAACGAAGGAGCAGAAGATGAGGATACAGCAGATGAAAGCGAATACGGAAAAGTTGAGGAAAGACAGTGGGTCGGATGAAACTGAAGGAGTTGAGATAATCAATGACGCCCCAAAAGAAACAGGTCAGAATCTCGGAAATCATAATTCCGAAGTATCTGCCGATATTTAATGATCGAAACTATAAGCATATCATATTGACATCGGGACGTGCCGGAACGAAGTCAAGTTATGCTGCAATACGTGCAGACTATCAGATTGTGTCAGATTCTCACGGTTCTGTTGTAGTCCTGCGTAAACATCACAATAAATTACGTAAGACCGTTTACAAAGAAATGCTGCGGGGAATCAGCCGATTGAAGATAGCGAAGAACTGCTTTATCATTACGAAGTCACCAATGGAGATAACCTACAAGAAAACAGGTTCAACAATCTATTTCTCTGGTTCAGACGGCATAGACGATACGAAAGGTATTATCGACGAAGATAAGCCTATAAAACTGGTTATTTTGGATGAGCTAACAGAGTTTTTTGACGACGGCGAGGGTGAAGATGAGCTGCAAAATATAGAGGCAACCTTTATCCGAGGGAATTCTTCGGGGTTCCAGATGATTTATCTGTATAATCCGCCGAAAAACCCAAACGCTCCGATTGTAAAATGGTGCAAAAAAATGGAACGGCGCCCAGACTGCGTACATATCCATACAGATTACCGGGATGTGCCTCCAGAATGGCTTGGAAGGGACTTGATAGAGTCTGCCGAAATGATGAAAAAGCTGGATGAAAAACAGTACAGATGGGTTTGGGGCGGTGAAAGCATTGGTGTGGATGAATTGATTTATTACATGTTTTCGGACAGACATAAATCAAGACCCACACAGAAGAAATACCAGCTGATAGGAATAGGTGTTGACTACGGTCAGCAGAACGCAACCACGTATCAGCCGTTTGGACTTGACATTTATCATAAAAAATTAGAAGGAATTGCAGAATTCTATCATTCTGGCAGGGATACAGGAAAGCAAAAATCGCCGTCAGAGTATGCAAAAGAATTTATAAAGCTTACCGATACATTGCATGAGAAATATTCGTGCAATGCTTTTTATGTATTTATAGATCCATCTGCTAAAGGGCTTTCGGAGGAAATTAAAAGAGCAGCAGTGGGACGCTTTTATGGTATTTCTATTAAGGACGCAGATAATACAGTGGCATTGGGAATTTCCAGGGTACAGAAATGTTTGACCTATGAGATTTTGACGGTATCTCCGGAGCAGGAAAAGCTGATAGAAGAATTTGGACTATATGAGTATGACAAAGACCTGCTGGACAAAGGGAAAGAACAGCCTGTAAAACTGAACGACCATTGTATGGATGCGGTAAGGTATCTTGTTATGGGTTTGTGGAGCAAGCTGAAGTATTTCCTTCCTGTAACAGAAAGAGAGGATGAAAGTAAATGAATATCATAAAATATTTGAATAATGCCGGGTATGATACGGTTGATACGGGGTTTTATACACTGATAAATACCTGGAAAAGCTGGTATATAGGAGATGTGCGGAAATTTCACAGATACAAAATGTACAATGGAAAAGAGCATGTGTCATGCAGGCGTTTAAGCCTGGGAATGGCAAAGAAATTGTGTGAAGATATAGCAGACCTTTTATTGAATGAAAAGGTTCAGATAACTATACAGGATGCAAATACAAGCGACTTTGTTATGCAGGTTTTAAAAGACAACAATTTCTTTGTACTCGGCAATGACTATCAGGAGAGGAAAGCTTATACGGGGACAGTGGCATATGTTCCTTACCTGGAAGGGATGACGGCAGACAATGAAGGAAATATTTTACCGTATGAGGGCGGAAACATAAAAATTAATTATGTGTCAGCTTCAAATATATTTCCTTTGTCCTGGGGAAATGGATATATTTCTGAATGTGCATTTGCATTTCCAAAAGTAATCGGGACAAAAAAATATGTACATATTCAAATACATAAATTGGAAAATACAAGTTATGTACTCGAAAATCATATTGTTGAATGTACCAGTGGAGCAGGGACAGAAGTTCCAAAAGAACAGTGGGGAGCATTAAAAGGTTTTGAAAATATGGCGGAACGGTTCTATACGAATTCTCCGGAAAGGCAGTTTGTAATTGACCGACTGAATATAGCAAATAACTCTGACAAGGATAATCCAATGGGTATGGCGATTTTTGCAAACAGTATCGATGTGCTGCAGGGAATTGATACCGTATATGATTCTTATATCAACGAATTTGTATTAGGGAAAAAACGAATCTTTGTAGCGCCAGAAATGCTGGGTATAGATGTATTTGGAAATCCGGCATTTGATCCAAATGATGTGGTTTTTTATAAATTGCCGGAAGGCTATCTGAAAGAAGGAGGAAAGCCGATAGAGTCAGTTGACATGAATATTCGGGCAGATTCACATGAAAAGGCGATTAATGACAATCTGAATATGCTGTCAATGAAATGTGGCTTTGGACAGAATCATTACAGGTTTGAGAATGGAAGTATACAGACTGCAACACAGGTGATTTCTGAAAATTCGGATATGTTCCGGTCACTGAATAAGCATGAACTCATTCTTGAACCCGTACTGGATGAATTAATCCGTATTATTGCAAGGCTGGGTCAGGTAATCGGGCAGGATACAAAGCCGGATACAGAGGTAGTGATTGAGTTTGATGATTCAATAATCGAGGATAAACAGGCAGAACGGCAGTCAGACAGGCAGGATGTCAGTATGGGTGCTATGAGCCTGGAAGAGTACAGGGCAAAATGGTATGGAGAGACGCCAGAGGAAGCTGCAAGGAAAGTTGTACAGGAAACGCCAGAACCAGATCCAGCAGAGGAGTGATGTAAATGACGCCGGAGGAAAAAGGAACTCTGCCGCTTGAGGTAGAGGCTCTGTTTTATTCGTTACAAGGGCGGATTTATTCAGATGTAGTACGAAGAATTAAAAAAGTTGGCGAAATTACCAGTACGGCGGATTACCAGATAAATAAACTGCTTATTCTTGGAAACAGTACAGAGTTTATTGAGCAGGAAATAAAAGAACTTACAGGATTGACAGATCCGGAAATATGGGCGCTGTATGACAAAGTCTGCGACTGGGAATATGTGAGATATAAAGATGCATATGAGCAGATAAACGGACATTTCGTACCGCTGGAAGAAAATGAACAGGTAAGGCAATGGGCAGAGGCTATTATAAAGCAGACAAAAGGAGAGATTAAAAACATTACCCAGTCAATGGGATTTTCTGTGGATATAGGCGGCGGAAGGACAGCATTTACTCCCTTTGCGGAATATTATCAGAAATATCTTGACCGCGCCTGTATGGATATAGTGACAGGAGCGTTTGACTATAATACGGTTCTGCGCAGAGTAGTAAAGGAAATGACAGCCTCTGGGCTGCGTACAGTCGATTATGCTTCCGGATATAGTTGCCGTATTCCTGTGGCAGTACGGCGTGCAATTATGACAGGTGTTTCTCAGTTATCGGCACAGATTAATGAGAAGATAGCAAAGGATTTAGGCACAGATACCTTTGAAGTTACCTGGCATGCAGGGCATAGACCTTCCCATTGGTGGGGCGGGAATGTGTATACGAAGCAAGAACTGATTTCTGTATGCGGTTTAGGAGATGTATCCGGCCTTTGCGGTGCAAACTGCCGGCATAGTTATATGGCATTTGTGAAAGGGTATTCTGTCCGTACATATACACCAGAGCATCTCCGGGAACTGGAAAGAAAAGAACAGCAGACAAGAGCGTATAACGGAAAAGAATATACTCCTTACCAAGCTTCACAGGTGCAGAGACAAATGGAAACAAAAATGCGGAACCAGCGGGCATATGTGAAAGGGCTCCAGCAGGGTGGGGGAAGTACAGATGATGTCATTGCAGCAAAATCCAGGTATTTGAATACCCTTCATCAATATCAGAGTTTTTCAAAGAAAATGAAACTGCCAGAGCAGATGGAACGGGTGTATATGGATGGGCTTGGAAGAGTGGCATTTGGGACGACAAATTATACAAAATTTATTGCAAAAAAATCTAGTATTGCTATAATAAAAGAAAAAGAGAGCAAACTAAAGATGAACCTACAGTTTTTTTCTGAAAAGGATATAAAGAATCAGGAATCAAATTCTTTAAAACGTGCGATTAGAAAATATCAAATAAGAATTGAGGAACATGAAGCAAAGATTTCTGACCCTAAAGTATTTTATCCCGAATGGGACAATTATGATACCCGGTATCAAGAAGGTCTAAAACGCCACTGGAACAAAGAAATTCGTAATTTCAGGCAATCTATTCAAGATAGGATAGAAGAATTGAAAAGTAGAGGTGATTACCATGAGTAAATTAAGTGAAGAATCTTTAAAGTATATTATTGCCCGACTTGTTGATAATGCCAATGATGCTGTTGAAGAAAGTGAAAAAGATAAATCAGACACGTTTAATCAAGGGCGCCGTTTGGCATATTATGAAATGTTGGATATTTTAAAAAGTGAATTGGATGTCAGAGATGTCGACTTGAAAGAATTGGGATTAGATTTTGACGTAAATAAAATTGCATAGGCGTTGTTTTTGCTCATGAAAAAGCATTAAAGGCATATAAATTGGAGTTAGAGAAATTTTTGAAAGATGGTGAGTAAATGATTCAGATTCTTGATAAGCTGGTTGTTGGAAGTAATACTTCAATAACTATTCCTGGGGACGGTTCCGATATGAAAATAGGACATCAGCTGACTGATCCGAAAGGAATTCCGCATGAAATTTTATTAATCGCCATGATAGAATATGAAAAACCGGAAAATATTGTAAAATCTACCACGGTTTTTGTGAAGGGAATCTGGCAGGAATGAATCAAAAAAATTAAGGAGAAATAATGAAATTAAAATATAAAGGAGAATCATTTGGCGTAGATTCTCTGACTGATGGGGAAATATACGAAGCGACAGAAGAAAATGGAATGTACAGGGTAACCGATGATAGTGGAGAGGATTATCTGTATTCAAAAGAGAATCCGGCTCCGTTGGATGGAAGCAGTAAAGGCGGAAAATGGGAAATCGTTGAGGAATAATACCATTCATTCTTCGGAGTGAGTGGTATTTTTATACTCATTTTTAGGAGGTAGAATGACAAAAATCACATACACAGAAAGCGGCATTATCTTTTCCGGACATGCCGATAACCCTATTGTCTGTCATGCAATTTCCGCAATCAGCCAGATGGCAGCGAATTATGTGGCAGACAATAATTGGGGGACCGTATTATCGGCAGACGGTTATCTGGAAATCAGAGACATAGATGAAAAATACTACGGAAACGATTTGTTTAAAGCCATGAGTAAGGCGATTGAGGATATAGAGGAAGAATATCCCGGAAACGTAAAAATTGAATATAGATAAGAGAATAAGAGAGCTTGGAAACAGGTTCTCTTTTCATATGTCCAAAACGTGATGACATGAAAAGCTCGGGAGCCTGTCGAGGCGAAACGGAGGTAGAAGGAAATGAAAAACAGAATGTATTTACAGCTTTTTGAGGACGGCGCGGGAGCTGGCTCTGCAGGAGGGCAGGGTGGAAATGCCGGGACTGGCAACGGCGGCCAGAATGGAAACGTCGGAAGTGGAAACAGTAATCAGAATACTGGAGGCAATCATGCAACATACAGTTATGAACAGGCACAGGAAATCGCAGAAGCAAGAGCGCGGCGTGCAGAACAGTCAGCACTTAAGTCCTATTTTCAGCAACAAGGAATGACTCAAGAGGAAGCAGCGCAGGCTTTATCTGATTATCGTGAGAAAAAGAGAGCGTCTCAACCAAATGTGTCTGAAATTCAGGAAGAACTTGAGGCAGAAAGGGCAAAGAATGCACAGTACGAAAATGAAAAAATCTTGATTAAAAAAGGTGTAAAGCCGGAAGATTTGGACTATGTTGCATTTAAGTCTGCAAAGTTGGTGGATGAAAAAACAGATTTTGCAAAAGCAGCGGATAAGTTTTTAAAAGAAAACCCACGCTTTATAGGCGGAACTGGAAATACAGGCGGAACATACAGAGTAAGCACAGGAGCCCAATCAAGCGGCGCTTCTGGTACAGGCAATCCAAATGATAGTATTAATGCTGCAATAAGAAAAGCAGCAGGAAGGTAGGTAAAAAATGAACAAAAACAGAATGAAGATTGCAGTCCTAAGGAAGAAACCGAAGATTTAGGAATGGAGATGATGTAATGACGTATTTATTCATAGGAATGATAATCGGAGGGGTT